>Ga0208492_1000094_pt1 | contig 92836 bp, 82 predicted proteins | sample Subbioar_CSW14AB_FD_184820 | JGI IMG/M metagenome (GOLD analysis project Ga0208492, IMG submission 184820) | Serpentinite rock and fluid subsurface biosphere microbial communities from McLaughlin Reserve, California, USA - CR12Mar_CSW14AB (SPAdes) | ecosystem: Environmental > Terrestrial > Deep...
GCTTCTCTTGCTAGAATCATTATTTTTCGCATCACATCCGTTCCTCCCAAATCCAATCTTGGATCTGGCTCTGTATAACCTTCTTCCTGTGCACGCTTTACTACCTGTGCAAAAGGAATGGTTCCGTCATAATGATTGAATACAAAATTTAATGTGCCCGATAAAACAGCCTGTATTCTCGTAATTTTATCTCCACTTCTCATCAGGTCATTGAGGGTCCCAATAATTGGTAAACCAGCTCCTACATTGGTCTCAAATAAAAAGCGCGTATTGTAGGTTCTGGCCAGATGCTTTAGCTTTTTATAATTTTCATAAGCAGAGGAGCAGGCAATTTTATTGCAAGCTACTACTGCAACACTTTTGGCTAATAAAGTTCCATACACAGACGCCACAACCTCATTAGCTGTAACATCAACAAAAACACTGTTACGGAGGTTTTTTTCTATAATGGCAGTAACAAACCCATGAATATCTGTTTCAGGTGATTCTTCTAATACCGATCTCCAGTTATTTAAATCAATACCTGTGTCATCCAATATAGCACGTCTGCTATTTGCAATACCTACTACTTGTATTTGCAAACGCATATGATCTTTTAAATACTGCAATTGCTGATTTAACTGCCCCAATAATTTCCCTCCCACATTGCCTGCCCCAGCTACAAATACATTCAACTGCTTATAGGTTGTTTCAAAGAAGTCTTCGTGTAAAACATTAATGGCTTTTTTAACATCAGTTGCAGCAATTACGGCAGATATATTTTTCTCAGAAGATCCTTGAGCAATGGCTCTTACATTTATTCCGTTTCTACCCAAACCGCCAAACATTCTACCACTGATACCAGGCAAGCTTTTCATTTGCTCTCCTACCACTGCTACGATACTCAATCCTGTTTCTACAGATACCGGATTTACTTTTCCATTTTCAATTTCATAGGCAAAAAAAGCATCGATTGCCTGTTGCGCAGTATTTGCATCTGCTTCATTAATGGCAACACAGATAGAATACTCAGAGGAACTTTGGGTAATTAAAATAACATTGATTCTATTCAATGCCAGCACTTCAAACAATCGCTTACTAAATCCGGGTATACCAATCATACCACTTCCCTCCAAGCTCAACAAAGCAATTCGGTTAATGCTAGATATACCCCTTACTACATCAGAGTTGGCAACCGCATGTTGTTGAATAACTGTGCCTGCTGCATCTGGTTCAAAAGTATTCTTCACCCAAACAGGAATGTTTTTTTTCATCACCGGCTGAATGGTGGGCGGATAAATTATTTTAGCCCCAAAATGAGACAGCTCCATGGCTTCCTCATAAGAAATAGCTTCAATAGGTCTTGGATTCAAAACCAAACGAGGGTCTGCTGTCATCATCCCGGTAACATCCGTCCAAATTTCAAGTGCGGTAGCATCAGTTGCGGCAGCAAAAATAGCTCCTGTATAATCAGACCCTCCTCTACCCAATGTAGTGGTATATCCTTTTTCATTGGCGGCAATAAATCCGGGAGCAACATACAAAGAGGAGGAATTGTTTTGTAAAAAAGAAAGAATCCTTTGATTGGTCTTTTCAAATTGCACACTTGCATTACCATAGAAATCATTGGTAACAATGAGCTGTCTGGAATCGGTCCAGACAGGATGTGTATTCAATTCCTTTAATGCAGCAGTAATGATATAAGAAGAAAGCAACTCCCCATAACTTACCAGTCTATCCTGTATTCTAGCCGACAACTCTCCCAATAAAAAAATACCATCACAAATCCTTTCCAGTTCATTTAGTTGCTGTTTCACCCAACTTAAAGTAGCACTTTGATTTTGAATGGGCAACAACCCTCGTACCGCTTCCAAGTGTTTTACTTCAAGCTCCTTGATTTGTTCTTTATAACTTTCATCGCCACCAGCAGCTTTTGCACCAATAGCAATCAGCTGATCCGTTACGCCCCCTAATGCAGATACTACTAAAATAACAGGCTCTTTTTGTACAGCCTTTGCCACTATGGCTGTTACCTTAACAATATTGGCAGCATTGGCAACAGAGCTTCCTCCAAACTTTAATACCTGCATAAACAATTTATTAAATTAAATACCCGAATAAATTATCGTTCTTGTTGATAGGGGTAAAATTGATATGATAGCGTTGCATATTTTCTAGCAAACGTTCATAATCTGCTTTATCCTGCATTTCAATCCCTACCAGCGCGGGACCAGTTTCTTTGTTATGCTTTTGCATATATTCAAATCGGACAATATCATCCGTTGGTCCCAATATATGATTCACAAACTCTTTTAGTGCACCCGGCCTTTGTGCAAAACGGATCAGAAAAAAATGCTTCAACCCTTCAAACTGCAAGGACCTTTCTTTAATCTCCTGCATTCGGTCAATATCATTGTTACTTCCGCTTACTATACATACTACTTTCTTCCCCTTGATAATTTCACTATAGTTATCCAATGCAGCCACAGACAACGCACCTGCAGGTTCCACCACTATCGCATCTTCATTGTATAATTTTAGAATTACAGAACATACTTTGCCTTCATTTACCAAAACCATCTCATCAATTACCTCTTTACAAATTTCAAAAGGATAATCTCCTACCCGCTTTACGGCTGCCCCGTCTACAAAGGGATCAATACTGTCTAATTTTACAGGCTTACCATGTTTTAACGCTTCTGACATAGAGGGAGCTCCTTCGGGTTCAACGCCTATGATTTTAGTATTGGACGATGCCTGCTGAAAATAGGCTCCAACTCCCGCAATTAATCCTCCGCCACCAACGGGTGCAAACAAAAAATCAATTTCTTGCAAATCGGCTAAAATTTCCACTCCAACAGTGGCCTGCCCTTCAATCACTTTGGGATGATCAAACGGAGGTATAAAAGTCATACCATTAGCTTCAGTATATGCTTTTGCGGCAGCAGCACAATCATCAAATGTGTCTCCTACCAGTTTAATCTCAATATTTCCATCACCAAACATTTTCGTTTGTCTCACTTTCTGATTGGGAGTAATGATGGGCATAAACACAACTCCTTTTATATTCAGCACTTTACAGCTGTAGGCAAATCCCTGTGCATGATTTCCTGCACTGGCACAAACAACCCCTTTAGCTCGCTGGTGTTCGGGCAAACTGCTAATCATATTGTACGCACCTCTTAATTTATAAGAACGTACTATTTGCAAATCTTCCCTTTTTAAATAAACGGAGCAGCCATATTTCTTAGAGAGAGAGGCATTGTAAATAAGTGGTGTATGCTTCACCACAGCCTTCAATTTTTCTTTTGCTGCTTCAATTTCTAAGCCAAATCCTGCTATGGTAGTTTGTTCCTGCATTTGTATGTAACTGCTTACTGATTGGTTGCGATGGTTTTCATATCGGTCATCGCTTGTCTTAATTTTTCTCCTACTATTTCTACAGGATGATATCTGATTACTGCATTCACTGCTATCAGTGTTTTATTGTCAACACCGTTGTCTTTGCCGTCATTGAAATTTTTTCCAATCACATCAGTATCAATTTTGGTCATGAAACTGGCTAATAAAGGCTTACAGGCATGATCAAATAAATAACAACCATATTCAGCCGTATCAGATATTACACGGTTCATTTCGTATAGTTTCTTTCTGGCAATCGTATTGGCAATCAATGGTGTTTCATGAAGCGATTCATAATAGGCAGACTCTTCCTTAATACCAGCTTCTACCATAGTTTCAAATGCCAGTTCTACTCCTGATCTAACAAAAGCTACCATCAGTAGTCCATTATCGAAGAATTCCTGTTCGGAAATTTTCATATTCCCAGCCGCTGTTTTTTCAAACGCTGTTTCACCTGTCGCTTCTCTCCAAGTCAATAATTTTTTATCCCCATTGGCCCAGTCTTCCATCATACCTGAAGAAAAGGCACCGCTCATAATATCGTCCTGGTGTTTCTGAAATAAGGGACGCATAATTTCTTTCAATTCTTCTGAAAGTTCAAAAGCTTTCAGCTTGGCAGGATTAGATAAGCGATCCATCATAGCAGTAATACCACCCTGCTTTAAAGCTTCTGTAATCACTTCCCATCCGTACTGAATTAATTTAGCTGCATAGCCAGCGTTGATTCCTTTTTCAATCATTTTATTGAAAGACAAAATAGAACCTGTCTGTAGCAAACCACATAATATTGTCTGCTCGCCCATTAAATCTGATTTTACCTCAGCAACAAAAGAAGATTTTAATACACCTGCTCTATGACCACCTGTTGCTACACAATAAGCTTTAGCGTAATCCCATCCCTTTCCTTCCGGATCATTTTCAGGATGAACCGCAATCAACGTAGGGACTCCAAAGCCACGCTTGTATTCTTCCCGTACTTCTGTACCTGGACATTTGGGAGCAACCATAATTACCGTAATGTCTTTTCGAATCTGCATGCCTTCTTCTACAATATTAAAGCCATGAGAATAGGAAAGCGTAGCACCTTTTTTCATCAAAGGCATAACAGCTGCTATTACCGAACTATGTTGTTTATCCGGAGTAAGATTGATTACCACATCAGCCGTTGGAATCAATTCTTCATAAGTGCCCACTTTAAAATTATTTTCTGTTGCATTTACATAGGAAGCCCTTTTTTGATCAATCGCCTCTTTTCTCAATGCATAAGAAATATCCAGTCCAGAATCGCGCATATTCAACCCCTGATTCAAACCTTGCGCGCCGCAACCAATAATCACCAGTTTTTTGCCAACCAATGCATTGATTCCATCAGCAAAAGCAGCTTTATCCATGAATTCGCAAACACCCAGCTGATTGAGCTGCTCGCGTAAAGGAAGAGAATTGAAATAATTTGCCATAGTATGTTTTTTGTTAAAGTTTTTAAATGAGGATTTACATAGTGAAAACAGCCTGTCCCTGATTAAGAAATTCGTTCTCTACCAATTCTTCTGCAGGCTCTACTGCTTCAAATTCTTTAATCTTTTCATGAAAACCACTGCTGGCTTTAATGATAGCGATTCTGGCAGTACGGACAAATTCAATTAAGCCGTATGGTTCCAGAAAATGAATCAATCGATCGGTTTCTTCCCTTTGACCCGTTGTTTCAAAAATGGTATAGTCTTTTCTAATTACGACTGCTCTTGCACCATATTCGCGAAGCAATCTTTCTACTTTCAGTTTTTCTGCTACCGCATCCGTAGGCACTTTATACAATGCCATTTCCTGCCAGATAATCTCATCATTGGTATTAAAATAGGCTTTTAATACTTCAACTTGCTTTTCAATCTGTAGACAAAGCTTTCGAACCACTTCTTCTGTTTCATTTATCACAATGGTGAAGCGATGGATAGATTCCACTTCAGAAGGAGATACGTTAAGACTATCTATATTAATTTTTCTTCTGCTGAAAATAATCGCAATGCGATTCAGCAGACCAACCTGATTTTCTGTATAAACCGTTATCGTAAATTCTTTTTTCATTGCCTGTTATTTTAAACGGATTTCTGAAACACTGCAACCCTGTGGCACCATTGGGAAAACATTGTTTTCTTTTCCCACCATTACTTCCAGCAAATAAGAACCTGCTGAGTTTAGCATAGTTGACAAAGCAGCTCTTAAATCATTTCTCTCAGAAACGCTGGATCCATCTATGCCATACGCTTTAGCCAACTGAACATAATCAGGGCTTTGTATATCAACAAATGAATAGCGTTTGTCATTGAATAATTCCTGCCACTGACGAACCATTCCTAAGAATCTATTGTTCAGAATAAGGATTTTTACATTCAGCCCTGTTTGCATAATGGTACCCAGCTCCTGTAAGGTCATTTGAAAACCACCATCTCCAATGATAGCTACAACCGTTCTTTCGAGTGCGCCAAACTTGGCACCAATGGCGGCAGGCAAGGCAAAGCCCATGGTGCCCAGACCACCTGAAGTGATATTACTTTTGGACGTATTGAATTTAGCATATCGGCAGGCCACCATCTGGTGTTGTCCTACATCAGTAACAATGATGGCGTCTCCGTTGGTTAATTCATTCAATTGCTGAATCACTTCACCCATAGTCATTTCACCTGATTTCGGAAACAATTCCGCATCCATCACTGCTTCTTTTTCTTCTGCAGTATATTGATTAAACAAAGCCAACCATTCCTTGTGTTGCTTTGCTTCAACCAACTGTGTTAACTGTGGAAGTGTTTCCTTACAATCCCCCCAAACCGGCACTGCTACTTTAACGTTCTTATTAATTTCTGCAGGATCAATATCCAGATGAATAATCTGTGCCTGCTTGGCATACTTGTCTAATCTACCCGTAACACGATCATCAAAACGCATGCCCACTGCAATTAAAACATCACAGTCATTGGTTAATACATTCGGTCCATAATTTCCATGCATGCCTAACATACCCACATTCTGCGGATGATCAGTTGGCAGAGCACTTAATCCCAATATCGTCCACGCAGCAGGGATACCAGTCTTTTCAATGAAAGCCTTGAATTCTTTTTCTGCCTTACCCAGAATAACACCCTGTCCAAAAATTACAAATGGTTTCTTTGCTTCATTAATTAATTTGGCAGCTGCTTCAATATATTCTCTTCTTACAATTGGCTTGGGACGATAACTGCGAATATGGCTACAACGCGTATACCCTTCGTAATTAAATTTTTGAATCTGTGCATTCTTGCTGATATCTATTAATACAGGTCCAGGTCTTCCGGAGCGGGCAATATAAAATGCTTTTGCCAACACATGTGGTATTTCTGTTGCATCTGTAATCTGATAATTCCACTTCGTAACAGGGGTTGTAATATTTACCACATCGGTTTCTTGAAATGCATCAGTCCCCAGCAAATGTGCAAATACCTGTCCGGTGATACAAACCAAAGGGGTACTATCAATCATTGCATCAGCAAGTCCAGTTACTAAATTGGTGGCGCCCGGACCACTGGTAGCAAATACTACCCCTACTTTACCGCTGCTTCTTGCATAACCCTGCCCTGCATGTATTCCCCCTTGCTCATGTCTTACCAATATATGTTTCAGTTTATCGTGATAATCGTACAAGGCATCATAAATGGGCATGATTGCGCCACCAGGATACCCAAAAATGGTATCTACTCCTTCTATAATGCAAGCTTCTAAAACCGCTTGTGATCCAGATAGTTCACGAACAACTGTTCCTGCTTTTGCAGTAAGTGTTTCTTTTTTTGTTGACAAATCCAATGTAGTACTCATACAGTAAAATTTAAGCTTCATCGGTTACACAACCTTGAGAAGCGTCTTTAACAGATTTGGCGTATTTAAACAATAGTCCTTTGGTTGCTTTCAAAGCAGGCTTGTTCCATTTCTTTCTTCTCGCTTCAATAATATCTTCTGCTACTTTCAGCGTCATTTTTTTGGTAGCCACATTCAGTTCAATGATATCATTGTCTTCTACCAATCCTATTAGCCCACCATTTACGGCTTCTGGCGTTATATGACCAACAACAAATCCATGCGTACCTCCACTGAATCGACCATCGGTAATCAAGGCAACTGACTTTCCTAATCCGGCTCCAATGATGGCGGAAGTGGGCTTCAACATTTCCGGCATTCCAGGAGCACCTACTGGCCCAACATTTTTGATAACAACCACATCTCCAGGTTGAATTTTCCCAGTATTAATTCCTTCAATTAATGCATGTTCGCCATCAAATACCCTGGCAGGACCTTCAAATAACTCGCCTTCCTTACCACTGATTTTTGCCACACTTCCTCCCGTTGCCAAATTGCCGTATAAAATTTGCAAATGACCGGTAGCTTTAACTGGATGCTCTATAGGAAGAATAATTTTCTGCTGATCAAAATCCAGATCTGGAACTGAAGCCAGGTTCTCTGCTAAAGTTTTACCCGTAACTGTTAAGCAATCTCCGTGCAACAATCCTTTTTGTAGTAAGTATTTCATAACAGCAGGCACACCACCATACTGATGTAAATCCTGCATTAAATATTTTCCGCTGGGCTTAAAATCTGCGAGCACAGGAACTTTATCTGATATGGTTTGAAAATCATCCTGTGTTACAACAACCCCTACACTTTTTGCCATCGCAATCATATGCAATACGGCATTGGTGCTTCCTCCCAGCACCATGATAATTGTAATGGCATTTTCAAATGCCTTACGGGTCATGATATCTGAGGGAAGAATATTTTTCTCCATTAACACTTTAATTGCTTTACCTGCAGCCAGGCATTCCTCTTTCTTCTCGGAACTCAACGCCGGATTAGAAGAAGAGAACGGCAAGCTCATACCCAATGCTTCAATTGCAGAAGCCATGGTGTTTGCTGTATACATACCACCACATGCCCCGGCTCCTGGACATGCATGCTTGATGATTCCTTTGAAATCGTTTTCATCTAATTGTCCTGCTAGTTTTTGACCAAGTGCTTCAAATGCTGAAACAATATTTAAATCCTGTCCTTTATAATGACCTGGCGCAATGGTTCCACCATATACCATAATGGCGGGTCTGTTTAATCGACCCATCGCTATTAATGCACCTGGCATATTTTTATCACAACCCGGAATGGCAATGATTGAATCATAGTATTGAGCTCCACATACTGCTTCAATGGAATCAGCAATCACATCCCTGCTCACCAAAGAATACCGCATACCATCGGTACCGTTACTCATACCGTCGCTCACGCCGATGGTATTAAAAATCAATCCAACCAAATCATTTTCCCATACGCCTTGCTTAACTAGCTTTGCCAAATCATTCAAGTGCATATTACAAGTGTTCCCGTCATACCCCATACTCACTACCCCCACTTGCGCTTTCTGTAAATCTTCATCGGTTAACCCAATCCCATAAAACATTGCTTGCGCAGCAGGCTGCGTAGGATCCTGGGTAATGGTCTTACTGTATTTATTCAATTCCATTGCTTCTATTTAAAAACTAATTACTCAAAGGTGTAACCACCATTTTTTTGTATGCCTGCTGAACCTGATAACTTTTTGTTTCCAAAAAAGATGCAGGAAAAACATAGTCATCCAATGATTCCCATCCAATTACTTCGGCTGCAGTACCACAGAAAAAAGCAGCATCAGCAGATTTGATATCCTGCAGCGTATATGTCCCTTCTCTCACTTCAATGCCCAATTGAGTACAGATTTCTAAAACAGTAGCTCTTGTTATACCAGCCAGAATATGTCCTGGCTTTGGTGTAAACAATACACCGTCTTTCTCAAAAAACATATTTGCTCCCGGGCCTTCAGCCAAATGATCGTTCATGTCCAATAAAAAGGCTTCATCATAGCCTTTGTCTTTTGCCTCCTGACTTGCCAGAATCGAATTCACATAGTGACCAGCTGCTTTTGCATGAATTTTAAAGGCTTTGGGATTAGGACGCTGAAAAGAAGAAGTCATCATACGCAATAATTTGTCACCTAAAAAAGGTGCCATTTCCCAGGCTTCAATAAAAACATAGGATTCAGTATTACGTGCAAAACTCATATTAGCAGGAGCATACACAACAGGTCGTATATAAGCATCGCCTAACTTATTTTGATTCAATACTTCATAAGTGGCTGCAATTAATTCTTTTGTGTCAAAAGAATAGGGAAGATTTATTGCTTCTGCAGAAACCTTTAAACGCTCAAAATGCTCAACTGCTTTAAAGATAGCAGTCGAGCCATCTGTTGTTTTATAAGAGCGAATCCCCTCAAAAACGGAATAGCCATAGTGAAGCGACTGACTATATAAGTCCATGGTAGCTTCAGAAGCTTTTACAAATTTTCCATTATGATAAATAATGGTATTGGATTGATAATAATTCATTACAATTGGTTTAAACAAAAAAGCCCCGCTGATGAGGCGGGGCTTGTATATTAAGTGATTCAATACTTAGTTAAGTCCACCTCCTTGCAGAGCGGTAATAATAATAATCGCAATCGCAATCATGTTAATGACTGTGCTTGTTGTAGTGATTACTATATTTTTTTTATTCTGCATGGAGCTATTCGATTCATTCGAAGGTAGGCGTATGCAGTAATAAAACAAAGAACTTTTTAAAAAAATATTTTTAAATAATGGTTGACGCATTCAAAGTTGCATTCTTACCCTGATGGGTTTCATGCTTTTTTCGAATAAAATCAGCCAATAAATCGCCAACAGCTTCTGTTCCGTAATTATTAATAGGATCAATATCTTTTGTAACAAAAGCATGTGTCAGCGTCCAATCAACGGCAGCCCTTACTGCAGTTGCTTCTTCCGCTAAACCAAAATGATCCAGCATCATGGCAGCAGAAAGTACAGATCCAATGGGATTGGCAATGTCTTTACCAGCAGCCTGTGGATAAGAACCATGAATCGGTTCAAACATGGCAGCAGTTTTGCCGATAGAAGCAGAAGGAAGCAAACCGAGTGAACCACTCAGTACACTGGCTTCATCACTGATAATATCGCCAAACATATTTTCAGTAAGAATCACATCAAACTGTGCGGGATTTACAATAATCTGCATAGCCGCATTGTCTACAAACATATAGTCCACGGTAACATCTGGAAACTGCATGGCCATAGCTTGCACAATACGACGCCATAAGCGGGAAGTCTCAAGCACATTGGCTTTATCAATCAGGGTCAATTTCTTCTTGCGTTGTTGTGCATACTGAAAAGCCATTTTAGCAACGCGTATAATTTCTAGTTCATGATAAGCACATTCATCCGTAGCATAGGTCTTATCTTCTGTTACCATTCTTTTGCCAAAATAAATGCCGCCAGTAAGTTCTCGGAAAATGATAAAATCAACCCCTTCTAGCTGTTTGGCTTTTAGAGGAGACAAATGATGAAGGGAGCGATAAGTAGTAATGGGACGAATATTAGCAAACAAGCCCAGTTCCTTGCGTAACTGCAATAAGCCCTGCTCTGGTCTAACTTTGGCAGAGGGGTCGTTGTCAAATTTTGGATGGCCAATGGCACCAAATAAAATAGCATCACTTTCCTTGCAAACCGCCAGGGTTTCATCTGGCAAAGCAGATCCTGTTGCATCAATGGATACAGCGCCCATCAATGCGAGCGTAAAACTAAACTGATGTCCAAACTCTTCTGCAATGGCATTAAGCACTTTGATAGACTGGGCGGTAACTTCAGGACCTATTCCATCTCCATTAATGACGGCTATTTTCTTTTCCATATTATCCTTTTGCTGTTTCAAATTGTTCAATCACTTCTTTTCTACTGATGAGAAAATCTATATCATCATATCCATTGAGTAAACAAGTTTTCTTGTAAGGATTCAATTCAAAAGATTCTTTTTCTCCTGTTTTCTCAATGGTAATAGTTTGTGCTGCCACATCAATATGCAAAGCTTCTGCAGGTTGAAGGGAAAAGATTTTCTGAAGAAATCCCTCAGATACAATAACAGGCAAAACGCCATTGTTCAATGCATTGTTCTTAAAAATATCTGCAAAAAAACTAGATACAACCGCTTTGAACCCATAATCCAACAGTGCCCAGGCTGCATGTTCACGGGAAGATCCGCAACCAAAATTTTTGCCAGCTACCAATATGGATCCACTGAACTTTGATTGATTCAAAACAAAATCTGCTTTCGGTTTTGTTTCATCATCATTTTCATAACGCCAGTCTCTAAAAAGATTTTTTCCAAATCCATCTCTTGTGGTGGCTTTAAGAAAACGGGCAGGAATAATCTGATCAGTATCCACATTTTCAACTGGTAACGGAACAAATGGACTATGTATTTCTTTTAATGCTTGCATTGCTATTCTAACTGTTTAGTGCAATTATTTAATCAATTCTCTAACATCTGTTACCACACCGGTAATGGCTGCCGCGGCAGCCGTCAAAGGACTTGCCAATAAAGTTCTGGCGCCGGCACCCTGTCTTCCTTCAAAGTTTCTGTTGCTGGTGCTGATACAGTATTCACCAGCAGGTACTTTGTCTTCATTCATTCCCAAACAAGCACTACAGCCCGCCTGACGAATCTGGAAACCCGCTTCGGTAAAAATTTTATCTAGTCCTTCTGCATGCACCTGTTTTGCAACCTGCTGCGATCCGGGAACAATCATCACTTTAACAGAATTATGTTTTTTTCTGCCCTTCACCAGGTTCGCTACCAATCGGAGATCTTCAATTCTTGAATTGGTACAGCTACCAATAAATACATGTTGTATGGGCATACCCAACAAAGAAGTACCGCTTTGCAAATCCATATAGCGTAGCGCCTGCTCTATATTTTTCCTTTCTCCTTCGCTTGCAATACTTTCCAACAGCGGTATTTGAGCCTTAACCGGAATACCCAATCCAGGATTGGTTCCATAGGTAATCATCGGTTCAATTTCACTAGCATCAATATGTAATTCAGCATCAAAAACAGCATCTGAATCAGAATACAATTCCTTCCATTCAGAAAGCTTTTGCTCCCATGCATTCCCCTTTGGCGCATACACTCTTCCTTTAACATAATCGTAGGTAACTTGATCCGGTGCAATCATTCCACCTCTTGCTCCCATTTCAATACTCATATTGCAAATGGTCATCCTGGATTCCATGGAAAGTGAACGAATGGTACTTCCTGCGTACTCAACAAAATACCCCGTAGCACCACTAGCAGAAATTTTGGCAATGATGTAAAGAATAATGTCCTTTGAAACCACACCGGGCTGCAAAGTCCCCTCAATATTGATGCGCATGGTTTTAGGTTTGGTCTGCAATACACATTGTGAAGCAAAAACCATTTCTACTTCACTGGTACCAATGCCAAAGGCAATTGTACCAAAAGCACCATGAGTGCTGGTATGACTATCTCCGCAAACAATCGTCATGCCTGGTTGTGTCATACCCAACTCTGGTCCAATTACGTGTACAATCCCCTGATAAGGATGACCTAATCCATATAATTCTACTCCATGTTTCTCGCAGTTCTCTATCAACTGATCTACCTGCATTTTGCTCAGCTGATCCTTGATAGGCAAGTGCTGGTTTAAAGTAGGCACATTGTGATCAGCCGTTGCAATGGTCTGCTTGGGTCTGAACAAAGAAAGACCTCGCTTCTCTATACCTTTAAATGCCTGTGGGCTGGTTACTTCATGAATAAAATGTCTGTCAATATATAAAACAGATGGACCGTCTTCTATTTTCTCCACTACATGTGCATCCCAGATTTTATCAAATAATGTTTTACCCATAATACTTCATTAAGCAATTGCTCTCTGTTTTTTATATTGGTTAGCTAAAAGATTCAGATCAGATTCTTCTACTTCTTTCTTGCTATCAGCAATCAGTAAGAAATCCTCATAGAGTACATCTATATCATCTCTGTTAAAATCGTATCCCAGTTTCTGTAACCGGTGTGCAAGTGCACTTCGTCCGCTTCTGGCAGTTAAAACAATTTTGCTTCCTTCTGCACCAACTAATTCCGGATTGATAATTTCATAGGTTTCTGCAGACTTCAGAAATCCATCCTGATGAATGCCAGAAGAGTGTGAAAATGCATTGGAACCTACAATCGCTTTGTTGGGTTGAACAGGCATGCGCATTACTTCAGAAACCTCCCTGCTCAAAGGATTTAGCAACTGCGTCTTAATATTGGTATATAAATCCAATTGCTTGTGCTGTGCAATAATCATAACTACTTCTTCCAAAGAAGTATTTCCTGCTCGTTCACCCAATCCATTAATGGTACATTCAATTTGTCTGGCACCATTAATTGCACCACTGATAGAGTTGGCAGTAGCCAAACCCAGGTCATTATGACAATGACAGGAAATAATCGCTTTGTCTATATTCGAAACATTGTTTTTCAAGAAAGCAATTTTTTCGCCATACTGATGGGGCAAACAATATCCGGTAGTATCTGGAATATTTACTACAGTAGCACCTGCTGCAATAACAGCTTCAACCACTCTTGCCAGGTATTCATTGTCTGTTCTGCCTGCATCTTCTGCATAAAACTCTACATCATCGGTAAAATTCCTTGCCCACTTTACGCATTGAATAGCTCTTGCTAATATCTCTTCGCGGGTAGAATTGAATTTGGCTTTGATATGAAAATCAGAAGTACCAATACCGGTATGAATTCTGGGTCTTACTGCATACTTCAGGGCCTGGGCAGCTACTTCTATATCTTTTTGAACTGCTCTTGTTAAACCGCATACGGTAGCATTCTTAATGGTTCTTGCAATCTGAGAGACAGACTCAAAGTCTCCCGGGCTGGATACAGGAAATCCAGCTTCAATAATGTCTACGCCCAACTCTTCCAATTGCACAGCCAACGACAGTTTCTCTTTTGTATTAAGTTTACAGCCAGGAACTTGTTCACCATCACGAAGGGTAGTATCAAAAATGTGAATCTTATCAGCCATTGTATTGGTTTTTATAGATAAAAAGACAGGCGCGTATCCATTGCTATTGATTGCCTTAAATAACAACAGTACGGCCTGTCGTATTCGAATTTAGATTGCCTTATCTTTAGTCTTGAAACAAAATAGACGGGGTTTTACAATGCGCAACAGCAGTTAAAAACAATGAAACCCAATACAGTATTGAATTGTAGCTTAATATTTTTACGATGCCCAACCGGAATACAGACCCGCTTCATCAATTGATTCACTCCCTGGAAAGGGCAGAGAAACGCAATTTTAAATTGTATATCACCCGGAATTCAGGATCAGGCAACTTAAAAGTCGTTCAGTTATTTGATGCGCTCGATAAAATGAGCCAATACGATGAAGCCCAACTACTAAAGAAAAACCCTGGATTCCAAAAACAACAGCTATCCAACTTAAAAGCACATTTATATCAGGAAATACTAGCGAGCGTTCGTTTGTTACAACAAAATGAGAATATTGATCTTCAGTTAAATGAACAACTCGATTTTGCCAGGATTCTGTACAACAAGGGTTTAAATATTCAGAGTTTAAAAGTATTGGACAAAGTAAAAGAACTAGCCAAAGCGAATAATCAGGTTACCTATATTCAACAGGTATTGTTTCTGGAGAAAAAAATTGAATCGCTATATATTACAAGAAGCATGCAAGACAGGGCCGCAAAGCTTTGCAAAGAGTCGGATGAAACCAATTTACGATTAAGCAATATCAGTACCCTTTCTAATCTGTCTTTGTTGTTATATGAATGGTATATCCGACACGGACATGCCAGAAACGAATCCGACAAAAAAGCGCTGGCCATATATTTCAATCATCCGCTGCTACACGAAAATGAGCAGGAGAAAGGCTTCTATGAAAAACTATATGCTTACCAATGTTATTGCTGGTATGCATTTATTACACAGGACTTTCTGATGTATTATCGCTACTGCATAAAGTGGACCGAACTGTTTAAAGCAGAGCCTAAAATGATGGAGATTGAAACAGCGCACTATATCAAAGGAATGCACAACTTGCTGGGAGCACATTTTGATTTAAGAAACTACCGGAAATTCAATGAAGCGGTAAAAGAGCTAGAAGCATTCATGGAAATGCCCTTTGTACAAAACAATATCAACCATACGGTACAATGCTTTACCTACTTGTATACTGCAAAACTGAACAAGCATTTCATGGAAGGTAGTTTTACCAGGGGATTACAACTGATACCAGAGATAGAAGCTAAACTGGAGGCATACGAAGACTATTTGGACCGGCACAGAACCCTTGTATTCTATTATAAAATAGCGTCTTTATATTTTGGTAGCGGAGATGCAGCCAGCAGTATTGACTACCTAAATAAAATCATACACCTAAAAGTAGACCTAAGAACCGATTTACAATGTTATGCCCGATTGCTTCACTTGATTGCACATTACGAGTTAGGTAATAATGATTATCTGAAATATTTACTGAAATCTGTGTATCGTTTCATGGGCAAAATGCAACACCTAAGTGCAGCCGAAGAAGCCATTTTTAAATTCTTAAAACAGCGGTTTCATAGTATGCCAAATCAAACAAAACCCTTGTTTGAAAAATTACTGGCAACCCTGAAAAACATGGCAGAGGATAAGATGGAAACAAGGGCATTCATGTATTTGGATGTTATATCCTGGCTGGAAAGCAAGATTCAGCGAAAGCCTGTACAAACAATTATCCGGCAAAAATTTTTATCGGCAAAGAAAAGACTTAGTGACGCATGATTGCCTGCGTTATGGGAAAACTCATGTGCATCGCGCAACCTGCAGTAGGGGCTGTATGAATACTAATGGTTCCATTAAACAATTCAACGCGGCTGGTAATATTGTACAAACCAATTCCTTTTTTCTGAACAGAAGCATCAAAACCCACCCCATTATCATAAATGGACAAATAAATACTATTTTGATTTCTACCCAATTCTACTTTTAAAGTACTTGCCTGTGCGTGTTTTAAAACATTGTTTACCTGTTCCTGCACAATACGGAACAAACTGAGTTTAAAATCATAATGAATATCGTCTTCAAAGAAAGTATCGTTCAAAAATTCAATCTTCATGTCTTTAACAGCTTGCACATCTTCCAGCACACTTTCAATGGCTTTTACCAGACCAAAGTCTTTAATCAAAGGAGTAACCAATCCTTTCGACAATCTTCTGATTTCTTCAATGGCATGCAAAATATAATCTGCGGATTGTCTCAACAACTCAGATCCAGGCACCTGCTTTTTTTCAGCAGAGGCAATATACATCATGGCAACAGTGAGTTGTTGATTTACATTATCGTGCAGTTCTCTGCTGATATCGTGCCGCTCTGTTTCCTGGGTATTGATAACAGCTTCTGCAATTTCTTTTTGCTTAATCATTCTCTCTTCTTCCAGCTTTTTCTCCAGCAACAATTTGGCAGTTACATTCTGCGCAATGGCCATCACTGCATCTTTACCACTGTATTGAATTCGGTGCGAATACACATTCATAATAATGCGCTCACCAGATTTGGTTAGGTGCTCCCAAGTGCCGCCTGAATCCATTTCCGGAGCGCTGGAAATATGCTCAATAAACTGCTTCAGTTTTGAATAATGTTCAGGAGACCGCAAATCCCAGATAGTCAATTTCAAAAGCTCTTCCCGGGTATAGCCATACTCTTTCACAGCCATATCATTGACTTCAAGAATCTGCTGAGTTTGTAAGTCCCAGATAAAGATGGCCATCGGATTATAATAGAACAAACTACGGTAGCGTTTTTCAGAAAGCAGGATTTTTTCGGCACTTTCTTTTCGCTCAGTAATATCCTGCATGGCACCAATCATTCTGACAGGTTGGTCATTTTCATAGATAATATACCCACGATCCAATACATAAGCATAGGAACCATCAGCCTTTAAAAACCGATATTCTTCTTTCCAATAAGGACTCCCAGATTTTGAATATGCATTGGTAATACTAGTTTGTACCCTCTCCCTGTCCTCCGGATGAATTTTTATAATCCAATCTGTAGCATCCACATATACATCCACCAAATCATAACCAAAGGTTTTTTTGAAATTATCGCCTACCCAAAGCACGGTTTGATTGGCTAGATTCATTTCCCAGACTGCATCACTGGTAGCTTGTACTACAATATTATACCGCTCATTACTAACGCGCATATTTTCAAGATTGCGCTTTCGCTCAATGCTGTACTGTATAGATTTGGAGAGTAGTTTTTCATCAAATTCACCTTTCACCAAATAATCCTGAGCGCCGGCAGCCATCGTTTCTAATGCGGTCTCCATATCAGACAGGCCTGTTAAAACAATAATCGGAATGGCTGAAGCCAACAGGTTAATATGTTTAAAGGAGTCAATGCCAACACTATCCGGCAAAGAAAGATCCAATAAAATCAGGCTTGGTTTTTCTTTCTTTAACCAGTCATCCGCTTCTGCGTTGCTGCTGGCACGCATAATCTGATGAATAGGCAATCGGGTTTTCCACAACAAGCCTTCTAAAACAACCTGATCCGCGGGGTTATCTTCTACAACTAAAATGCGCAACAAGGCGTTAGACTCAGGCATAGATTCTTTCTATGGCGTCTTTGAATTTCTCATTCACCACTTTTCTTTTTAGGCTCAACTTGGGTGTCATTTCACCTGTGTCAACCGTCCATTCATTAGGCAAAAGTTCAAACTTTTTAATCTGTTCAACATGATTAAAAAACTTATTAAAGCTTTCAACCAATTCGCGATATAGTTCTAAAACTTTCGGATGATGAATCACATCTTCATTGGTAGTAAAAGGAATATTTTTTTCTCTCATCCACTCTTTTAACGTAGCAAAAGAAGGAACAATTAGCGCTCCTACGAACTTTCGCTCAGAACCCACCACCATTACTTGTTCTACAAATGGGCTCTCTTTTAATTTATTTTCAATTGGCTGAGGAGCTACATATTTCCCTCCACTGGTTTTAAACAATTCTTTTTTGCGATCCGTGATTTTCAAAAATTTATTTTCATCCCAAATGCCAATATCACCTGTTAACAACCAACCATCTACTACTGTTTCAGCAGTTAAATCAGGTCGTTTGTAATAACCCTTCATCACACATGGCCCTGTAACTAGAATTTCTCCGTCCTCTGCTAATTTCACTTGAATGCCGTCAATCGCAGGACCTACAGTCCCAAACTTAGTCCCCCCTTTTTCCTGACGATTTACGCAAATCACAGGGCTGTTTTCGGTAGGACCATAGCCTTCATACACTGGCACACCTGCTGCGTTGAAAATACGCAAGAGCTTTACCTGACAAGCCGCGCCTCCCGTAATGATAAACGAAATATTTCCACCCAAAGCTTCTCGCCATTTAGAGAAAATTAGTTTATTGGCAATGGCCAGTTGAATATTGTACCAAAGTCCTCCACTAACTCTGTTATCGTATTTTTCAGCCAGGTCAACCGCCCAGAAGAAAAGCTTTCTTTTGGTACCAGTTAACTCGTTGCCCTTGGTCATGATTTTTTCAAATACTTTTTCCAGCAAACGAGGCACAGTAGTAAATCCATTGGGTTTTATTTCTTTGAGGTTATCCCCAATGGTATCTAAACTTTCTGCATAATAAATACTGATGCCGCTATACAAATAAATATAGGTGCAGGTTTTTTCAAAAATATGATTCAGTGGAAGAAAGCTAAGCACTTTAGATTCTGGTGCATCATTAAAAGGAAAACTCTTTTTGCTGAATTGCACATTGGTATAAATATTTGAATGCGACAACATAACACCTTTGGGTGTACCTGTTGTACCTGAAGTATAAATAATGGTAGCCAAATGATCAACCGGCACACTTGCTTTTATACGATCTACATCAGATAATAAAGAAGGGTTAGACAGTTGGGTCACGTCAGACCAATGCTTTGCACCAGCAATGGTATCAAATGTATACATACCCTGTAAAGAAGGCACTTTATCTACAATGCTATTGACTTTAGCCAGCAATTCTTCGTTGCTTACAAAAATGTATTTAACTGCCGCATCATTTAAAATAAAAGTTAGTTCATTAGGATTGGTAGTTGGATAAACGGGAACCAAGATGGCACCTATCTGCTGTACAGCCAAATCAGTAAAAACCCATTCTGGACGATTGTTACTAATAATGGCTATTTTATCGCTGCCTTCTGGAGAGAAGTCGTTGGCACGAACCCCTAGGGATAGCAAACCTGCGCTTAATCGGTTCACCGTATCGGCCACTTCCGCCGTACTATATTTTTTCCATTCTCCATTTATTTTAGCCGACAACATATCCTGTTTCGGAAAATGGTCCAGCTGGTGCTGTATGGCATCAAAAAGTCGCTTTATAGTCATAACGCAATCGTTTCAAGTGAATTCACTTTAATTAGACGGTCAAATTAGGCAATTAAAGACAAAAAAAAAAAGCCAGTTTGCACTGGCTTAACAACTTGAATCTATATCACTAATTTAAAAAATACTGTCCAGCGGGTTGTCTATACACCCGGCTCTGTTGAAACTCCTTGAATTTATTGGCTTCTTCCGCATGCGTCGTCTGCCATTTTTGATAGGCATCTGCATCATAAACAGCGCCAAACAGCCACTGATTATAGGCTTCAAAAATTCCTTCCCGAATCATATGCTGCCAGTGCTGAAATAACTGGTAGGGATAGGCTGTAGCGTTTTCGGTCATCCACTCCGTAAGCAAACGGGTTCTAATACTACCAATATTATCCATGGTTAATCCATCAGCAACCATGGGCTTGGTTTTCTCATAAATAGTCAATTGCTTCTGTTCAAATACCGAATACTTGGGAACTAAGTGGTAAGGCGTTTTCACAATGGGACGCAACAGATTGCGATAAGCATCCCAAAGCGCTTTCTTTACTTCTTCTGTTCGGGTAGAATAACTCTCTAAGTTTACAAATAACTCTCCGTGTATCAACACACGGATCCAGTTCATTTCTTTATAGTAATATTTTGCTGCATAATAATAGTTGCCGCTATAAGAAGGGGCCAATTCAATTCCTTTTTCCCAGGCAGCAATGGCTTCCTCTTTTTTATTTTCTTGCATCAGCGACTCGCCGTACTCACTGTAAATAACACCCCCATCAGGAAATTTTTTCAAGGCACGCTTATATACTTTATTGGCTGCTGCATAATCTGCAATCGCTTTGTATGACATGCCCAAAATCTGAAAGCTTTGCTGATCTGCATTGGGATGTTCAATGGCAATTTTCCCCGCATCAATGGCTTGGGCAAATTCTCTTTGCAGAAAATAACAGAAAGAAATATTCTTTAGGGTTTCCAGGTTTTGTGGCTCTTGTACCTTTGCTTTTTCCAACGCTACCATAGCATTGGTAAAGTCTCCCTGCTGCATCAATGCCATTGCAGATTCCTGTAATTTTTTTACTGACGGAGCTTGCGCTTGTAATTGCAAGACCAATAAAAAACCACAGCACCCTAACAATATTTTTTTCATATTCATGCTTTATTAAAATGCATTAATCATTGATTAAATGTGTTAAGAGTCCATCTCTTAGCTTCGGTTCAAACCAGGTACTTTTAGGGGGCATTACATTGCCGCTATCCGCAATAGCAAATAACTGATCAATCGTAACCGGATACAAGCTAATGGCAGCAGCCATTTCACCACTATCCACTCTTTGCTCCAAAGCAGACAAACCTCTGATACCGCCTACAAAATCAATGCGCTTATCGGTACGCTGATCCATAATTCCTAGAATAGGACCCAATATTTTTTCCTGCAAAACCGATACATCCAATACCCCAATCGGATCATTGGAATAAGTGCCAGGCTTTGCCGTTAGCAAAAACCACTCGCCGCCTACATACAAGCCCATGGTATGCAATTGCTCAGGCTTCACCATTTGTTTTCCCATAGAAACCACATCGAAGGAACTAGCCAGCGCTGCTAAAAAGTCGGCTTTGCTCAACCCGTTCAAATCCTTTACTACTCTATTGTAATCCATGATGTACAGTTGATTGGAAGGGAACAAAGTCGTTAGAAAAAAATTGGCTCCTTCTGGTACATCGCCACTGATTTGCTTGCGCACTTTAGCAGCAGAAGCTGCACGATGATGACCATCTGCGATATAGGTACAAGGAATTTCTTTTTCAAAAACAGCTGTGATAGATTCAACAGTATCAGAGTCGTTTACAATCCAGATGCTGTGCTGAATCCCGTCTTCTGCTACAAAATCATACACAGGAGATTTAGCCTGCTTCCACTTCTCAATGATAGTATCAACAGCAGCATGGTTGCGATAAGCTAAAAACACATTGCCTGTTTGCGCACCAGTTGTTTTAATATGATTGATGCGATCTTGTTCTTTTTCCGGACGGGTAAACTCATGTTTTTTAATCAAATCATTTTCATAATCATCTACACTGCTTACACAAACCAAACCGGTCTGGCTTCTGCCATTCATGATGAGCTGGTAGATATAATAACAAGGCTTGGATTCTCTAAACAACACATCTCGCTTAATAAATGCGTCTAAATTGTCTTTAGCCTGTGCATACACTTCTGCACTATGAATATCTATTTTATCAGATAAGTCAATTTCACTTTTGGTGATATGTAAAAAAGTATGCGAATTGCCTTGTGCAGCAATTTTTGCTTCTGCACTGTTCAATACATCATAAGGTAAGCTGGCTACCTGCTTGGCCAGTTGTGGTTGGGGCCTGAGCGCCCTGAAAGGTTTGATTATTGCCATTCGGCAAATATCGGTGAATATTTACAAATGAAAAGTTAGGATAATATGCTAACCGTGCTTCTGCGCAAAGTAATGGAGCAGATTACAAAACTCGGTAACACTATCCAAAGGCAAAGCATTGTACATGCTTACCCTGATACCACCAACAGTTCTGTATCCCTTTACTCCTACCATGCCTTCCTGCTTGCAAAGTGTAAGGAAAGATTCTTCCAGAGAAGCATCTTTTAAAAAGAATATTGCATTCATTTCACTTCTATCTTCTTTAGCAACAGGTGCATCAAAAATCGGAATGGAATCAATGGTATCATATAAAAGAGAAGACTTTCTGGCATTGCGCATGCCCATGGCATCTAAACCTCCTTCTTGGATAATCCAGCGAAGGGTAAGCATACTCACATATACAGCAAACACAGGAGGCGTATTCATTAATGAACCCGCTTCAATATGTTTCTGGTAATTCATGATGGTGGGGATTTTACGCTCAATTTTTCCAAGCAACTCTTTTTTTACCACCACCAGATTCACACCCGCAGCACCCATATTTTTTTGAGCACCTGCATAAATCAATGAGAGCTTGTTATACTGTGCGGGTCTGCTAAAAATATCGCTGCTCATATCTGCCACCAGTGGCACCGATGTTTCAGGATATTGATGCCATTGCGTGCCTTCCACCGTGTTATTAGAAGTAAAATGCAAATAGGCTGCATCCGTTGGTACTTCAAAATTTTTAGGGATGGATCGGTACTGGCTGCCGGTTCCATCAGACACTATATCCACTTTACCAAATAGGCTGGCTTCCTTCCAGGCTTTGTTGCCCCAAACGCCGTTATCGCAGTAGGCAGCCACTGCATGGCTGTCTAACAAATTCATAGGGACCTGCATGAACTGCGTGGTTGCTCCCCCATGCAAAAACAATACTTCATACGAATCATCTAATTGCATGAGTTCTTTCACTGCATTTCTGGCTTCGTCTAAAATTTCCAAAAACCAAGGGGTTCTATGACCAATTTCCAATAAGGAAAGACCTGTGTTTTTATAATTCAATACCGCTTCAGCAGCTTGTTTCAGCACAGGCGCTGGTAAAATGGAAGGACCAGAATTAAAATTATGCAGCTTCATACACAAAAGATAAAGCACAAAGTAAACCGATTATCTTTACAAAATGCAACTCCCTTCCACCTTATTAGAAAATGCAGTAGCTCAATTTGCCAAGCTACCGGGCATAGGAAAAAAGACCGCACTCCGATTGGTATTACACTTATTAAAACAAGATGTAAACGAAGTCGCTTTGTTTGGAGATACCTTAACCAAAATGCGAAAGGAGATACAGTTTTGCAAGCGATGCAATAATGTAAGTGATGGCGAAATCTGCAGCATATGCAACAATCCTTCCCGCAATCAGCGCATGGTATGCGTGGTAGAAAATATAAGAGATGTCATTGCCATCGAAAGCACCCAGCAATTCAACGGCACGTATCATGTACTCGGAGGAATTATATCCCCCTTGGATGGCATAGGACCCGACCAGCTCACGATTGAACTATTGGTTAATCGGATCAGTCAGGAAGAAGTGGACGAATTGGTATTTGCTTTGAGTCCGAATATTCAGGGAGACACGACCATTTATTTTATCCAGAAAAAAATTGCTCATTTGCCCTGCAAGGTTACCACTATCGCCCGTGGCATAGCATTTGGGGGAGAACTGGAATATGCAGACGAAATGACTTTGGCCCGAAGCATTGCCAATAGACTGCCTGTTCAGCAGTATGTGCAATAAGAATTTGAAGGGTTTTACAAACAATTGCTTAATTTCGTTGTTTAAACATTAAAATAGTTCCGTTATGAAAAAATGGGTAAAAATCATATTAATGCTGGGACTGGCAGGAGCCATAACCGGTGGGATTATAGCTTACAAAATATTGACCAAGCCGCATAGGGATGTAACCACTGAAAAAGCAATTGCAATAAAGGCCCAAGCTTTATTTGAAGCGTTCAAAAACGATGAAGCCGCAGCCAATGCACAATACCTAGACAAAGCCATCGAAATTGAGGGGGAGATTGTAGACTTTAGTACCAATCAGGATGGACAGGTAGTGGTGAATTTTAAAACAGACGATCCGTTCTTTGTGATTAACTGTACATTTAAAACCAATCCGGGTGAGCTGAAAGCTGGCAGCACCATACGTTTCAAAGGAATCTGTACAGGATATATTCCGGACGCCAATGTAGTGATTAACGAGGGTGTGTTGATTCCCTAAGGCCATAAGAAATCATAACATACATACTGTAACAAGTCATTTCGAAAAAAATAATACAATGAAAAAGATTCTATTCTTAGCCCTATTCAGCATTGCATTCACACAAACGCAAGCACAAAAATTATACGGCACGCGCAATGCCAAAGTAAGCTTTATAGCTACCAACGATGAAGACGTTAAAGCCGTAAACAATGAAGTAGCCAGCCGCTTATCCGATAAAGGAGAGATCAGCTTTAGCTTGCTCATCAAAGGGTTTAAGTTTGAATACGCGGAAATGCAGGAAAAGTTCAACAACGACTACGCAGAGAGCAACAAATTCCCCAGAGCAGAATTCAAGGGCACTATCAGCAATATCAAGGATATCAATTTTACCAAAGATGGTAGCTACAAAGCAGTGGTAAAAGGCAATTTAACCTTACATGGCGTAAGCAAACCCGTTACGGTAAATGGTACCATCACTGTAAAAGCGGGCAAAGTATCTGCAACTGGCAAATTCCCCATTGTCATGAAAGACCACAAGATTGAAGCCTCTGCGGTAACAGAAAAAGTGAACGCAGAAATCAATGCGGTTTATCAATAAAATTAGAAGCAAGAAAGACTAAGGCGGGGCCTTATTTTGACGGAATGCAATATGGGTGTATCTTTACACCGACTTTGGTGGATTTGTTTATTGTTCAGCCAAAGACCTGGCCATAATGGTTATATACCCTTATGGCTTGCAAACTAGAACTAATAAACGTTGAAGTGCTACTCCCCAACATTCCTTCGTTTATTGGTTCATTCAATCACCAGCGGTGTAAGAACCAATACTATGTTACTAAAAGAAGAACTACAAAAAAGAATTCTGGTAATTGATGGTGCCATGGGTACCATGATACAGAAGCATCATTTAACCGAAGCCGATTACAGAGGCGAGCGATTCAAAGATTGGCATGTAGACGTAAAAGGCAATAACGATTTGCTTTGCATCACGCAGCCGCAAATCATCAAAGGCATACACTTACTGTATTTAGAAGCAGGTGCAGATATCATTGAAACCAATACCTTCAGTAGTACGGTCATTGCCATGGCAGACTACGATATGCAAAGTTTGGCTTATGAGTTGAACGTAGCTGCCGCTAAATGTGCCCGCGAAGCAGTTGCGGAATACCAGCAAAAAAATCCGGAAGCAGGCCCCAAATTTGTTGCCGGTGCCATTGGCCCATTGAATAAAACCTTGAGTCTGTCGCCAGATGTAAACAATCCAGGATACAGAGCAGTCAGTTTTGATGAAGTAGCCAATGCCTATTACGAACAAATTGATGGATTGGTAAATGGGGGCGTAGACATCCTATTAATCGAAACCATTTTTGATACCCTGAATGCAAAAGGCGCCATTTATGCAGCCAAAAAATATTTCAGAGACAAAGGCATTCCAGAATTGCCCATCATGATCAGCGGAACCATAACCGATGCATCGGGTAGAACCCTGAGTGGCCAAACTTTAGAAGCATTTTACACTTCAGTGATGCACGCGAACCCCATCAGCATCGGATTAAACTGTGCATTGGGAGCAGCAGAAATGAGAAGTCATATAGAAGAGTTGTCTCAAATAGCCGCTTGCTATACATCGGCCTATCCCAATGCGGGTTTGCCAAACGCCATGGGCGAGTATGATGAAGCACCCCACCAAACCGCACACTTTATAGAAGAGTGGGCTAAGGAAGGATTTGTCAATATCGTAGGTGGCTGTTGCGGAACCACACCCGACCATATTAAACATATTGCAGACAACGTAAGAAAAATGCAACCCAGACCCTTACCTGTGGTTGAAACAACTATTTAAGCAATGAGTACCATCAAACCCTTTTTAAGGCTTTCCGGATTAGAGCCTTTAGTCATAAGACCAGAGACCAATTTTGTAAACGTAGGCGAAAGAACCAATGTAACTGGTTCTAAGAAATTCGCACGTTTAATTAGAGAGAACAAATACGAAGAGGCTTTATCGGTTGCCAGACAACAGGTAGAAAGCGGCGCGCAAATTTTAGACGTGAACATGGACGATGCATTACTAGATGGAGTAAAAGCCATGACAACGTTTTTAAATCTATTACAAAGCGAACCCGATATCGCGCGCATTCCCATCATGATAGATAGTTCCAAATTTGAAATCATAGAAGCGGGATTAAAATGTGTGCAGGGAAAATGTATAGTGAATTCTATCTCCATGAAAGAAGGGGAAGAAAAATTCATTGAGCAGGCATTTATTTGTAAATCATTTGGGGCAGCAGTGATTGTAATGGCATTTGATGAAGTAGGACAAGCAGATACCAAGGATAGAAAAATAGAAATCTGTCATCGCGCATACAAAATATTAACCGAGCAAGTAGGTTTTGATCCACAGGATATCATATTCGACCCGAATATATTTGCGATTGCAACCGGTATAGAAGAACACAACAACTATGCAGTAGATTTTATAGAAGCCACCAGAGAAATCAAGCGATTGATGCCACTGGCAAAGGTTTCAGGAGGTGTATCGAATGTGTCTTTTTCGTTTAGAGGCAACGACCATGTAAGAGAAGCCATCCACTCAGTATTCTTATTGCACGCTATTAAAGCGGGTATGGATATGGGGATTGTAAACGCAGGGCAGTTGGTGGTGTACGACGAAATAGAACCCACCCTTAGGGAATTGTGCGAAGACGTTATCTTGAATAGAAACAACGACAACAACGAAGCCACAGAAAAATTAATCCAACACGCAGAAACAGTAAAAGCGAAAGGAAAAGTTGAAATAAAAGACGAAGCCTGGAGAAAAGAACCCGTTGAAAAAAGATTGGCACATTCATTAATCAATGGCATCACCGATTATATAGACCAAGACACAGAAGAAGCCAGACAAAAATATCCAAGACCCTTGGATGTGATAGAAGGTCCATTGATGGATGGCATGAATATCGTAGGCGATTTATTTGGAGCAGGAAAAATGTTTTTACCACAGGTGGTAAAAAGTGCCCGTGTAATGAAAAAAAGTGTGGCTATTCTTACCCCTTATATTGAACAAGAAAAAGAAGACAGAAAACAAGCACACTTAGCGGCAGGAACAGTTAACGAGGAAACCGCTGGTGCGGCAAAAATATTATTGGCTACTGTAAAAGGAGACGTACACGATATTGGAAAAAATATTGTGGGTGTAGTACTTGGTTGTAATGGCTATGATATTGTAGACATGGGGGTAATGGTGCCAGCTGATAAAATATTAGAAACAGCAGAAAGAGAGAAAGCAGATATTATAGGATTGAGTGGATTGATCACGCCATCCTTAGATGAAATGGTGCATATAGCGCGTGAAATGAAGCGTAGAAATATGAAGCAGCCCTTATTAATTGGAGGTGCTACCACATCTAGAATGCATACAGCTGTAAAGATTGCGCCAGAATACCAAAATGGTGTTGTGCATGTATTAGATGCATCCAGAAGTGTAACGGTTGCGGGTTCTTTATTGAACAAAGAACTAAAGACCCCATTCTTAGATGAATTAGTACAAGAGTACAGCAAACTCAAAGAAGGATTCGACAACAAAAAATCCGTAAAGCAATACTTGCCTTATGCAGAGGCATTGAAAAATAAAGTGGCCATTGATTGGGACAGTTATACTCCCCCTACACCTAGCTTTACAGGCACCAAAGTATTTGATCATTACGATTTAAATGAGTTAAGAACATTCATTGATTGGAAACCGTTTTTCATCACATGGGAAATGCATGGCAATTTTCCAGCCATCTTAACCGATGAAGTAGTAGGCGCAGAAGCCACCAAATTGTACAATGATGCTAATGCTTTGTTAGATAAAATCATTGCAGAGAAATGGTTAACTGCCAAAGGCGTGATAGGATTTTGGGAAGCAGCCAGCAACCATGACGATGTAGAAGTTCGTTCAGGAAATAATAAAGTGCAATTGTGTTTTCATCGCCAACAAATCAAGAAAGCACCCGGACAACCCAATTTATCTTTGGCCGATTTTATCAGCCCAGCAACTGCTAATAAAAAAGATCATATTGGTGCATTTGCCGTAAGCATTCATGGCATAGAACCACATTTAGAAAAATTTGAAGCAGCACACGACGACTACAATAAAATTATGTTGCAAGCATTGGCCGATCGATTTGCAGAAGCATTTGCAGAAGCATTGCACTTGTACACGCGTAAAGAATATTGGGGATACGATGCACAAGAACAATTAAGCCCAGAAGAATTAATTAAAGAACAATACAAGGGCATCCGCCCAGCACCAGGCTATCCAGCTTGCCCAGACCATACAGAGAAATATAAGTTATTCGATTTGCTGAATGCACAAGACAATGCAGGAATCTCCTTAACAGAAAGCTTGGCCATGTATCCAGCATCATCAGTTTGTGGTTGGTATTTTTCGCATCCGCAGAGTCAGTATTTTGGAATTGGCAAAATTGAGCAAGACCAATTTAAAGACTATGCAGCCCGCAAAGGCATGGATGAAGCCACTGCGGAGAAATGGTTGAGGCCGATATTGTAGATTTATGTATATTTTTTTGTAAATAATCGGAATTTATCCGATTTTTGTGTAATAATTTTACATAAATGGATTTTATTTATGCCCTTAAAGCATTTGAAGAAGAGCCAATCACCAGACAATTGGTATTGGACCTACTTAAGGAATATAAGAGGCCCAATGATAAAATCAATGAATTAGTTAAGCAAAATGTATTGACCTCAATTAAAAGAGGGCTATATATGCCTGGGCCCAATAGTCATTTAAATCCACCAGATCCATTTTTAATCGCGAATCATTTATGGGGGCCGAGTTATATTTCACTTGAATCTGCCTTGTCTTATTGGGGAATGATTCCAGAACGAGTGTATGAAATCAGTTCTATTACCCTAAAGCCAACCAAAATATTTAAAACAGCAATAGGGCGTTTTAATTATTTACATGCCAAAGCACCTTATTATACATTTGGCATTCAAAGCATCGCGCTCAGTGCTAAGCAAATGGTAATGATTGCATCCCCTGAAAAAGCATTGTTCGATAAAATCATCATGACTTCAGGCATTGTAATTAGGAGTACAAGCCAAGCAAGAGATTTACTGATAGAAGACTATAGAATGGAAGAAACCCTTCTAAAAAAATTAAACTTAGCAATGATGAAAAGCTGGATAGTTGACTCACCTAAGCAAAGCAGTTTAGCGATACTACTAAAAATGATCAACCAATTATGATTAAAGAGTGGCTAGAACAATACCAACCTAAAAACAGAATCGAAGCTGAATCTGCATTACGCGAGATAATGCAAGATGTTGCTTTGGCGGGATTAAACCGCAGTGGTTTTTTTGAGAAAGCAGCATTTTATGGCGGTACTGCTTTAAGAATTTTTCATGGATTAGATCGATATTCTGAAGACTTAGATTTTTCATTATTAGCAATAAACCCATCTTTTTCCTTGGAGCCATATTTTGAAGGAATGTTACAGGAATTCGAAGCAATAGGCATGAAAATAAGTGTGCAGGAAAAAGAACTAGTTCTTGAAAAGATGATTCCTCAACTTGGTTTAGACCTATCGCCAAGAATTAAAATCAAAATTGAAGTTGACACTAACCCACCCTTAGGATTTGAAACAGAAGAAAAACTTCTTTTACGTCCTTATTCATTTTACGTAAAATGCTTTACCCTTCCGCATTTATTTGCAGGAAAAATGCACGCATTATTGTTTAGACAATGGAAGCAAAGAGTGAAAGGAAGAGACTGGTACGATTTAGAATGGTATATTAAAAAAGGCGTGCCATTAAATCTTTCACATTTTGCATTAAGAGCGAATGATTCAGGAGATTGGGGAAACCCAAGTATTACAGAAAAAGAAATTAAAGAACTTCTGATATCAAAAATCAACACTGTTTCATTTGAAGCCATAAAGGAAGACATTATTCGCTTTATACCAGACGATACAGGTCTTAAGATTTGGGGGCCAGATTATTTTAAAGAATTGGTGAAAAAATTGAAACTTATTTAGATTTCATTTTATTCAATAAAGGAATCAGTTGCTTATCACCAGGACCTGGTGCATACAATTGTTCAATAGTAAAGTCTTTATTAATTAAAATCATCCTTGGCACAGAAAGTAAGTTGTAATTAGAAAGTTTGTTTCGGTCAACAATAAACTCATCTTTAAATACACCCTGCTTAATCAAATACTTTTTCCATGCATCAAGGTTGTCATCAATGGAAACTGATAAAAAAATAATAGAATCATCATTTTTAAATTGTTGTTTTAATAATTCCATTTTTGGTTTATCGGCTAAGCATGGCCCACACCAAGTTGCCCAAAACTCTAAGTAAACTACTTTGTTTTTAAAGTTGGAAAGTGGAATTGTTTGATTATCCGTATTTGTAAATAAAATATCAATTGCTGGGTCTCCCTGATTTAGTTGAGTTAACTGAGCTATGGTAGATGCAATTGCATTTTTATACACATCAGTATTAATTGAATCGATTCCTTTATATAAGGCAATTAAGTCATTTTTATTATCCAAAGTAATGGCTTTCTGTTTAATAGCACTTGCCTTAACCCAATCATTTATTTTCTGTGGTATCGAAAAAGTTGAAGGTTGATTTTGGAGGATTGTGTTTAATACATCACGGTAAACCACTAATTTCAAATGAAGGGGATCAACTAACCCCTTCGAAAGTTTTGCAATAATCGGCTTAGTCAAAGAATCTCTTTGTTGCTGAATCATTAAAGCACTATCTGTTGAAGTTTTATGAACCCAACTATAATAAATAGGTATATTCATAAAGCTATTGATAATATCCGCTTTAATTCTAACCGATTCTAATCGGTAAAAATCAGGCGAAACCATTCGTCTAATACTATCCAATTGCTGGCTTCTCTCTTTACTTTTAGTGAGAATATAATCAATTGTTTTTGCGATAGAGGATTGGATACCCGTTTCGCCACCTAAAAAAGATCCCGCCTTCGGAAATGGTGTAAGCTTCAAATAAGTATTTTCAATTTGACGAGAACCACTAAAAATAGATTTAGTTGGATTTATACGATCAATGGTAGCGTTAATATCATCACCAGGCGATATATATATAATATTTCGACCTATACGATAATAACCAGGTATTGCTATTTTAAATTGAATTGAAAAGTTTTTATTTGAGTCAGGAACGAAAATTCGTTCGTTAGAGGATAAGCTAATGTCCTTAAACTCAGTCATATCTTCCACTTCAACCGAATTATTAAAATTAATGGCTTTACCAGAAATTTTAACTGCTTTAAATTCTTGTGCCTTGGCAGAAAGTAAAGAGACAAATAAACAAAATAAGATGCTGAGCTTTTTCATAGATTCATTTTTCCTTCTCAATTCCGTTATTACTAACATTAAATTTTATGTTTAAAAGTAAGTTACGATTAGTTTCGATTTGATACCCTGAATTAAAGCATTCCGCATTGATTGAGTCGATAAAGTATTTACCAGTATGAACATCCTTATTATACATATAATCATACTTGTAAATTATTTTATCTGATATCAATTTTGTAACACGATTTGCATTCCATGTTTTAGTATGAAATAAATTGGTTGTGGCTCTATTAAGAGATTCAACTTTCATTTCCCAGATAAATTTCAATCTAATAATTGAATAATCAAATTCTCTTATCCTAACTTCTCCTTTCAGGTACCCTCTTGCTAACCCTCCAACAGTTCTACCTAAAAATGAATCTTTAAAAGATTGATTGGGCATGAAACTTACAATATAAATAAGACCATATTTTTCATCCTGGTATTTGGAAACAAGTTTAAAGTCTAATCCTTTATTATTATTTCCATCAATTGGTAACCCTTTTCGGAGCATATCAAACCATGGAATAATATCACCTGTACATAATTGGGGAACTCCAATAAATTTGGTGAAAAGTTTATCCTGATATAAAGTGTCTTTAATCCAATTAGGAGATTTCATGCTTTTATCAGCATTTCGATAATATACCTTTACAAATTCTTCAGCCTTTTCTTTTAAAGTGTCGTAATTATAAATTTCGGAGGAAAACTTTAAATTTTGACTAAAAGAAAAATTGCCATAGTTATCCTCAAAGCGATTAGCTACATGTTTAATTATAGCGTTTGCGCTCCTTGATTTCATTGCCTTACTTCTAACGATAATTTCAGGTAATAAGCTCTTTAATGGCTTCAAAAGCAACCGATTAACATGAAACAAATAAAACAGTTGTTCTTCATAACCAACTGCAGAAATTTTTACCTTTTTGGGGAAGCTTGAATTGGGAATAGAAAATGAGCCATCTTCATTTGAAACAATAGACATTTTATTTGTGTCATTTTCAATAAAAATGATTGTTGCAAATGGAATAGTTTCCTTTGAAATAGAATCAATGATTTTAAAATAAATAATACTATCCTGTGACACACAATTTTTATTCAAAAGTGAATTATTGTATACATTGATAGGATTTCCCAATACTGCAAAATGAGAAAATATTGAATTAAGTATTAAAAGAAATAGAATAGAAATACCAAGTCTTAATTTATAATTAATTTTATTTAACATAGTAGTTATTGATGAAAGCAAAGATTATAAATTAAGGTCATAATTAATTGTTTGATAAGTATCGGCTAAACAAAAATTATTTTAAATTTTTTGTCAGGGCCTCCATTAATGGTATATTTCCTTGTGTTCCTTCATAACGCATTAGTATAGTGCCATCTTTCCCAATAAGTAGTTTGGCTGGAATTGGTTGAATACTATATAGTTTACCTAAATCATATACGGTTCCTGCACCTTGTAAAATATGTCTCCAAGCTCCAGTTTTGTCATCTTGAATAGCTTTTTTCCATGCTTCCTTTCTTTCATCATCATTGGCTATGCTTATAATTTCAAGCCCTTTTGATTTAAATTTTGTATGCAACTCTATTAAAAAGGGAGAATCATCTCTGCATGGTTTACACCAAGTAGCCCAAAAGTCTAACAAAACATAATTTTTACCTTTAAACTGCTCTAGAGAGATAGAATCACCGTTGATATCAATGGTATTGAAATTCTTGGCTTTTGACCCTTCACTACCTCCTTGAATCGCTCTTATATTGGCTGCGATTCTTTGACCATAATAACTATTTTGAATTTCAAAAGAATATGAATTAAATATTTTTATTACAGTGTCAAGTGGAAGTCGGTGAAGGAGGACTTGCAAATAAAAAGCACTATAATAGGAGTTAATATTTTTATGGACAAAATTTTCAGTTCGTATATTAATATCACGATAATAAGGGTCTAATTGCTGTCTGATTTTTTTTGCACTATCCTTAAATTGAATTTTTGTTGGATCATATTTATATGCCAAATAAAAATAAAAAATGCGTTTATCCAATGAATCTACTATTTTCTTATGTTGGTAGGTATTATTAAGCGAATCAATTTGATTTTGCGTATTAGAGCCCCTAAGTTTTAAATCTTTAAATTTATCTTTTTCCAAAACAAGGTTCATAATACCCGGTTCTATGAAAATGGAACTAGAATTAATGTCACTGGTATTTTTGAAAGCCCTATCACCATAAATATCTGCATTTATAGGATGTGGGATATACCCTTTGAAAATAAAAGACTCGTTAATAATCTCAGCACTGTCTGTTATATATTCGCCCTCATAATTTATATATTCTAATTTAATAAAACCTGAAGATTGATTTTTTATTTTACCGTATATAGTAAATGGCTTTGGGGAGAATTGAGCTACTAAGTAAGAAGTGAATAATACAAATAAAAAAGAAAGAAGTGCTTTCATCTGATACATTTTAACTGAGATTTATTCAATACGATAGCTATTCAATGGTTTAATAGGGCAGTTTATTTTAAAGCATTGGGGACTAAGCTAAAGTTTAGTTGAATTACTTTCCTTATAGTTTCTTCTAGGCCAACATCAAAACCTGTAAATGTTTTGATGAGTTGTTTTCTTGAATTGTAAAGATAGCTTTTAGGAATGGCGTTTATAGCATAGTGCTCATTTAACTGCATACGAGAACTATCGATAGCCAATAACTGCTGCCAGTTCATTTTTTCAAATTCTAGTGCTGCTAACCAATCATGTTTATTACCATCAATAGAAATACTAGTTATTGATAGTCCAGTATTTGAATATTTAGTAAGGAGTTTTTTAAGTTCGGGGATTTCCTTTCTACAAGGAAGACACCAACTCGCCCAGTAGACAATTAAGTGTACCGATTGATTATTTGTACTTACTTTTTCCTTTTCGCCGTTTGCATTTTCAAATTTGATGAAAGAGGGATACTTAGTATCAAATAATTTATTCTCAGCTAAGTAGTTTTGTAATGACTCATACAAATCATACTGTTTAACTGCTGGATTAAAATAGCTAAGCAATTTTTTAATCTCTTCAGGAACAAAAAATTGTTTGTAGCTGTAAAGCTGTTTTAATATCAAATAAGAATCAGGGTAAGACTTTATAATTTTCTTATTGTGTTCATGTACCTTTTTATCAAAGGGATTACTCACTTCTGGATAGTTTAAAACTAAATCTTTAAAATAAGGAGCATTTTGCTTACTACCATTAAACGAGGACTTTTCTAATTTTGCTGTATCAAATACTACAATTTCAGTAGATGCCTCATCAGCATAAAATAGTGAATAAACATGATTCGGTGTAGAAAGTTCTGAGCTAAATCCAATCGGTCGCAAACCTTTAAAACCTTTGTAAACATCATAGTGTTTAATACTAAGAAATAAAGGATTCAAATTTAACCGTTGAATCCTAGAGAATTGCAGTTCTGGTTTATCAACCAATACCGAATCTAATGTTGTTTTACTTTGCACATCTATCAAATAAAGATATTTGCCCTCTAGCTTTTTAAATCCGCTTTTCGGCAATTTGATATGTATATCGCCATAATATTTTGAGTTACTATTAGTAGTGCATTTTAATGATAGTAAAACAAGCATAAGTACAAAGTATCGCTTCATAGTAAAATTTAAACTATGTTAAGACGCAATAATGGGAGAATTCCATAAAATTAATTTGTATTCAAATGAATATTTGGAGATTTAATCTTATTTCGTTTTAAGTACTTTACTTTATTCTTGTTTACATAAAACGAGTCAATCTGAGTTAATTTCTGAGGAAAGTCAGTTTGTCTTACAATAGTTGAGTCAGGATGTAAAGCAATAAATCGTTCGTATACATTGATTCTTTTTTTCAATTCCCGAAAGGAAACAGTGTCAAGAAATTGATCATTCCTTAGTATGGCATTTAATTTAGTAGCTTCTCCTGAAAAAATAATTGTACGATTATTATTGTAATCAGTAAAAACTCGTTCTCCTCTTTTATTGATGTACTCTTTTTTGTATTGGATTGAACGACAACTAAAAAAGAAGAGGAGTAATAGAAAAAGTATAAGTCTCATATTCATCATCTTAACTGGTAGTGGTATATTCTAACGCTCCTGACAAACAAAATGATAATTAAATTATAAATCCAAATCATGGTACTTAAAATCTAAATACTTTACGAAGCTGTTCAGTTAATTGAGTGTCATCGTCATTTTCCTGTCGAAAAATTATGATTCCATTTGTATCAATGAGAATCTTAGTTGGCAAGACAGTTATTGCATATTCTTTATTCACATTAAATTGATTGATATTACCTTTTTGAAACTCACCAATATCTAAATTATCGCGTATGTGATAAAAAAGGCTTGTTTTATCTTTTTCGACAGCCTTTTTCCAATCTTCACTATTTCTATCAGAACTTATACAAATTACTTCTAGGCCCTTATCCTTATATTTTTTATATAACTCAATTAAATAAGGGCTACCCTTTCTACAAGGCAAACACCAACTTGCCCAAAAATCTAATAGTATATATTTCTTGCCAATTAATTTTGAAACATCTAAGAGTCGGCCATTTATATCGTTTATTGAGAAGACTTTAGCCTTACTCCCAATTCCGGCTCCTAATTTAAGGACAATCTGTTGACGAACTAAATCACCAAAAACAGATTGTTGAATTTTAAAGCTGAAATTATCATAAAATTTTGCAAGCGAGTCAACAGAAAGTGATGAAAAATAATAACGCAATAAGTATGCACTTAAATAAGAGTCTCGATTCTTTTCAATATAATCAAAATCGATTAATTTAATTTTGTCTCTGTACGGAATAAGCTTATCAAATGCATTCTTAGCTAATTCTTGTAGCACAATATTCTCTTTTGATTTATTTAACAGTTCAATGGCATTACTATATTCGGTTTCAAGTAATTTGATTCCCATATTATCGTATATACTATCCTTAAACTTTTGAAGTCTAGACATTTCATTTTGAACACTAGATCCGTTTATTGTCGCCTTCTTAAAGTTATCTACCAATAGGGATATATTCATTATAGATGGCTCAATAAAAAAATCAGTTGTGTTCGGGTCATTGATAGATTTAGATTTTATATTGCCGTCTAGATAGGCATTCGTGGGTTCTTTGATTTTGCCAGTAAATAAAACCTCCCCTTATTTAGTTTACAAGTATCATGAATGAATTTTCCTTCAAAATTTAAATAACTCAGTACAACAATCCCATTTTCTTGTCCTTCTAGATATCCAACTATTTTAAAACGGGAACCATCAACCTTTTTTTGACCAAACGCTATTGAGTAAATAAACAGAAAACAAAAAAGAAAATTTTTTTTCATAATATAAAATCTAAAAAGAAAAAGAGCTGCACGAATGGTGCTGCTTTAAGCATCAGCAGATTTTTGGCTCGCCAAACCACTTATTCATAATTAAGTGTAGTACCATTTGACTGTTCTTTTCGGGTACTAATTAATAAGAACTAAGAAAAATAATTTTCAACTAAAATTAAAACTGATTAAAACAAATATGAAATTTCACTGGGGGGTATTTTTACCCCCCGAAAACTATCTTGCAAACAATCCCCTCCATTGATACAATAACCGATCGGCTAAACTTGCTTCCGCTGTAATCACATCTGCTGTTCCCAACAAATTATTACTAAAATGAATGGTCTTTTGATAATTCGTTTGTAAGCCGTTATTGAGTTTAACCTTTATCAAAAAACTGGTGTCTTTATAGGGTACTTGTGGTATATTAATGATAGTTCCTTGTAACACACCAAATTCATTTCGTTGATAACTATTGAGTGCAATATTCACCTGTTGACCTTGCTTTAATTTGCCAAAATTTTGTTGAGATGCTATCAGCTCAGCAAAATAGGTGGGTTGCTTTGGAATAATATAAAAGAGCTCTTGACCCATTTTGATCCAACTATTCTTTTGAAAGTAACTGGCAAACTGCAAAGTACCTGTTTCACTGGCAACTAATATGTATCGATTTGCCCATTCGGTCAACGCACTTTTGGCATTAAAGAGAGCTGCAATAAAATTTAGTTGGATATCCGCATGTAGCTTATCAATTTCCAATAATTCTTTTTGTTTGGCAACAATATTAGCAGACTGATTAATATCCGCAGCATCAACTTGCACCAATTGTTGTTTTTTGGATAATATTGTTGATTTATCCTTAATTAAATCAAGAGGTGCAATCACTTTTTCATTAGCTAGTTTTTCATTAATGGCCAATAATCCTTGTTGCATTGCTAAATCTTGAAGAATCAATTGCTTTTGATTATTCGCATTCTCCTTAGACAGATTAATCAGCCTAATATCTTGAGCAATGGCATCACGCTTTTGGTTAAAGTACCCTTTAGTCTTTGCCCAAGAGAGCTGATAGTTTTGTTGGGCAATATCTTGATAATTTTTTTGTAAATCTCCCAATTGATTGAGTGTTTCTAACTGGCTAATTGCATTCCAATTATTTTGTTTTAAGTGAAGTTCTGTCTGTTCAAGCCATTTTTTAAGTAACATTATTTGTTTGTAATCAGCATTGCTTTGCAAAACAGCTAAAACGTCACCAACAATTACTTTTTTATTTTCAAGTGCATTTAAATAAACAATTCGTCCTTCAGATTTACTAATAATTTGTTTTGGCAAATTATCCCCAACAATCTTTACTGGTGCTTTAACGATATCTGGGTATTGAATAAAAAAAGTTAACGTAAATAACAAACCAATAATGACAAAAAACATTGCAATGCCATTTCGGACTATCCAGACAGGTTTACTGCTAATGATTTCACGAACCTCATGGCTATAAATACGATCTGCCTCATCTAAGCGTTCAATATTAGCCGCTTCAAGCATTGCATCTAAACTATATGATTCTTCTTGTTGAGGCATAATTCGTCTTTAATCACCTAATTCTAATTGATTTTTTACTAAAGTGAAATATTCACCCTTCATTGCTGTTAATTCAGCATGTGTACCTTGCTCGGTAATCACCCCATTGTGCAACACCACTATTTGGTCAGCATTACGAACAGTACTTAAGCGGTGTGCTACCACTACAACTGTTTTACCTTCGAAAAAAAGGTTTAAGTTTTTTAAAATAGTACTTTCATTATTAGAATCTAATGCGTTGGTAGCTTCATCTAATAAAATTAGATCCGGGTTTTTGTAAACAGCTCTAGCAATTAAGATCCGTTGTCTTTGCCCTGCACTTACCCCCGTGCCTTCTACACCAATTTTGGTATTATAGCCCAATGGTAAACTTTCGATAAACGAAGTGATATTGGCAATTTTAGCAGCATATCTTAACCTTCCCTTATCAGGATAATCTTCCCCAACAGCTATGTTTCTAGCAATACTATCAGAAAAAATAAAGCTGTCTTGCATTACTACACCACACTGTTTACGCCAAGAACGATGGCTAATATTTGACAAATTTAAACCTGCTGATTCTGCTTGATCACCAATATATATATCCCCAGTCTTCGATTCATAAAATTTAAGCAATAACTTTAGTAAGGTGGTTTTACCACTACCACTAGACCCTACAATTGCTGTTACTTTTCCTTGTGGTATTTGCATGGAAATATTTTTAAGCACAGGCTCATTGCCAGCACCTGGATAGGTAAAGCTGATATTATGAAGGTGTATAGATCGGTTTTGAGGCAACTCTGTAACCAAGGCTGAAGAAGCATCACTTTTCAAATTTACCGGTTCTTCATCGGCCAATTGATGTATTTCATTCAATCTTTCCAGACTTATTTTAGCCAATTGCCAATTTTGAACGAACCCAATCATTTGCTCAATTGGGGAGTTTAATTGCCCAATGATATATTGAATTGCAAGCATTGCGCCAAGGGTTATTTGTCCTTGAATCACTGCTGTTGCTGCCACAAATGTGATGAATATATTTTTTCCCTCGTTAATAAAGAAAGCACCCGCTTGTTGCCATTGATTTAATGCAAGCCCTTTCATTCCTACCCTAAATAGTGATGCTTGTAAATGTTCCCATTGCCATCGTTGTTGCTTTTCACTACCATGCAACTTAATCTCCTGCATACCTTGTACCAATTGAATGGTACTGCTCTGTTCTGCAGCAGCAATATCAAACTGCTGGTAATCAAGCTCTTTTCTTTTCTTTAAGAAGATTAAAATCCATAAAATGTATAGCACACTGGCAGCTGTAAAAACACCAAAAATGAGTACACTATAATTAAGCAACACTATAGAAAAAACTAATAAATTGAATAGAGAAAACAAAGTACTAAGTGAAGTACCAGTTAAGAAATTTTGAATGCGTTTATGGTCATTCATTCTTTGAAGAATATCACCTGTTTTTTTGCTATCAAAATAAGCCAATGGCAACTTCATCAGCTTTATCAAAAAACCCGTAAGAATAGAGATATTGATTCGACTACTGATATGGTATAAAATCCAACTGCGAATAAATTCTACTCCCAAACGCCCAATAAACAAAGCCAGTTGGGCTAATAAAACAATATATACAAATTGAATATTTTGAGTGTTGATACCTACATCAACAACACTTTGTGTGAGAAAAGGAAATACCAATTGCAATAAACTACCCAGCATGACCCCTAAGAAAAGTTGGAATACCAGTTTTTTATGGGGCTTTATATAACCCCATAGTTGGTTAGCATGGTTGTTTGTTAACTCTTTAAAATCATGCCCGTAATTGGCATTATAATAGTTTTGACCAGGTTCTAGAATTAAGGCAATACCGGTAGACTCTCCATCCTCATTTTTATCACTTATCCATTTTTGTAAGAACAGCTCTTTGCTGATGGTAATAATTCCTTTAGCTGGATCAGCTATTGTTATGTTTTTTTGCTTTGACAAAAAAGCCCTCTTTTGTGGTGGTAAAACAATGAAATGATTTTGACCCCAATGTAGTATGGCGGGTTTTGGGGCTTCTTCAATTAGTTTTTCAAAACTCAACTTTAACCCAGATGTTTGAAAACCTATCTTTTCAGCAGCATCACTAATACCTAGTAAATTAACCCCTTCTTTACCTATCTCAGTTAATTCCCTTAATTTTTCTAATGCAAACACACGACCGTAGAACCTGCTTATCATATACAAACAAGTAGGACCGCAGTCCATTTGGTTTTGTTGACGGTGGAAAATGAAGCGTTTTTTAATAAAATAAAAATTAAAATAGAAGTTAATTATTGATTTTTTTAAGATACAAATCAATGTGCTGATTTAATAAGCCAGTACTAGGATAAGGGGCATTATCATTAATTATCTCACCATTAATTCCTATAATAACAAAACGAGGTATTTGATCAATTTTGTAAATATTCGAAAATAGAAATTTTGAATTATCTACAACTCTATAACTATTTAGAATAATATCATATTGATAAGAAGCTTTTTTCCAACGCTGTGATTCAACATCGAGTGATAAACTGATAAAAACAACATTGCGTGACTTGAACTCTTGTTTGATTTTTTCCAAATACTTGATTTCTTTTATGCAAGGCACACACCATGAAGCCCAAAAATCGATAATCAAAACCTTACCAATATTATCCTTCACTATTTTATCAAAATCAATAACCTTATTATTGTGCAATGGGACTAACAATTGATTACCCGAGTATGATGTATTTTCAATTAAGTATTTTTTCTCTCTTAGTAAGTTCTTAATAATTTTTTTATACTCAGGATATTTATTATTTCTATAAAAATTACTAAGACAGCTATCAGGTATTTTAATTTCTTTTTTTAAAGCAGTATAAAAAAGTTTAGTAGTTAAGAAATATTGAGATAGATTTTTGAAATATGTATTTATTGTATCATAATTATTAATGAAATCAATTTGACTTGTCATTTTTTCAAACGGAGTTTTCATTAATCCATTTGCAACTAAGTTGACTTTATATTTTTTACTATCATCAAAGGTGTTTAATTTATTAAAATTATTATATTCATCAAGATAACCTTTAAGCTTTGTCACATAAAGATTATAAGCAATTAAAGTATCTTTCTTCGAATTCAAATAATATAAAATTCTTCCGCTTGACCTTGAAAGGAGATAAGATTTTAAGTACTGCTTATCTTGTGATTTTATTTTAACTGACTTAATAGTTGAATCAAATAATTTTGAGACATATAATTCAACAGAATCTATTCTTTTAAAGATCTTTTTTTCAACATCTAATATAGATTGAATAGTGTTGTCGTCTAAAATAGGTTTGAAGCTAAATGTATCTTTTGAAATAAACTTATTTAAAAAATTTAATCTATCGTTATCCTTTTTTTTATCAATGGTAAATTCATAATTCTTGAAGTATTTTTGTGTATCGTATCTCACCTTTATGTTATCACCACCTTTCACATACCAAACTCCGTCGCCAGTAAATACTGAGTGCCTCCTAATTGGGATTCTGACTATATTATTAACAGATTTTAAATCAATGGCGCCATTACTTATACCAAGTAAATCGGAATAACCAATTAAAGGAAAATTAAGATAAGTATTCTGAATGAAAGAATCTTCAAATCTAAAGGAAGTCATCTTTGATTTTCCATCTAACATTCGACCTGACCCGCATGATACTAAAAAAATAACTACAAGAATTAAGTTTACTATTTTCATAAAATAAATTAAAGACCATATATAAAAAATATATGGTCTTTTTTTTTAATAAGGACAACCAGCCCATCTACAAACACTATTTATACAATAACCACGAAAAGTGTTTGTTTCTCCACTATTGCAAACTCTATCTTTCGGAGGACAATCTGCGTTACTTTGACAGGGAGTACCATCAATAATTTCAATTACTTCGCCCCCAATTATTTGCTTCTGAGCATCTCTGCTTAATGCAAAACCTAAATTTGCTAATTTATTTTTCATGATAATTGTTTTAGCTATTCACTTATAATGAATAACGGTTAATTAAAATTGTTTCTGCAGCTTTAAGCATCAGCAGATAATTGGCTTACCAAACCACTTTTTCGCGATTAAGTGAAGTACCATTTGGCTTTTCTTTTCGGGTACTAGTCGAGAAGAAATATGTTTATTTATATAATTTAGATAATGCGATATCTAGCATTGATAAATCTTTGTCCTTGTCTTGATCTCTATCATAAATTAATTGACCATTCTTATTAATTGCGTAAACCCTTGGTATAGCTTTATAACTGCCGTATGAATTGATTAAATCAATATCATTAAATATATGAATCCAATCCATTTGATATTCTTTAATCTTAGAAAGAAATAATGACTTGTCAGTATCGTAGGAAATAAAGATAAACTCGAGATCTTTATATTTGCTTTTCAATGCTCGAATCGTAGGAATCTCATTTATGCAAGGAACACACCAAGTTGCCCAAAAAACGATTAATACGTTACTTTTATATTTATAATCAAGTAAAGAAACAAACTTATTAGTAATATCTTTCGCTTTAAAAAATGGCAATTCTTCTCCTTTTTTAAAAGCTGTAAAACTGTTTAAATAATTATTAATAAAAATACCTTCCTCACTATCAATATAAGATTTTGGAAATCTTTTAAAAACATTATATACAGATTTATTATCAATTAGATTCGATTTTAAAAGATTCCTTCTAAAATACCACTTTAAATAATAATCACTTGAATTCATAGAAATGTATTGCATTTCTTTTGTTGACAAGGCTGAAAATTTAGAACGATAAATACTATCAATTAAAGGTTTATTAATAAAAATACTATCTGAATATTTCTCAAGAAATTCTTTACAATCTTGAAATTCATTTTTTGTATACTCTAAAAGTTTATTTTTTTGAATTTTAAAATCATACGCATTTGATAATGTATAATTCAATTTAGTAGTTTCAGCGCTCGAATAGAAATACTTTATGACTGATGGTTGATCATTCACAAAAAATAGGTCATTAATTAATTCGCCATTACTTAGGTTATAACTAATCTTAATTGAAGCATATTCAGATATGAATTCTTTATTGATAAATCCGTCAATATCGTTATGTAATATATTTTCTTCTTTTTTCCCATCATCTAATAAAATCCTTAAAGTCTTTAACACAATATTTTTTGGAAGTATTAAATGAGTATTAGTATGTTTTTGAGAATTACAAACTATTGAAATAAAAAGAGAAAAAGTGAAAAAATAAATTTTGCACATATTTTAAAATTAATTTCCTACAAGAAATTCTCTTGTAGGAAATATTTAAGAATATTATTTTACACACGAGTAAGCACCACCTGGACAATCACACCCACCTAATACACCAGTATTTTTAGTACAAGCTCTTTTATTAGGCAATGTATCGCCCCAAGTACAACTTCCACAACTATCATCTATGATTCCACTTGGGTCATCTGTTCCACCAATTAATTTTTTCTGAGCATCCTTACTTAAAATCAGACCTAAATTTTGAAATTTCTGTTTCATAAAAAAAGATTTAAATCATTCATTTATAATGAACAACGATTAATAATATTGTTTCCGCAGCTTTAAGCATCAGCAGATTATTGGCTCGCCAAACCACTTATTCGCGATTAAGTGTAGTACCATTTGGCTCTTCTTTTCGGGTACTAGTCGAAAAGAAATATGTTAATTCTTTCTCATGAAAGAAAATAATTGATGTCCTTTATTTGATATCCTTTTGGTAATTGATAGCCATCTATAAAAATGGTTGGAGTATAATGAATATTTACATTATCACACCATCTTTTCATTTCGTTTATCTTAACAATTTCATCAACAAAATCACTAAATACAGGATATTTTTTTGAGAGGAAATCATAATTCTTATCTTCAGCTAAGTACCAATCATCTAAAACATTTTTAATTAAATCCTTATCATTTTTTGCTGCAATAGCAAGGAAATGTTTGACAGGTATAGAAGTCATATCTAATTCATCATTAGAACTATTGAATATTATTTGTAGATTAATTTCACTATTATTTTTTATTATTTCTTCTAAATAAATGTGTGATTTTGCACATGGCCCACAATAAGGATTGCAAACTTTGATAATAGTATGTTTTGCTTTGGGGTTACCAATTGTTATACCCAATTCACTTGTAGAATGATTAACAATAGATGGCTGATTTTTAAGCAATGACCAAAATACATCATCGTTAAACTTAAGCATTGAATAACTTCTCTTTTCGTACTTAGCTACCTGCAATCTTTTTAACAAAGGCTTTACCAAAAACCAAGATATTGATGGTATTAATAAAGCGTAAAGTGCAAAAATGAAATTGTTTGCAAATGCTCCTGTTGTCTCAGAAAAGGATAAACTGTTATTTGCTATAACCAATATTCCTTCAGCCAATAAAACCGCCTGTACCATTAAGCAGAGTACACACCATTGTTTAGCTACTTTCCACTGATAATAAATAGAGAAGATGATATAAGGCAGGGCTAATAAGGAGATTATACTTAAAACAGGCAATACCTTATTAATACCAGCGAGCGCTGAAAATAATAATGACCCTGCAAAATATACAAAGCCAACTTCACTCCAGGTTACCATGCCTCCAAGCGTTGCAGCTTTGGTATTTAAGACAGCACCGCAATTGGCTTTTTGGATGCCTGAACAGATTTGCTTCAATAAAGGGTTGCCTTTATCTATATCATACCATAATAATAATACAGATGCAGTTAATCCAATTAACTTAACCAATAAATACAATGTGGGCAAAAGGGTAATGGAACCATTCAAGTATGGAATGAATAAAGAAGTCAAAATTCCTAGTGGGATTAAACTATAAGCAACCGTTTTTACATTTGAAGTATTAATCTTTTGTTGATAATTGATTTCTCCGGAAAATTCATTTGCTTCAGCAACTAAGATATTTTCAGTCCACTGAGATAAAAATACATTTTTAGCAATCGTTTCTTTTTTGCCCTGTTGGTTTACAATAAGCAGCTCATTTTCTAAAACTTCGAATACTACTACAAAAACACCTTGTTTAAAGCTTGTAATAAATGGTGTTGGAATCTCTGATAATTTTTCTGCTGAAGTTTGTATAACTAGGTTTTCAACCCTCCAATTATTCAATGAATCTGAAATAGATAAAAAGCTTGGATAGTCGGGATGCGATTGTAAAGTATCATTAATCGTTTCCATGCTTACATTCACTTTTAATCCCTTTAATAAAGCGGCAACAATTAATGGTTGATTTTCATGTAAACTATTAAATAAAACACCCGATATCATAATTTCTAATTATGAAGTAAACATCAATTATAATTTTCAAAATAAAAAAAATCAGCGGGGGGTATTTTTACCCCCCCCGAAAAAAACTATTAAAATAAATTAACATAAGTATTTGTTTTTGTATTGCCTTAATACTTATTTTGCATCAATACAAATACCCCCAAGTGTTTCGTATTAATAGACTGTAAAAAGTAAAAACATGACATCAATAATGATGTGTGATGACCATGCTATGGTCATGAACGCAATGGGGGATTTATTAAGGAAGGAGAATTTTAAGGTTATTGCCACTACACTATCTGGAAAGGCTTGTATTGAATCCATTCAAAGTGGACTAATTCCAGATGTATTAATTTTAGATATTAATATGCCCGAAATGCCTGGCTATATTGTGGCACAACATGTAAAGAAGCATTATCCAAATACCAAGATATTAATCTTTTCAATGATAACCGATAAAAATGCGGTTAAGGCAATGATTCGAATTGGTGTTAATGGTTTTGCTTTTAAAAATATTAGCGATAATGAGCTTGCTGAAATTATTCGAAAAATATTAAGTGGTCAAGAATACTATCCACCTGAATTTATTTTTAGCACTGAAGAAATAGAAACAATTAAGCAGCAAAATTTTCCTTGGGCTGAACAACTAACGGAAAAGGAAATTCAAACTGCACAGTTACTCGCTTATGATTTTTCAAGAAAACAAGTGGCAGCAGATATGGGCATCTCAGCTTCATCCATAAATAAAAAGATGGAACGCGTCTTTAAAAAAACCAATCAGAAAACAACTGTAGGTGTTATTAGCTTTTTAAGAAAAGTAGGTATTATTCAATAAACTATCTTTTCTCAAAAAACCACCACAAACGTTTGCGTGGTTTTACGGTATAATTCTTTCTTACATAAGTGCTTATGTGGTGGCCTGCTTCGTGTACATCATCGGTTAAAAGAACCAGCTTTAAATCTTCTTTAGAAATAGTGCCTTGTTCTGCCATGAATGCACAATAATCCATGAGGGGTTGATAATATTCTTTCCCAAACAATACCATCGGAAAATCATTGATGGTCTTGGTTTGTATCAGGGTTAATGCTTCATAAAACTCATCCATGGTGCCAAATCCGCCGGGCATACATACAAATGCATAAGAGTATTTCACCAACATCACTTTTCGCACAAAGAAATATTTAAGCGTAATCGATTTGTGTACGTATGGGTTTTCGTGTTGTTCAAAGGGCAATTTAATATTGATACCCACTGACTGTCCTCCATTTTCATAAGCCCCTCTATTGGCTGCTTCCATTATACCAGGGCCTCCCCCTGTAATAGTAGTAAACCCAAGCTCAGCAATATGCTTGCCAATATCCCGTGCAGCTTTATAATAGGGATGGTCCTCTTTGAATCTTGCACTCCCAAATACCGTTACACAGGGGCCTAGAAAATGCAAAAATCGAAACGACTTGATAAATTCCGAAAATACATCCCAGGCAAACTTCAACTCATTAATTCTTGGTTTGGGACCATCTAAATATACTGCTTCTTCTGGGGGAATGATTCTATCTAATCGTTTCTTCATTTTGACTTACATTTATTACGAATTTCAAATTAATACATTCTAACAAGTCTAGCCCGATAATTGTAGAACTAGTTGTATGCAAAAAACATTTTTCACATTTTATATGGTTTGTTTAAGTGTGGTGGTTACCCATGCGCAAACAATTGTTCAGCCAGAAAATTTTCAATGCATTTCTTTGCATGGGCCTTTAATGTATTATTGGAATAATCCAACTGTTTCCACTCAGTTTACCCAAGACCTGAACCAACAACTACTTGCTAAAAAAGGATATTCCTTAGGAACCAACCCAATTCATTTTTCAATTTTAAAAAACATCAAGGAATTCAACACCAGTAATAGCAATACCACAAGCCTTCCGATCATTAATATGAAACTGGCCGAATACCCAGCCAGCTTATACCTCAAACAGTTTTATCCTGATCAGTTAAATGATTCAAGTCAACAAGGCATTCAGTCTGTGCTATTAGTAGAATTGAGTATTCAACATAACAGTGCTGCCGAAGTTTTCAATAGAAGTTTAGAAGTGTTTATCAAGAAAAGCAATACCATTGGCTTTGGCATTCCGTTTAATAATTTGCATTTAAGCGCCAAAGGATTTAGTGAGCTGATGAAAAAATCGGTGGAAATTATTTTAGACAGCAATAACCTTAATGAACAAATTGAGTTAAAAGCATCTCCTCCAACAATGGGTGATAATTTCATTATTGGGGCTATTACCAACCTACCTAAAATTGCCATTGAGAGTAAAGGCCTATTCAGCAAATATGCACACAATGGTAAAACAGAATTAATTAGGTGGGACGAACAACGTTACCAAGAAATAATTTTAAGGGGTAAAAATAAAACCATATTACAGCCAGCTTTGAATAGCATTATTGTGGAAATGGAGAAAGAAAATCCACAAGCTGTTTTTGTTTATTTACTTCAAGATGCTAGGAATATTGTGCTAAATCGGAATTACCAATTGGTGATTCCGGCTAGGGTTTCAGGAAATACTAGTTCAAGAATCAGCAATATGCCAATTGTAGAACCCTTAGAAGGCAACAATAATTTTTTGTTCAATGAAAAAGATACCATAGCCCAGTTTAGTATTGAAACCGATCAACTAGACAGCACTAAAAAAATTTATCCTTATTTATCAAGCAATGGATTTGATAGCAGTTCGCTAACTAGAATAAACGACTTGGATAATGCAGTGAATTTTTCTTCATTGTATTTATTGAAAGGGAAAATTCATGATCAATCTTTTAGTATTGTAGTAGGAGAATTCTTTAGAGAAATATATTTAAACAATGAAAGAATTGTGCTGCTGGGCGGTATGGAACAACCCGAAAGGATGGTTATCTTTAACCCCAATATTTCAACTGAGTTGATTAACGAATTAATTTTACTCAGTTACAATCGTTTCTTTCAATAATTTTTATGCGCATTATTTCATACAACGTGAATGGCATCAGGGCTGCCATAAAAAAAGGCTTTGACGAATGGTTGCTGTCTGATCCTGCAGATATTATTTGCTTGCAAGAAAGCAAAGCCACCAAAGAAGATATTGATCATGCTGTTTTTGACAAAGCTGGATACAGTAGTTATTGGTTTACTGCCCAAAAGAAAGGATACAGCGGCGTAGTAATCCTTACTAAAATCAAACCTGATGCAGTACACTATGGAAGCAATATGGAACAAAGTGATTTGGAAGGGCGTGTAATCCGTGCAGATTTTGGAGACATCACTATAGTGAATGCCTATTATCCTTCTGGCACCAGTGGTGATGAAAGACAAGCCTACAAATATATTTGGCTAGAGGAATTTCAAACTTTTTTACATGAGCTAAAAAAAACCAGACCTAACTTAATTGTGGTGGGCGATTATAATATTGCCCACGAAGCCATCGATATTCATGATCCTAAAGGAAATAAAAAATCATCTGGTTTTTTACCCGAAGAAAGAGCGTGGATGACTCAATTTTTAGAGAGCGGATGGATTGACAGTTTCAGACACTTGCATCCGGAAGCCACAGGTGCCTATAGCTGGTGGAGTCAGCGTTTCCCTTCGGTACGATTAAACAACAAAGGCTGGCGAATAGACTATATCTGTGTTACAGAATCGTTGGGGAAACAGCTAAAAGCCGCTGCCATCTACCCAGACGTTAAGCACAGTGACCATTGTCCTATTTATGCCGAAATAAATTAACTATGTATATATATAATGTAACTACCAAAGTGTCGCATGACATTCACACCAATTGGTTTCATTGGATGCAACAAGAGCATATTCCTGCAGTCATGGCATCTGGTTGCTTTACCCACTTTCAATTTGTTCGTTTATTAGAAACCGATGAAGAAGATGGAATTACCTATGCAGTGCAATATCATGCAGCAGCCAAGGCAGATTACAACCGCTACGTTGAATTGCATGCACCTGCATTGCGCAACGATTCTGTGCAGAAATGGGGCAACCAAATGATTGCTTTTAGAACATTAATGCAGGTTGTGAATTGAGTGTGGATAGTTTTTGAAAACAAATTTGGAATTTGAAAATCTTCCTTATATTCCTTTGAAAGCCTTGCAGGGATTGAATTGTAGAATAAATGCCCTGAAACCCTTTGCTGATAAGGATTTCATTGATTAATCGTGTTGTTTTTACACGCTAATACAAAACCAGAATTTCGCTCCAACCCTTTATTTATAAGGGTTTTGAGCCAAAAAAATCAAAAAAGAAAAAAGAATAAAAATTTTGTTGGTAATGAAAAGCCAATAAATTTGTCCCGTTATCAAAAATTATTAAAAATCACATCTATGAACAAAGCTGAATTAATCGCGCACCTAGCTGATGATGCAGGTATCACCAAAACACAAGCAAACGCTGCATTGGATTCTTTTATTGATGCAGTTACAAAAACCTTAAAGAAAGGTGATAAAGTAACCCTAGTAGGTTTCGGTACTTTCTCTGTATCTAAGCGTGCTGCACGTACTGGTCGTAACCCTCAAACTGGTGAGACTATCAAAATTAAAGCTAAGAAAGTTGCTCGCTTCAAAGCTGGTAAAGAATTAAGCGGTAAGTTATAATTCTGACCCAAAAAAAGAATTGAACCCCGCTTTCGCGGGGTTTTTCTATTTTTGCACTTTATTAAACAACTTATTCAAATTATTACCATGGGTAGAGGTGACAAAAAAACAGCTAAAGGAAAACGTTTCCAAGGGTCTTTCGGTAAGTCTAGACCTGCAAATCCTGCAGCAGCCAAGAAAGCAGCCGCAAAAAAAGCAGCTACCAAAGCTTCTTAAATTCAATAACAAGTGGATCAGTCCCGCTATGCGGAGTTGCTGATCCACTTATTGTTTACCCCCAACACTTAAATTATCCTTTTACGCCGGACGCTATCTTTTGAATGGCCAACACCAATAGGTCTAAGTCGGCAGGTCTTGTATACACATGAGGGGTAATTCTTACACAACTGATATTTTCCCAAACAATTCCTACGGTATGTATTTTATACTGATTGTATAATTGCTGGTCTAACTGGGCAGGGGTTAGTCCTTTAACACTTACCCCGCAAATAGCACAGGAATAGGCCGATTGCAAAGAAGTATGCAATTGTACCCCTGGAATATCTTTTACCCTAGTTGCCCAGTAATTTTTTAAATAGCGTATGCGCTCTTCTTTTCTCTTGGCACCAATGGCATTGTGAAAAGCCAATGCTTCACCAATGCCCTGTTCAATAGGGAAGCTTCTGGTACCAAGGGTTTCAAACTTTCTGATATCCGGGCTTTGTGGTTTATCATTACATACCAATGGCCAAACTTTTGAGATTTTTTCTTTTTTAATCCAAAGCATTCCTGAACCAATGGGAGCACTTAAGAACTTATGCAAACTGGTACCAAAATAATCGCACTCCAAATCGGGTATGGCAAAATCGAGTAAGCCAAATGAGTGGGCTCCATCTACAATCACTTCCAAACCGCGACGATGTGCCATCTGACAAATCTTTTTCACCGGTAAAATTTGCCCCACCCAATTGACTATATGGGTTACATGCAAAATTTTGGTTTTAGGTGTAATGGCTTTTTCAAATGCCTGAACAATGGCTTCATCGTCTTCTATCGGAAAATCAAAACTGATTTGTTTGTACACAATACCATCGCGCAGTGATCGCTGACGCCAGGCTTGTATCATGTTGGGATAATCCTGCTTAGTGCCAATTACTTCATCACCTCGCTGTAAATCCAACCCAAAAATGACAGAATTTAAGGCCTCTGTTGCATTCCGGTTAACCGCAATCTCTTCTGGAGAACATCTTGCTAGTAAAGCAAGTTTCTGCCGTAGCGGCTCTCTTCCCTGGTCTAATATGCGCCACATAAAATAGGATGGCCCCTGGTTAGAGAGTTGATTATACCGCTCTACTGCTTGTTGCACCACTATCGGAGAAGGGCTTACACCCCCATTGTTTAAATTGATAAAATTGGCAGGAACCGAATAAGCCTGTTGAATCAATTGCCAGTAATCTTCATCTGAAGCCGCCACAATAGGATTATCTGAAGTGATTGCAGCCGCTGCTGTAAACTCGGCTGCTTGCAATTGATTGAATATGCCATAGCCAGCAAATACACCCGCTAAAGCGCCTGCTTTTTTAATGAAATTTCTCCTGGGCTCCATGATTCAATTTTAACGCTTAAGTTAAACAATATCATGGTAAATCGGTTATATCTTTGTGCTTTAAATCTATGGGTATGACGAAGAAGGGACTTTACTTGTTTTTGGTGGTTTTCTTAGTATTGGCTGCACAGTCATTAAATGCCCAATGTTCCATCTGTACCAAAACCGCTTCTCAATTAGGAGAAGGTCCTGCCAAAGCACTTAACTCTGCCATTATCTACTTAGCATTTGCGCCCATCGCCATTATTGGCTTTATTGGATTCCGCTGGTGGAAAAAAGAGCAAACCATTATTGCTGCGGAAGAGAGTCGAAAACCATAATCATTCCAGCGTTTTAATCAGTAAGTCTTCCAATTCGCTGGCTTTGGGATCAATGGCTACAATTTTGCCCTGCTGGTCTACTACCACCATCATTCCAATTCCATTATTAATACCGTATTTATTCCAAATATTTAATTTATCGTCTATATCAAACAGGTTTTGCCATACATAATTTTCAATGGCAATACGATTTTTTACTGCAGCAAAACTTTGAAACTCCCTGGCAATACCTACAATTACAAATCCTTTATTTTTAAATCTTTCATAAAGGGGTTTTACCAGTCGCATTTTAGCAATACATGGACCACACCAGGAACCCCAAAAATCAATTAAAGTTATTTTGCCAGTTATGGCTTTTGACAATAGCATCGTATCTCCATTCAATGTAAAAGCTTTTACATCCAAAAAAGGATTTCCCACAGCTACTTTCTGAAGACCATTTAGTTGTTGTTCAATTGACTTCGTATAAACATGTCCCGGAAATTGTTTCTTATAAACTGGAAATAATTCTCTTATATACTGGGCAACAATCCGATTGTCTTTTGCAACCCTCATCACATCTGTCCAAAGTGAATAGTAGCTAGAAAGAGAAATATGCTGAGTTAAGTATTGGTATTTCCAATGATACTCTACTCGTATTAATGAATCAAAAGGGTTTACATATAGCTGCTTTGCTAAATCGGTATAGCGAGCCCCTGTTTTTTCCATTTCATCACTTTTTTGATACAACGGAACTTTTCCATCATGGTCGTTAGGCTTTAGCTGGCGCAAGTCCTTAAAAATTTGTTGATAGGCCTCTGTTTCAAATGCATTTACACGAATCAGTGAATCTCGTGTTTGGTATAAACTGTTCTTTGCAGATTGGAACTTTTCTTGATTGACTGCTTTGAATGTAGCATAACTTTTATTCAATTCTCCACCAACTACCCGATTGTTGAGCCAATCTTTCTGAGGATACAATTCGAATGAAACCCTTCCCAAATAAGGGAAAAAGAGAATGGGGCTCCAACTTCCCTTTTCTATTTCATCCTGAAAAATCAATTCTAAAGCCTCGGTTTCAGTAAAGGGAAGCTGATAGGTAAATGCACCGTTTTTTACGGGGATTTTGACTGGATTTTCTAAAAATGCACGTAAATCCTGTGTAGATTTTCGAATGTAAATTGTATCGCTTGTTCTATTTTTTACAACCCCTTGTAAAAGGCAAACTGATTGGTTTTTTTGCGCAATGGCAATCTGACTAAATAGGAAAATAGTGCAACACAGGATACAATATTTACGCATGTCTGATTCAATTTATTATGGGTACTTACATCATCTCAACCAGTTATACATTAACTAAACCAAGTCTTCATTTATAAACACCAGGTTCTCATCAGAAAAAGAAAAGGAGAAATTGTATTTGCTGATAGCTGCAAATACCGACTTGGAACATCCTTTCTTCATTTGATCGTGCAACTCTAAATATATGACTTTGGTTTTAGGTAACCAAAATTCATAATTGGCTTCAAACACTTCTTTCTCCGAACCCTCAATATCTATCTTCAATAAATCAATGGTGTCCCAGTTTTCGCCCCTCATGATGGTTTCCACCGATTCTGCAGGGATGGCTTCAGGATTGTCCGGACTGGTTTCGGTAAGCATAAAAGAACTGCTTGGACCATCCGGATTTGTAATCAACAAGTAAACATCTCTGTTCCACAAACCCATACAATTGGCTTTGATATTGGGATGACCTGCAATATTTTTAAGCAATGCCTGAAAATTATCCCTGCTGGGTTCTACTGCCACAATTTTACTATTGGGGTAACGATGTGAAAAATAAACAGCGGCTAAACCAATATTAGCTCCTGCATCTATGATTCGCTCAGGTGTAAAGGGCAAATCCACATTGTACTGATCATCTAAAAAAACCTGCTTAAATGTATACTTGTCTGTCGTTTTACTTCTTAAATGAAAAGTAGTATTGTAACGGGAAGAAGTAAATGAACCGTATTTTTTAAATAACAAGTGTATATAAAACTTGATTCCATCTACTGGACCAAATGCTTTAATTAATAAATTCAATTTGTATGTCATCAATAATAAATTAGTTCTAAGGTAAAAGTAATTTTAATTTTTTCCCTAGTTAATTGGCGAAACTCTTCATTAAGGTTAAACCTACAAAAGTTCTAATTCCTAAAACATAAATGCCAGACCATATACAAAAACGGCCTGGCAAATTTATACCTATAGATATAACAGATAATTATAAGATTGTTGGAAAGTAGTGCGCTTCAATTAATATTTGACTAATATTTAATTTGTTCTTAATTACTCATTACATAAAAAACTACTCTTTCAAAAGTATACCCATTGGAAGGCCCTTCTCCATATTCAGTAGTATAAAAATGTCCGTGATTAGGTAAATAAAACTGGTATAAAGGAACCGAACCCGAAATTTGATTTGTTGGCGCAAAGCCAATAATTCCTTGATACTGGTAACCCCATTTACCACTTCCAAGTTCATTATAGTTAGTTGTGTAAAAATAGTCATTTTGGGAGGGCAGCCAATATCTATGAATATTTGACATCCCAGCTCTTGCAACTGAAAAAACATATCCTTCAGCCCATTCATAAGTCCACCCTAAATTACCAGTAGTAAGTTCACTCCAACTTGTTGAATAAAGGTGTTTGCCAACATTTTTATACCTGTAGAAGGGCACCTGAATTTCATCTAAAGGATAAGTATTTCGAATTGCAATTCTATCAAATCGTGAAAAGGCTCGACCTAATAGATTCGTTTGATTTGACATTCTATTCATAATAGATACAGGATCGGGATTAGGCCAAATATTATTAGAGGGATATGTCCCAGCAATTTGAAAATACTGGCCGCTTTCTGAGACCAAATCAGTATGCCTAAATCCAATAGTATGACCAATTTCATGCGTTATTATCAATTGTCTATGACCAGCATCTATTGTTGATTTTAAGGGGTCTATATAAATCGCACTACCAACATTACCAGAATTAGAAAAAATTCCAGCCGCAATTTCATCTCCAGGTATGTTTGAATAGCTTATTTGAATGTCTGAATTATTATTTGACCCCAAAAAGAAATTTAATTTGAAATTTGGAATTGTGTTCCAAATCTGAATTGCATTTGTAATTGCAGTAATCCAGTCAGCACTAACTGAAGGATCTATACCAACAGATATGCTCAATTTATTTACTATTGGTTGATTTGTTATAGCTTGATTCGGGATTAAATTTGCCTTAGAAGTTTGAGTGACTTTAGATAAATTAATTCCATGTATTTTACTTACATCAATAATGATATCATTTTCAACAATATAGTTCTCTTTAAACCTCTTGATATTAGTTGTATTGAAACCCATGGATTTCATCTCATTAATATGTGTAATATTGAATTCCGGGGCATAATTCTTTTGACAAGAAGTTAAAAAAAGAACTGTGCAAAGATTCCAAAAAATAAGAGTGAATAGTGATTTTTTCATTAGATTGTTTTAAAATATGAAGTAACTAAATAGTCATCGTTTAATTCGTTGAAACAGATTAACCAATTGTTAATTAAAAATTATACTGCGGATAAAATTAAGCCGCTTTAAAAAATATTAGATGCAAGATCACCATCCAATCATTTCCGTAATCATACCCTGTTTTAATCATGGCAAATACATCAATGAAGCAATTGAAAGCATAAAGCTTGATGAAAGCAATTACTCAATTGAAATAATTATTGTTGATGACGGTTCAACTGATTTAAATACAATTCAAAAGCTAGAAGTATTACAGAATAAAGGCTTTACAGTTATCAAACAGGAAAATGGCGGCCCTGCAAAAGCAAGAAATACAGGTATTACAATTGCAAAAGGTAAATATATTCTACCAATAGACGCTGATAATAAGATTAAAATAGATTACATAAATAAATCGATACCATTTCTAGAAGCGAACGATTATGATATTGTTTATGCAAAACCAATATTTTGGAACGAAGAAAAAGAAGTAAAGAAAAAGTTCAAAGTAAGACCTTTCGACGAATTGTCGTTTGTAACTGGAAATTTTGCAGATGCATGTGCGATATATAGAAAGTCGGTATGGGAAAAAAACAATGGGTACGACGAGAAAATCCCCTATCACGGTTTTGAAGATTGGGAATTTTGGGTTAATGCCGCCTCAAATGGATTCAAATTTAAATTCATAGATGAATACTTATTTTATTATAGGGTACTTGAAAACTCTGTTATAAGCACTTATAATGAAGAAAAAAGTGTAATTAACCATAGATATATTGCAAAAAAACACAGTGATTTATTCCTAGAGAAACTAGTGAAATTAAACTATGTGAGAGAAAAACATGAAATTGACATTTTAAGATTTCCGTTAGTGCCTTTCATTTACATATTCTATTTACTTGGCTTTGCAAAAAAACCCTCCATAAAAGCAAGGGAAAAATTTACCTTATACCGTTCCTTAAAAAACAAAATCCAAAATGACTGAAAAGGAAATTGAAAAAATATATATAAAACCAACGTTAAAATTAGGTTATGGTTACTACTTAATACAGAAGTCTCTGATTGAAGCAGTGAAGGATTTAAAATCAAAAATAAATGGGAATGTACTCGATATTGGCTGTGGAGTAATGCCATATAAAAAGTTCTTATTAGAATCTGGTCGAATCAAAAATTACATAGGCGTTGATTTAGAACATTCAGAATATCACAATAAGGTAAAACCAGATTTATTTTGGAACGGTTTTACCATTCCTTTGGATGACAATACCCAAGATTGGATTATTGCAACGGAATTTCTAGAACACTACTATGACACTAATCATATTTTATCAGAAATATTAAGGGTTCTTAAACCAGGAGGTAAATTATTTTTTTCAGTTCCATTTATTTATACACTTCATGAAATCCCTCATGATCACCACAGATTTACCCCATTTTCACTTAAGAATCACTTTAATAAAAGTGGATTTTCTAATCATCAAATATATCCAAGAGGTGGATTTAATTATAGTCTATTAATTATGATGAGTCTTTGGGCAAAAAATGCAGGAAGTAGTGGATTAATTAGGTACTTGGTTAAGTTTTTTATGTTTTGTTTTCATAAACAATTAATAAAAAAAGATCAAAAGTATGCAACTTATGAATTAGACTATACATCCTTTGAAAATGGCACGATGCCTTCTGGCTTGTGGGGCTATGCCACAAAATAACTAATGAATACTTCGATAGATATTTAAATATTCCTTTGCAGTATTAGACCAATCAAACCTCTTAGCACTAGCTTTAATAGAATTACTTAAATTTAGTGAACTATATTGTTGTAAACCACTTTCAAATACGCTTTGCATATCTTTTGGTTCAAAAGAGTTAAAATAAAAAGCTACATCTGCTCCAATTTCGGGCAAACTAGTTTTATTTGATAGAAACAAAGGTTTACCGTAAGCCATTGCTTCTACTACGGGCATTCCAAAACCTTCTGTTAAAGAAGGAAATAAGAATGCTTTGCAATTTTTAAGGTACCAGTTTTTATCATTTTCCGATATGGGTCCAGTAAAAATTAAACGGTTTTCTACTTTGGATTTTCTTGCTTCTTGCACAATCAATTCCAGATAATTTTTGTCATGACTATTCCCAGCTATAACTAAATAATAATTATTGTTAACCAGTAATGATGGCAAAACATGAATATTTTTTTTGGGGCTAATTGAACTAACAGTAAATAAAAATTCGCTTTGGGGTTTAAGCTTTGGTGGAATAATCAACAAATCATGATCTATATTACAGCCATTATAAATTACCGAATAAAACTTCGAATCAAGGTTGATATACTCTAAAACATTATTTTTAACAAACTCAGAAATAAAAACAACACAATTAGCTCTTTTAATCTTCTTTGTTAACTGATTTATCAAATACTTTCTTTTAAAACGAGACTTTTCGTCTGAGTGCATAAAATTGATATCATGTATCGTTAAAACCAAAGGACTCTTCCACTTATGAGGAAAATATTCGGTTTCTTGAAAAGTAGCATGCCAAACAGCATTGATAGGTATCTTTGGAAAAAATAGCTTGTGTAAATTACTTTGCTTTAAATATTTAACATTATTACCAAAATAATTTATCTCTTTGGAAGAAGTATAAAATGTCAAATCTTCATTTACCTCTTTTTCTTTTATCAAAGACCAGCCAAGATGTTCGCAAAATTTACATAAACCAGTATTTGGATACTTCATTCGTTCACAATCAATATAATAGGTTAAGTCCATGGATTATTATTGAATAGTTACAAACATTTTAATACAAAACAACCACCTGCGCAATAAGCTCCTTTTTTTGAAAGAAAGTATAAGTTTATTAAACTCAAAGAAGAGTATTGTTCTTTTAATATTATTAAAAAGTGAGAAGTTTTCATAACTTCTTAACATGCGTTCGTAAAAAAATTTTTCATATTTTAAAGCATCTGGGCACTTGTTATACATTATTAAAACCCTATCTTTTATAAGTGAAAGCTTTTTGTCTTTTGGTATTCTCTTTTTTGAAACTCCAACAACTTTTCCTTGCTGATTAACTGCTTTTTTTGCTCCAAAAACACTTAAAGAATGTTGCCTATATTGAACTAAAACTTTATTAATGAACTTTACATTCCCACTTAAACTTGCAACAAATCCCAACCAATGATCATGGGGAATCATTGTTGGAAAAGGAATAGAATCAAATACCACATTTCGTTTAATTAGCATTGCATGTCCTGCTGCAGAATTTCCAATAGCAAACATTATGCAATTATTAAAATTAGTTAGTTGCTTTACATCGGATAAATTTTTTCCTAAGCTTTCTCCTTTATAGTTTACTAGCAAAGAGTCACAGTATACTATATTAGTGTACTCATCTATCGAATTAATTAAGATTTCTATTTTTTCAGGATGCCAAATATCGTCTTGGTCGGCTGGTGCAATAAAGGCTCCTTGTGCCAAAGACATGCCTTTTTCAAAATTTTTAATATACCCTAAGTTGCTCTCATTTTTAATTAGTCTACAAGAGTTATTATTGTTGCAAAAATCCTGAATAAGATTTAAGGTGTTATCTGTAGAACAATCATCTATAATTATTAATTCAATGTTCGGATAGGTCTGATTAAGTATGCTTTCTAACTGTTCACGAATAAACATTTCTCCATTATATGTAGCTAGAATTACAGAAACAAGTGGTTTAATTTCTTGAGCTATCATTGTTAGGTAATATCAGAATTTTTGATTTTTTAAAAAATTATTTACATACCCGAAAAGATTGAAATCTATTGAATTAAACTTTACCGTGATTTCATCAAAAATGAAACGTTTATTTACACTTCGCATTTTTTCTTTTGCAATCAACTGATATACCCTTTCGGTGAGCAACCATATTTTTCTTTCGGTCAGCGCAATATGTTGGTGGTGGATTGCAATGGCAGTTGCTAGTTCCTCAATTCCTTCTTTTTGGGAAGCCACTGTTTTAACCACTTCAATTGTTTTGTCTTGTTGAAAGGCAGGCGCCATCATCAATCGAAGATTCCGAACGAACGCATCGGCATCAGGGCGATCACTTTTGTTGACCACAAATACATCCGCAATTTCCATCAGTCCTGCTTTCATGGTCTGCACTTCATCACCTGCTTCGGGCACTACCACTACCACAGTGGTATCTGCCAGACCTGCAATTTCAATTTCACTCTGCCCAACACCTACGGTTTCAATGATAATTTCATCGAATCCACCCGCTTGCAAAATGGCCGTAATCTCAATAATAAAAGGATGCAATCCACCCAATGAACCCCGAGTCGCAAGCGATCGTATATATACGCCTGGATGATTGTACCAATCGCTCATGCGTATTCTGTCTCCTAATAAAGCACCCATATTAAAAGGAGAGGAAGGATCCACACATAGAACCGCCACTTTTTTTCCTTCAGCTGTCCAGTAGCCAATCAATGCATCGGTCAAGGTACTCTTACCTGCACCAGGAGGACCAGTAATGCCTGTTACAGGGGTATGTCCATTGGGCAAGCTTTGTAAAAAAGCTTTGTGTCCTTCCACTTCATTTTCTACCAATGAAATGGCACGGGCGATTGCCTGAAAATTACCTGCCTGTATCCTTTCTAATAATTGATGCCACATATATGCTTACGGAATGTAAATTTATGCTATTGCCATGCAAGATATCAGAAAAAATATACCGCTGTTATTGATGATTATCAGCCTCGCAGGACTCTACTTTAGTCGTGCACTCTTGTCCATTGCAACAGGTTTATGGTTTGTGTCTGGTATTATTGAGGTAATCAGGCAAAAAGAAAAACTATACAAACAACCTTTTCTGATTTGGTCATTTGTATTTCCCCTACTCTGTCTCCTGGGCTCCTGGCAAAGCTCTTGGTCGCATCCTCAGAACCAGCAAATCTTACTGACAGCATGGGCATATCCGGCCTGGGCATTAGGATTGCTAGCCATTAAAGACAAACAGCAATTGAAATGCATTCAAATTACCTGGGTTATTGCAGCCATCATCGGTTTATGCTATCCGCTCATTGCATTCGTTGGCGATATACAGGGAAATATTCAGGCACTGGGATCCGGAAAAGCCTTGCCCGTTTTCATGGACACAGACCATGTTCGCTTTGGGATATTATTGGTGAGTGCTGTTGCGGTGAATTGGATTTTATTGAAAGGAGATTCATCGAACAAGTGGTTAAAAATTTCATTATTCTTTTTAATTGCAGGTATCATTTTTACTGCCATCCGTACTGCCTGGGCTTTGTTGTTTATTCTTTGCCTGGGATGGGTTTTGCTGGAAGCAAAGAAAAAAGTGGTCGTATTTTTTTTACTAATCGCAATTGGTGCAGCTACCTATCAGATTCCGACCGTGAAAAATAAAATTCATTATACCCTTTACGACTTTGAGCAATACAATCAAAAAGGGTATGACCCGAATTATTCAGATGGAGTAAGAAGAGCACTGAACCAGGTGAGCTGGAAAGCCATACAGGAAAAGGGTTTCAGCAATATGGGCTGGGTAAAAATCCCAGACCAGTTACAGAAGGAATTCAAAAATTCTACACAGGGTAGGCAAACCAATTTTGGCTGGCCTTTTAATCAATGGTTGTTTTGGTGGATGGGTGTGGGCCTTGGAGGCATACTTTTATTCAGCCTCTGGTTGTGCTATCCTATATTATATGCATGGAGAAATAAAAATGCTTCCATTGCTATCTGGACTTTAGCAATTGCAGCTTCCTGTTTGGTGGAATGCACCCTTAATTATCAGTACGGAACCTTATTGCATGTTGTTCCGCTTTTATTGTTGCAGAAAAATTATTTCAAAACTTTGTAATTGGTAAAATCAAAAGGTCTGAAACCCGTTGCTTTTTCAAAATAATATAGAATCTTATCTTTTAAATCAAACTTTTTCTTTGATAAATCTAACTCAACCTTCCAGTTTTGCTTCAAAATCCGATTTGTCATAACATTTGGATGTGTTCCTGTGAATTTTTCTAAAGAATCGAACTGGCTAAAATCAAAGAAATCAGGTCCATTTAAAAAATTTTCCAGCTTTTCAGGGGCATGAAAGAGTTTACTAAACTCTTTCTGTTTTTTCATCATTTGTACGGGCGACTTTACCCATCCATAATGGTATACATAGGCATCAATAGGCTTCACTTTAATTTTGTTTCCCTGCTTTCTGAAACCCTGTGCATCTTTATAAGCCTGTATAGACTTGTCGTTTCTGATTACCCTTACTTCATTTCTATACCAGGTTCTACTATCCCCTACATAATCATAGGTTCCATAAAAGTGGAGGTATTTAAATAAGAGACCTTCTACGCGCTGGTCTTGCAGATAAGTTTCACAAGCTCTGCGTATAGTTGCATGATATTGTTCGTGTACCACTTCATCGCCCTGTATATAAAAAGCCCAGTCGAATTCAGCGGGTATTAGTTGCAAGGCTTTATTTGTTTCCTCGGCCAGTACCGATCCCCCCGACCTTAATTGCGGATCCCATACGGAATGATGAATTTTAATTTTAGGGCTTTGTATGGATTCAATTAGCTCAATGGTGCCATCTGTGCAGTCCCCAATCAATACAAACATTTCATCTACTACCGGTAAAATAGATTGAATGGCTTCCACAATTGGATAATCATTTAACACAGCGTTTTTAATAATTGTGAAGCCCGCAATTTTCATTTTAGCTAAATTGTGCTGTAAAGAACTGAAATATTTTGCAGGGGCAAGCCTAAGTGTATGATAAATTTTATCCCGATTTTCCCGCTGGAATTAGTTGTGTATCCTGGTGAAGAATTAAATCTTCACATTTTTGAACCAAGGTATAAAGAACTGATTACCGAATGTTATGCCGAAGCAAAGCCTTTTGGAATTCCAACTGTAATGGGCGATAAAGTAGCTGAAACTGGCACCATGGTTGAGATTACAGAGATTGTGCAAGTATATGAAGATGGCAGAATGGATATTAAAACCAGGGGCACCAAAGTATTTCAGGTGCTGGAAATGATAGAACAGATTCCAGATAAATTATACAGTGGCGCTATTGTAAACTATCCCAACAACGATACCATGGCAAAGCCCTTTATTTCTTTTAAAATTCTTGATTCGGTGTACATTCTTCACCGTTTATTGAATGTTACCAAAAAGTTTCAACAGAAAATTGCCGAAATACTGAGTTATGATATGGCGCATCATGCTGGGCTTTCACTAAAAGAGGAATATGAATTACTTTGTTTGTTTCAAGAAGATCAGCGTCTTGAATTTTTGAGAAGACACTTAGAAAAAGTAATTCCCGTAATTGAAGGCATGGAACAATTAAAAGAAAGAATTGCCATCAACGGGTCTTTCAAAAAAATAACAGGTTATAACCTTAATTAATACCATGGAAATATCATTGTGTTTAGACTTCGGTAATACCAGACAAAAAGTGGGGGTATTTAAAGGTCGTGACTTTCTAAAAGAAATCAATTTGCCAGACACTTCTTTGAATAGCATTGAGGCTTTGCTGAATGAATGGAGTCCGGAGAAGATTATTCTCTCGTCTGTAATTAACCATGATCCGGCCATTGAAACCTTTATGGCGGGAAAAACCAGGTTTCATCGCCTGAACCATACCAGCCAATTGCCTTTAACCACTCCAGTGGGCAAACCGGAGACCATTGGCGCCGACCGGCTTGCACTCGTAGCTGCCGCAGTGGATTTGTTTCCCAATAGCCATAACCTGGTGATTGGCCTGGGGACTTGCATTACCTATAATTTCATCAATAATCAGCATGAGTTTCTGGGAGGAAGCATTTCTCCTGGAATGAATATGCGTTTCAGGGCCATGCACGAACAGACCGCTTTGTTGCCCTATATTAAGGCAGAAACGCAGTTTCCCCTGATTGGTTACGACACCAAAACCAACCTGCTTAGCGGGGTTATCTGGGGTATGTCTAAGGAAATTGACGGAATAATTGACGAATATGCCCTAAAATACAGCAACTTTAACGTGCTATTAACCGGGGGGGATATGCCTTTTTTTGTACCACACCTAAAAAACAGGATATTTGCCGACCCAAACCTAATTTTTAAAGGCTTATATGCAATCAGTGAGTTCAACAACAGGTAGGCTGGCTTTTGTGGTTAGTTACCTTTTTTTATACGCAATCCAATCATCAGCTCAGGTTAATTCACCGTTTTCCCGTTATGGATTGGGCAATCTGGTCGGTTCCCAGCACGCCATCAGTCGTTCAATGGGGGGCATTTCAGCCGCATATGCAGATGGCAACAGCTACAATGTGGGTCAGTCTGTCAACTTCAACAACCCGGCAACTTACGGTGCCAACTACATGGTTACATATGACCTTGGCCTGTCAATAGATTCCAGAAAACTAAGAAGCCAAAACCCCAATGGTACATTTAGTTCAGTTTACCTTATTCCAAGTTACTTATCTGTAGGAATTCCTGTTAAGAAAGCTAAGGGATTGGGCATGGCTTTTGGATTAAGACCGCTAACCAGAATTAATTATGGTATAGAATCAAGAGCAAGAGTGGCTGGAGACAGCATTGGTTCCATTTATGAAGGTTCCGGTGGTACCTACCAGGGATTCATTGGTCTGGGAAAAAAATGGAAGAATTTCAGTGCTGGTTTCAATACAGGTTATACGTTTGGAAGACAAGAATTGAGCACCACAAAAACTTTTTATAACGACACTTTACAATACTTTGAGTCGAGAAGTGCAACACAAACCAACTTTGGTAAAATGTTTTTGCAGGCTGGTCTTCAATACGAATTCACCCTTAGCAAAAAAGAGAATGTGGCAGAGAAATCTTCCAGAAATCTCTCGATGCGTATAGGGGCTACTGCAAGTTTTCAGCAGAATATGAATGCATCCCAAAAGCTAACCAAGCAAACCTATGTATTAACTGCTGCGGGTGGATTAATTGAAGTAGATAGTATTGCCAAGCAGGACAATATCAAGGGAACCATTGTCATGCCCGCTACCTACGAAGCAGGATTTATGTTGGTAAAAACATTAAGTAATACAAGAGGTAACTTTCAATTGTGGACAGCGGGCATGGAATTTACTACCACCCAATGGACCAAATACAGATCTTATGGTCAGGCTGATATGCTGAATAACAGTTGGGCATTGAAATTTGGTGGCCAGATAAGTCCGAGTGCAGAAGGCGCAACCAGTTACTTAAGCAGTGTGAATTATCGCTTTGGATTCCAGTTTGGAAAAGATTACATAAATGCAGACGGAAACGGATTGAAACATAGTTCATTCACTTTGGGTGCTGGATTCCCTATCAGAAAATGGAGAAATTACGAAACCCAATACACAGTAGTACAAGCTGCTGTTCAGTTTGGCAAAAGAGGTTCTTCTGTAAATAATATTACAGAAAACTATACCCAACTTACTTTAGGATTCAGCCTAAGCGATGTTTGGTTCATTAAACGCAGATATGACTAATCGTTCTACAATATTTACATTAGCAGCCTTTTTAACAGGCTGCTTTTTTATGCTCGCTTGTGAGAACGATGTAAATGAAGTAAAGCGGCTGGGCAAAAAAAATCCAGGTATTGAAGAAGGAAAAAACATCACCAGCTTTCTAAGCATGGGGGGTAAAATGAAAGCCAAACTAACTGCTCCTGTTTTATTGCGCTACCAGGGCGATAGTGCTCTAAAATCAGAATTCCCTAAAACACTCTTCGTTGAATTTTATAACGACAGCACCAAATTAGAAAGTACCCTGAGTGCCAAATACGGGCGCTATATGGAAAACGAAAATAAAATTTATCTCCGTGATAGTGTAGTAATTATCCGGATTAACGGCGACACATTAGAAACTTCTGAACTATACTGGGATCAGACCCTGGGTCGTTTTCATACAGATAAACCCGTTACTACCAGTCAGCGAAATCCCCGCCAGAAACTGTTTGCCCGTAAAGGCTTCAGTTCCAATCAAACCTTAACAGATATTACTTATTACGAATTAGATTTAGGATCCTTTTTATTTTTACCAGATAGTAGTTCTAACAAAAAACAATAAAATTATTTTATGGAATATAGAAGAATGGGAAGAACCGGACTTCAGTTAAGTGTACTAAGTTTCGGTAGCTGGGTATCTTTTCATAAGCAAATTAATGACAACAGTGCAGATGAACTAATGGGTATTGCCTATGACCATGGTGTCAATTTTTTTGACAATGCAGAAGTATATGCACTTGGTGAAAGTGAGAAAATGATGGGCCGCGTATTGAAAACAAAAAACTGGGACCGTACTTCCTATACCCTTTCTTCTAAAGCTTTCTTTGGCTGGAGAGGCAAAGATAACAAGCCCAACCAAACAGGTTTAAGCAGAAAGCATCTTACAGAAGCCTGTAATGAAGCATTGCAAAGGCTTCAGACCGACTACCTTGATTTATATTTCTGTCATAGACCCGATAAAAACACACCCATTGAAGAAGTGGTACTTACGATGAATACCCTGATTCAACAAGGAAAAATTTTATACTGGGGCACTAGTGAATGGAGTGGCGTAGAATTAATGGAAGCTAATAGAGTAGCGAGAGACTATCGCCTGATTGGCCCCGCAATGGAACAGCCGCAATACAATTTATTTGAAAGAGACAAATTAGAAAAAGACTACCTAGAAGTCTTTAAAAATGTAGGCCTAGGTACTACCATCTGGAGCCCATTGGCATCTGGTCTCCTTACCGGCAAATACAACAACGGCATTCCTGAAGGAAGCAGATTGGCAATTGAAGGCTTTGACTGGCTGAAAGAACGCTTGATTATGGAAGAAAAAATTGAAAAAGTAAAACAATTGCAGCAATTGGCCAATGAGCTTGGCTGCAGTCTTCCTGCCTTAAGCATTGCTTGGTGTATTAACAACCCGAATGTAACTACGGCTATTTTAGGCGCCACTAGAAAAGAACAACTGCTGGATAACTTAACTGCCTTACAAGCCGTTGAACTAATTAGCTCAGCGGTTTTGCAGAAAATAGAGTCCATTATGCAGAATAAACCTGTTTTAGCAGAATATTAAGCAAGATTTTTACCAACCCTTTCCAACTTTTCATCAAATACCACTCTTACTCATGAAAACTGCTTGGAACAGGTAATAGACATACAAAAAGCTGCTGTAAAAAAGGCTTGCACCGGAGATGCAAAAGCCCAGGCTTGGTTATACGAGCAATACAGCAAAGCTATGTTTACTATCTGTACCAGAATGACGGGTAATACCTCAGACGCAGAAGACATTCTACAAGACTGTTTTGTAATTGCATTTAAAAATCTGCATCAGCTGAAAGTTGCTGAGCAGTTTGGAGGATGGCTAAAAAGAATTGTAGTAAACGAATGCATTCGTTTTTGTAAAAAAAATATGCATTGGGAAACCTGGGACAACGAAAAGCAGGGGAACCTGGTGGAAGAAGAGACAGAATGGTGGAAGACCATTGATTTCAAAATTATTCACCGGACCATCAAAGAATTGCCCGAAGGATGCAGACAGGTTTTTACGCTGTATGTATTCGAAGAATTTTCGCACAAACAAATTGCAGAAAGCATGGGCATTTCGGAGTCTACCAGCAAAAGCCAGTACCAGAGAGCCAGGTCATTATTGCAACAAAGAATTCAAAAACAAATTCAAATTCATGGATGAGTTTAAAAAATATCTACAGGAAAACCGAGCTGCGCTGGATCTGGATGAACCAGGACCACAGAGTTGGGAAAAAGTGCAGGCCAGACTAAAGCAAGAGCGTCCAACTGCTAAAGTGGTGGCCATTAAAAAATATTTTCAATGGTCGGTAGCTGCTTGTGTGTTTGTATTGGCAGGGATAGGATTATGGTCTCTATTAGATTCAAAATCAGAAACACTTCAGCAGCAGGTTCTTAACGCACCTAACACACCAAAGTATAATGCAACTGAAAACAATAAGACAATTGAAGTTCAGCGTGGAAATGAAGAATTGAAGAAAACCAACTTCGGTCAAACTACCACGGAAAATGAGGCCGGATTAGCAAAGAATGAAAAAGCTACCGATAATGGAGTTTCTAAAACCTTCGCCGGTAAACAAAACAACAGTAGCTCTCAAGGTTTGTCTAAAGATGTACTTGCCTCATTGGCCAGTGTTGAAACCGGTTTTACTCAGGTGATCAATTTACAAAGAGGGAAAATTAGCACCACGCCTATGTACGCAGAATCTGCAGCTTACTTCAATGAATTTAAAATGCAGATTCAACAGATTGAAGCTGATGAAAAACAACTGAAAAAAGAAATTAGTAAAAAAGGACTTACTGCCAATCAGCTTGATCAACTGATTGACTTGTATCAATATAAATTAACTGTTCTGAAACAGCTGCAGCTGGAAATGAACAAAACCAACAATCGTTTCAAACAAAACCGCGGACCGGTAGACTCTACCCGCGCCTACTTTATCAATATTTAAAATTTTGATCTAAAAACAGTGTTATGAAAAATAGAATTCAACAATTGCTTTTGGTAACAGCCTGTATGCTGAGCTTTTTTGCAGTCTCTGCTCAACAAACTACTACAGAAAAAGAAGCAGAAAAGGAAAGGCAGAAAGCCGAAAAAGAAATGCAAAAGGCAGATAAGGAAATGAAAAATGCCACCAAAGAAATAAAAGCTGCGAATATCGAAGTACGCAAAGCAGTAAAAGAAAGCATGGCAAAAGCCTTAGAACCCATTGTAGTAGAGGGTTTTCCAATGAGAGCACCAGGTGCTATTACTGTTACCGGATTCCCTATGGAACGATTTTTCCATGAAGAATATAGTTTCAAGGATTTAAAGGACGTGAAATCCAAAGAGATAAGCCAGGAAATCAACACCACTAAATCTCCCGAAATTTTTGTAGACAATACTTCCAGAAATCTACAAATAAAAACCTGGGACCAGCCAAAAGTAAAAGTAGTTACTACTGTTTACTTTGAGGGTGAAGGCAAATTAAGCGATGACGAATGGTTTGAAAAAATGAATCTTTCATTGAAGTCGGTTGGCAATATCGTTCGAATTAAATCGGGAACTATTTCTGGTGGAAGCTATACCATTAATGGCAGCACATTTGGATGGAGCGGCAACCCTGCTGTTGCTGTATTCAATGACAAAGGAGAAAATATTGGCAGCAAGTCAAATGTAAAAAGAGTGGTCACCATTTATTTACCCTCAACAGCCAAACTGGATGTAGATACCAAATATGCAGACATGCAGATAACAGGCAATGTAGGAACAGCCACCATCAGTATTACCAACGGCAATATAGAAGCAGAAAGCTTCACCAAGTTATTCCTTCGTTCTAAATATTCCAATGTGAATATTGAAAACGCAGCCGTAGCTGAAGTTGAATTCATGAATGGCCGCTTCAATGCCAGAACCATCACAGATGCAGACTTGGATACCAAATATGCAACGGTAGAAATTGGCAGTACCAAAAAAACAGTGTTCAGAAGTACCAATGATGAGTATGAAATTGATGAAGCCGAAGAACTGCGAGGCAGAAAGAATTACGGAAACTTAAGGGTAACGCAGTTGAATGGTTCACTAGAAATGGATGGCACCAACGCAGACGTAAAAATCAGAAATGTAGGAGCCAATTTGAATATGATTAAAGTTGACAACAAATACGCTGATATACGCATCCCCTTAAGAAACGTAAAGAACTATACGGTAAACTTCAATGGCGCCTACAGCACTGTTTATGGAAACTTTGAAAAACAGCCGGTAGTGGTTGAAGAAGCCAAAAAACCTGTATTAAAAGACAAGGAAAAAGAAACAGATGCACTGGCCAGACAGTTGATCGAAATCAATCGGTCAATAACCAGGTATTCAGAAGCAACCGGCAACGATTCCCGATTCATGGCAAAAGTTGGGGAAGGCAAGGGGCTTAAAATTGACATGAGTTGTCAGAATTGCACTGTAGACTTTAAATAAAAAACCTATATAAACTTTACAGCACCGATTCTCATGTGTTAAATCGGTCACGTACCCCGTTTCTACGGGGTACTTTGTTTGGGTATATCCCTTAACTTTGGCTTATTATGGCGCATATCTATACCATTCTTAGTATAGTGGGTACTTTATTGTTCATTGGCTTTTTTGCCGGATACGAAATTGCGTTCGTAACAGCCAATAGACTTAGCATTGAACTCAAAAAAAAGCAAGGCAAAAGAAGCGGTATTATTCTAGCCCAATTCATAGAATCTCCTGCAAGATTCATTGGCACCTGCTTGATTGGGGTCAATTTATTCCTGGTAATTTATGGTCTGCTTTTCGACGAATTACTAAAAGCAGGTATTTGGCTTCCTTTGAATATAGAGAATGATCTTTTAAAACTGGCTTTTGATACCTTGGTCTCTACGTTGGTAGTTTTGGTAATCGGAAAATTTTTACCCAAAGCCATTTTCAGAGCAAAGAGTGACAGCCTACTTTTTGTTTTTGCACCTGTTGCCAATTTTTTTCATAATCTGTTTTTACCCCTAACCAATCTATTTGTAAATATCTCTCAGTGGATTCTGAAATATTTATTCAATGTTCGTGTAAAAGACAAAAATGAAGCTTTTACCAAAATAGATCTGGAACATTTTTTTCAGCAAACCAAAGATCAGGATGACGAAAATCAAGAGTTAAATACAGAGCTTTTTGAAAATGCATTGAGTTTGCCAACGGTTAAAATTAGACAGTGTCTTGTTCCTAGAACAGAAATCGTGGCCTTAGAGCTAAGCGATAGCATAGAAGAAGCAAGGGCTTTATTCATACAGACCAAACTCAGCAAGTTACTAGTATACGAAAACAGCATTGACAATATCGTAGGATATATTCATCAGTTAGACTTATTTAACCGACCTGAAAACATCAAAGCCATGTTGCATCCGATTGTAGCAGTTCCGGAAAGCATGAGTGCCACTGATCTGATTAATAAGTTCACCAAAGAGAGAAAAAGCATTGCCTGGGTTGTGGATGAATTTGGCGGGACATCTGGTATTGTTACCATGGAAGACTTGCTGGAAGAGATTTTCGGAGAAATTCAGGATGAATACGATACAGAAGAATTTGTAGAAAAGCAATTAGCAGAAGATGAATTTATTTTCAGTGGCAGACTAGAACTGGATTACTTGAATGAGAAATACAATCTGGACTTCCCAACCAGTGATTCAGAAACACTTAGCGGATATATTATCAGCGAACACGAAACCATTCCCAAACAAAAAGAAACCATTATCATCAATAATTTCAAGTTTGATATTTTATCTGTATCTGAAAGAAGAATTGAAATGGTTAAGATGAAAGTACTTCAATAACATGGCACTATTTAATAGAAAAGCTGCGGCAGATCAGGAAGAAATGTCTTTTATAGACCATCTGGAAGAATTAAGAGGGCATATCATTCGCTCAATAATTTCCATACTCGTAATGGCGGTGGTTATTTTTATTTATCGAAACTGGATTTTCGACAATATTATTGTTGGACCTATCAATAAAAACTTTGTCAGTTATAAAGCGCTTTGCGATTTTAGTCATTGGCTGGGTATTGGAGACGCCCTATGTATGCCCCCTGTTGAGGTAACTATGCAGAGTACTACTTTTGGAGGCCAGTTTCTGAGCACCATCAGCATGGCCATAGTTGGTGGAATTATCATGGCATTCCCTTATATATTTTGGGAGTTCTGGCGTTTTGTAAAACCTGCGCTAAAAGACAAAGAAATTAAAAATACCCGTTTCATTATTTTCTGGGTTTCCTTCTTCTTCTTTTGTGGAGCAGCATTTGGATATTTTTTACTGGGTCCTTTTACCTTCAACTTCCTTGCAGGTTTTCAATTGGGTACCGAAAACATGATAGTTACCCGCCCAACTTTTTCAGATTATTTAGACAACCTTACCAATATTATTTTAGGATGCGGATTGGCTTTTGAATTACCTGTTTTAGCCCATGTGTTAACACAGATTGGGATTGTAACGCCCGCATTTTTAAGAGGGGCCAGAAAATATGCAGTTGTTATCATTTTAATTGTAGCAGCATTCATTACACCCAGCCCGGATTGGATGAGCCAGCTTATTGTGTTTATTCCCTTATTCCTTTTATACGAATTGAGCATTTTAGTTTCTGCCAAAGTGTACAGAAAGCTTGAAAAAGAAGAAGACAAGGAGTGGGATTAATTAGCCTAGTAAAACCCTTAGTATGCCATATGTATTTGACGCTTCCAAACCTATATCCATTGGAAGTGACCATGCAGGATTTAGCTATAAATCTGCCTTGATTTCCTGGTTAACCGAAAAAGGTTACAATGTTACCGACCATGGAACTTTTTCACTGGATTCAGTGGATTATCCCGACTTTGCACATCCCACAGCAAGTGCGGTAGAAAACGGAGAATCGGGTTTTGGTATATTAATCTGTGGCAGTGCTAATGGCGTAGCTATCACTGCAAACAAACATCAGGGTATCAGAGCCGCATTATGTTGGCAGAATGATGTTGCTGAGTTGTCCAGATTACACAACAATGCCAATATCATTTGTATTCCCGCCAGATTCGTAGCACTCCCTTTGGCTGAACAAATGATTGAACTATTTATGAACACTCCGTTTGAAGGTGGAAGACACGCGAATCGAGTAAATAAAATAAGCTGTAACTAAAATAAAAAGCCATGATGAAAAAAATCCTGTTGGGTGCAATGTTCCTTTCGAGTGGAATTGCATACGGACAAAAAGAAGATGCATCAGCCAAATTTGCTGCATTGATTACCCCTGCTTCTATGAAGCAAAAATTAACCATTCTTGCCGGTCCTGAAATGGAAGGAAGGGAAACGGCTATGCCAGGCGAAAGAAAAGCGGCAGCCTATATTGAATCAGAATTCAGAAGAATGGGGCTGAAGCCGGGCAATGGCAACAGTTACCAGCAGTATTACAATGTTTACCAAGACGAATTGGCAAGCATAGAATTAAGAGTAAATGGAAAACTATTTAACTGGGACAAAGACTTTATGATGTCTTTGCAAACCATCGCCAACGGAAAAAGCAGCTCTAAAGAACTGGTATTTGTTGGATATGGTATTGTAGACAAAGCAGCAGGAATAGACGATTATGCCGGCCTTGATGTAAAGGGCAAAATTGTCATGATGCTGGATGGAGCTCCTGCTGGATATAAAGCACCCACACCTGCACCCGGAACCAGAACACCAAGTCCTATTTCGGGTCCAGCCAAAGCAACTGCAGCAAGAACAGCGGGTGCAACAGGTGTAATATTAGTGTCAAAGGATTTTCCTCGCAAAACAGCAACTGCTACAAAAGGCAATATGTATTTGAACAAGCCAGCAGGTGCACCTTTCATGATGGTTACTGTTTCTGAAGAAATTGCATCTGCCTTAGCTGGTAGAACAACAAAACTGAGCAGTGAAGCATTGGCTGGTTTAAACAAAGGAAAATATACTGCTGAACTCAGCATCAATGCCGACAAAAAATCAATTGCATTAGAAACAAGTAACGTTATCGGAATCATAGAAGGAACCGATAAAAAAGACGAGTTTGTTTTCATGACCGGACACCATGATCACCTTGGCAAAAGAGGCGATGTAATTTATTACGGAGCTGATGATGATGGATCTGGTACAGTAGGTGTAATGCAAATGGCAGAAGCTTTTGCAGCCGCTGCTAAAAAGGGCAACAAGCCACGCAGAACTTTGGTGTTCATGACTGTAAGTGGTGAAGAAAAAGGCCTTTGGGGCTCTCAGTACTACTCAGACAATCCTATTTTCCCAATGGAAAAAACTTCTGTTGATTTAAATACAGATATGATTGGTCGTGTAGATACAGAAAGAAAAACAGGAGATACTTTAAACTATATCTATGTAATTGGTCACGATAAATTAAGTTCTGATTTAGCAAAGATTAACGAAGGCGTTAACTCCAAATACCTAAATATGACTTTGGATTATAAATACGATGATCCAAAAGACGTGAACAGAATCTATTACAGAAGCGACCACTACAATTTTGCACGCAAAGGCGTTCCTATCTTATTCTTCTATGATGGTATGTTGAAAGCAGAGTACCACCAACCCGGTGATACCGTTGATAAAATCAATTTTGAATTAATGGAGAAAAGAGCGAAGCTGGTTTTCCATACTGCATGGGAAATGGCCAACAGGGATGAAATGTTGAAGCGCGACATCCCACTTACTATGCCAGCGAGATAATTTTAGGAATTAAATAATAAAGCCCCGGTCTCAATTGAGCCGGGGCTTTTTGTAGCAGCAATCCTTAAACTTAAACTAAAGAGAACTTATTTAACCAACCACATTAAACCATAATTCTCATCTTTACCTCCCAATGCAGTTACTGCGGCTGCATAGTTTACAGGATTTAAAGATGCTTCGGTTGGAGAATAACCTAAACGTAAAGGGATTCCTCTTGAATCCACTGCATCCACAGCTGGAGTCAAAACAGGGAAACCAGTTCTGCGCCAATCTTTCCAAGCTTCATATCCAGCCAAATAATTGTGCACCCATTTTTCTGTCATGATTTTCTTATGCCCGTCTACTGAAGTATAGGCAACCTCTGGTAAAGCGATATAGGTGTCATACTTAGTCTGATTAAATACACCATACATTTCCCAAGATGCCTTAATTGCATCTTTATATTTTGCTTCAGCTTCTACATCTCCTCCGGCAACATAACCCAACTTAGCCGCTTCAGCCTGCATAAATAGTACTTGAGCATAGTTGAATAAGGTAAGTGGTGAATCTTGGTTTCTGAATGCAGTTCCAATTCTGCTATATGCAGCAGGAATATTTACTGCGATATTTCTACCGTAAGGCAATCCCTTAATAACACCCCCTGCTAAAGTTTCTGCAAAAACAGGCAACCTTGGATCTGCTTTAGGATCCATATAATCTGTCATTGTTTTACTGATAGCATAGTCATTTCTATTACTAATAGTATAGTTATTATACCATGGATTGTAGTTATTAGGGTCGCCCGCAATGTATTTATAATTGATGTTTTGCGCATTGCTTGTTATTACACCAGCAGAAACTGCAGCCGCGTATTCTGTTTTACCTTTCGCAAGATCAGCTTTCGAAATACGAAGTGCCATCACCATTCTGGTAGTATTCGCAAACCGCTTCCATGCTGCCATATTACCGTTTAACAAAATATCACCTACCACAGCTGTTTCAGATTCATTTATTTGTGCTACGGCTTCTGTAAGTTCTTTAAATAAAGCAGTGTAAATATCTTGCTGCTTATCGTATTTAGGAGAATAATTCTTATCCCCTTGCAATGCTTCAGAATATGGAATATCACCCCATATATCAGTCATTTGCAAAAAGTAATAGGCTTTTAAAATTCTTGCAACTGCAATCTGATTATTTTTAGACCCATTGCCATTAGCAGAGGAAGAACCTGCATTATTATAGTTAATAATTGTTTGTAAATCATATAATGGACCTGTATACCAACCAGCGAAACTAGAGTTTCGATCACTATACAATGAGGATCCAGGATAAGGTCCTTCAGAAATATGTTGAATATACATTGAACCTAGTCGTGCGCTGGTCACGTAGGTACTAAGAGCTTGTTCTGCATTTGTCAACAAAGCTTTTGTTGAAGCAGTTGTTAACTGAGCAGGAGAAATATTGGTATCGCCAAACTTGTTACAGCTTTGTAACGTAGCCAGCAAACCAAAAACGATTAATATCTTTTTCATAAAATGTCTTTTTGTTTTTACTGAATTCGTTTACTAAAATGAAGCCCTTAAGTTGATACCAAATTGTCTGGTTGAAGAAAGCTGACCACCTTCGCGATAGAATGTTTCTAACTCGGAAGGATCAACACCCCACTTTTTGGTTGTAGCCCAAATTAACCAGGCATTTTGAACCATGAAACCAATGTTGGCAGACTTTACAAAAGGAACCGATTTTAATGCAGATGCAGGAATTGAATATCCGAATCTGATTTCACGAAGCTTTACATACGAACCATCTAACAATACGTTACTAGCATCACGCTGACGGGCTGTATACCAATAAGCTCTTGCAGAAATATAACGATTGTTTTCTTTACCTGCTAAAGCTCCATTGGCAAAAATACCTGGGATACGAATACCGCCATTGCCCGTATTTCCACCAGCAGTTGTATAAGAACCAGGATAATCTCTCCAATCATATCCTTTATCGTTTTTACCCACTGTTTCTTGAGATAAGCCAGTACCTGAATTAAAGTTTCTGGTTTCAGAATAAAATAAACCACCACTCTGAAAGTCAATACTAAAAGTCAAATCAAATGATTTGTACTTCAATGAATTGAACATACCACCTGTAAACTTGGGCAACACAGTTCCGATTTTTTGATTGATATCATATAATGGCTGACCTGTTGCATCAATTAACGTTTGTCCTGTTGTTGGATCAGTTCTCCATTTTCTACCATAATAGGTCCCCCACTCACCACCAACTCTATGCTCTAATCGAGTATCATAGCGATTGGTAGCGTATAAATAGGTGTTGATTCCTGGAGCCAATTCTTTTACGCTATTTTGATTTTTTGCCCAGTTTAAACTAACATCCCAGCTAAAGTTTCTGGTTTCAATAGGCTTACCACTAAGCGTAATTTCAATACCCTTGCTTTGGATATTGCCTGCATTGATTTGTGCTGTTGAGAATCCACTTGCAGGTGTTACATCAATTCCTAAAATCTGGTCAGTATTGTTGTTCTGGTAATAAGTAACATCTAAGCCAATCTTCTTGAACAAACGCAATTCAACACCAAACTCATAGGCTTTGGTTAAAGCAGGACGAATACCGCCTCCTTTAAATTGGTTGCCTATGGTTGCAGAAGGATTGGTTCCATAGAAGGATCCATTTCCAATAGCCAAGTTCAATGCATGAGCACCTAAGTCTGATCCAACACTGGCATATGAAGCCCTCAATTTACCATAAGTTAACCAGCTAGATTTGAGCAATTCAGTGAAGATGAAGCTGGTGCTTAAGGAAGGATATAAGTAAGAGTTACTTTGTGAAGGCAACGCAGATGACCAATCATTACGCAAAGTACCTTCCACAAATAACATATCTTTCCAACCAACAGACGCTTTTCCTAAAACAGAATTCACCGTTTTCTTTTCATAGGAGCGGCTTACACTTGGTCTTGAAATAGAAGCGGCAATATCAAAATAATTTGGAGAACTTAATCCTCCTTCAGTAGCCATTGACAATGCACTATAACTGTTTTTACGAACGTTGCCGCCCACCATAGCATCTACAGAAAAATCACCAAATTTATTCTTGTACATGATATTGGTTTCGTAGTTCATTTCAGAATATCGATCCTGTGAAATACTAAAATAATCCAAGGTTAGTGCACCTGTTGGCATTCTGCCAGTATTCTCATTATTGTAGGTATTCGCTCTTACATAAGAAACAATATTTAGGTGTTTATTGATCTTGATATTCATACCAACATTCCCTACCAACCTGTTTTGTGCTTGTGTAGAGAAAGCCTCATAAGCCATGAAGTAAGGATTATCCCAGTATTGAGGTCTGCCATATACTTTTATGTCTGCACTTGCATTGGGATCACCTATATTCCATGAATTTAAACTACCATCTGGCTCTCTGTAATTCTGCATGCGTTTCATGTCTAACTGACGCTGAAACCATTGGTTAAAATTCTGTGTAATATTTAATCCATCTAAACGATATCCTTCAGCAGGTTTACCTTTTGTACTATTGGTAGTATAGGTGAGATCAGTAGAAATAGTGATGTATTTACCAATATCGAATGAACCGTTCAACGCCAATTGATGTTGATCTCTATTGGCATTTGGTATCATCAAACTCCTGTTTTGATTGGCATACGTCATTCTGAAATTGTAGCCTTCTCCCCCAGATGAGAATGAAACAGAGTTGTTTTTGTTGACACCTGTTCTAAAGAAATCGCGTACGTTATTGGGCTGAGCAACCAATGGAGTCAACTGACCAAACTCAGCTCCAGGATACCAGCTCCAATATGCGCGATAATTGTCTCCATTCATTTTAGGACCCCAGCTTTCATCGGCACCATACTCTAACATACGCTGTCCATTAAAAGCAGCCCATGAGGCAGGATGGATAGCAGGATTGTATTTAAACAAATAAAAACCTTGGGCATCAAATGCAGTACCAGCAGAAGTTAATGCGGAAGAATATCCACCAGCATATTCATTTTGGTATGGCGGTAATAAAGCCAGCTTTTCAAAAGTTAATCCAAGATTCACATCAACACTGGTAAATTTCTTGCGAGAACCTTTTTTAGTAGTAATTACAACCGCACCATTGGCAGCACGTTGACCATATAAAGCTGTTGATGCAGGTCCTTTTAATACAGAAACACTTTCAATATTATCTAAGATGACCGCAGACTGGTTAGTGATGGTTCCGTCTACTACAAAAATCGGTGCTTGAGGCCCCAATCCTGTAACACCACGAATCAATATATCGGCATTATCAAAAGTAGAACTAGGAGACCCTACTAACTGAATACCTGCTACTTTACCGGCTAAAGAAGTACTAATATCTAAAGATTTCGCAACAGTTAGGTTTTCGCCTTTTACTTCTTGAACTGCATAACCAAGCGCTTTTTTCTCTCTTTTTACCCCTAAAGCCGTAACAACCACTTCACTTAAGTTATCTACAGCTTCTTTCATTTTAACGGAAGCCGCTTTTTCTGCTGGCAATTCTACCATCCCAAAACCAGTGGCAGTAAACTGCAGCACGGCATTTGGAGATACAGAAATCATAAAATTGCCCTCCCCATCAGCACTTACAGCATTTTTAGTGCCTTTCTCTTTAACAGTAGCTGAAGGTACACCTACTCCATTGGTGTCGGTAACCTTACCTCTAACTGTTGTTTTTTGCGCATAGGTAGTATTCATAATAAGAATAAAACCCAGCATCAACAACAAAATTTTTCTCATTTGTTTAGGTTTTGGTTTAGAATATTAAGATTTCAATATACATTTAATTGCATAAATGTTAAATAAATCTTAAAGAAATGATATTAAAATAGGCTTAAAACGAACATTTCCTCCCTAATTCAAGGGATATTTGACAATCATATAACTATTAGCTATAAAATATACCTAAATAATATAAAAAAGCCCCGACTCTTTTGAATCGGGGCTAAATCATAAAGTAATTAAAGAAGTTTGGAAAACTCGCTTGGTAAGCTTACCAACCAAGTAAATACGCAAATATCAATGGAGCAACAATGGTTGCGTCACTTTCAACAATGTATTTAGGGGTATGAATATCCAGTTTACCCCAGGTGATTTTTTCATTGGGTACAGCACCAGAATAAGAACCATATGAAGTAGTAGAGTCACTTATCTGACAGAAGTAGCTCCAGAAAGGAACATCATGCCACTCCAAATCCTGGTACATCATAGGTACTACGCAAATAGGAAAATCACCTGCAATACCACCACCAATCTGGAAGAAACCAACACCCTTACCACCACTGTTGGCGCGGTACCATTCTGTTAACCATACCATGTATTCAATACCGCTCTTCATGGTAGAAGCTTTCAACTCCTGCTTAATTACATAAGAAGCGAAAATATTACCCATGGTACTGTCTTCCCATCCCGGTACTACAATTGGCAAATTCTTTTCAGCTGCAGCTAACATCCAGCTGTTCTTTGGATCAATCTCATAATACTGTTGTAAATCGCCACTCAACAACATTTTATACATGAATTCATGCGGAAAATATCTTTCTCCTGCATTGTCTGCGTCTTTCCAAACCTTGTAAATATGTTTTTGCAAACGACGGAAAGCTTCTTCTTCCGGAATGCAGGTATCGGTTACACGATTGTAGTGGTTTTCTAGTAAATCCCACTCCTCCTGTGGACTTAAATCGCGGTAGTTAGGTACACGCTTATAATGGCTATGTGCCACCAGATTCATGATGTCTTCTTCCAGATTAGCGCCTGTACAACTGATGATAGCCACTTTATCCTGACGGATCATTTCCGCTAAGCTAATGCCCAATTCTGCAGTACTCATAGCGCCAGCCAAGCTAACTAGCATTTTACCCCCCTCCAATAAATGGGTTTCATATCCTTTGGCCGCATCCACCAATGCAGCAGCATTAAAATGTCTGTAATGGTGCTCAATAAACTGAGAAACAGGTCCTTTACTCATATTATTCATTTTTAAGAGGGCAAAAGTAAATTTTTTAACTGGTATGCCTTCTCTAAATTGTTCTCAATTTTTCGTTACTTGCAGCTCCCCCTTATAATATCATGGATCAACAATACTTTAAAGAATATTATCATCTGGAAAGGGTAAACTGGTGGTTTACGGTAAGAAAAAGAATATTGAGGGAGCGCATCTGTCGCTTTTTGGGAAATCCCCGGGGGATTCATTCACTTAATATAGGCGCAGCCACAGGCACTACTTCAGAAATGCTGGAGGAATTTGGACCGGTAATGTCGGTTGAATACGATGAAACCTGCTGCAATTTTGCTAAAACACTGCTGAAAAGCCCGATTATACAAGGATCTATTACAGAACTTCCATTCGAAGACAACAGGTATGATTTGGTTTGTGCCTTTGATGTAATAGAACACGTGGAGGACCATCAAAAAGCCGTGGAAGAAATGTGGAGGGTGTGTAAACCAGGAGGTCACCTTTTTATTACAGTGCCTGCTTATATGTTTTTATGGGGCGATCACGATGTAATAAACCAGCATATCAGAAGATATACCCGCCCCGAATTATTGAAACTGATACAATCTCAAAAGGGGAAACTGATTTACGACAGTTATTTTAACTCAATACTTTTTGCACCAATTGCAGCATTCAGACTGCTGGCAAATGCTGTTCAAAAAATAAAAGGAAAGAAAAAAGACAAGGTAGAATCAGATCATGCCATATTTGGAACAGAAGGCTTTTTCAATAATTTATTAGGGGGTATTTTCTCCATTGATTATTACTTGCTTAAATTAGGATTTCGATTTCCGGCAGGCGTATCTATTATGGTTATCTTTAAAAAAGAGGCATAAATGAATCAGGTACAAAATTTACTATACAAAAAATGGGAAACCAAGTGGGCAGGAAATGTCTATTTGATTCATGTAATCTGGTTTTTACTGGCAGCCATTGCCGTAGGCGCAGAAATGAGCCGGGGCTTAACCGGCATTGACAACTACTTAATTTTTGAAGGAGTTTTCAGGCATGTTGTGCAGGAAAAATATCTCTTCAGTTATTATCCCGACGAATATGTATCCTTTAATAATTATGGTCCTGCCTTTTCACTGGTTATAGCTCCATTTGCATTGCTGCCAACCTATGTAGGATGCTTTTTATGGGCTATGGCCAATGCTGCTGCGCTTTTTTATGCCTTGAAACTACTGCCGATTGAAGAGAAACAAAGAATTATTGTGTACTGGATTGTGGTGATTGAAATGATGACATCCATTCATAGTGTACAGTTTAATCCCATGTTTACTGCTTTCTTTATTTTTTCCTATGTATTTACCATAAGGGGAAAAGACTGGCTGGCTACTTTATTTATTGCATTAGGATTCCTAACTAAAATCTATGGAATTGCCGGACTTGCTTTTTTCTTCTTTTCCAGAAACAAGTTGCAGTTTGCTCTATCATTTATAGCATGGATAGCCATTATTGTTATTGCTCCAATCATTTATTCAAGTGCTGACTATATCATGCAGACTTATGAAGACTGGTACTATCAGATTATTCGACGCAATCAACAAAATATTGATAATTCAAGAACTGCTGGCATGCAGGATATTTCTGTACCAGGTATGATCAGGAGAATCTTTCATTACTATGGTCCAATTGATCTTCCGATTATCGCAATAGCTGGAACCCTATTCGGACTTCCTTTATTGAAAAAACAAAATCAGCTACAGCCAAAATTTGGATTATACTACTTGGCACTGGTATTAATTTCAGTAGTCATATTTAGTTCGGCAGCAGAAAGCCCAACATTTGTAATTGCAGTAACTGGTGCGGCTTTGTGGTTTATTTCGCGGGAGAAACCCGTTAGCATCTTAGCCAAATCCTTATTGGGATTGCTATTTGTTTTAACCATACTATCTCCCACTGACCTGATTCCACCCTATATAAGAATTAATATTATTCTTGCGTATTCTTTGAAAGCTTTACCTTGTTTCATCATCTGGTGCTGGTTAATCATCAGTTGCTGGAAAATTCATTTACCCAAATTCCCTTCCGGACAATGAGTAGATTAGTCAGTTTTGTTATTCCAGCTTGCAACGAAGAAAAGAATATTCCTGTAATTGTTAAGGAAATTGCCGCTATAATGGATAGCCTTCCTTATGCATATCGCTTTTTGTTTGTTGATGATGGTAGCAGCGACCATACACTTTCTGTTTTACAGCAGCTCTCAAAAGAAAATCAACATGTTCAATACCTGAGTCTATCCAGAAATTTTGGACACCAGAATGCCCTGAAGGCAGGTCTGGACCATGCTGAAGGAGACGCGGTGATTATGATGGATGCGGACCTGCAACATCCGCCGGCTTTAATCCCACTGCTATTGGAAAAATGGGAAGAAGGAACCGACATGGTATATACCATTAGAAAAGAACAGGAAGATTTGTCTTTACTAAAAAGGAAAACCTCAGCACTTTTCTATGATGTAATTAACAATATGTCTGACATTGAACTGGAACAAGGCACTGCCGATTTCAGGTTAATGGATAAAAAAGTAGTAGATGCATTCAGGCAATTAAGAGAGCACGAACTATTTATCAGAGGACTGGTAAAATGGATGGGGTTCAGTCAGGCAGGCATTGCTTATATTCCTTCTGCTCGTTTATCAGGCACTTCTAAATACACCATTAAAAAAATGGTAAGATTTGCCTTACAGGGAATTACATCTTTTAGTACAAAGCCCTTGTACATGGCGGCTTATCTTGGATTTAGCTTCGCATTTTTATCTGTACTTTATATTCCGTACATCATTTACAGTTTTTATCAGGGACATACCGTTTCAGGTTGGGCATCCATCATTGCTGCCATAGCTTTTTTCGGGGGATTACAACTGATGATTCTCGGAATCATCGGACTCTATCTGGGCAAACTGTTTATGCAAAGTAAAAACAGACCGCACTACTTTATCAAAGAAAGAAGTTGGGATCATGCATAAAAAGGTGTTTCTAAGTTTTGATGTAGAAGAGTTTGATATGCCGCTGGAATACCAACACAATATTTCTGTGGAAGATCAGATGCGTATAGGTATAGAAGGGCTTGATGCTATTCAGCCTTTATTAGATATGGTTCCAGCTACTTTGTTTACTACAGCTAATTTTGCCAATCATTTTCCTGAGCGCATTCGTTCGCTTTCTGAAAAACATGAAATTGCTTCCCATACTTTTTATCATACAGATTATGAAACTGCAGACTTATTAAAGTCAAAACTGAGATTGGAAGAAATAACCGAAAAAAAAATAACTGGCCTGCGTATGCCACGCATGCGTCCAGTGTTAATGAAAGATGTATTGGAAGCAGGGTACCAATACGACTCCTCTATTAATCCAACATGGTTACCAGGTAGGTACAACAATTTTCATTTACCCAGAACCGCATACAAAGAAGGAGGCGTTATCAGAATTCCCGCTTCAGTTAGCCCAGGCATCCGTATACCCTTATTTTGGCTGAGTTTCAAGAATATACCCTATGTCATTTATAAGCAACTATGCTTACAGACATTGGCAAAAGATGGCTATCTCTGTTTGTATTTTCATCCCTGGGAATTTACTCCGATTGAACCTTATGGTCTGCCAGCATATACTCGCCGTTGGTGTGGTCCCAATCTGGTTGAGCAACTGATGCAGTTGGTAAAAGATTTAACTAAGGAAGCCGATTTTGAAACAATGAATCAGTTTGGATTTCCCGTATTGAACAGTTAGTGCTATTGTAAAATAAAACTTAAAATTCTATTTTGCTAACTTCCTAAGATTATGCTTGCCCTTTGAAAAATTTGCATTTGTAAAATTTTATTTAGACATTTGTCTAAATATCTAAAAGGTGAACATCATTTTTAAGGCACTGAATGATACAACCAGGAGAGAAATTCTGGAACTATTGAAAGACAGGGACATGACTGCAGGAGAAATTGCCGATCAATTCAATATTTCCAAACCCAGTATTTCGCACCATCTAGACCTGCTAAAACAGGCAGGACTGGTTATTGCCAACAAAGACGGACAGTTTATTCATTATTCCATCAATACAACAGTAATGGATGAAATGCTGAAATGGATGCTACAGTTTAAACGAAAAAAATAAATCGAATGAAGACATTGAACTGGAAAGAATGGCTCATCATAGTAATCTGCATTGGCTTACCCATTGCTTACCTGGCTAGTGTTTATACAAGATTACCTGAGATTGTACCAACACACTTCAATCACAAGGGCGAAGTAGATGGTAAGGGTGAAAAATCTACCTTACTTGTAATGATATTATTCATGAACCTGATTTCTTTGGGTACTTATTTTCTGGTGAAATACGCTAATAAGATTGACCCGAAGAAGTCTCGTCAATCACCCGAATTACTGCAAAAAATTGCCTACATGTTATTGGTATTCATGGCAGCCATTCAAATAATCATCATTCATGCTACCACAACAGGTTACCTTGAGGCAAACAAATATTTAATGCCATTGATTGGCTTGTTATTTGCTGGTTTAGGCAATTTCATGCATAGTATAAAACCCAATTACTTTATAGGGATGCGCTTACCTTGGACTTTGGAAGACCCGGGGAATTGGAGAAAAACGCATCAGATTGGTAGCAAAATCTGGATGATTGGGGGAATAGCAATTGCAGTAATTACTCCTTTTTTTAATGGCGCTAGTGGATTCACCATAGCAATGGTTATACTAGCAATCATTGTTTTTTATCCTATGATTTATTCTTATCAATTCTATAAAAAAAGCCAACATGACCAATAAGGGTATTATACTTTTAGCCGCTTCATTATTGTTTAGCAAAATCAATACAGCTCAAGACCTTACAGGATCATGGAAGGGCTCATTAAGCATCAATGGAAATTCATTACCACTAATTTTTAATCTGTCCAGAACCGGCACTGAGTGGACTTCAACTTTTGATAGTCCGGCACAAAATGCATTTGGCATAAGCACCAGCTCTACAACACTGATGAACGACAGTTTAGTGATTCAAATACCACTGATCAACGGGAGTTATCGCGGAAAATGGAATGGTACCGATAGTATCAATGGGATTTTTCAACAGGGTAATTTTAAAGCCGCAATGGCATTGGGAAAAACAATTCAGGTTAAAGACCCAAAGGCAAATCTTCTAAGACCACAAACACCTCAACCTCCATTTGATTATATTATTGAAAATGTAACCTATAATAATAAAGAAGGTTCTGTACAGTTCGGAGGTACCCTAACCCTTCCAAAAAATAAAAAAGATTTTCCTACCGTGATTTTAATTTCAGGAAGCGGTTCACAGGACAGAGACGGAACTATATTTGATCATAAAATATATTGGGTAATAGCCGATTATTTAACCAAAGCTGGTATTGGGGTATTGAGAGTAGATGACAGAGGAATAGGTAAAACAAGTTTAGGCCTTTCGGCCAACAAACTAACCAGCGAAGATTTTGCAAATGATGTAGAGGCTGGTCTTAGCTATTTGAAAAGCAGAAATGATATTAATCCTGCAAAACTGGGATTGATTGGGCACAGTGAAGGAGGTATGATTGCCCCGATGGTTGCAGCCCGAAATAAAAATGTAGCATTCATTACTTTATTAGCAGGGCCAGGCGTTCCGGGATATGAAATCTGGAATGGACAAATGCGTAGAAATTTTATTAAACCTAATCTGAATGCAGAAGACTATACAATTGCTTCCGATTTGGTAAACAAAATGAATGCACAGTTCCGTTTCAGTACTTCTGCTGATACCATAAAGAAAAAAATGGAAGCCGTATATGCAGATTGGAAATTGAGTCATTCAACAATTGATGAAAACAAATTGTTTCTGGCTGCCGGAATCCATCCATACAAAACCCTGGTCAATCAATTTGCTTCAGGTCTTGCTTGGTTACAATATTTTTTAAACTACGAACCTTTTGAGAATCTCTCCAAAGTAAAAGTTCCTGTACTGGCCATTAATGGATCCTATGATATACAAGTGTTGGCAGATGAAAATATCAGTGGGATAGAAAAAGCCTTAAAAAAGGCTGGCAACAAAAAATACGAAGTAAAAATAATACCCTCATTAAACCATTTGTTTCAAACGGCCCAAAACCCTGAGCAGTCCTACGGAAGCATAGAAGAAAGCTTTGCACCGATGGCTTTAGAAAAAATAAGCAACTGGATATTATCACTGTATAAATGAATTATTTAGCTCACGCATATTATTCCTTTAATCATCCCGAAATACTGGCGGGAAATATGATCAGTGATTATATTAAAGGGAAAAAGCAGTTTGATTACCCAGAGGGTATTCAAAAAGGGATTCGATTGCACAGGGCTATTGATACGTATACCGATGATCATTCAATCACCAAAGAAATTAAGAAGATATTCTCCCCTGCAGTAAGACTATATGCAGGGGCATTCACGGATATTGTATATGATCATTTTTTGGCAACCCATCCAGATGAATTAAATGCGGAGAGCTGGATGAACTTTACAAAAAAAACCTATGGTTTACTGAACCAGCAAAAAGAATGGTTCCCAGAACCATTTTCCCGCATGTTTCCATTTATGGAACAACAAAACTGGTTATTCAATTACCGCTATGAGTGGGGTATTGAAAACAGCTTTAAAGGACTGGTAAGACGTGCCGCTTACCTCGAACACTCCGAAGAAGCATTTAAACTCTTCCTGAACAATTACAAACAAATGCAAGAGTACTCAGCTCTATTTTTGACAGATGTTAAAAATTTTGCCATTGGTCAATTTGAAGAACTGATAGCGAAATAGCCAAGTATATTTGTAAAAAATGTATACCTATATGCGAATCGGACTCCTATTGGCATTTGTATTTGCCTCTTTTGCAGGTTTTGCCCAGCAAAAACCAACAGAATTAGACAAGTCCCCCATGGATATGAGTTATTGGCCCGACAACTATCCCTTACTTAAAATGAGTGGGAAGGCCAAGGATCAGCCTATTGCTAGAGTGATTTATGGTCGTCCCATGAAAAATGGAAGAACCATTTTCGGAGGTATTATTAAATACGATGAGCTATGGAGATTGGGAGCAAATGAAGCTACAGAACTGGAAATATTCAGCCCAATTAAAATTGCGAATAAGGTATTGGCTAAAGGGAGATATACCCTATACTGTATTCCTACTGAAAATAAATGGACCATCATTGTTAGTAAGGATAATTTCTGCTGGGGAAGTTTTACCTACGATACCAAAAAGGACGTAGCCAGAACCGAAATAAAACCTGAGACCACAGTTGATATGGTGGAAACTTTTACCATTTACTTTAAAGAATCTACCGGCAAAGCCAATCTGGTTTTTCTATGGGATGATAAAAAAGCAGAATTACCCCTTACTTTAGTAACTACAAAAAAATAATGATATGAAGATTGCTACCAAATACATTCATGCAGGTGCAGAACCTGATCCGTCTACAGGAGCCATTATGACTCCTATCTATCAAACTTCTACTTACGTTCAGGAAGCGCCGGGGGTAAACCAGGGATTTGAATATGCAAGAAGCCAGAATCCAACACGAAAAGCATTGGAAGAAGCCTATGCACAAATTGAAAATGGAAAATTCGGATTGGCATTCGGAAGCGGTGTAGCTGCTACCGATGCTGTAATGAAATTATTATCGCCCGGCGATGAAGTGATTGCAGCCAATGATATGTATGGCGGAACCTACCGTTTGTTTTCAAAAATATATGAGCGATTTGGTATTGTATTTACATATGTTGACACTACCGACATTAATAATATAAAGAACGCAGTTAGCCCCAAAACAAAACTGATTTGGATTGAAACACCCACCAATCCATTAATGAATATAACAGATATAGAAGGCACTGCAGCCATTGCAAAAGCCAACAATGTATTGTTATGTGTAGACAATACTTTTGCCTCGCCTTATCTGCAGAACCCACTAGACATGGGTGCAGACATTGTTATGCACTCTGCCACTAAGTATCTGGGGGGTCATAGCGATGTGATTCAGGGAGCATTAATGATGAACAGCGCTGATCTAAGAGAGCAATTGTATTTTATTCAAAAAAGCTGTGGAGCAGTTCCTGGCCCCATGGATTGCTTCTTGGTATTAAGAGGTATCAAGACCTTGCACTTACGCATGCAAAGACATTGTGAAAACGGACGAACCATAGCTCATTGGTTAAGAAAACATCCCAAAGTAGGCAAAGTATACTGGTGCGGTTTTGAAGATCATCCTAATTATGCCATTGCCAGAAAACAGATGCGCGATTTTGGTGGCATGCTGTCTTTTGAATTAAAAGACGATAGCATAGAAGCTGCTAAAAAGGTTTTGTCTTCTACTAAATTATTTTCGCTAGCTGAAAGTTTGGGAGGCGTAGAAAGTTTGATTAATCATCCTGCATCAATGACTCATGCTTCCATTCCTAGAGAAAAAAGAATTGCGAATGGATTAAGCGACACTTTAATCAGATTGAGTATTGGCGTGGAAGATGTGGATGATTTAATTGCTGATTTAGATAAAGCATTGGGATAATAATAAAGTTGCCTAAGACTAAAAACAAGCAATTAAATGATGCATTAAGAAATGGGAAAGACAGAAAAATTGCAGGCCTTTTTCAATAGAAAAGTAAAAGAGTACAATCAACCTGCTTTTATTGCTGCTGACCCTGTTTGCATTCCACATTTATTCGTCAAAAAACAAGATATAGAAATAGCCGGATTTTTCGCGGCTATTTTTGCCTGGGGGAACAGAACCACCATAATTAAAAAAGCGAAAGAGCTGATGCAGCTGATGGAAATGCAGCCGCATCAGTTTTGTTTGGAAGCCGGACCTGTTGAATTAAAAAAGCTGGAACAATTTAAGCACCGCACTTTTAACGCAACCGACTTATTATACTGTGTTGAATTTTTCCGGAAACACTATCAGCAGTATGATTCTCTTGAATATGCATTCATGCCCGGAAACAAAGCACCCAATTCTGTAAAAGAGGCACTCAGTTATTTTCATCACTACTTTTTCTCCTTAGAAGACGCTCCGTTAAGAACCCGTAAACATATATCAACTCCTGAAAAGGGGTCTAGCTGTAAAAGGCTGAATATGTTTTTGAGATGGATGGTGAGAAAAGACAAGCAGGGTGTAGACTTGGGCATCTGGACACAGATAAATCCCTCTCAACTTATTTGCCCGATTGATGTTCATGTAGCCAGAGTGGCAAAAAGATTTCAGCTATTGGATTGCAAACAAACAGACTGGCAAGCTGCAGAAGAATTGACCAACTATTTAAAAAAGCTGGACCCCAAAGACCCTGCTAAATATGACTTTGCACTATTTGGTCTGGGAGTCATTGAGAAATATTAAATTTAAACATGGCTGAATCCATTTTAGATATTACTACCATTGAACAGCTAAACAAAGCAGAATTAATCAAATCAATTGACTGGCTAATTACCCATGATTTCGAAAAATTGGTTTTTATTCTGTATCGCATTGATGTAAGTGAAGCAAAAATAAAATCCCTGTTAGATCAGGCCAACACAACGGATGCAGCACCCGTTATTGCAGAAGCCATTATTCAAAGACTTGCAGAGAAAAAAGCTTCCCGTGAAAAATACAAACAAGACCCTTCCGCTTCCGACGAAGAAAAATGGTAGTAAGTAAAAAGAAATAATGTACCTAATTGATCAACTCATCAATTCGCTTAATTGCATACCCTTTATTACGCAATAGCCGAATAATTGCGGGCAGTTCATTGTAGAGTTTTTCTTTCCGTCTGGGGTCAGAACCCACGTGTAACAATAAAATATTGCCATTCAATTTTCCAGGGGTTGCTGCCAAATCTTTTAGCTTATTCATCAACGCTGCATTGGATTGGTAACTATTTCCCATTTCGGGCCATGTATAGTCTGCATTTGTATAGGTTCCCGGGGTAAAACTAAACAAACGGAGTCCGCTCCAATCACACCAGCTGGCCACACTGTCATTCCACCATTCATAAGGTGGAATAAATAACTTACTGCTACGTGTATCAATTCCCAGGTCTTCCATGGCCTGAAAATTTTTCTTCAAATCTGTATTAAAAGAATCATAGCTTACCAATAACTGATTCCGATTTGTCCAATCATTGTAGAGCATATGATTGTTACTATGTGCTCCCAGATAATGATTGTTTTTTTGCAAAGCTTTTATACCTTTTGTAAATGCAGGATTACGATAAAATCTTCCGGTGAAAAAGAAACCAGCTTTTACTTTTTCGCGGGCCAGTATCTGTTCAACCGTTGTTAATCCCTCTGCATATTCATCTCCTGTAAAAACCAATGCCACAGAAGGTTCTGTTGGATTCAGCGATTTAACAACAGCTCCCATTTGATAAACAGGAATGGAAACGGGGGTTGCTCTCGCTTCCTGCTCCTTGGCTGCAAGCAGATATACTAAGCTGGCAGTTCCATCCATGGTAGGTTCATTGGTACTGTAATCGCCATAGTCATCATGATACACAGCCAGATTACTTTGGAATTCAGCATATTCATCGGGATCATTCAATTGAATACCAATGAGGTTTTTATAAATGCTGGTATAAACAGGTCCATCCACCAGTCCTCCGTTGATTGGATAATTCTTAATATGCGTAAAAGCAGAATGTGGATCTACGGGAGTATCGCCCCATTCGGGCAATCCATATACCATACTGGTACCCCAAGGATTGCAACCAAACAACCAATCAATATTCGCCTGCTCCAATTCATCAAATTCTTTACTTCCGGTTAAATTGCTGTACCACAAACATTGAATGGCAAAAGACACTGTCAGATTATTGCTACACCAGATAAAAGGAACCCCTCTGTAAAAAACATTTTGTTTTGCTTTATTCCAAACTGCATCAATCCCATTTCTATAAAACTGTATAACTGTATCCCGTCTCTTGTCTTTTAATTGTTTGGCCAGCTCATAATGTCCCAGGTTAATAAATGGATACCATTGATAATGACTGGCAGTATCTTTACCTAACCAGGGAGTAAGCGGTTCCTGCAAAGCATATTGAAAAGCTTTATCAGCTGCAGTCTGATCTTTTGGAATCAGCATAGCAGAAGCGAGCTCCATATCATCTACCCAATTGTCTTCGGCATAGATATACGGTGAACGAACAGAAGCCGTTTGAGTTACGCCAGGTTTAATTAGCGCATAATGAAAGGCAGACAAAGATTTGGAAGCATATAAATCTGCCTGTGGTGTGCCTTTAAAAAGAACAGAGGCTAATGAAAAGGCTGCACTGAACTTGGCTGCAGTAGAACTGGTTCCTTTTGTGTTATTTAAAAATTTACCTCGTTGCTGCGGTAAACCATTAATGAAATATACGGGTCTTTCAAATCCTCTTCCGTAATAAGCATCTTCTTTGGGAATCCGCATACTCATATGATCTCTGTCATCTGCTAGTTGGTTAAACATCCAGTCTTTTCGGGGATGCATTTTTACCAGCCAATCCAAACCCCATTTGGCTTCATCCAGAATATCTGCCCGATTATTTTTCCCTTTCAATCCATTCGAATCAAACTGATCAATGAATACATTTTTGAAATCTCTGTAAGCAGCCAACAGATGAAAAGTTGCATTGGCAGTGGTGGTACTGTACTGCAAATAGTCACTGGCGTCATGCCATCCACCACTGGCATCAATAATTGTACTATCCGGCAACCCTGCATCAGCTCCGTACAAAGTATATCCATCCTTTGTATGACAACTGTCTTTCAGAAACGGATTGTACCCACTGCGCTGCTGACGCATATATTGTAAACAAAAGTCGGCCGTACCCTTATACACCTGATCGTCAATCCTGAATGCGGGAGACTTTACTCCACCTGCCTTAATATAAAATTTACCCTTCCCCTTGTACGCACTGAAATTAAGGCGGTAACCCATTGCAAAAGGGCCATATGCACCAAAACGCTGGCCAACAGTAGTCTTAAACACCACTTGATTTGACGCTGCATTAATTAATTCAAAATAGGTAATGGAAGCTTGTTCCTTACTAACGTACACGGCCACTTTTGAACCCATTGGTTGATACCCTAGCTGGTTAATCCTAATCCAACTATTTTCTTTTGCAAAAAGTTTACCTGCAAAAAAAATCATAAGTGCAGTAAAAAGCACCCGATTAAAATTCAATTTATTCATGGCAGCAATTATGCTTTAAAGATAAGCGCTTAGGGAGGCTTTTTAGCCTATTTTTGTGACCAAAATAAAAGTGCATGAAGCTTGTTTCTTATTTATCCAACGGACATGATCAGCTGGCTTTTTTAGTAGATGGTTTATTATTCGACTGCGATGCCATGCATCCGGAATTACCGAATAGCATGAACATGTTTCTGCATTACTGGGACGATATGTTTCCGATTGCACAGCAAACTGAAGCTGCCATTAAATCGGGTCGTTTAAGCAAAGACAGAGGTTTGCCGATTGAAGAAGCAATGCTGCTGGCGCCTGTACCTTTTCCAACTTCATGTAGAGATGGCTATGCTTTCAGACAGCATGTGGCTGCAGCCAGAAGAAACAGGA
>Ga0208492_1000095_pt1 | contig 92290 bp, 76 predicted proteins | sample Subbioar_CSW14AB_FD_184820 | JGI IMG/M metagenome (GOLD analysis project Ga0208492, IMG submission 184820) | Serpentinite rock and fluid subsurface biosphere microbial communities from McLaughlin Reserve, California, USA - CR12Mar_CSW14AB (SPAdes) | ecosystem: Environmental > Terrestrial > Deep...
CACAATTTTCCGCACGTGCGACACGAAATTCAGTTTGCGGCGACAACCTCGGGCCAGCCCAGCGAGTCGGTGAGTCCGAAGGACTTGAGGTCAGCTGTCGGTGCCCCGGACTTCAGTCCGGGAGATTTTTCGACAGATCTTCAGGCGGCCTGCAGCTTCGGCTTCGCGAAGCGCCAGAGATACCAGCGCTTCACGTAGACGTAGTTGCGCACGCGCGTGTTGACGAGGAGCGCGATGATGCACGTGCTCAAGAGGCACCACACGGCGGGGCGCTCGCTGACGTCGGCGGTGGTGAGGCTCGCGAGGAACGGGCCCACCAGGAAGTGATAGAGCGACCACTTCCACGAGCCGTAGACCACTGGAACGATGAACGCGGTGAAGAGGTACCAGAGCCACCGCTCGTTGAAGCCGTTGAGCAGCACGTGCCAGCCGATGTGCCACTGGCCGCGGTAGGCGCAGATCTCGGTGTGACTGCACATGGGGGTGCCCGGGAGACATCGCCCGAAAGCGTCGTACGCAGGGAGCAGGCGCATCAGGCAGAAGACCGTCGTCACCGCGCACATCGCGTAGACCCACTTCTTGATCCGCTGCTTCACGTCGGGATCGATGAACTCCATCCCGAGCATGTTGATGAAGAACGGTTGGAATGCGATGTGGGCGATGGCGAGGTACGTCATCGCGTGGTTGAACCTGTTGCCGCACTGCCCAACGACCAGGTACGTGACCGCCTGCAGCCCCTCCATCAAGACGAAGTAGGCGGGCGGGATGTAGATCTCCTTGGGCTGCCCCTTCTTCTTCAGGAAGTACGCGCTCGACAACCCGGCGACCGCGATCCCCGAGCTGGCCCATCCGTTCCAACACATGACCGCCGTCGTGACAGATTCCGCGGCGAAGGGGAATCCGTTTTTTGCTGCGAAGCGCGCTACGCGGTTTGCGTTCGGGGCAGCGACGATCGAGCATCGAGCATGGTTCGCGCGGCGGTCTTGTGTCTGTTCGTGTCGCTGCTCCTGGCGTGCGAGCGCCGCGAGTCGACCGAGGCGAAGGCAGATCCGCAGAACAAGCCGATCGCCTTGGTGAGCACCGCAGCTCCGCCTCCGTCGCCGAGCCCGAGCATCGAACCTCCTCCTCCTCCTCCTCCTCCTCCTCCGCTCGCCCTGCCGAAGTTGGCCAAACCCTCGCCTCCTTCTCCGGTCGCGGCGAAGTCTCCCCTGTTGCTGAAGGACGAGTCGAAGGACGAAGCTCCGTCGGACGAGCCGCCGTCGGCCGTCGTCGGTGGAGTTCCCGGCGGCGTCGTCGGTGGCGTGGTCGGCGGTGTGCCTGCCCCGCCGCCGCCCTCGACCGCGGTCACGCCGCCGAAGGCGATCTCCACGCCGCCCCCCGCGTACCCGCCCGACGCCAAGGCCCAGGGCAAAGAGGGCAAGGTCGTCGCGAGGCTCGAGATCGACGAGCAGGGCAAGGTCGTCGACACGAAGATCTTGAGCGGTGAGCCGCCGTTCACCGACGCGGTGCGCGCGGCGACCCCGTCGTGGAGGTTCGCGCCGGCCCGCGCGGCGGATGGCACCGCGGTTCGCGGGAGCACGCTGATCAACGTGCCGTTCCGGCTGGACTGAGGGCGTGAGCGTTCGTTCACGATCGCCTCGTGGCCCGTTCACGGCCGAAGTTCGCGGCGAGCAATTGCTCGACGATCAGCCCGTATTCGCGCTGTATACGCAAGCGGCGTGCTCGTTGCTCATCGTGAGGTAGACCATCCAACGGAGGAACCGCATGCGCCGCTTCGCCCTTCTCGCCGCCGTCTCGCTCGTCGTGCTCCCCGCCTGCCAGGAGCGGGAGATGACCCGCGCCGAGGCCTCGACCGCGGTGTCGGAGTCCGCGCTCGAGGCAGAGGCCTCGCACGTGGTGAGCGCGCCGATCGAGATCTCGACCAACTTCACCATCGGCAAGGCGCTGAAGGACGCGGCGACCGAGCTGAAGTCGTTCGTCGCGTCGCAGCTGCCCTGCGCGAAGGTCGACGTGGTCGACAACACCGTCACCACCGTGTGGGGCACCACCGCGGGCTGCAGCTACAAGGGCGCGACGCTCACCGGCACCTCGCAGGTCAGCATCAAGCGCAACGACGACGGGACCGTGCAGGTCGATCACGTGTGGACCGACATGAGCAACGGTCGGGTGAGGGTGTCCGGCACCGCGAACGTCACCTGGAGCAAGGCCGACGCGAGCCGCCACATCAAGCACGACCTCACGTGGACGCGGCTCTCGGACGGTCGCAGCGGTCACGGCACCGGCGACCGCACGCAGCGCCTGCTCGACCCGTCGAAGGGCCTCGCCGGTGGCATCGGCGTCGACGGAAACCGCACTTGGACCAGCGCCCGGGGCACGTGGAACGTCGCGATCACGGGCGTGCAGTTCCGCCTGCAGGATCCGGTTCCGCAGGCGGGCAGCTACACCGTGACCAACCCCGACGGCAAGCTGCTCACCATCGAGTTCACCCGTCGGAGCGAGACCGAGATCGTCGTCGAGGTCAGCAACGGCAAGACGACCTTCAGCTTCGTGGTCAAGTCGACCGGGGTGATCGCCGACGCCTGATCTTGCGGCCGGCCCGGCGCCGCGCCACGACTTCCGGCATGTCGCTCACCAAGGCCTATGCCGCCCTCGATGCGAAGAGCCCTCTGGCGCCGTTCTCGTTCGACCGCCGCGAGCCCGGCGCTCGCGACGTGCTCGTCGAGATCGCGTTTTGCGGAGTCTGTCACTCCGACATCCACCAGGCGCGCAACGAGTGGGGCGGCTCCAATTACCCGATGGTCCCCGGTCACGAGATCGTCGGCCGGGTCACGCGGGTCGGCGCCGACGTGAAGCGTCACCGCGTCGGCGACGTCGTCGGCATCGGGTGCTTCGTCGATTCGTGCCGCGAGTGCGACGCCTGCAAGAAGGGGCTCGAGCAGTACTGCACCCGGGTCGTGTGGACCTACAACGGCACCGAACGCGACGGCTCGGCCACGCACGGCGGCTACTCCACCCAGATCGTCGCGCACGAGGATTACGTCCTCCGGGTCTCGAAGGATCTTCCGCTCGACGGCGTGGCTCCGCTGCTCTGCGCGGGGATCACGACCTGGTCGCCGCTCCGTCACTGGAACGTCGGCAAGGGGAAGCGCGTCGGCATCGTCGGGCTCGGTGGTCTCGGGCACATGGGCGTCAAGCTGGCCGCTGCGTTCGGGGCCGAGGTCGTCGTGCTCAGCACCTCGCCGCACAAGCGCGAGGACGCCCTTCGGCTCGGTGCCCACGACTTCCTCCTCACGTCCGACGCCAACGCGTTCCAGGCGGCACGCTCGTCCTTCGACTTCCTCCTCGATACCGTGTCTGCGCCGCACGACCTCACCGCGTACGCCGGTCTCTTGCGGCTCGACGGCACGATGGTGCTCGTCGGTGTCCCGCCCGAGCCCGCGCCGCTCGGCGCCTTCGCGCTCATCGGCGGCCGTCGCTCGATCGCCGGCTCGCTCATCGGAGGCATCGCCGAGACGCAGGAAATGCTCGACTTCTGTGCCGAGAAGAAGATCGTCGCCGACGTCGAGGTGCTCCCCGTGCAGTCGGTCAACGACGCGTACGCGCGCATGCTGAAGAGCGACGTGCGCTACCGCTTCGTCCTCGACATCCAGTCACTCAGGCAGTCATAGGCACGGGCAGCAGTAGTACGTCTCGCCGCCCGCCGAGTACGCCTTGACGCAACCGAGCGCGGTGTCGGGGGTCGGCACCGAGCCGCCGGTCGCGTGGCATCCGAGGGTGTAGCGATCCGAGGGACACAACGTTCCGCCGGTGGTGGGCGCACACACGGCCGACGCGGCGGCGGGAATGCGACAGCTCGCGTCGATCGGAGACGCGGTGTCCACGAAGTCGCTGTCGCCGCCGCTGTCAGCGGTCGTGCCGGTGTCGGCAGCACCGGTGTCGGCGTCGCTCGCGAGCGCGCCGGAATCTACGACGGGCGCGGCGTCGGCGGGCGTGAGCCCAGCGTCCGTCGAGGGGACCGGGCAGTCGGTCGGCTCCCAGTTCCAGCGGAACGAGAGCTCTCGACATGCGCTCGGGCCGGTGGCGCAGCTCCCAGTGCCGTCTTCGTATTGGCACCAGCCGCAGCCCATGATGGGCGTGCAGGTCCCGCAGGTGGTCTGCAGCTCGCACTGCGTCGGTCGCTGCCCACTGCGCATCCCGTGGTGGTGCTCGTCGGAGGAGCAGGCCACGAGACCGAACACCAGCCCAGACACGAGAAGGAGGTACTGCGACACACGAGCCATGGGTCCCCAGCGTAGCGCCAGAACCGGCTTCGGGCGAACGGCTAGGTCCAGAGCTTCGCGAGCTCGAGCGTCTCGGCATGTTCCGAGACCGCATCGAACGACGCAGCGAGCCCCGGGTCGTCGATGGACGAGCGGCGGTCGGCCAGGCGCGCGACCGCCTCCGCGATCACCTCACGCGCGCGTTCGAGCTCTCCGGCAGCGTGGAGCACCCGCGCGAACACGAGTCGCACGCGCGCGTCCCCACCGCCGAGGCCGCCGATGGCGCGCAGCGTCTCGTGCGCCTTGGTCGCGTCGGCGAGCGCCCCCTCCACCTCCCCACGTGCGAGTCGGATGTCGGCGCGCTCGGCGAACATGGCGCCGGACATCAACGGGACCTGATCGAGCAGCTCGAGCGCGAGGGTCACCTCGTGCTCCGCGGTCACGAGGTCGCCACGGGCCGCCGCCGCGAGCGCGAGGACGCCGCGCGCCGAGCCCTCGCGCCATTTGTCCTTGGGCCGGCAGGTCGCGAGGATGGTCGTCGCCGTGGCCACCGCCTGCGCCACTTGTCCGCGCGCGAGCTGCGCCCGGGCGAGGTAGCCGCGCGAGAAGCCGGCGATGAACTCGAGCCCGGAGCGTGACGTGTCGGCGAGCACGTCCCGCTGCATCTGCTCGCTCTCTTCGGGGCGACCGATGACGCGCAGCGCCTCGCCGAGCGCCCCGAGCGCGAGCGGCCTGAGCGTGGCGCGATCGCCGCCGCGGGTGGCGAGATCGACGGCGGCGCGCAGCTCGACGATCGATCGATAGGTGTCGTTGCGCGCGAACCCTGCGTAGTTGGAGCGCGCGAGGTGCACCCACCCGCGCGCGACCAGATCGTCGGGCGAAAGCTCGACCGCCTCGAGGCGCTGGAGGAACATCGCCGAGGCTCCGTGTTGCCCGAGCCAGCCGAGCAGCGGGATGACGATCGCGAGCGTCGAAACGAACACCGCGCGCGCCTCGGGCTCGGGCTCGGTGGACTGCAGCGCCATGAGAATGGGGAGGATGCGTTCGGGCTCGCCGAGCTCGAGGCGTGACCACAGGAGCCCTGCCGCCGCCGTGCACCAGGTCGCGCTCCCGGGCGCCGACAAAGTGAGCGCCGCCTCGTTGTCGGCGACCTCGGACCACTCGTTGCGAAACGCGTGCGCCTGCCCCTGGACCACCAGCAGAGCGGCGCGGAGGTGACCGCGCGCGCCATGCGAAAGTCCGCGTCGGCCGCGCGCGATGGCCGCCTCGAAGTCGTTGGCCGCGAGGGCGTCTTGCGCTGCACGGAGCATCATCTCCGACGCGATCGAGTGCTCGCCAGCGCGCTCGGCGTGCTCGGCCAGCACCAGGGGCTCTGCGCGCTCGCCGTCCCACAGCCACTCGAGCGCGAGGTGGTGGGCGCGCTTGCGGTCCTCCTCTGTGAGCGTCGCGTAGGCGCCCTCGCGGAGCAGCGCGTGACGGAACGCATACCGCACGTTGCCCGCGACCTCGCGGCGGAGGAGCACCTCGCGTTCGGCGAGGTCGTCGAGTCGCAGCGCGACCTCGCGAACGTCGGCGGGGCCGAGCAGCGCCGCCACCGCGTCGGCGCCGAAGCCATCGCCGAACACGCTGCACGCACGGAGCACGCGGCGGGCGTCGGCCGAGAGCGCGTCGAGCCGCGACTGTGCCATGGCGAGCACGGTCTCGGGGAGCTCCTCGGTGCGGCCCTCGGCCACGGCCCGGATGACCTCCTCGAGATAGAACGCGTTGCCCTCGGCGCGACGCACCACGTTCTCGATCAAGCCCTCGGCCGCCTCGGGCCCGAGGACCTCACGGGCGAGCGTCTGGGCGGCGCGCGACGAGAGCTCCGCGAGCCGCAGCGGCTGCACTCGACGAGCGAGCCAGAGATCGGGAAACAGCTTCTCGACCTCGAGCCGACCGAGCGCCAACACGAGGAGGGGGGCGTGCGCGTGCACCGCGAGCAGCTGATCGACGAGCCGCAGCGAGGGCAGATCGCCCCAGTGAACGTCCTCGAGCACCAACAGGATGGGACCGCGCGAGAGCTCGGCTCCGACGAACTCCCGAAACGCGTCGCGCACGCGATCGGCCATCACCAGGGGCGATTGGCGCGCCGCGAGCAGACGTGGGTTGCCCGCGTCGGGGAACGGCAGGCCGGCGATCTCGCCGAGGAACTCCGACACCTCGGTCGCCTTGTCGGCGGCGACCGAACGGGCCACACGGGCGACGAGCTTCCGACGGCGGACCTCCGGAGCGTCGCGCTCGGTGATGCCGGCGACGTTGCGAATGAGCGGGGCCACCAGCGAGAACGGGGCGCCGAAGCGCATCGGGTCGCCCTCGCCGAGCCAGGTGCGCAGCGTCGGGACGGTCGCGCCGAGGTGCGTCAGGAGCTCATGACGGAGGCGCGACTTCCCGATGCCCGGGTTGCCCGTGACCAGGGTGACCCGCGCTTCGCTCTCTTCGATGCCCTCGCGGTAGAAGTCCTCGAGGAATCGCAGCTCTCGCGCGCGGCCGACGAACGGCGTGGGCCGGCCGAGGAGCAGGCGCGGTGCATCCAGGGTCGAGCGCTCGCCCGCGACGAGCAGGCCGCGATCATCGACCGCGAGCTCGAACTGCCGATCGATCAGCGCGGCGGTCACCTGATCGATCCGCACGCCGGCGCTGCTCTCCGAGAGCAACCGCGCACCGCGCTGGACCACGTCCTCCACCGGCGCCGACGAGGCGCTGTCTGCGGTGCCCGTGACGAGCGCGAGCCGAACGCCGGGGATCGCGTCGCGGAGGGCGAGGGCGAGGCGACCGGCGCGACCTGCCTGATCGGTCGCGCTGCCGGTGCCGCGCACCGTGGCGACGAATGCATCGGTGCCGAGGCGATCGACGGCCGCGCCATGAACGGCGGCCAACGCGTCGATCGCGCGGTGGCCCGCGGCGGCAGGGCCCGAGGCGAGCACTGCGCAGAGCAGGCGTTGCTCGCGCGCACCGAACACTTCGTCGGGCGCATCCTCCGACTCGCCGGTGTCGTCCATCGTCTCGCGCATGCTCGAGAGCGCGACGAGCGCGGGCGGAGGTGGGCCCTCGAGGTGGAGCACGCGGGCGAGCCTCGCCTCCACCTCTGCGCCCGAGGCGAGCCGTTGGTCGGGATCCCTGGCGAGCATCGTGGCGACGATCTCGTCGAGCTCGGCCGACAGATCGGCGCGCATCTCCCGGACACGCGGCGCCTCGCCGAGGAGCATCTTGGCCACCAGCGCGATCGAGTTGTCCGCATCGAAGGGCGGCCGTCCGGTCAGGCAGGTGAAGAGGAGCGCGCCGAGCGAGAAGACGTCGGAGCGCGCGTCGATGTCGGTGCCCCCCGCGGCTTGTTCGGGCGACATCCACGCGGGAGTGCCCACGGTGGTCCCGGGCCTCGTCAGCGCGTCGCCGCCAACCAGTCGCGCGATGCCGAAGTCGACGAGCTTGGGGGCCTCGTTGCCCGCTTCGTCGCGGGTGATCAGGACGTTGGTCGGCTTGATGTCGCGGTGCACGATGCCGCGGGCGTGCACGACGGCCAGCGCCTGGGAGAGCCTGTGGGCGAAGCGGATGCTCTCGCGCACCGGCAACCCCCGCCGCTCGATCACGTCGGCGAGCGACTCGCCTTCGATCCACTCGAGCGCGAGGAAGAGCGCGTCGTCGCCCAGCGTCCCGTGGGCCAGGTAGCGCACGATGGCCGGGTGCTCGAAGCTCGCCAGGAGCTCGGCCTCCTGCAGGAACCGCCGCGTGGCCCGGGGGCTCAGCGTCCGGACGACCTTCAGGGCGATCGTCTTGTTCGAGGCGATGTCGCGTGCGCGATAGACGGTGCCCATGCCGCCGGCGCCAGCCAGCTGCTCGAGGGCGTACCGTCCGCCGACGATGGTCCCGGGTTGCACGCGGAAGGCAGCGTAGACCCGTTCGACAATGGGCACACCCCGCCTCTTCGCGATGCTACATTCGGCCTTCGGGTGTCCCTCACACGTCAGACGACCGAACAGGAAGATCCCGAGAGCGGCGGCTATGGCGTCATTCGGCCGGGCCTGCTGCTGATCGCCGTGGGCGAGACGCCTGCGTTCCAGGCGTTTCCGCTCGGTGACCGCGGGGTCGTGCTCGGCCGCTCCGATCTGCGCACGGTGCACCTCGACGACGAGCGCATGTCCCGTCGCCACGCCGAGGTGGGGTGGGACGGCTCGCGGTTCCGGGTCACCGACCTCGCGAGCCGCAACGGTACCTTCCTCGACGGCGTGCGCGTCGTGGGGGAGGTGTTCGCTCCGAGCCCGCGCGTGGTCCGCCTCGGCCGCACCTTGTTCGCCTTCGTGCGCGATGTCGGGCCGTACCTCGACGGCGGCGTCGTGCGCATCGATTCGACGGTCGTCGGGCCCTCGCTACGCGCCGCCTGGGACAGGATCCAACGCGCCGCACGCCTCGGCGACACCCTGGTGCTCACCGGCGAGAGCGGCTCGGGCAAGGAGCTCGCCGCCCGATTGTTCCACCGGGCGAGCCGCGGCGCCGACGGCCCGTTCGTCGCGGTCAACTGCGCGACCATCCCCGAGGCGCTCGCCGAGCGACTGTTGTTCGGCGCGCAAAAGGGCGCGTATTCGGGCGCGACGGCCGACTCCGAGGGGTACGTCCAGGCTGCCCACGGCGGCACGCTCTTCCTCGACGAGATCGCCGAGCTCGATCTCGGCGTGCAGGCCAAGCTCCTTCGCGTGCTCGAGACGCGCGAGGTCATCCCGCTCGGCTCTTCACGCCGGCGCGCGGTCGATCTCCGAATCGTCTGCGCCACGCACAAGAACCTTCGCGAGCTCGTCGTGGCGCGTAAGTTCCGCGAGGACCTCTACTTCCGCCTCGGCCGCGCCGAGGTCGCGGTGCCGCCGCTCCGTGCGCGCGCCGAGGAGATTCCCTGGCTCATCGTGGATGCGCTCGCCGCGGTCGGGGGCGAGGCGCACCCGGTGAAGGCGCACCCCGCGTTCATCGAGGCGTGTGTGCTCCGTCACTGGCCCGGCAACGTCCGCGAGCTGCGGGCCGAGGTGGAGCGCGCGGCCCAAGAGGCCGTCGCTGCCGAGCGCGACGTGGTCGAGGCGCGCGATCTGGCAGAGCTGGCTGGTCGCGAGCTGCTCGACAACAGCAGCAGCGGGACGAACGAGACCCCCAAGACCCTCGCCAAGACGGACGACGAGGCCATCGCCGAGGCGCTGCGCCGCGCGGCCGGCAACGTCACCCAGGCCGCGCGCGACCTCGGTATCCACCGCAATCAGCTGCGTCGGTGGATCGCTCGGAAGGGCGTCGATCCGCAGACCCTGGTCGACGACACGACCGACTCGTGACTATTCGCCGCGGATTTGCGCTTCGGTCTGACGCTGGACGTAGCCGGCGACGAGCCTTGCTTCGGCGAGATCCTCGAGGCTGACGAGGCCGAGGTACTGATCGCCGCGGTCGCCGCCGAACACCGCGACCACCGGGGTGTTGTCGCGCATCATCTGCTCCTGCAATTCGTCGAGCGCGGTGCGCGCGTCGACGTGGGGCACGCCGCGGTCCATGATCGTCGAAACGTCGTGCGCGTTCGTGCTCTTGGCGAGCGCGTCGAGGACCTGCTTGCGGGTCACGACACCGATCAGCTTGCCTCTCTCGATGACGGCGAAGTCGGGCTGATAGCTCGTGAGGATGTGATCGATTACTCGGGTGACCGGATCGCGGGGAACGAGCGTGATCGCGTTGCGATTGAAGACGTCGCCGACGCGCAGCGTGGAGAGCACCGAGCGCCGCACGGGCTCCTTCTGCTCGCCGGTCGCTCCGAGGAAGATCACGAGCGCGGTGAGCGCGAGCCCGTAGTTGTCGACGGTCAGCGCCCAGATGCCGACCACGATCGAAAGGACCTGGCCGAGCCCTGCAGCGATCCGGGTCGCGGTGCGCGCGCCGAGGCGGGGAACCAGCGCGGCCCGGAGCACGCGGCCGCCGTCCAGCGGGAGCGCGGGGAGCATGTTGAACACCGCCATCATCGCATTCGCGCTGAGGAGCCACACGAGCAGGGTGGTCGTCGACGGTCGGGCGAGCGCCGCCCGGGTGATGTGCTCACCGGTGGTCATGCGCGTCCACTCGAGCCTGGCCGACGTGAGGAGCAGGAGGACTGCCGCGATCATCACGTTCATGGCTGGGCCGGCGATGGCGACGAGCAGCTCCTGGATGGGCTTGGGCGCGTCGCCCTCGACCTGAGCGGCCCCGCCGAACGGGTAGAGGACGATCTCGTCCGCAGGGAGCTGGAACGAGCGCGCCACCAGGCTGTGCGCCAGCTCGTGCAGAGTCACGCAGACGAAGAGCAGGACCATCAACAGCACGCCGAACGCAGCGCCGCGCAGCCCGTGGACCCGGCCCCACTGCCACGCGCCGAGAAGCAGCACGAGCCCGAACGAGAAGTGGAGCTTGACCTCGATCTTCGCGATGCGCGCGATGCGGAAGGACCAGTCGGGCACACCCATGACGAGAGTTCGTTAGCACGGGAATCGCCGCGGTCCCTCGATCGTGCGAAGCTTGGCGGGATCGATGAAGATGCGTGGCGTGTTGCTCGCGGTTGGGATCGGCGTCGCGGCGTGCGAACGCCAACCCAAGCCCGTGCCTGCCGAGGCGCCGAGCGCCGCTCCGACCCCGACCGGCCCGGCCGCGACACCGACCTCGCTCGCCGAGGGGGACGCCCGCGATGCGGCGCGTGCGCTGCTCGGGGTTCCGCCGAAGCCCGGCCGTGTCGTCGGCAGCGTCGAGGCGACCTTGAACGGCGATCCACAGATCAATGCCGGCGGCGTGCTCGCGTTCACCGGCGCCCAGGGGAAGGTCTTCACCGTGTTTGCGACCCCCGACGGGGTGAAGATCGCGGGGCCCATCGATCTCGGAATGGTCCGCAACGTCGCGACCGACGGCGCGCACGTGTGCGCGTCCGACAAGAAGACCCTCCGTTGCGCGAAGGTCGATGGGTCGGGGGCTTCCCAGCGCACGACGGCAGTGGGCGACACCACGGGCTTGTGGGGCGGGCAGGGCGTCCTCCTCCGCGCGACGATCAACGGGCTCGATACCGGTCTCGAGGCGAGTGACGACGGCTTCGTCACCGCGCGCCGCGTGGACATCCCCAAACGCAAGACGGTGGTCGCTGCGGCCGTCGAGTCGCCCACCCGTTGGACCGTGGTCATCCTCCCGAACGAGGGCACGATCAAGCCGCGATACGGGCTCACCGTCGACGCGGGCAAGTCGCCGATCTCGGACTTCGGCGCGCTCGACCGCACCGGTTGGTCGAGCGGCGATCGGCTGTGGGCCGATCAGCTCGTGACTGGAGCGTTCTCGACCGAGACCGTGGTCGCCGAGCGTGGCGAGAAACAATCGACGGTCACGCTTCCATGGTCGGCCGTCGGCGGCTTCGCGTTCGCGCGGCGTGCGCTGTTGTTGTTCGGCCGCGGCGCGACCGGCAACGGCGGCTTGCTCCTCGTCGAGTTCCCTTCGCGCAGGGTCACCTCGTTCACCCCGTCCGGCGTTCACCCGCTGATCGCAGGCGGTCGCGTCGGCGGCGCGCTCGTGGCGGTGACCAACGAGGGCAAGATCCTCGCGTGGGAATGAGCGGCTACGGGTTGACGGTTGCGAGCGCTTGCTTGCAGCGGTCGTCGAAGATCCGCTGGTGGCTTTGCGCGACGGTCTTGAAGTCAGCGAAGAAGCGCGACTGGAACGGGCAGCTCTTCCAACCCTCCATCGTCTTGGAGGCGAGGAAGCACCAGGCGTCGGACTTCGGGTACGACGCACCCGCCTGTTGGCTGCACTGATCGACGATCATTGCGTGGAGCCGGTCGGCTTCGGCGTCGGTCACTTCCATGTCCTTGCCGTTGGTCACGATTGGCTTCCGCCCGGCGGCCGTGAGCTGCTTGTCACACTGGTCGATCCGGCGTCGCGTCGCCTCGCGCAGCCGGCTCGCGAAGTGATCGGCCCAGCTCTGGCAAGCTGCTTTGTCGAGCGTTCCGAGGTCCGCCGAGGGACCGGTACCCTTGGCCGCGGTCTCTTCGGCGCGAGGCTCCGCCGCAGGTTTGGGATCGACGCAGCCGAGGCCGAGCATGGAGACGAGGGCGAGGAGCAACCAGGGGCGCATCGAGGGGTTCATCGCGCCGTGTCTTCGAGCGTCAAGGGGCGGTAGGCTGCACCGCGATGACCGACCGGGCGCTGAGCTTCTGGGGCTGGGGCTTCGCGGACAAATTTCCCGACGAGGACACCCGCAAGGGGCTCGTCTCCTTTGCCGAGTCGACGCTCGGGTTCTCGGGCCTCGCACCGCGACCGTTGCCCGACCTCGCGGCCATCGCGGTGCCGCGGCCGCGCATCGAGCTGCACGGCCGACTCGCCGAGCTCTGCTCGGTCGATCGGGTCGATCGCATCCGCCACACGTATGGTCGGAGCTACCGCGATCTCATCCGCGGGTTTCGCGGCGACTTCTCGGTCGCGCCCGACGCGGTGGCGCACGTTCGCGACGAACGCGATCTCGAGCTCTTGTTCGAGCACTGCGGCCGCATGGGGATTGCGCTCATCCCGTACGGCGGCGGCACCTCCGTGGTCTCGGGCATCGAGCCCGCCATCGACCCTTCGTACAACGGCGTCATCACCGCCGATCTGCGGGCGCTCGACCGGGTGGTCGAGGTCGACACGGTGTCGCGCGCGGCACGCATCCAGGCAGGCGCGACCGGTCCGAGGCTCGAGGCGCAGCTCGCGCCGCACGGGCTGTCGCTCCGGCACTTCCCTCAATCGTTCGAGCACTCGACGCTCGGCGGTTGGCTCGCCACGCGCGCGGGCGGGCACTTCGCGACGGTGTACACGCACATCGACGACCTCACCGAGTCGATCCGCATGATGACCCCGATCGGCCCGTGGGAATCACGGCGCCTGCCCGGCTCCGGGGCGGGCCCGAGCCCCGATCGCGTGGCGCTCGGCTCGGAGGGCACGCTCGGCGTGATCACCGAGGCCTGGATGCGTCTGCACCCACGACCGCGGTTCCGCTCGTCGGCGAGCGTGTTGTTCCGCGAGTGGAAGGCGGCGGTCGAAGCCACCCGCGCCATCGCGCAGTCGGGGCTGTTCCCCACGAACTGTCGTCTCATCGACGCGCGCGAGGCGATGCTCAACCAGGTCGACCAGAGCGGCGCGCACGTGTTGCTCCTCGCGTTCGAATCTGCCGATCACCAGGGCACCGCGAAGATGGCCCGCGCGGTCGAGATCGTGACCGCGCATGGCGGCGAGATTCCCAAGGGCGTCGTCGAACGCGACGAGGGCGGGCGGGTCGAGGGAACCCAAGCCGCGAGCTGGAAGTCCGCGTTCCTCGAGGCTCCTTACCTCCAGAGCGTCCTGCTCTCGCTCGGGGTCATCGCCGATACCTTCGAGACCGCGTGCACGTGGGACCGGTTCGACGCGCTGTACGCAGGCGTGACGGGCGCGGTCACCGACGTGATGCAACGAGTCTGCGGCGGTGGTCGGGTGACCTGCCGGTTCACCCACGTCTACCCCGACGGACCTGCGCCGTACTTCACGTTCCTCGCTCCCGCACGCGCCGGCGAGGAGCTTGCGCAATGGCTCGAGATCAAGAAGGCAGCGAGCGACGCGCTCCTCGCGCACGGCGGAACGATCACCCACCACCACGCGGTCGGTCGGCTGCATCGGCCTTGGTACGACCAACAGCGCCCCGAGCCGTTCGCGGTGGGGCTCCGCGCGATGAAGCGCGCCGTCGACCCGGCGGGCATCCTCAACCCCGGTGTGCTGATCGATCCCTGAGTCATGATCGTCTCGACCACGCTGACCGGCAGCAACGCGGAGATCATCGGCGACGCGCTGAGGTCCGTGATCGATCAGGTGGATCGTTGTCTGGTGATCGACACTGGCGCCCGTGACGACACGCTCGCGGTCGCGGCCAAGATCGCAGGCGAGCAGCTGATCGTTCGAGAGTACCCGTGGACGAACGACTTCTCCGCCGCGCGCAACTTCGCGCTCGCGGCGGCGGCGGAGCTCTCAGCGGAGTTCGCGTTCACCCTCGACACCGACGAGCGCATGCTGTTCGACAAGGGGTTCGATCTCCGCGCCCGGCTCGCGAAGACGAAGGCCAACGTCCTGCTCGTGAGCTACGAAGACGGTAGCTACGCGAAGGAGCGCATCGTCCGGCTCCCGGCGAAGGTCTCCTGGAAGGGCCCGACCCACGAGGTGCTCGACGGTCAGCGCCGGGGCGAGACCGAGGTGCTCACGGGCGTGCGGTTCACCGAGCTGCGCAAGGACGCCGAAGCGGCGAAGAAGAAGTTCGAGCGAGACGTCCGGGTCCTCCGCGAGCACACCCGCGCGCACCCGGACGACCCGCGCTGGCACTACTACCTCGGCGCATCGCTGCACGACCTGAAGCGATACGACGAGGCGATCGAGGCGTTTCGCGCGTGCGCCGCGCTCCGCGGTTGGACGGAGGAGGGGGCCTGGGCGTGTTACCGCGCGGCCGAGTGCCACTGCGCGCTCGAACGATGGAACGACGCGGTCGACGTGTGCGCGATCGGCCTCTCCATCCGCCCCGCGACCGCGGAGCTCGCGTGGCTCGCCGGTTGGGCGTCGTACAAGGCGGGCCGCTACCAAGATGCGATCGCGTGGTCGAAGATGGCCATCGCCAACGGCCTGTACGAGGGTGCAGGCAAGCGCTACGAGCGTATCGGGTTCCGTCACGCGCCGGGGTTGTACGAGGGGCCTTACGACGTGCTGCGCTGGAGCTTCGCCGCGCTCGGCGAGGCGCCGGCGGCCCGCGCGGCGGAGCGCGACTGGATCGCGGCCAAGCGGCTCCGCGAGCGCGCTCGACGCTGACTCGCCGAGAACTTGGGTCCGAGCGCGTGGTCTTGCCACGATCGGCGCGTGCGCCGGCTCTTCGCCGCTTTCTTGATGGTGGGCTGCGCGGCGGTCGGCTCCGTCGCGCGTGACCGCGTAGTGGCGGAACCGGTGGTGGGCGAGATCGGGAAGGCCGAGCTCTCCGGACCGGTGGACGATCACGGCGAGCCCGCCGAGCCGGCGTCTGCGCCCCTAGCGATGCCCTCCGTCGTCGCTCCCAAGACTTGTCGTGACGCGCTCGCCGCGGCACACGTCGAGTTCGCCGACGCGTCGCCTTCACGGACCATCGTCGACCCGGTGAAGCTCGCTCCCACTCTGGGAGGGGTGGTGTTCCGGCACCAGAGCGACCCCAAACCGCGCTGGCTCTGGGTCGACTGCAAGTTTGCCCTCCGTCTCCACGCGGCCGCGAGGATGGTGGCTTCGCGAGGTGTGTGGGAGGTGGTGCACGTCGGAACCTACGAGCCGAAGTGCGTCGGCGGTGGAACGCCCGAGAGCCAGCCAGGCTGCACACCCTCGGCACACGCGCTCGGGATGGCAATCGACGTGGTCGCGCTGGTCCGCGAGCACGATCAGGTCTCCTTCGAGAAGGACTTCGTGAAGCGCACGGACGACACCGCGACGTGCGCTTCGCCGCGTGTCGGCGAGAAGGACACCTTCCTCAAGGAGCTTGTCTGCGCGCTCGACGGCACGTTCAACGTCCTGCTCACGCCCAACTGGGACGAGCGCCACCGCACGCACGCCCACCTCGCGCTCCACCCGACCGCGAAGGCGTATTGGGCCAGCGGGGTCGACCCGAAGCACGCCGGAGAGTGAGTCAGTTCGGGGACGGGATCGGGGCAAGATTGGCGGACTGCGCCCGGCACACGGCGGTCGTCGCGCAGCCGCACGCGTTGAAGCCCGCGTCCGCCAACGACGAGGGCTTGCGATCGGGCGAGAGGGAGCTCTCGAGATTGATCTCGAACCCGTTGCACGCAAGGCGCGATTCCCCGAGCGAAACTGCCCCGCCGAAGAGGCTGAGCCCCGCCCGCGCGTTGTCGCGGAGCAGCGAGCGCGTCACCGTCAAGGCAGCCTCCAGCAGGATCGTTCGAACCGACAACCCATCGCCGAACTGACCGGTCGAGGTCCCGCGGGTTCCGCGGATCAGCGTGGAGTCGATCGTCGCATTCGAATCGATGACGTAGACGGCGATCGCCTGGGAGTCCTCGACGAGCGAGCGTCGGAGGTCGAGCGTCGAGGGGCCGCCGCCATTCTGCGCGACCACGCCGGCAGCGTAGATGCTGCCGCTCGATGGCGGACGAGTGGACTGGATGACGGTGCGGTCGATACGTAGCGTGGAACCCGAGTCGATCACCCCGATCTCGGTCGCCCGAGCGATGACCGACCCGAGGAGGCTCACGTCCGCCCCGATGCCGCCGAGCGGGCGAAGCTCGAACCCGCGACCGGTGCCAGGCTGACCCGCGCGCGGGAAGGTGTCGTGGACGAAGCTCGCCTCCAATTGGAGCTTCGCCGCTTGGGCGATCACACCAGTTCCCGCGCAGTCGTGTGCCCGCAGTTGCTTCGCCCAGAGCTCGGGCATCGGGGCGGGTGGCTTGCCGCCGACCGCCAGGCAGCCGGTCGCAGCGTCACGGCTCGTCGTCGTGCCGGCGACGTTGCGGATCTCGCTCGCAGTGACCTTGGCGTGTCCGCCGGCGACGAACACGCCGATGCCGTCGACGCCGTCGACCAGGACACGGTCGATGCTCGCCTCGGGCTCGGTGCCGTCGTCGTCCGACGCGCTGTGGATCCCCCGGCCGAGGGAGTCCTTGCGGCCGATCGAGGTGACGATGACATTCTTCAGCGTGGCGTTCGCGCCCTTGACGAAGACGCCTTCGTCGTCGCAACCGTCGATGCGAGCATCGCTGAGCGTGAGCACCCCCGGCAGCTTCGCGTCCGGCGAGATGGCGATCGCCGTGCCCGGGCCGGCGATCCAATCGCCGAGCGCCCGGCTCTCCCGGATGGTGAGGTTCTTCGCGGTGCCCGTCGAGCCGAGCAGGTTCCACGCCGCGTAATGGGTGTCTTCGATGACGACTCCCTCGAGCGAGGCGCTCGACGCGCGCTTCTTCTCGAAGACCTCCTCGCTGATCCCGAACCCGAACCTGGTCTTCGACGACCCCTTCACGCCATGGATCCACGTCGCACCGATGGTGGCGCTGGAGCCGGTGACGAGGATGGCCGCGTCGTGGGTCCGCTCGACGATCGCCGCGTGGAGCGTGAGCGTGCTCGGCTGGGTGGTGGACAGGGCGTCGATTTCGAGGCCGCGCCCGAGCTCGTCGGGGTCTGCCGCGACGTCACGCACCACGAGGCGCTCCGCGTCGAGCTCGGCACCGACGACCCACGCGCCGATGCCTACCGTGCGATCGATCACGACGTCGCGCGCGGTCACGCGCGTGAGCTTGGCCACCCGCTGCAGGCGGAGGCCGACGGCGTTGGTGTCGTGAATCCGCACTCGCTCGACGCGCGCGACGGCATCGGACACCTGCACGACGCTCGCCGCGGCGGTCGCCGGCGCCGTCACCGCCACCCGGTGGACCTCGGCGTCGGCACGCACGCGGATGGTCGGCGCTTTGACGCCGTCGACACCGCGAATCGTCACCAGCGCGGGGCAACGGCCGAAGAGCCGGACCGACTTGCCGAGGTCGAGGTTCTCTCCATACGTCCCGGCAGCGATCGCGAGGGTGGTCTTGGTCGCCGACGCGGCGTCGATCGCCGCCTGGATCGTGCGGAATGGACTTCCGGCTGTGCCGTCGCTCGCTCCCGTGAAGGCGGCGTCGACGTAGAGGACGGGCTCATCGGTCGGCAGATCGGGCGACCATGGTCCGATGCCGCAGTCGGCGAGCGGGCGACAGGCCGTGTCGCCCGGCGTGGCGAGGCTTCGCTCGTCGCAGCTCGCGGCCGGCAGCACGACGTTGCACCCACCCTTGCCGTCGCTGACGAACCCCGCCCCACACACGCGCGCGCCGACGGGGACGCAGGCGGCATCGCCGGGTACCGCGAGCGCGCCGTCGGGACAGGGCGCGCTCGGCAAGAGAGGAGTGCATCCGCCCTTGCTATCGCCGGCGAACCCCTCGGCGCACTGGTCGACCCCAACCGCGAGACACGTGCCCGTGGCATCGGCGATTTCGATCGGCCCGCACACCTTCGGTGCCGCGCAGTCGACGCAGTCGTCGTCGCCGCCGCCACACCCGAGCGCGAACGCCACGAGGCCCCAAAGAATGACGGTCCTCCCCACGCGGCGAGTCTACTGCTACTCCAAACCCGAGGGATGATTCGCCTCCACCGCAACGGCCCGCACACCCACCTCGAGGCCGAGATGTGCGCGCGCTGTCCGCAGGGCTCGACGGGCTGCTGCGCGGCGCCACCGGTCGTCGCCTGGGCCGATCTCGGTCGTATCGTGCTGCTCGGGGGCCGTGACTGGTTGCTCGAGGAGCTCGCGGCGGGGCGGCTCTATCCATGCCCGCGGGGGCTCGCCCTGCAGCGCGTCGAGAACCCCGACGTCGCCGTCACGGGACGAGCGAAGAAGTGCATCTATCACGGCGCCATGGGCTGCACCGTTCCTGCGAATCGGCGCAGCGCCACCTGCAACTACTACGTCTGCGACGAGGCCTGGGCGGAGGCCGGCGAGTCGCGCGACCTGCGCGCGGCACGCACCACGCAGGAGCGACTCACCGCCACCTACGCAGAATGGGACCTCGTGCTCGGCGCGCGGGTGCGCGCGCGAGCTCCAACGGGACCGACTTGGGATGCGCCGTTCCTCGATTGGCTGGGCGAGCAGTTGCAGGGGCTCTGCTGATTCTTGCCTCACGCGTGTGCGATCTTCTCCGGCGGATACGCCTGCGCCTCGGTCACCCACGCAACGAGCGGGTTGACCGGGCGGAACTTGCGATCGAGGAGCTCGAGCACACGATCGATCACCTCTTGGGTGGCGAGCAGCTCGATCCGGACGTTGTCGCCGTAGAACCGACTCGGCCGATCACCATGCACGCCATGGCCACGCGAGGTCGTCGCCGTATATCCGACGATCCCGAGCTCACGCAGCTCACTCTGCAGCTGTGGTTCCGCCGATTCGGGGAGCACGACGGTGAGGAGCTTGGAAGGAGATGTGAACACGACCAGTGAGGGAGCAGGCCTCGTGCCGCGCAAATAGGGCACTTTTCGCGCATGATCGCGCCACGAGATCCGCAGCTTCTGCGCCGGACTGCACCGTTGTCGTATGCCGCCAGCGAAGGCGCGGGTGTTACGCTGCACACGTGCGTGGCGTTCTGCCAAAGATGATCGGGCGCCTGGTGGTTCAACGGCGGCGTGTCACGCGAGGGTCTCTCGATCGGCACGGCGTTGCAGGCGCGCTACGAGTTCGTGCAGGTCGGAGGCCTCTCTGGGCGGGCTGAATTGCGCTAGACGCCGGCAACGCCTCGCAAAACCGAGCAGGAGCTGTGGGCCGAGCTCGAGGCCTTGCCGACGCACCTCAAGGGCGAGATCGTCGACGGCGAGCTGTTCGTGCAGCCACGACCGCGCTTCCGCCACGCGCGCGCAAACACCATCCTGGGGCGTCACATCGGAGGCCCGTTCGATTACGACGAAGGCGGGCCCGGCGGGTGGTGGATCCTGATCGAGCCCGGGATCGAGCTGCCGGGCGCCCGCGAAGTCGCGCCCGACCTGGCCGGGTTCCGCCGGTCGCGACTGCCGGAGCCTCCCCCCGAGGAAGAGCGCGTCCGGCTGCCACCCTTCGAGGAGATCGAGATCCCGCTCAGTCGCATGTGGGTCGCCGACTGAAGAACTGTCGGAAAATCCCCCCGGACTGAAGTCCGGGGCACCGACAGCTGACCTCAAGTCCTTCGGACTCACCGACTCGCTGGGCTGGCCCGAGGTTGTCGCCGCAATCTGAATTTCGTGTCGCACGTGCGGAAAATCGTGCAGATCGGCGATCGCGGTTCGTCAACGAAGGACTGCACTTCCTCGCTCGCCCCCCCCGCCAGCCCGGAGGGCTTCGTCTTGCAGTCGGTGCCCCGGACTTCAGTCCGGGGGCAATTCTTCGACGGCTCTTGAGTCCACACTTGTGGACGAATTCGTCCACACCGAGCTGAGGGCACGCGAAATCGTGCCGCACGCAGCCAGACCGGCGGGCGTCTCCGGTGAGTCGTGTCTCAATCGCCTTCGTCGGAGCTCACGTTCCACTGCCGCAGCTTCACGTAGAACTGTGCTCGAGACACGCCGAGCGCCTTCGCTGCTTTGGTGATGTTCCCCCCGCACGCTCTCAGCGCCTCGAGGTGCGCTCGCTTCTCGACCTCGGCCATCGGCATGATAGCGCTGTCGGACGGAGGAGTGCTCGGCAGCCGGAACGGCACGGTGAGAGCCTCCAGCGAAGTCGCCTCCGGCGCCAGCAAGCTCACCTCTCTCTCGATGACGTTGGCGAGCTCGCGGACGTTCCCCGGCCAGTCATGGTCGACGAGATGCGCGAGGCATTGTTCGCCAATCGTGCGCACCGCCTTGCCCTGGTGCGCTCCGAACTGATGTACGAAGTGTTGGGCGATCGCGGCGATGTCCTCGCGCCGCTCTCGGAGCGCCGGCATCGTGAGGTGGAGCACGCGCAGGCGATGGAGGAGGTCGAGGCGAAACGACCCTTGTCTGACTGCCATGTCGAGATTGCGATGCGTGGTTGCGATGACCCGCGCACGCAGCGCGTGCTCGACGCCGGAGCCGAGCCGGGAGTAGATCCGCTCCTGCAAGACGCGAAGCAGCTTCGCCTGCATCTCGAGCGGCATGTCGCCGATCTCGTCGAGGAGGAGCGTTCCGTCTCCCGCCTGCTGGATCTTGCCGATCGCGCCCTCGGTGCGTGCGCCCGTGAACGCGCCCCGCTCGTACCCGAAGAGCTCGGCTTCGAGCAACTCGCGTGGGATGGCCGCGCAGTTGACCGCGACGAACGGCTCGCACGCCCGCGCTCCGCCGGTGTGAATCGCCTGCGTGACGATCTCCTTGCCCGTGCCGCTCTCTCCGGTGACGAGGAGGTTGGCGGAGACCTTCGCCGCTCGCCGGGCGAGGTCGAGTGTTCGACCGAGCGCGGCGGACGAGCCGATGAGATCCGCGAACCGCCAGCGTCGTCTCGTCGAAGATGAGGGCGGCGGCACCGCTCGTTCGGGCGCGGGCTCCTCGAGCATCACCACCAGGTCGCCTGCCGAGGGTCTGACGGTGACCAAGAGCGATGCATGGCCAAGGTGCACGAGGACACCCTCGATACGCGTCGAACGGGCGAGCACCTCAAACAGCGGGGCGAGACCGGGGAGCGCGGCCGCGCGCCGGCCGATCAACGCAGACGCCGGCATCCGGAGCAAGCGCGACGCGGCTTCGTTGACGCTCCGAAGCGTCCCGTCGGCGTCGATCGCGACGACACCCTCGCGGACGGCGTCGAGCATCGCGGCGAGGCGCGCGGAGGCCTCAGTACCCGCCATCTTGCTTCAGCTCCTCTTGCGAGAAGTACCTGAATGGCTTGGCGAGGATCGCGCTGCCGCGGCTCCATGTCGACACGCGCAGCGACGCAGGGCGGGCCGGGTTCGATCGGCACCGGGCCACGAACAACGTCACAATCGCGATCATTCCTCCGGACACGAAGGTGATGATTGCCTGTGCCCGTCAACGATGCAATGTCACACGCATGCGACAACTGGTGTTTCACGGGTTCCGTCATACTGGTCAGTCGTCCCTCCATACTGGTCAGTCGCCCCCCACTCGTGCTCCCTAAACGACGCACTTTCACGAGTTTTCGACAGAGAGGGCTCGACGATCCAATGTCACATAGCTGAGACGGCAAACAGTCATATGTGCAATTTCCTACTAACGTGTAATCGTCGCTCGCCGGTCGAAATTGGCGGTCATCACCGGGGGCCGCATCGAGCGCATCGTCGTTCCTCGCCGTCCGGGAATCAGACGACGCGTCCAGAAAATGGACGCTCGGGGCCGGAAGCTCTACCGGCTCGAGCGCGGCGAACACCTGTGAGACGAACGCGAGCGACGGCACAGCGCGATCGCGAGAGCTCCGACGACGCCGAGTCCCCCAAACCCACTCGCGCGCCCCAGACCACAGCCCCCACCCGTGGCGCGCATGGTGGGCCCGACGCTCGGGAGATCGACCGCGCAGACATCCGCGCAGAGACATCGCGCTTCGCTGACGACGTTCGCGCAGATGCCCCCGCCGCATTCACGGTCGTCGGTGCACGGCCGCATGTAGCTCGCTGCGGGCAGCGGCGCGTTTGCGCAGTGGCCGACGCCGTCGGCACCCAGCTCGCACTGGAAGCCAGCGCTACAGTCTTCGTCGATCGCGCAGGTGTGTGTGCACAACGAGCCAAGCAGAGCGGCGGGGCGTGTGCCGCGGAACGCCTCTGAAGCGGCGAGCGCATCGCGCACGAAGGACGCGAACGCGCCGACGTCGATGTTGCGTGCGCGATCCTCACATTTGACGTCGCCCGACGCGGTCAGGCCCATGAGCTCGAATCCCCCGTTCTTCGCGCGGAGCAGTGGCCCGCCGCTGTCTCCGCGGCACGACATCGCCGGCGCCTCCTCGGACTCGAACGTCGCGCCTTCGACGCTGCGGATTCGACTCTCGCCGACCCGCTTGATTCCGGTCGGCGCGGAGTCTTTCTCGGTGCCGAACCCCACGACCGTGACGAGCATTCCTACGGCCGAACCGTCGAGCGGCGCGGTCGCGAACGGCATCGGTGCCATCGGCGCGGGGCGATCGAGGGTGATCACTGCCAGATCCGCGTCGTGTGTCTCTTCGTCGTAGTCGGGGTGGACCGCGCTCGCTACGACATGACGCAGCTCTCCACCTACCGAGACGTCGCTCCCCACGAACACGCTCAGCTCGCCGGTGCTCATGCAATGCGCGGCGGTCAGCACGGATCGTGGGCCGATGAGAGTCCCGGTGCACGCCGAGTCGAGTCGCGCGGTGCACACCGTCGGGCGGGCGCCGATCGCCACCACCTCGGGAAACAGCGCCGTCGGTGCTCCACCGACCAGCGCAGCGGTGTTCGCACCGAGCTCGTCTTGCGCAGTGCACGCGGACGTCAGGATCGTGAGCGCGAGAGCTGCTCGCTTCACGGCCCGCCGTCCGCGATGCCCCCGTCGCTCGCTTCGAGGATCGCGAGCTCCTTTTCGCGGAGCACCCGGACCTTCTTCATGCGCTCCAGGCGCTGCGAGGCGATCTTGGCGGCGTTGGTGTCGCCCGACTTCTCCGCTGCGGCTTTGTCCTTCTCCACCTTGCCGAGCATCTCATCGATCATCTTGAGGCCGTTCTTGCGGCCTTCGATCTCCTGCGCAAGTGTCAGCTTTCCTTCGCGCTTCGGGGGTTCGGGCGAGATGGGGGCGTTGACTCCCTCGCCCTCGCCGCTGCGTCCGAGCCAGTCCTCCGGATTGAGGCTCCCCGATGGGGCGGCCGCGACCAGGGATGGCGACGCGGCCGGGACCACGACGGGCGCCGCGACGATGGTGCCCGCCTCGACGGCGACCGCGGGCGCCGCCGCCGCAGGTGCGCTCTCGCTCGGTGTCGTGACCCGCGGCCGCCGCGCATCTTCGCGCAACATCCACACGAGCAGCGCGAGCGCGACGACCGAGATGGTGGTCGAAATGACGATCGTGCGACGTCCCGAATCCATTCGACCTCCGTGGCTAATACGCCGCGACCTTCCACACGCCGTCGACCTTCTCGACACGGGCGAGCCCGGCGCGCTCGCCTTTTTCGTAGGCGATCCGGATCTTGACCATGCGCGCCGTCGACGGCGAGCGCCCGTCGGGCTCGGAACCCTCGGTGCGAATCAGCCGGAATTTGTGCTCCGCGTAATCGTCGAAGAGCCCCTTGCAGGACTTGTCCTTCAGGCGAATGGCGATTTCGCCAGCGGCGAGCAGCGTGAACCGCTCGCAGTCCTTCTTGTCGATCGCGTCGAACAGCGCCCGCACCGCCGCCTCGCCCTGCGCACCATCGCCCGGCGCTGGAGGCGCGAGCGAGGAAGCCACCGACGGCGCGCTCGGCGAGGTGGGAGCCGGCGGCTCCTGCCGTGCGCGGCGCACCGCGACGATTCCAGCAGCCAGCACCAGCGTCGCGGCGACGCCGACACTGACCTTGGTCGTCATGGAGGGAGTCACCTGAACGCGAGTATGCGGGAGCGTCACGATGGAGCGCCAGGGCGATTGCTCGCGAAGACGAACGCCCCGCCGCCGAAGCGCGAGGCGTCGTCCATCCTGACGGGAGGGCTCAGCAGGTCGAGCAGCCGGGCGCCGAGACTTCGTCGTCGCTGCACGAAGTGAACTCGTCGTCGCAGTACAGCGACGCGGTCGCGTGTCCTGAGCGCACGCAGAGGTCGTGGTTGCCGCAGTCGGCGGTGTAGTCCTTCTCCGACGCGCAGCCTGCGCCGCAGCGCCCGAAGCAGTTGCCGTAGCCGTACTCGTACGACGCCGTGTGCGACGGATCGTTGGTGAGGCAGGTCAAAGTGCCCGACGAAGTGCCCCACTTGGTGCCGCCGCCGCAGGAGTACGAGCCGATCTGGCCGACGTAGCCGTACGCGGTGCAGGAGTCCGTGCCCGAGCCGCAGGTCGAGCAGTCGTGGGTGAACGAGCGGTAGGAACGGCAGCTGCCGCAGATGCTGGTGATCGTGCGTGCCTCGTCGAACAGCTTGACGCGCTGGAGGGAGACCGTCTCGGGCCAGTCGCTCCAGTGATCGAGCACGCGGCGGATCATCTTCAAGCCCTCGGGCACCTCGGTGCCGAACTTGTCGAGACGATCACGGAGCTTGATCACGAGCTCGCGATCGGGGCGCGTCATCTGCGAGTCGCCGCCGTTGGCGTTCGCCCAACCATCCATCTCGATCACGCCCGTGTCCTGATCGAAGTAGAACGTCATCGACAGGCCATCGAACGTCGCGTTCACGTCCCAGAGGTGGTCGCGCACGCGCTCGGAGGCGAAGACGAAGGTGCGACCTTCGAAGTCGTACGAGCCCTTCGCCTTGTCCGCGTCGAAGTGAACCTGCAGTCCCGACTCGTCGGCGCCCGTTGCCGGGTCGTTCGCGTCGTTGAACGCGCAGCCGACGACGAGGGAGAGGGCGAGGGCGACGGGGGCGATTCGTGCGAGCATGTCCGGCACCCTCGCAAGGGCGGGGCCAGGTCAAGCCAAGTCAAGTTTCACCGGATATTTGTCTGCTCGCCCCGAGTATGCGCCCACCCCGAGTTCAATTCCTGAACATCCCGCCGTCTGGTTACCACACGGGCCGTTCAAGTTCTGAACTCTCGTCCCGAGGGGGTAGCTCCACCGGTGTGCGGCTGTTTGATGCGAGAGGCGATCGCACGTGGTGTATCCAGAGGCGGATGCGTCTGCGCGCGCCCGTCCTCGTCTCCGCGATCGCGCTCGTCGCCTGTGGGCGGCAGGGGCCCATCAAGACGCCGACCACCGACGTCATCGCGGTGCAGCTGCCGCTCTCGACGTACGACGTTTCGCTGCCCAACGGGCTGCGGGTGCTGGTGCAAGAGGACCATCAGACGCCGGCCGTCGCGCTGCGAATCGAATATCGGGTCGGGGCGTGGGCCGATCCCGAGGGGCGGTCGGGGTTCGCGCACCTGTTCGAGCACATGATGTTCGAGGGCTCGAAGCACGTCGCGCGCGGCGAGTTCGAGGCGACGATGAGCGTCGGAGGCGCGCGGTTCAACGCCGAGACCTCTTCGGACTCGACGGTGTACTTCGAGACGTTCCCCAAGGCGATGCTCGACAAAGTGTTGTGGCTCGAGAGCGATCGCATGGGGTTTCTGCTCGAGCGGCTCGATCAGAAGATGCTCGACGAGGTGCGCACCATCGTGAAGAACGAGCAGCACGAGCGCACCGAGACCCGGCCCTTCGGCGGCTTGGCTCCTGCGGTCAACACGCGATTGTTCCCCCACGGGCACCCGTATCACCACAGCGTCGGCGGCGTCGCCGCGGAGCTCGATCAAGCGACGCTCGAGGACGTGCGCAGCTTCTTCCTGCGTTGGTATGCCCCCAACCAGGCCACGCTGGTTATCGTCGGCGACGTGGATACCAAGGACGTGCTCGCGCGCGTCGCCCGCTGGTTTTCGCCCATTCCTCCCGGGCCACCCGCGCCCAAGCTGCCCAAGTTTCCAGTGCCGCGCGCCCAAGGCGACAAGCGCTTGGTGTTCCAGGCGAGCGTCGACGCGCCGCGCATCTCGATGAGCTGGGCCATCCCTGCGTTCAACGAGCCCGACGAGGTCGCCTTGTTGTCGGCGGCGCAGCTGCTCGAGCGCTGGGCGGGCGACTTCCTCGGCAAGCGGGCGCGGCGCGTGGTCGTGGACGAGTGGGCTGGGCAGTTCGGCGGCGCGCTCACCCTCCACGTGTCCTTGCCGCCGGACGGCTCGGTCGACGCGATCCTGCCCGCGATCGACGGAGCGCTCGCCGACTTCTCGGCGCCCAAACACTGGAAGCGCCCCGACGCGCTGGTGAAGGCCTCCCTCTACGAGCCCTACACGATTCGTGTGCTCAACACGGACGGCCCGACCCTCCGCGCCGCCACCATCGCAACCTTCGACCGCCTCACCGGCAGCCCGTTGGGTGTGCTCGATCGCCTGCGCGCGTTCGAGCGCCTCGAGCCCGACGCGGTGTTGAGCGCCTTCGATCGATACGTGCACAAGGCGCCGCGGATGATCGCGATCGTCCAGCCGACCAAAGACGCGCCCGTCGGCGGGCGCCTATCGGAGGAATCATGAGACCCCTCGCGCTCTCGCTGCTCCTGGGCGCGACCGCGTGTACGGCGTCGACACCCGTCCTGCCCAAGATGCCTGACCTCTCGGCGCCCGTGCCGATGCGGGTCACGCCCGACGACGACTTCCGCGCGCACGCCCCCGGGCTGCTCGGCGACACCGCCTTCGCGGGGCCGCCCATTACACAATTCCAACTCTCGAACGGCATTCGCGTGTTGCTCGTCGAGCGCCACGACGTCCCCGCCGTGTCGCTGCGCGTGGTCTCCGATCGCGGCGCCGATCAGGGCGACTCCGGCATCGGTCACCTGTGGTCGCGGATGGTCCTCCGCGGCTCGACACTGCGCTCGTCGGCCGAGGTGCGCGACGCCGTCGAGGGCCTCGGCGGGAGGTTCTTCGCCGGGCTCGCCTTCGACTCGTCGCAGGTCCACGTCGAGGTCAGCTCCAAGCTCCTCCTGCCCGCCATCTCGCTCGTCGGCGAGCTCGTCACCGCGCCGCGCTTCGAGGCCGGCGCGCTCTTCTCTGCGCGCAACAGGCTGTCTGCCGAGACGCAGTCGTCGCTGGCCACCCCCAGCGGGCAGCTCGACATGACGATCGCGCAGACGCTCTATCCCAAAGGCCACCTGTATCACTGGCCGTGGGGCGCGCCCGAGAACCTCCCCAAGATCGACCCCGCCACGGTCGAGTCGTTCCATCGACATGCGTTCTCCCCCTGGCACGTGAACATCGTGGTCGGGGGCGACACCACCACCGTGCAGCTGCGCCCCGCGTTGGAGCAGGCGTTCGGCGCGCTCACCGGCCCACCCAGCGGTCCGCAGGCTCCGCCCCCCGCGCCGCCCGACGGCCCGCCCGAATCGCGCTTCGTGTTGGTCGACGCGCCCGGCGAGACCCAGGCGCAGCTCGCGTTCGTGTGGGGCGGCCCGCCCGCGTTCTTCGACGGCTACGTGCCGTTCGAGGTCGCGCAGCACGAGATCCTCTTCGCCCTCCAGCAGAAGCTCCGCCGCGAGAAGCAGCTCACCTACGGCCTCGCCGATCGCACGAGCCTGGGCCGCGGCGCCCGCCCGATCGTGTTCCGCGGCGCGTTCGAACGCGCGCGGGCCGGCGAGGCCGTGTCCGACGCGCTCGCCGTGCTCACCCGCGCCGCGACCACCCCGATGGACCCGGTGCATTTCGCCGAGGTGAAGCTCGGCGTGGACGCCACGGTCGGCGGCCTCGAGCGCATCGACGGTCTCTCGTCCTTTCTCGCGCACATGTTCGTTTACCAACGTCCGCTCGACTGGTTCGACGTCGAGCATCGCCTGCTCGCGAAGACTACTGCCGAAGACGTTCGCGACGCCGCGGCGCGCTGTTTCTCCGTCGAGCGCCTGCGCGTCTTCGTCGTCGGCAACGTCGCCGAGCTCCGCCCGCAGCTCGAGCCCCTCGGCAAGGTCCTCGTGCGCCCGCGCATCACGCTCCCGTGATCAACTGCGCCCGCGCCTGCGCCCGTCAGATCTCGTTCGCCATCACCGGCGGCTGCGGCGTCTTCTCCGCGTCAATGAACGCGAAGAAGTTCCGCATGTGCGCCTTCTGCTCCGGCGGCATGTATTCGAAGTTGCGGCCTCGGTCGATGATCTCCCAGAAATCCTTCGACTCGACCCTCTCGAGCTCGTCGCGAATCGCCTTCAGCCGATCCCGCGGCTCCATCTCCATGTCCTCGCGGATGCGGCGCGCCTTGTCCTTCTCGCCGACCGTCAGATAGTAGGCCGCGAGCTTCACCTGCGCCTTGCGCACGCCCTTGAGCGCCTGCTCCTGCCCGCGCTCCTCGGCCGACCGATCGAGGTCGAGGAACATCCGGAGGAGCGTCTCCTCCTCGGGAACCTTCAGCTCGTGTGCGAGCTCGACCAGCGCGCAGACGTCGTAGGCGACCGTCTCGGTCACGAACGAGAGGCTCATGTTGAACGAGACGTGCCCGTAGTACTTCATGTGGCCGACGGCGGTGACCGCTGCCGCCCCGTTGCCGGCGCGGAGCATCGCCTCGATGAACAGCCGGTACTGATTGAGGATGTTGTACGCGGTGCGAACGTCCTTCGCGTTGAGCGTCGCGCGGAGGTACGAGTTCATGAACCACATGCTCAGCGTGAGCGAGTCCTCGTCCTTCTCGGCGTTGGCGGCCTCGCCGATGTAGCGAGTGTCGATGGCGATGAGGTAGTTGATGTCCTTCATCCCGTGCAGCGCCTCGTTGTAGATACCGAGGTACTGGCGCATCACCTTCCACTCGACCCACGTGCGGCGATTCTCGAGGTCGAGGAGCGACTCGGGCGCCATCGCGACGAAGTCCGGGTTGTCCTGGATGTCGGCGCCGATCGCGTACCAGCCGCCGTTGGCGCCCTTCTTGTGGCGGACGTACTCGACCGCCAGGTCCTTGAGCGCGTCGACCGCGCGGCTGGCGATGATCTTGTCCTTGCCCGAGATGGAGTTGCTCGTGACGTCGGTGAGCTCCTCCATGCCGTTGAGCAGCTGCGCCTGGAGCTGGTCGCGCCGTTCACGGTCGCTCTCGGCCATGCCCTTGCGTGCGTGGTCGATCGCCTCCCGGCGGATGCGGTCGATGATGTTCTGCGGTTCGAGGAACCGGAACACGTACGTGAAGTAGGGAGCCATCACCACCAGACCGACGGTGCACGTTCCCATCATCGCGAGGAGCGTCGCGCGCGGGACGAACGTGCCGCGGATGGACATGCTCAGCCAGACGCCGCAAACACAGGCGATGACGTAGAACGCCATCACCGTGACGTTGACCCGGTCCTTGAAGAACATCGTCGTCACGCCGGTGTATCGCTCGGCAGAGAGCTGCACGACGATGCTGACGACCGTGATGACGATACCGAGGACCGCAGCGATCATGCTCCCGAGGGAGCTGACCGCGTCGGTGATGTGGTCTTGATCGAAGTTGACGTACGTGGCGACGGGGCCGCCCGGGGCCTCCACGGCCTTGCCGCCGGTGATGTAGTGATCGACCCCGTACAGCAATGCGAAAGCGACCGCCGCGACCGTCGTCAGGAGGACGATCGGCTGCAGCCACTCGCGCTTGAACCCTTGGCCGCCTTCTCCCACGACGCCGAGCATACGCGAAGATGACTCCGCGCGCGGCCGGGACTAGAGAGGCTCCCATGGCCCGTGTTCCCATGGACGAAGCGAAGGTCGCGCGCTGCCGCGCGCTCGCCGACTCCATCGCTCTCGACGTGCAGAAGTTCATCGACGGACACACCACGGTGGGTGTCGAGCGCGTGACGCTCCGCGCCCTCGGCGTCGAGGGAGTGGACGATCAGGGCGTTCCGTTGGTGAACCGCCTCGTCGACCGTCTGCACGGCAGCGGCGCGCTGGCCGAGGGCGCTTGTGCCGCGATCGGCCTGTCGATGGCCCGGCACGGCGGCACGGTGCAGGACGCCGCCGAGCGCCTGGCGTTCGGGCCCGAGCTACCGGCCATCGCCGGGGCGGTCGTCCCTCCCATTTCGAGCGCCGACCGCGAGGCTGCCGAGAAGGCGCTCGCTCCGGTGGTCATCGAAGCGCTCGCTCGCATCGACTCGGCCCGCAGCGAGAAGGAGGGGCTCCGCGCCAGGCACCCACAAACCGCGCAGCCCGGAACACCGCTCAAGTACGTCATCGTCGCCACCGGCAACATCTACGACGACGCGGTCCAGGCCAAGGGCGCGGCCTACTCGGGCGCGGACATCGTCGCGGTCATCCGCGCAACCGCTCAGTCGTTGCTCGACTACGTGCCCGAGGGCGCGACGACCGAGGGCTACGGTGGCACCTTCGCCACCCAGGCGAACTTCGGCATCATCCGCCGATCGCTCGACGAGGCGACGCTGCGCCACGACCGCTATGTCATGCAGACCAACTACTCGAGCGGCCTCTGCATGGCCGAGATCGCGTGGATGGCGGCGGTCGAGCGGCTCGACATGCTCCTCAACGACGCGATGTACGGCATCCTGTTTCGCGACATCAACATGTGCCGCACGTTCGTCGACCAGTACGTGTCGCGGCGGATCATCAAGCGCGCGGGCATCATCATCAACACCGGCGAGGACAACTACCTCACCACCGCCGATGCGGTCGAACGCGCGCACACCGTGCTCGCTTCGCAGTTCATCAACGAGGCGTTCGCCCATCGCGCCGGCCTCGCCGACGAGCTGCTCGGCCTCGGTCACGCGTTCGAGATCAACCCGGACATCGAGGACAGCTTCCTCCTCGAGCTCTCGCAGGCGCAGCTCGTTCGGCAGATCTTCCCCCGGCACCCGATCAAGTGGATGCCGCCGACCAAGTTCAAGACGGGCGACATCATGCAGTCGCACGTGCACGACATGATGTTCAACCTGGTGGGCGTCACCACCGGCCAGTCCATCCAGCTGCTCGGCATGTTCTCCGAGGCAGTGCACAACCCCCTCTTGATGGACCGTTATCTCTCGCTCAAGGCAGCGAGGTACGCGTTCGGCTCCGCGCGCCACCTGGGAGACGAGATCACGTTCAAGCCCGACGGCATCGTCGAGCGTCGCGCAGAGCAGGTCCTCGACGAGGCGCTCGCCACGCTCGAGGAGGTCGATTCGAAGACCATCTGGACGGCGATCAGCGAGGGCGTGTTCGCCGACGTCAAACGCCACAAGACCGGCGGCAAGGGCTACGCCGGCGTGGTTCCGCGCGCCGCGGGGTATCTCAACCCCTTCCTCACCGCGCTCGAACGCTGAGATCAGCCGATCAAGGCGTCGAGGTCCGCGAGCTTGAACGGCTTCGGGAGGATCCTCGCGGAGATTCGTTGGAGGTGCGCGCGCAGTCGGTCGTCGATCGGCGCGCCGGTCATCAACACGAGCTGGCCCTTCTGACCGCGGCGCGCGAGCTCCTCGAGCACCTCGAGGCCGTCGATCCCGGGCATCGTCAGATCGCAGAGCACGACGTCGAAGCGGTCGTCGGCGGCCTCGATCGCGCTCGCACCGCCCGGGACCGCGACGACGTCGTGAACGAGCTCGAGCATGCGCGCGAGCGACTCGAGCACCATGGGATCGTCGTCGACGAGGAGCACGCGCCTTCGATGGGAACGGGTGCCAATCCGAGTGACCTTGGGCGGCTCACGCGACAGCGGCAGGATGACGCGGAAGGTGGTCCCAAGGCCGAGCGTGCTCTCGACCTCGATGTCGCCGCCGGCTCCGCGAACGATGCCCTGGACGACCCAGAGCCCGAGGCCAGTGCCCACGCCCGGCGGCTTCGTCGTGAAGAACGGATCGAAGATCCGGGCTGCGGTCTCGGGCGTCATCCCCACGCCGTTGTCCGACACCGCGAGGAAGACCCGCTCGGCGTCGCGCGAGATGTCGAGTGATACGAGGTTCTTGGCCGGGTCACGGTCGGGATCGAACGCCTGCGCGGCGTTGACGATCAGGTTCACCAACACCTGGCCGAGTCGCGACTCGTCGATGCACACGCGCGCGTCGGCTTCGCCGCGTCGCTCGACGCGGGCGACCCCCGAGAGCGCGCTCCGGGTCATGCGCAGCGCGAAGTCGATCGCGACGCCGACCTCGACGACGGCCCGATCCTCCTCGGGGCGCGCGAACGCGGTGAGATCGCGCACGATCGCGGCCATGCGCGCGATGCCCTCTTGGGCGACCGTCACCGCTTGATGTGCGGCCCGGGCGCCGGCGAGTTGGCTCGCCAGCAGCTCGAGGTTCGCCGAGACGAACGCGAGCGGGTTGTTCAGCTCGTGCGCGACTCCGGCGGCCATGGTGCCGAGGGCGGCCATCCGATCGGTCGTGACCATCCGGCTCATCAGCCGGCGGGCGTCGGTGACGTCGCGGACGATGAAGATGGCTTCGTCGTCGGAGATGGCGCGGAGCCGCGACTCGCGCCTCCGCAGCTCGCCGTCGATCTCGACCTCGTACTCGATGAGCTCGGTAGCGCGCGTCTCGAAGGTTCGTGCGAGGTGTCGCTGCATGGTCGGCACGTCGAGGAACGTGAACGACTCGAGCATCCGGCCGACGATCTGGTCGCGGCCGAGGTGGAGAGGGACCTCGGTCGACGGGTAGTAGTCGAGGACCAGCCCGTCGCGCCGCAGGACCGCGATGGCGTCGGGGATGGCCTCGAGGATCGCGCTTCGCGCGGCGGCCTCCATGCGGCGGTCGGTGACGTTGCGCGCGATGCACACTGCCGCGACGACCTTGCCGCCCTCGCGGACCGGGTTGAGCGACAACTCGTAGGTGCGCTGCATTCCGCGCAGCGTGAGCTCGACGTCCGTGAGCTGTGCCTCTCCGGCCAGCGCGCGGTCCGCGAGTGCTCGCAGGCGCGGTCGGGCTTCCGGATCGAACACCTGCTCGAAGTCGTCGCCGAGGTGCGCCGGTCGACCGGTGAGGAACTCCACCGACGCGGCGAACGGAACGTTGAACGCGACGAGCGCGAGCCGTTGGTCGAACACGGCGCAGAGCTCGGTTGCGTTGTCGACGAGGACCGCGTACCGCTCGTCTCCCCGATCGGCCGGCGGAACCGAGGTGCCGGCGAGATCGATCACGCGTCCGTGCAACTCCCCTTCGGCTCCCGCACTCATCTCGAGCCGGTAGTTTCGGGAGTGCGCGCCCGCGAAGGTGAACACGGCATGCGCCTGGCCCTCGGCGCGTGCGGTCTCTGGCAGCGGCGCGCAGGTCTCCCGGAGGCGCTGTGGCAGCAGGTCCAAGAACCGCAAGTGGGTCGGATCGCCGACCCCGAGCTCGCGCGAGAAAGCGCGGAAGGGCTCGTCGAACGCAACGATGCGATCGGCTGCATCGAGGGTGAATCGCATTCGTGGTCCCCGGCCCACCGTAGCGCCGGACGGGCGGGCCCGGCGAGCCCGGTGTCACGATCAAGTGGAATTTCCATACCCACGTCCCGCCTTCGGCGGATCCGTGGAAGTCCCGGCCTCAGCCGTGTTAGCCCACCAAACGTGCAGAGCGCTCCCGCCCCCGACGTCGCGGTCCGCCTGCGCGAAGCCCTCGGACTGACGCACACCATCGCCGCGGTGCTCGCCGCCCGCGGTCACGACGATCCCGCGGTCACGCGCCGCTGGCTCGACTTGCGACTCGCCGACCTCACACCGCCCGAGCGCATGGTCGACCGCGAGGCGGCCTCCGAGCGCATCGCCGACGCGATCAAACGCAAGGAGCGGGTGGTGGTGTTCGGCGACTACGACGTCGACGGCATCACCAGCTGCGCGATCATGACCAGCGCCATCCGCGCGCTCGGCGGCGACGCCACACCGCTCTTGGCTTCGCGCTTCGACGGCGGCTACGGCTTCTCCGACCGCGCGCTCGAGCGCGTGCTCGAAGCGCGGCCCTCGCTGGTCATCACGTGCGATTGCGGTTCGAGCGATCACGCGCGCCTCGAGGGCCTCCGTCGCGCGGGTGTCGATGCCGTGGTCATCGACCACCACCTCGTTCCGCCCGAGCCGCTGCCGGTGGTTGCCTTCCTCAACCCGCACCGGCCCGAGTGCGGCTTCCCGTTCAAGGGGCTCGCGTCCTGCGGGCTCGCGCTGTCGATCTCCGCCGCGGTCCGCGCGAAGCTCGGTGCAACGTTCGACCTGCGCCCGCTGCTCGACCTCGTCGCGCTCGGCACCGTGGCCGACGTGGCCCCGCTCGAGGGCGACAATCGCGCGTTGGTGAAGGCGGGGCTTTCGCGCATCGCCACCGCGCCGCGTCCGGGCATCGAGGCGCTCGCCGAGCTCGCGGGGATCAAGCCGGGCGTGGCCATCAGCGGCGACGACATCGGATTCCGCTTCGGCCCCCGGATCAACGCCCCCGGCCGCCTCGGTTCGCCCGACCCGTCGTTGCAACTGCTCCTCACGCAGGATCGCGACGAGGCACGTGCGCTCGCCGGCAAGCTCGAGCAAGACACGCGCACGCGTCGCGAGATCGAGAAGAAGATCTTCGAACAAGCCGTCCTGCAGGTGGGCGAGACGGGGCAGATCGAGCGCGCGGGCATCGTCGTCGGCGCCGAGGGATGGAACGTCGGGGTCGTCGGCATCGTCGCCGCACGGCTGGTGGAGCGCTTCGGCGTGCCGGTCGTGGTCATCGGCTTCGACGGCGCCGAGGGCCGCGGCTCGGTCCGCGGGCCCGAGGGCTCGCGCTTGTACGACGCGCTCTCGCGATGCCGTGAAGCCCTCGTTGGTTTCGGCGGGCACCAGGCCGCAGCCGGTGTTCACGTCGCCGCGTCGCACCTCGAGCGACTACGTGATCTGTTCGCGCAGGCGTGCGAAGGGCTCGGGGCTGAAGAAGGCGACCGCGGTTCGCATGTGAGAGGCACCGTTGCAGCTTTGAACGACGCGGCCCTCGATCCCCGGGACGACCTCTGGTCCGTCGTGGTCGATCTCGAACGGCTCGAGCCCTGTGGGCACGGCAACCGGTCTCCGCTGGTCGGTGTGTTCGGGGCAGAAGTCCGGGAGGCGCGCGTGATGAAGGGCGAGCACCTCCGGCTGTCGCTCTCCTGGCAGGGTCGTGCCCTCGAGGCCTTCGGCTTCGGGCTCGCCCAGCAGTCACCCCAGGTCCGGAGCCGCATCGATCTGATCGGCCAGCTCCGGCGCGACGATTACCGCGGCCGCGGGGCCGTCGAGCTTCGTATCTCGTCGGTGCGACGGGGCGCCTGAGACCGCTCGTTCCATTCCGGTTCATCCGTGCTGCTCAATGCGCCGAGATGCGCATCGCGGCGGCGCACCGGGCATACGGAAGAGCTCGCAAAGGCTGTGTCTACCACGGGTTCGAAACCGTGTGCGTGGGTCACGTTGCGCCCCTTTGCGACCCGCGAGGCCTCACCATGGGCGGAAGCCGATGCGCCCACGGCATACGAGCTGGACACTCGGAATCCTTTCGTCCGCGCGTTGCTTCCTACGGTACGGCCCCTGCATCTCAACAACGACGAACTCCGGTGACTGATTCGAGCCCCGCGACTGTCGGAGCCCGGTGACTTCGCCGAAGCCCCGCAAAGACGGAGGAATTTCCCATGATCCGCGAAGACGACAACCTCCACACCGGCCACGAGCACGCCGCGGAGCATCACGGCGAGGTTGCACCTCCGCCGCCGCGCGTTGCAGAAGAGAAGGCTCCCGAGCAACCCCGGAAGAAGGCCCGCCGCGGCTTCGCCGCGATGAGCCCCGAGAAGCAGAAGGAGATCGCGAGCCTTGGTGGCAAGGCCGCACATGCCAAGGGCACCGCACACGAATTCTCGCCCGAAGAGGCCCGTGAGGCCGGTCGTAAGGGTGGGCAGGCCGCGCAGCGCGCGCGCCAGACCACTCCCAAGACCGAGGGTGAGATCCCGACCAAGCACTGATCCAAGTGCACACGGACGGCGGGCGCGCGACAGCGATCGCGCGCTCCGTCTTTTTGTGACGGAGCGCAACGACTGCGATCAGACGCGTGCGCTGCGCGCTCCGAAGATGGCCGTGCCGACGCGGACGATCGTCGCACCCTCTTCCACCGCGACCTCGAGATCGTCCGTCATGCCCATCGAGAGCACCGGCAGTCGTGACGAGCCTCCGTGGGCGTCGCGGAGCTCGCGCAGCGCGCGGTGAAACCGCCGTGACGATTCGGGATCGGGCGAAGGCGGCGGGATCGACATCAGTCCCGCGAGACGGAGCGCCGGCATCCGCTCGATGGCCGAGAGGAGAATGGGCAGTTCGGCCGGCGCGACCCCTCCCTTCGAGTCCTCGCCTCCCACGTTGACCTCGACGAGCACCTCCAGGGGATTGGCGCGACCGACGGCGCGTTTGGCCAGCTCTTGGGCGAGCTTCTCGCCGTCGACGGCGTGGACCATCCGCGCGATCTTCGCGATCACCTTCGCCTTGTTCGACTGCAGCCGACCGACGAAGTGCCACTCCAGGTCTCGCAGGTGCGCGAGCGCGTGCGCCTTCTCCTCGAGCTCCTGCGCGTAGTTCTCGCCGAACGCGCGCTGGCCGGCGGCGTACGCGGCCGCGACGTCCTCGGCGGGTTTGGTCTTCGAGACCGCGAGCAGCGTGATCGACGAAGGATCCCGGCCGACGCGTTCCGCTGCGGATCGGATCCTCGCGCGGACCTCTTCGAGGCGTTCCACAATGGGGCTCGTGATCATGGGGCGTCCTTGTCCTGTTCCTGTGTGCAGACGGCAACGGGGTGCGGCTCGGCGCAACTCGCTTTGCTGACACACGCCGACACCGACGCGACGAGCTCGGGACGCGCCACCGCGAGGGTCTTGCCCTGCGCGGAGTCAGCCATCTTCTTACCGAGCGTCTGCACGCACTCGTCGACCGGTGCCGCCCCGGGCTCGCAACGCGCGGCTTGCGCGCAGACCGCGCGCACCACCGAGTCGATCGCCGCCTTGCCCTCTCCGCTCGACCACGCCTCGAGGGTCGCCGACCAACACAACGACACGACCTGTCGCCGCTCCGGAATGGAGCGTCTCTCGCAGTCGACGAGCTCACGCTCGAGACAACTCGTGAACGAGGCCTGCACGCCGACGCGCAACCGTTCCTGATCGCGTGGGCACCGGGCCCCGCAGCTCGGGGGAGCGATCCCGCAGCCGTCGAGGCGATCGCACAAGCGCGCGCACGCGTCGGCCTCCGTCGGGGGTGGGCGAGGTGCGCCGGTGGAAGCGTGCTCGGGCGCGCAGCCGAGGACGACGAACAGGAGCAGGAGAGCCGTCGTTCTCACGGGCCACCCACGATCGACTCGGAGGGAGAAAGTGCCGGCGTGCTATCTGCACGCAGGCCGATCGTTTTCGCGTAGCAGGTGTCGACTGCGTCGTCGTGCGTGTCGAGTTTGGCGCAGGGCGCGGCGTCGACGCAGCGCCGGAACGCGGTCACCCGGTCGCGCCGGAGCGCGTCCACCAGGCGCTGCCCGAGCTTCACCTCGGGCTCTTGTGGGTTCAGCGTGGCCTGCATGCAGGCGTCGCGTCCGAGCTTGCCGAGCCCGAGGCATCGCTCTCCTCGGTTGCACACGGCCTCGGCCATGTCGCGCTGGTTCTCGTCGTCGTGGGCGAACCTGGCGAGCGCGGCGTCGAAGCACCCGAGGTGCAGCTGCTCACGGGCTTTGTCGTCGAGCGTCTTGCAGTCCATCTTCGGCTCGAAGCAGCGTACGTACGCCGTGACGAATCCCGGTTTCATGCGACGTCGGTCGGCCTCGCAACTCGCGGCACAGACCTTCTCGTCGGACCCACAACGCTTCTCGTGCGCGCAGAGCGCCTGACACGCATCGCGATCGGGATCGCTCGCCGTCTGCACGACCGGGATGGGAATGGGCTTCGGCCCGGCGCACGCCGCGAGCAGGCCCAACGCGAGCCCCAAGCCTCTGAGCTCTCTCATGTCACTTCGGAGCGGCTGCGCTCGCCAACACGGCGTCGAGGCAGGTGCCGAGCTCCTCGGCGGCTTCGGTCGAGCGTTTGTCGCATGGGCTTCCCTTGATGCAAGAGACGATGCCGTCTACGGCCGAGGGGCGCAGCGCACCATAAAGGGCGAGCGATCCGGTGCCCGCCTCTTCGGTCTTGCGGATGGAGTCGCGGGAGCGGCCCATGCACTCGGCCTGCGAGAACACGCCGACGACGCCGCACTCCTTGGTGCGATCGCACGTGGCTTTCGAGAACAGGTCGACGTTGGTGCCCGCCTCTTCGCGCTTGATCTCGGTCGCCTCGACCGTGCACTGGCCGACCAGCCGCGCGCGCGCCTTCTGGCCGCTCTCGGTGTTGTCGCAGGTGGGGGGCGACTTCTTTTCGACGCACGCGACCATCGCCTCGACGACGTCGGTCTGGAGCACGCGCGCGATCGGCAGGCACCGGCGCACGCACGGGTCCTTGGGCGCGCCGCACTTTGCCTGCGCCGCACAGACACGCCCGCAGAGCACCTCGTCCTCCGCGAGCTTCGGGGCCGGAGCGACCGAGGCCGACGGGGCAGGGGTGGGGCCGGTCGCCGGTTTCGGCGAGGCGTTGCCGCAGCTCAATGTCGAGAGGAACAAGATGGAGATTGGCCAGGGGCGCATCGGACGGAAGAAACTTGCACGGCGCCGGTCGGGGGGGGAAGCCCGCGGGGTTGTGTGGCATGGTCGGCCCCGCCCATGGACGGCTCCGAAGGCAAAGCACGAGGCGGGGCCCCGCTCGAACCGCGCCCGTATGCCGTGCGCGATGAGCGCCGCTTGACGATCCTCGCCGAGGACGGCCTCGCGCTCGACGCTCGGCTCGCGTCTCCAACCAGCCCCTCGCGCGTTGTGGTGCTGGCCCATCCGCACCCGCTCTACGGCGGCTCGATGGACGATCCGGTCACCCTGGCCCTCTCGCGGGTCCTCGGCGAGGGGGGGGCTGCGACCCTGCGATTCGACTTCCGCGGGGTCGGTCGCAGCGAGGGACGGCACGGCGGCGGCGTGCCCGAGATCGGCGATCTGCTGGGCGCCCTCCGCGTGGCTTCGCGGGAGCATCCGTCGCTGCCCATCTCCGTCGTGGGGTATTCGTTTGGTTCGTGGGTGGCGTTGCAGGCAGCGCGCACCCATCTGCATCCCATCGATCGCGTCGCGCTGCTCGCCCCCGCGATGACCGTCCTCGCCTATGACGGGCTGCCTCCATACGCGACCGCCGCGCGCTTCGAGCGCCCGATCGCCATGGCGCTCGGTGACCGCGACGGCTTCAGCGATCCAGCGCGCGCCCGGGTGCTCGCAGGGCGCATCGGAGCCTCCATCGCGGTCCTCTCCGGTGAAGGTCACTTCTTCCCGCGCACGCGACGTCGCGTGGCCGAGATGCTCGCGCCGTTCCTCCTCGGCACGCGCGACCGAATCGACGAAGGGGATTTCGCATGACGAAGGACTCGCACACCGCGCCGCTCGATGACGCAGGACCCTCCACCCGCTCGGTGCACGCGGGCGTGGCGCGGCCCGATCGGTTCCACGCCATCCCCACGCCGATCATCGAGACCGCGACCTATACCTTCAAGGACAGCGCCGAGATCGCCGCGCACATGACCGGCGAGCATCCCGATCCGCACCGCGAAGAATACGGTCGTTATGGAAATCCGACCGTCCGTGCGCTCGAGGAACGCGTGGCAGCCCTCGAGGATCCGTCCGGCAACGCGGAGTGCGCGGCGTTCGGCTCCGGCATGGCGGCGCTCACCACGGCGATGCTCGCGCTCCTTCGGACCGGGTCGCACGTCATCCTCTTCCGCGACGGCTACCGCCGCACGCGGCAGTTCGTCGTCAAGACGCTCGCGGCGTACGGCGTCGAGCACACCATCGTGGAGCCGGGCGACCTCGCAGCCGTCGAGGCGGCCATCACCCCGAAGACCCGCCTCATCGTCGGCGAGTCTCCGACCAACCCGTACCTCCACTGCACCGATCTGCGCGCGCTCGCGGCCATCGCCAAGAAGGCTCGGGTCAAGACGCTGGTCGACACCACCTTCGCGACACCGGTGAATCTTCGCGCCCTCGACCTCGGGGTCGATCTCGTCGTGCACAGCGCGACGAAGTACCTCGCAGGCCACCACGACGTGCTCGCTGGGGTCATCGCGGGAAACCCCGCGCTGGTGGGCCTCGTGCGCGATCTGCGCGGCGTGCTCGGCGGCGTGCTCGACCCGCACGGTGCGTTCCTCGTCGCCCGTGGTCTCAAGACCCTCGCGCTGCGTGTCGAGCGTGCCAACGCGACGACCCTCGCGGTGGCGCGTCGGCTCGCCGAGCACCCCCGCGTCTCGCACGTCTACTACCCGGGTCTCGAGTCGCACCCGACCCACGCCGTCGCCGCCGAGCAGATGCGTGGGTTCGGCGGCGTGGTCTCTTTTCGAGTGAGGACCGATCCGAACGGGCAGGGAGGGAGCGCTCCGTTGCAGGTCGTCAGCCGCGTGGTCGACGCGTTCCGTCTCGCCCGCATCGCGCCGAGCCTCGGCGGCGTCGACACGTTGGTCGAGCAACCGGCGATCATGAGCTACTTCGAGATGTCGACCGAGGACCGACGCGCGGCGGGCATCGAGGACGACCTGATTCGGCTCGCGGTGGGTGTCGAGGACGAGGCCGATGTGATCGCCGATGTGATGCGCGCGCTGGAGGCGACGTGAAGGTCGAGGATCGCCCCGCTTCGTCCACGCTCTGCGTGCACGGAGGCGATCGCCCCGATCCTGCGACGGGGGCGGTCGAGCCGCCGCTCCATCTCGCGAGCGCGTTCGCGTTCGACGACGCTGCGCAGGCGGCCGGCGCGTTCCAGGGCGAGAACGACCACTTCATCTACGGCCGATGGGGCAATCCCACCGTCGATGCGCTCGAGGACAAGATCGCCGCCCTGGAGACCGGCGGCGCCGAGGGCTACTCGGCGGTGGCGACCGCGAGCGGGATGGCCGCGATCACCGCGACGCTGCTCACGTTGTGCGCGAGCGGCGACTCCATCGTTGCCCCGCGCTCGATGTACGGCGAGTCGGCGCGCCTGCTCCGCGAACGGCTGCCCCGCTTCGGGATCACGACCACCTTCGTCGACCAGACCGACCCGGGCGAGTACGAGCGGGCGATCGGGCCGAACACCAAGGTGCTCTACGTCGAGACGCCCGCGAACCCGACGCTCACGGTCACGGATCTCGCGGCGGTCACGGCCATCGCGCGGCGTCACGGGCTGACGGTGGTCGCCGACAACACGTTCGCAACCCCGTACTGTCAGAGGCCGCTCGCCCACGGCGTGGATTTGGTCATCCACTCGATGACCAAGGCGATCGGTGGACACGGCGATGCGATCGGAGGCGCCGTGGTCGGCGACGACGCGCGCATCCGTGCCATCAAGGAGACCGCGATCAAGAGCTTCGGCGGGGTGCTCGCGCCCTTCAACGCGCTCCTCGTTGCGCGTGGCGTCCGCACCTTCGCGCTGCGTGCGAGGCAGTCTTGCGCCACCGCGCTCGCCCTCGCGCGTGCGCTCGAGGCTCATCCGCGCGTTCGTCGCGTGTTCCACCCGGGGCTCGCTTCCCATCCGGGACACGCGATCGCGGCGCGGCAGATGTCTGCCTTCGGAGCGCTCGTCGCGTTCGAGGTCGAGAGCCTCGCGGTCGGACGGGGGGTGCTCGAGGGCTGTCGGGTCGTCACCCACGCGGTGTCGCTCGGCGACGTTCGCTCGCTGATCACCCACCCCGCCTCCACGACCCACGCGTCGATGCCAGCGCAAGCGCGAAAGGCCGCGGGGATCGAGGATGGCCTGCTCCGAGTCTCGTGCGGGATCGAAGAGACCGAAGACGTGGTCGCAGACGTGCTCACCGCGCTCGATCAAGCCCACTCTCGGGTAACCTGAGAGCGTGACCCTGCGCTCGGTAGCCTTCGCGCGGTTCCTCCCGTGCGGCGGTCGCTACGACCTCCGCCTCGTGATCGGACGTAGGACGACCCGCGCCCTCTCGGGCGGGCCCAACGCGATCGTGGCTCGGCTCTTTGCCGAGGGCAGGGCGGTTGGGATCGAGATCTTCGCGGCAGGCGCTGTCGACCGCGCGACGATCGAGGCTGCGATGGAGACGGCGCGCGGCATCGCCGGATTGGACGACGATCCGCGGGGCTTCGCGGCGCTCGCAAAACAACACCCCACGCTGGAGCGTCTGCACCGTCGCTTCGCGGGGGCGAGGCTCGGCAAGAGCGCGACCGTGTTCGAGGTGTTCGCCGCGACGGTGCTCGAGCAGCTCGTGACCTTCGACGAGGCGCGAGCGGCCAGAAATAGGATGATCCGTCGCTACGGCGCGAAGGTCGAAGGTACCGACCTCGTCGCGTTTCCCACCGCGGACGTGGTCGCGGCGATCCCGCCGCACGAGCTCCGAGCGATGGGGGTGGGCCTCCGCCGCGCGACCACGTTGCGCGAGGGCGCGCGCCGCGCATCACGACTCGAGGAGTTGCGCGCCCGCCCTCCCGAGGAGGCGATGGCGGCCGTGCAATCGCTGCGAGGGGTCGGCCCGTGGACCGCGAACAAGGTCGCGATCGAGGCGCTCGGCTATCCCGACGGCGTGCTCGTGGGAGACGCGGGCGTTCCGTTCGTCACCACGATGGCGCTCACCGGCGTGGCCGGAGGCGACGCGGAGCTCCTCGCGTGCCTCGAGCCGTACCGCCCCCACCGCGCGCGCGTGCTGCAGCTGTTCGACTTCGCGCAGATCATCGATCACGCAATCCCCGGCGTGCCGCGCAAGCCGCTGCCGACGATCGATCCCCACCGGCGCCGGCCGTGGGAGGGGTGATCCGAGTCGTCAGTCGTCAGTCGTCAGTCGTCAGTCGAGACGAGACGAGACCGAGACCGAGACCGAGACCGAGAACTCACCACGGAGGACACGGAGGGCACGGAGGAGAGGTGGACCTACCGGCGTGCGCTTTGGCGTCTCCGTTGTCGATGGCAGCCGGTGCCTCGGAGCGAGCCTCTCGAACCAAGGAAATCCTCCGTGATCTCCCGTCTCCGTGGTGAATTCTGTCGTCTCTCGTCTCTCGTCTCGGACTGACGACTGACGACTGACGACTCGGTGTGGACCTCATCCTGACACCCGCGGCGACCAGATGCGGCAACAGTCGCGGGACGGTCGGCCGTCCTGATTTGCCCAGCCCGAGTCGCTAGATTACGGCCCAACTTGCTGGGGTTTGGAAGATCAGAAGATCATAAGATCAGAAGCGAGACGAGATGGGGGCTGCCGCGTCAGGCCCTGAGCCTTCGTCCGCGACGGAGCGGTTCGCGTGTCGATCGGCAGACCGCACGGCCTTCTGACCTTCTGACCTTCTGTTGGAGCGAGGCGGCCCCCGCAGAGGTCGGCTCGAAGTTACTTGCGATGACCTCTGAGGCGGCCCTCTCGGCGACGTCACGATGAGGTCCACGTTGACCCGGCCTGCGTGAGCAAAAACGACCTCGTGATCGAGAATCGTGCTCGCTGATTTAGAGCCCCCGCGACCACTCCGGGCGGAGGGCGATCTCGCCCGCGAGCGCCCGGTCGATGACCGCGACGATGCGGTCGCGATCGCGGGGCAGGCGACCGCCGAGCGGGAGATAGTTGGACGCGTGGTTGGTGCGAAAGAGCGCGTCGCTCGGCCGGGCGTTCTGCACGATCGTGCGGAGCTCGCGCAGCAAGCCCTCGATCTCCGGCACGCGGAAGCGACCGCGCTGGTTCAAGGTTGCGAGCGGGGTGCCGGGGACGACGGTGACCGTGAGCGCGGCGACGTACTCCGGGTCCATCCTGGTGATCAGATCGGCGGTGGCGAGCGCGTGTTCCTCGCTGCGTTCCATCGCGATGCCGAGCAGCGTGATGACGGAGAGCTCCATGCCTGCGGCGTGGGCTCGGCGCGCGGCCTCGACGTGTGCAGCGGCGTCGTCGCCCTTGGCGATCTTCTTCAGGGTGACGTCGTCGCCGGACTCGGGGCCGATGTAGAGGATCGAGAGGCCGGCCTCGCGGAGGGCGCGGAGCTCGCCGTCGCTCTTGGCGAGGACGTTTCGTGCCATGGCGTAACACGAGACGCGCCGAAGGTTGGGAAAGCGCGCGTTGCACCGATCGAGCAGCGACAGCCAGTGGTCGGTCGGGAGGACCAGCGCGTCGCCGTCGGCCACGAAGACCTTCTGCACGTCGTCGCCGAACGCGGACGAGGCGGCGTCGATGTCTTCGAGCGACTCTTGGAGCGGTCGAACGCGGAACTCCTTCTGCCGGTACATGTCGCAGTACGTGCAGTGGTTCCACGAACAGCCGATCGTGGCCTGGAGGATGAACGAGTCGGCCTCCGACGGCGGGCGATAGAGCTTTCCCTCGTACCGCATGATCACTTCCCGGGGGCGCCGGTCTTCATGTCGATGGCCTTGGTCTTGCCGCCCACGAGAGGCACGCGGAGCACGCCTTTGCTCGCGTCGAGGCCGACGCACTGCACGTTCATGCCCTTCTGACTCGGCGTCACCGCGAGGTTGTAGTCGGCGCCGAGCGCGACGTCCCACAGCGGCTTCTTCGTCGACATGGACCACCCGGTCGCGTGGTCCTTCGCGATCACGGTGAACACGTCGCCGTTGCAGGCCACGCCGACGGCGAGACCGCGTCCTTTGACGTGCACCGGCGGCGAGGTCGCGTCTTCGCCGCGCAAGAGGAAGAAGCTGCCGCCGGAGTCGACGATCCACGAGAGATCGAAGTTCGCGACGAAGCCGTCGTCCTCGCCGACCGTCATGCCGACGCCGGAGGTGTCGACGCGGAGCGCGAGCTGCCGCGTGTCCTTGCCGACCTTGCAGGAGCAGCCCTGCATGTCGCGGAACTTGCTGCGGACGAGCGGTTCCTCTTTGGGCGTCGCTGCCTTCTTCGGTGTGTCGTCGTCGTCGGTCTGCTCGCCCTTGCCGGCCTTCTTTGTCGCCTTGGTGGACGCGGGCTCGCTCGCTTCGGCGGCCGGGGGAGCCTTGCGTGCGATGCCGACCACGACGACGCCTGCGACGATCACGGCGACCAGCGCCAGCGCAATGCCCACGATGACGGAGCCGTTGCTCTGGGTCGGCGCCTGACGGCTCGCTCGCGCTTGGGCTTCGGCCGCCTGCGCCTGCCGCACGCGCTCCATTCGATCGTCGGGAACGTCGTCATCGTCGTCGTCGTCATCGTCATCGTCGTCATCGTCTGCGTCGCGATCGATGCCGAGGCGCTGGTGAGAGTCGTCGTCGAAGAGGATCCACCAGCGCTTGGGCTTTGGTGCGGTTCCGCCGCCGACGCGGTGGAGCACCCGGCTCGGAACCCGGCACGGCGTGCTGCAGTAACTGCAGTTGACGAAGGTGGTGCCTTCGGCGACCGGCAGCGCGGCGTTGCAGCGCGGGCACGCGATGGCCACCGCACCGCCGCCCGGCGCCGATTGCACCTTCACCGCCTCGCGATCGCAGCGGTGATCGTCGGCGAGGATTGCGGCGATGTCGCCGTTCGCCTCGAAGGCGTCGCCGGGCGTGTCGTAGAGCGCCTGCTCGCGACAGTGCGGACAGCTGGTGCGCGTCTTGTACTCCTCGGTGTCGACGACGACCTCGAGCGGCACGTGGCAGCGCTCGCACAGCGGGATTCCCGGGGCCGCGCGCAGGCGCAGGGTGCGCGGCTTCATGCCGCCGCCGTCGATCACCATGCCGGACAGGGTCTTCTCGGCGAAGGTCTTGTCCTTGCCGATCGCGGCGTACGGGTTCTCGTGGATCGGTGGCTTGCCGAAGCGCCCGTCGGGGCCGGCGCAGTCGGCGACGTCCTGCGCGAACGCGAGCACGTCCTCCCACTGATCGGTGTCGAACGCCTGGGTCAGACCGCAGCGACGGCACTCGACCTCACCGTCGTTGTCGAGCGAGTCGAGCGGCGAACGCATGCCGCAGCCGCGACACGAGAAGTCGCACTCGAGGATGCAGGCCCAGTACCATCCATCAGGTCGTGGCGCGACGGTCGGCGGCGACGGGCCGAACGTCGTGCCGCACGCGGTGCAATCGGTGCGATTCAGGGGCGCGATGACCCCACACGACGAACACACCCGCATCGAGCCGGGGCCCGGAGAGGCGGCGGGCGGCGCTGCAGCAGCGAGCGTGGTGCCGCAGTGGTTGCAGAAGCGAGCGTCGGGCGGGAGCGGCGCGCCACAGGTCGGGCAGGGACGCATCCCGTGAGACTACATCAGCGTGCGAGGCGGCGACGCGCCCTTCCGAGGGCGCCCATGAGCGCGAGCAAGCCGAGCGCGACGGCCGAGCCCGACCGACCGGTCCCCGACACGACGCATCCGCTGCCCTCGTCGGCCGCGGGACCCGTGAGGGCCGCCGCCACGCACTTGCCGTCGCTGCAAAGGAACCCGCCCACGCAGTCCAGCGAAGAGCCGCAGCTCGATTTGCACCGCTCCCCCTCGCAGGTGAACGGCGAGCAATCGACGTCGGGGGCGCCGGGCGTCTTGAGCACGCGGTCGGTGGCGCAGAACGCACCGGTCACGCACTTGCCGGCGACGCAGCGGTAGCTCGCGGTGCACTCGGAGTCGGCGGTGCACCGCGAGAGGCACTTGTCGTCGCCGCAGGCGAAGGGCTCGCACGACTTCGTCGCCGGCGCGGGGCAGGCGCCCTTGCCGTCGCACTTGGCCTCGAGCGTCTCGGTTCCGTCTCCGCAGCTCCCCGGGCGGCAATTCGTCGTCGCGGGCGCGTAGCCCTCACACGAGGCGCGTGTGGCTCCGTCGCACTGACGAGCGTTGCACACGTCGGTCCCGGCGTCGCACTTGGGGCGCGAGCCCTTGGGCGCACCGAGCACCGGCACGCAGGTGCCGACGCTGCCCTCGGCGCTGCACGCCTCGCACTGACCTTCGCAGCGTGCGTCGCAGCACACGCCGTCGGCGCAGATGCCGGTGGCGCACTGCGCGTCGGACGCGCACGGCGCACCCTGAAACAGCGCGCAGGCGTCTTTGGCGTCCTTCTCGGGCGGAATGGCCCCGCAGGTCCCGTCGACGCCCGAGCCCTTGCGCTCCTTGGTGCACGCGACGCAGACGCCTTCGCATTTGGTGTCGCAACAGACGCCGTCGACGCAGTTACTGCTCGAGCAGTCGGCGCTCACCTTGCACGCGGTACCGTTCACCGCCGGGCCGATGTCGACGAGCGCGCCTGGACCCGTCACGCCGGCGACCGAGGCGTGGATGAATCCCTTGCCCCGGAACGCCATAGCCGGGAAGCGGACCTTGGCCGTGGTGTCGGTGAACGAGAGGGTCGAGCCGACGACGCTGCCCTGACCCGACGCCGGCACGAAGACGAAGATCGGGAGGCGCGTGCTCGACGAGCTCGAGGTCTCGCGCGTGCCGACGAAGCGCGTGCCGACGAGATCGACGACCGCGCCGGGCGTGACCGACGAAGGCACGGTGGTGATCGCCGGGCGCTGGGCCATCGCCGGTCCGCGGGGCTCGAAGACGAACGCTGCGACCGACGGATCGCCGAAGCAGCCTCCGGCGCAGCCGTTTCCGCCTGCGACCATGATCCCGCCGGTGGCGAGTTGGGTCATCAACACGTCGGCGCGGCTGAGCGGAGCGCTGGCGTTCGCGGCCGTGCCGCCGCGTCCGCCCTCTCCGAGAAGCTCGAAGACCCACGACTCGGAGCGTGTGGAGAACGCAGCGCCATCGAGGCCGAAGCCGAAGAGGACCCGCCCGAACGGCAGCGGTGCCGCGCTCTGGCCGCGGAGCTCCTTCACCATCGGTCCGGCGAGCGCGAACGTGTTGGTCGCACTCTCGTAGCGCTCGAGCGGCAACGTCATGCTGCGTCCGCCGACCACGATGTCACCGCTCGAGAGCAGGCTCGCGGTTCGTCCATCGCGCGCGGCCGAGAGCGTCGGGCCCGGCGTGAAGGTCTCGGTGCTCGGATCGAACAGCTCCGACGCGTCTCCGTCGATCACGATCACCCGGCCGTTCGGGAGCAGGACTGCGCCGTGGTTCGCGTGCGCGGCGCTCATGGTCGACGTCAGCACGGTGAAGGTGCCCTTCGACTCGTCGAAGATCTCGGCCGTCGATTTGCCCGAGCCGCCCGCGACGAGGATCTTGCCCGTGGGCAGCATCGTCGCGCTCGCACCGTCACGCGCGACAGAGAGGCTCGCGGTCGCGGTGGAGGTGGTGGTGGCCGGATTGAAGATCTCGGCGCTCGACAGCGCTCCACCGCCGGCGAGGAGGACCTTCCCGGAAGGCAGGAGGACCTGTGCGTGCCCGATGCGATCGGCAAGCAGCGCACCCGCGCTGGTCCATGTGCCGGTGGAAGCCGACCACACTTCCGCGGTCTTGCGACCGTCCGCCCCAAAAGCTGGCGTTCCGCCGGCGAAGAACACGCGCCCGTCGTGCAGCCGGGTCATCCGACCATTGATCCGTCCGGCCCCGAGGGCACCTGTCGCGGTGTACGTACCTGGGCCGCCGGGATCGCTGCCGAGATAGACGGTGGCACCACCGGAGCTGCCGCCGGCGACGAGCACGCTGCCGGAGGGGAGCACCGTCGCAGTGCCGCCATCCTGGTCCTGCGGCAGCGACTCGCCTGCGCTCCACGCGTTGGTCGCGGGGTCGTACGACTGCGCCTGCGCGCCGATGAAGAGCACCTTGCCCGATGGGAGGCCGGTGCCCAGCGCACCAATCGAGGGAGACGCGACGTCGGCTCGTTTGGTGAACGTGCTCGTCGCCGTGTCGAACGTCCACGTGCCCTTGGTGAAGAAGAAGCTCGAGCCTGTCGAGGTGGCGACGCCGGTGAAGCCGTAGAGGAGCGCGCCGGTGCTGGTCGGCGCGCTGAGCAAGAGGCCGCTGATCTCGGCAGGTGCCGCGATGGCTGCGAAGTCGTTGGTGGCGCTGCGATACAGCTCGGCGACGCCGTCGCCGACGTACAGCACGTTGCCGTTGGAAAGCGGCACGGGCCGCCCGTCAGCGCTGGTCTTCTTGGTGATCGACGTCCAGGTCGAGGTGGTCGAATCGAACTTCTCGGCGACAGTGCCGGTCGTGACGAGCACCTGGCCTGCGGGCAGCCGCACCGCGCGCGTGCCGCCGGTGATCGCCAGCATCGAGGGACCTGCGGAGAACATGCCCGTCGCCGGGTTGTAGATCTCGGTCGAGGTCGTGGTGGTTCCGCCGATGATCAGCACGGTCCCGTTGTTCAAGACCGCCGCGGAGTGGCCGGGCCGCTTGACCGACATCGCGCCGACCGAGCGGAACCGTCCGGTGGTGGTCTCGTACACCTCGGCGGTCGACGTGCCGCCGCCCGCGAGCAACACCTCGGCGTTGGGCAGGAGCGTCGCGGTGTGACCGCTGCGGAGTCGCGTCGGCAGCGACGTCGCGCTCCATGCGGGATCGATCACGATCGGGTAGGCGACACCCTCGGGGACCTGGACCTCGACCCGATTGCCCGCGATCGCGAGCCGAACCTGGAACGCGCGCCCGTCGCGATCCCACGCGCCGTCGGCGGTGAGTCGCACCCGCGGGATTCCTGCGCCGTCGAGCACTTCGACGGTGCCGCCCGCGCCGTCTTCGGTTCGTCGCAGGGCGTGGCCCGCGGGCAGATCGAGCGTGTAGGCGAGCGGAGCGCGCTTGGGCAGGCGGTGAAGGAGCTCGACCGCCGCGCCGCGATCGAACACCAGCGTCTGCGCGCCGCTCGCATCGTCGACGACCGCGTGGCGTTCCTCGACGTGGGCCGCGCCGCTCGCGCCTTCCACGCGGAACACGAGGCTCGTCTCGCCGTGCAGCGCGAAACTGCCGCGGTCGATTCGCGCGAGGAGCTTGTCGGTCGAGACGACGATGCCGGACTTGCTCACGCGAGGAAGCGTGCGCGCGCGATGCAGCAGCGTGGCGACCTCAGTGCCTGTTCTCTCGAACGAGGCCACCACTCCCGCGCTCGTCGCGTTGGTCGACTGCGTGCTCGGACTCGAGCAGCTGGGGAGAAGAAGGAGAACGACCGGAGCACAGGCGACGCGACGCATCCATGCGTTATATCAGCAGCCGAGGCTCGATCCAGGGTCGACGCCGAGCATGGAACAGAATCGCTTGTACGCGTCGATTCGCGAGTTGACCTGGGTGGGATTCCGTCCACCACATTCCAGCGAACCGTTGATCGTGCGAATCGTCTCGCCGAAGCCACGGTCGGTGGCGATCGCCGTGTGTGCGGTCATCGAGCCAGCGCCGTTCGAGGACATCCAGAACCAGAGCCCGGTCGCCCACGCGACCCACGATTCGCGCGCGACGCGATCCGGATCGGTGCGGAGCACGTTCGGGTCGCCGAAGATCGACTGGCTCGCCGAGCAGTAGTTGTAGTTCCAGCTCAGTTGGATGGGACCGCGACCGTAGTAGCGCTTGCCGGGTGCCGGCGCGCAGCTGGCGCCCCAATCGGTGTACTCGCCCTTGGCGATCTCCTCGACGTACACGAGCGCTCCGGTCTCGTGATTGACGTTGGCGAGGAAAGCCGCCACCTCGCGCTTCTGCGCTGCGAGGCTCCCGCTGGTCGCGAAGGCGGGATACTTCTTCGTCGCCTCGACGAGGCCGTCGTAGGTGTAGAACGCGTTTCGTCCGGGGAACATCGCCTCGAACGTCGCGCGCGAGAGGATCTTCTCGAGACCGCTGCCGCCGCTCGGCGGCGTGGTCGTCGGCGGCGTGGTAGGCGTGGTCGTCCCGCTGCACGACGTGGGACTCCAGAACCACGTGCTGATGGTCGGGTCGTAGCCAGGGTTGTCGTGCGTCGCGACGTAGTACTTGCCGCCGTAGCTGACGACATCGCCGGTGCGATACGGCGTGCCTGCACGCCAGGTGCTCGCCTTGCAGCTTCCTCCCGGCGCAGGCGTCGTCGTTCCTCCGCCGGTCGTTCCGCCGCCCGAGCCGCCGCACGCGCTGCTCTCGGACCACGCGTCGCGCCACGCGAACCCGCTGCCGGGCGCGTACGCGCCGCCGAGGCTGCACCAACCGGTGTACGGCCAGGGCTTGCACGCGTAGCCCTTGCCGCCCGCGGTCACGAGCGCGCCTGCGGCGTAACGGGTGCCCGCGACGTAGGGCGCGCAGCTCGTACCCTGCGCGCCGTATTCGTTGTCGTCGTTGCCATCGCCCGACGGGGACGCGCAAGCGACGAAGGACAGAGCGAGGGTCGCGGCGAGGAGCATGCGGTGCATGACCGGACGCCTTAGCGAGCGCGATGCCAGCCCCGATCGTCGGCGATTCTCGTAGTTCGCCCGGTGCGCGTGGGGGAGTGCACTCCCCGTCCCGTCATTCCCGTGAGGCTACTTGGCCGCGCGATCGCGCTGCCGTCGCCCACCGGCGATGAGCAGGTGCTGGTAGCTCTCGGGGAGCAAGCGCTGCATGAAGTCGATGAACCGCGCGTCGAGGCCGATCAGCTGACGCCGACGGTTGGCGAGGATCGCGCCGACGATGTCCTTGGCTGCGTCGTCGGGTGAAGTGCGCGCGATCTTCTCGAAGTCGGCGGCGACCTGATCGGAGTCCTTCACGCCCCAGTCAGGGCTCACGCGGGTGCGCGCGCTGCGGGCGATGTTGGTCTTGATCCCGCCAGGGTGCACGCAGGTCACGCCCACGGCGGACCGTTCGATCTCGAGCTCGGTGCGCAGCGCCTCGGTGAACCCGCGCACCGCGAACTTCGCGGCGTTGTACGCCGACTGGGTCGGCACGGCGATGATCCCGAAGACGCTCGAGATGTTGACGATGTGGCCCTCGCCCGCGCTCTTGAGGTGCGGGAGGAACGCCTTGGTCCCGTAGACCACGCCCCAGAAGTTGATGTTCATCAGCCACTCGAAGTCCTCGTAGGACATCGACTCGACGGTGGCGCCGAGACCCACGCCGGCGTTGTTCACGATGACGTTGACCCGTCCGTGCGCGGCGACGGTGTCGTCGGCCCACGCGTGCACCGCAGCCTTGTCGGCGACGTCGAGCCGCGTGGAGGTCACCTTGACCCCGAGCGCGCGGCACGCGTCGGCGGTCTGGTCCACGCTCGCGCGGTCGATGTCCGAGAGCGCGACGTGGCAGCCCTGGCGAGCGAGGAGGACGGCGGTGGAGCGACCGATGCCGGAGCCGGCGCCGGTGACGGCGGCGACCTTGTCTTGGAGGGTTTTCATCTGGTACCAATTGGTACCACACTTCATCGCCGACGCGCGACCACGCGGCGACGCTGCAGTAGATGTGCGCCGAGGAGTGTGGCCGCGCCCAGGCCGGCGATGGCGGCTCCGAGACGCAGCCCTCGTGGGCGATGCCGGACTACGAGTCGGCCGTGTGAGCCAGCGGGAACGCGAACCGAAAGCGCCACTCCCTCGAACGCTGCGACAGCAAGCGGGACGGAGTCCAGAGATGCTTCGTAGCCGACATCCCAGGCGCGACGAAACACGATCAGGCCTGGAGCGGTCGGCCCGACGGCGACGTCCACCGCAACGCTGGTTTCGCGTTCGACGGGAGCACCGAACGTGCATGGCGCGAACCGCTCCTCGGGCCCCGTCAGAGCGGGTGCGGAGACGATATGCGCGCGCAACCCGTGTTCGGGCACGAGGGCGTCGGCGGCCGCGGCTGCGGCGCTCGCAACCTGCATCGCCGAATCGACACATCGTACCTCCGGGGCGGGCAGGTCGCGGTGGAGGAGGTAGAAACTCGTCAGTGTCTCCGTGACCTTCCACCCCTTCGATACGAGATACTCGATCGGAGGCTTACGCCTGCCGTACCTGGGAACGACCAGACCATCGACGCCGATGCGATCGAGAATCTCACCAGGAGCCATGCCGGTTCGCAACAGGTCGTCGAACCTGTTGGGGGCCAGGTCACCATGCGTGCCGACGTTGATCCGCGCGCTCCCGCCCAACCCGAACACCTCGGCCAGGCCACGAGGATGCATCGGCGAGTAGCCATTCACGAACCGAAGGCCGGCGAGCAGAGGCAGACTCCCCGGGCGCATGTGCGTTCCCGGCTGCGTGACGTCGACCGACGGAAAGAGGTCGAGCCGTTCAGCCAACACGAAATACAACCGGCGCTGGTCGAATGGGGCGGGCCTCCGCATCGAGTCGTCGACGGGCCACGTGAACATCTGATCGGAAGGCTCGAGGAGCGCGTAGTTCACGCCTTGCGCGCCGATCACGAGTGTGAGCGGGAACGCACGCGCGATGAGCGAAGTCCTCGGAACCGCGAGCTCGGCGAACATCCACATCGCCAAGAGGCAGAGGAAACTGAGGAGCATCATCCGCTCCATCGCAGCATCGCTCCGGTTCTCTGGTGGATGCAGCGCCCAAGCGCCGATCACGACGAGGCTCGAGAGAGTCGCTGGATGCCCGAGGACTCGCCGGAGCATCGGTTGGTCAGGTGGGGGCGGTTCGCGCAGGGAATCGATGCGCACCGCGGTCAAGGCCAGGGCCAGGTGGAACAGCGGGAGCCACCGGAAGCTCCACTGCATGGTACCGAGTGACGGAAGCACGCAGAGTGCGCTCGCGATGATCAGCAGAAGGACCTCACTGGCATGTTCCGCCCAGAGTCGGCGGAGCGAACGCAGCCGGAGTGAGACGAGCATGGCCGCAGGCCACAGTCCCGAGCTGAGCTCGCGGCCGGCGTGGGGCTCCGGGACACTGCTCGTTTGCCAGGTCGACACGAACAGTGGGTAGAACAACGAGGGCCAAGCCGAGAGCGGTACGACCCAAACGGCCGAGAGTCCGCGCTGCGTCACGCGCATCGTGGTGCGGGCGTATTCGAGGAAGACGAGAAGCGCCGGCGCCGCGAGCATCGAGCCGACTGCAAGCGCGGCGGCTACGGGCCACGCGGCCGTCAATCGGCGTACGCGTTGGACCTCGCGGGTAGCAAACCACGCCGACACCAACGCCAACATCAGCCCGGTGTAGGGCCAACCTGCCGCCAGGATCAGGTAGACGAAGACAGCGGGCTCCGCGAAACGTGCAGGTCCCTGGCGATGCGCGCTGCGCTCGAGGCCGGCGAGGTACCAGGGCAGCCACGCGAAGCTCGCCAGTGCAGGCAGCCAGTTGCAGCCCCACCCGACGAGCCATCCACTCGAACCAACGACGAAGCCTGCGACCGTGGCACGGCGTGAGTCGACACCGACGACGCGCGCCCACCGGTGTGTGCCCGCCGCGAGAACGAACAGATGGGCGAGACACAACACGGTGGCCGTAGCCTGCAGACCGAGGCCGAGCGCGCGACACAGGACGTCGAGGCCGAGTCGAAAGATGGAGAAGACGCCGTACTGGTACTCGCCTGCGAGCGCTCCGCCCGCCCACACGGAGGGAGTGATGGTCGGCAACTCGCCGCCAAGCACCGTGGCCCCGACCCGGAATGAGCCAGGCAGGTACTGCAGCTGCATGTCGTCGTGGAAGAAGTACCCGGGCGCGAACGGCAGCTGCACGAGGAAGAACACGACGACCCAAGCCGCCGCAGCCAGACTCTCGGTGACCGACACCTCGTGGCTAGGAGTGGTCACGCAGAGACCGCATGAACGTTAGGGTGCGCCGCACGTTTCTCGCGCGCGAGCGAAGGCTGAACGCCCATCGAGACTCCCCGTGTTCGCGCGCACCGAAATCGACGTCGAACGTGCGTACGTCGAATCCCTCGCGGACCGCGAGCCAATAGAAATAGAGATCGAGCGAGAGATCGTTCGGCGGCGCGACAGCAAGGTCGAGGAGCGTGCGCGGGAAGGCCTTCGGCTGCGCATTGATGTCGCTGAGGTTCTCGCCGACGATCGCCGCGGCGGCGACTTGCATGCCGAAGGTGAACGCCCGATCCGCAAGGGGACGTCCGCGCCGTCGCCCTTTGACGAAAGTGCGTTCCGGGGCGGCAGAGCGTTCGAGCAGCTCGAACGCCGCAAATACGTCGCGCGGTGGCGTCTGACCATCCGCGTGCGTCCAGGCGAGCCACTGGCCGCGAGCCGCGCGCAGGCCGGTCATGATTCCGTGTCCGTATCCGACGTTCGGCGCCGGCACTCGGACGGCTCTCGCGAACTCGGCAGCGTCGCCGCGGAGCAGCTCGCCGAGCAGCGTCTGCGTCTCGTCGGTGCTTCCGTTGTCGACGAGCACGAGCTCCCACGTATCGAATCCAGGTCGCCGCTCTGCCCGGAATCGAGCGAGCAACGAGGGGAGGTTCTGTGCCTCGTTCCAGCACGGAACCACGATGGAGTGAGAGACTGTCACCAGGTCCCCCCGCCGCGAAACACGGCATTCCAGTACTCGAACGTGCGCAGCTCTTCGGGCGTGCCGAAGGGCAGGTACTTCGTGACGGGGAAGATGCGCACGTCCTCGCCCGACTCGACCATCCGCCGGACGATGGTGTCGACGTAGAACTCCCCGTTCACGCGCTGGTCATCGGCGACGAGCGCGTCGATCGCACCGCGGAGCTTCCGCCCACTCCCGAAGAGGAACGTGCCGGTGACGACCCACTGCTCGCTCGAGGGAAGGTTGGGGACGGGTTCCTTGACGGCGACCGCTTGCACGCGCTGCCCATCGTCGGAGCGCATCCAGCCGTACATCTTTGGCCGCCAGATCGCGGGGAGGTGCCCGCGTGCTGCGAAGACCACGAGGGGTGCGCTCCCTTTCGCCACGGCCCGCTCGGCCGCGAGCAGCCGATCGATGTCGTAGACGTAGGCCGTGTCACACGGCGTGACCATCACGGGTCGATCGTCGTCGTCAGGAAACAGCCCGCGAGCCACCGTGCACGCCTGTCCTTCGGTCGGCGTGTCGAGGGCGACGATCGTGACGGGCGGCGCTGCCGCGCCGAGCGCCGCCCCGACGCGTTCGTCCTTCGCGAGCTCCTTTCGCAGGACGACGGTTCGGGCGATCGGCTTCGGCAGGGTGTCGAGCGACGCCGCGAACATCGGACGCCCGGCGACGGGAATGAGCGGCTTTGGATCGGCATACCCGACTGCCGCGAACCGTGTTCCCAGCCCCGCCATCGGCAACAGCTGGGTCGCGCACGAACGCACGGAGGCGAGCTCGCGCCGGAACTCGTCGAGACGGCTCAGCGATGATGCCCATGAGGCCCAGTCGTCGAGGTCTTCGGCCGTCCCCCACTGGAAGAATCGCTCCACCGGGAATACGCCGACGTCGCCGCCCTGCTCGATGAGCATCTGCATCAGCATGCTGACGTAGAACTCGCCCTGCACTCGCTCGCCACGCGCGATCAGGGCACGAGCCAGCGCCTTGGCTCGCGCGCCGGAGTCGAACCAATAGAGGCCCGTCGATGCCCACTCGGCGAGCTTGTCGCGCGTGAAGTGATGCTTTTCGCGGATCTCGACGACGCGATTACCGTCGGTTCGCATGTATGCATAGAGCGTGGGACCGAGCGAATGTGGATGGAATCCGCGATAGGCGCTCATTGCGCCGTTGCGGTTGCGGATGAACGTCGAGAAGGCAGGGAAGTCCCACTCCACGCCGAAATCACAGTAAGAGACGAGCAGATCGTCGTCGTCGGGAAGCGCGTCCGCGGCGTCGAGGAGCGTGCGCACCGGCCCATCCTTGTGCGGCTCACAGACGACGATCCGGCTGTTCGGACGGAGGTCGGACAACACCGACGCGAGGTCGGTCGTCTCGGCATGCTCGCGGTTGATCGCGAAGACGACGCGTTCGACGCCCGGGTAGGCGTCGAGGACTCGAGCGATCATGGGCCGTCCCGCGACGTCGATCAGCGGCTTGGGACGGGTGTGACCTGCGCGTCGGTACCGATCGCCGGCACCCGCCATGGGAACGAAGAGAGTCGTCATGCCTCCTCCACGCGGCGCTGACGATAGGCCTCCGCCGGATCGGCCCGCAATGCCTCGACGGCCGCGCGAGGGAGACGCAGCGGCGTGACTCCCGCAGCCTCGAGGACATCTTCGACCCAGTCGTGGGCTGCGACGATCTCGCAGGCACCGTCGAGCGCGGCAGCGCTCCGCGCGACCATGCGGCGAGATCCGGTGTCGTCCTGCAGCACGCCAAGCGCTGTCGCGGTGTCGATGTCATCGACCTCGACGGCGGGGGCATAGACGATCGCGTCGGGGAACAAGTAACCGGTGAAGGGGCGTCGGTCCGGTAGCTTCCTCGACGAACCCGCCGACGGGCCGAGATAGGCACCGAGGTACTCCGCGAACGGCGGTGCATCCGGGAAACGGTCGAGCGCCGCGGCCTCCAGCTGTTCGAGGCGCTCGATCGCCACACCGACCGACTCGTCGAAGAGCAACACGCCGTGCGACTCGAGCAGCACCGACGCGTGCGGGGCGACGGTCGTTGCACGCACGGCCAGGGCGAGGGCGCGCCCCGGCGGATGGTATGGCACGCGCGGACCGACGAACGGGACGGCTCCCTCGGGTGCGCAGGCGGCGAGAAGCATTCCCACCGAATGCACGTGCACGACCAGGCGCGCGGGCAGAGCGTGGAAGAACGTCTCCATCGAGGGCCGGGGCGTGATGGCGAAGAGGGCCTTCTCGGCCGCCGCATCCCCTTCGAGCGCACGCACCGCGAGGTCGAGCGGGACGAGCGCGTGACCGCCGGGGGCTGCGGCCGCCTCCAGCCGGATCCCGCTCGCCTTGACGAAGAGCGTTCCGGATTCCTTGACGGAGACGTTCCCCCCTGCGCCCTGCGCAAAGGCGGGGCCGCGCAACGCGTGACAGAGAGCTCGAAGATCCTCTCGCGCGGTCATGGCATCGCTTCGAGAATACGCGCGAGCTCGGGAAGCGGGATGCCAGAAGTGGTGCTCGATGGCGCGAGGAAGAACGGTAGGTTCAATCGGCGCGCCCCTTCGCCATCACGCTCATCCGTGTCGCCCAGCACCACACAGGTTCGGAGCGAGACGCCGAGGCGGGCCGCCGCGAGTTGGAACGGGCGCGGATCGGGCTTTTCGGCGCCCGCCTCCTCGCTCGTCACGAGTGCGTCGATCGCGGAGAGCAGACCGAGTGCCGAAAGCTTGCGCAGTTGCACCGCGAGGGTGAGATCGGTGACCAGGGCGATTCGCCCGCCACGCCCACGGAACCCCTCGAGGAGCTCCCTTGCCCCATCGCGCAGTCGAGCGGTCGCGAGGAAGACCTCCCAATAGCGGGCGTCGAGCTCGAGACAACGGGGAAGCAAGTCGAGGCGGGAGTCTTCGTGAGCGAGCTCTGCGAGGTACAGCAGACGCGAGTGGCTCGCGGCCGTACCCGCCGTTCGCGCCTTCACGGCCGCTCGTGCGCGAGCCCAAGCGTCCTTCGCGTTCCCGACGCCCATGCTCCCGAGGGTCGCGAAGAGGTCGGCCTCCGCGGCTCTGGCCGCTGGCGCGTAGTCGTAGAGCGTGTCGTCGAGATCGAGCAGCAGTCCTTGCGGCATGTCAGCCCTGTACCCCGAGCGCCGCGAGTCGCAGCCGCGCGCTGATGGCGTGAAGCAGCGCGAGCTGGACGAGGCCACGGGCGCCTGGGTGGAAGGCAACCGCGGCGTCGGTGACCAGGTCGTCGAGATTGGGGATGATGAAGGCTGCGACACGGCGGATCGTGCGCTCGTCGACGAAGCCGCGGATCTGCAGCCGGTCGCGCGAAAGCGACTCGTCTGGTGTCCAGGTCACCTCCAACGTATCGACGCGCTCGAGTGCGTCGATGAGTTGGAGCGGTTCGAGCGTCGAGCCCATCTCGAGCTCCAGGCTGACCATGCCTGCCTCTTGAAACGCCTCGAGGTAGCGAACGACGACGTCGGCATATCGCATCTGAGGCTGCACGTAACGCGCCGAATCGTCGCTACGCTCCGCCATGCTTTGCTCGACGCGCTCGGGCGTGTGACCGCGTTCGCTCACGTCACGCGCGATCTTCCAGCTCCGCCGGATCTCGGGGGCTGGGTCGACGAAGACCTTGAGGTGCAGGAGCTCCCTCTGGGTCGGGAGGTAGAACGGATGCAGCCCGACGATGGCGACGAACTCCGCGGTCGCAGTGAGCTGCGGCTCGGTGAAGCGACCGTCTCCATGGTCGTAGTGGCGGCGGCGAACGTCCGCTCCCGTGCGCAGCGCGGCGACGCTGGTCAGTTGCTCGCCGAGGCGGTTCGCGCGTGGATCGAGGTGGGTGTAGCGCCGCCACATCACGTGCCCACGCTCCCACTTGTGATCGTCGTCCCCGTAGACGACGGCGAACTGATCTCCGAGCAAGGCTCCGAGATCTACCGCGATCGTGTGCTTCCCCGCCGCGCTGTCGCCGCCGATCCCGAGCATGAAGCTCTGGTCGCGGAAGGGGTATACCGCGTTGGAAACGACCCCTCGTCGATACATTTCGCTTCCGGCGACGACGAGGCACGCGAAGAGCCCTGACCAGAGGACGCTCGCACCGGCCGGTGAGAAGACTGCCGGAGCCCACCCCGCGAGCAGTTGCGCCGCATGGTCCCCGAAGCCTCGACCGAGCGTGGGATCAAGGGCCTCGAGCGTGACCCGCGGCTCGGCGACCAGGAAGTACCCGAGGTATGCGACGTTCACCGCCAGCAAGGCCGTGCGGCTGTTGCGGCCGAAACGAACCGCCAGAAACGCTAGCAGCGGCAACGACCAGAGAAACCAGCCGGGCTGTGGCGGCACCAGCGCGACAAGGACCAGATAGGCGATACCGACGAATACGAGAGTCAGCTCGCGGTTGAGCTTTCGATAAGTGGCAAAGCGCAAGAACGTGACCCCGAGGGCCGCGGGCGCGATGTGCAGCATGACCCCGAACGCGCCATACGGGATCGTCACCGCCCACATTCGTTTCGTCTCGGCGCTTCCGAAGACCATCGTCCGAAAGGCGAACGACCGCGCGGCCGGAACGAGAAGCGCGGCTGCAACGAGGACCGCGCCCGCCGTGTAATAGAGCCACCCGAGCCGCGGCCGCCGATCGCGGTAGAGGAAGACCACCACGAATGGCAACGCTACGAGGATGTGCAGCTTGGTCGCGAGCGCCAATCCAAAGACGACGGCGGATGCCACCAGGCTGCGCGTGAACGCGAGGTAGAGCGCGCCGACCAGCAGTGCCATCGGAATCAAATCGAGCTGACCATGCACGTACGTCGCGTAGACCACGATCGGTGACAGCCAGTACCAGTTGACGCATTCCGGTGCGTGGACTCGCGACCACCGCATCAACACGAGGAGCACTGCGAGGTCCGCGGCGAGCAGCGGCACACGCAGCAAGAGCAACGCGAGATGTCCGCTCGGATCGAATGACGAGAAGGCTGCGGGAATGAACGCGGGTAGCAGCGCAAGGAGCATCCCCGGGCCGTATGGAAACGCGAGTGGCTCGCCGCGCGCGAAGAATCGCGACCAGACGTCGAGCGTTCGGCCGTGCGCGGCTTCGTAGACGACGGGAGCAAACCAGCGCGTCGCGAAATGTGACCCGAGCGCGAAGGCGCAGAGCACCTTGACCAACAGCCCCGCCCAGAATGCGGGACTCCGTTGGAGCCACTGGAGCTCCTCGGCGAAGGGCCACCCCTGGCGCGGCGTCCGCGGGAGATCGACGCCGGCACTCATCTCGGGCGGGCGGCTTCGCGCGAGGGGCGCCGCGGCGTCCTTCGTCACGGTGTGCTCCAGGCAGCGGGCAGCTTCGTGCAGACGGCGTGGAACTCACGGCCACGGATGCTGCCCACGAGCTCTTCATGCCGAGAGATGTCGTGTCCTTGGAGCTCGGGGCTGACCAAGCACAGTCGGTGGTCCAGTGCGAGCGCGCTCCAATGCTCGGCGGTGCCCGGGAAGCGAGTGAAGCAGTCGACCCATACCCAGTCGGCAACTCCCCGCCAGGCTCGGACGAATTCGAGGGGCTCGTACTCCGACCACCGCACGGCCATCCTCCGCTCTCCGCGGCGACCGAGCTTGGTCATCGCGGGGATGGAGCAGTCGAGGAGGAAGAAGTCCTCGATGCCGTGTGCCTTCGCCGCGGCCACTACGTACTCCTCGATGCCCTCGCACTTGATGTTGAAGATGCACGCACGGCTACCCACATGCGGTAGATACTCCTCCAGCCGCGGACCATCGGTGAACGGATCGTGCGTGACGATGACTCGCTGCCCGTCCGAGCGCAGATCGAGCTCGATCCCGGGCTCGCCCGTCGTGCGCAGCGCTTCGACGTCGTTCACCCTGTGACGGTAGACACGGATCACCTCGCTCGACCCCTTCGGCTCGGGCGGGAGTGTACCATGCGACGCGATCAGCTCCCCCGCACGCCGATGCCGTCGTACTCGAAGCCGCGTCTGCGCAAGCCGTAGCCCGACCAGATGTTCCGGGCGTCGATGACGAGGGGCCTTCTCATTCGGCGGGCGAGCTCGTCGAAATCGGGATTCTGGTACTCGCGCCATTCCGTCATCAGCGCCAGCGCATCCGCGCCCTCTGCGCCTTCGTACGCGTCGTCGACGACGAGCACCCGCGCGCCGAATCGCCTCGCGACCTCTGCGCCGGCCTTGGGGTCGTGGGCGACCACTGTTGCGCCCGCCGCGAGGAGCCCCTCGATGAGCGTCAACGACGGAGCCTCGCGCACGTCGTCGGTCTTTGGCTTGAACGCGACACCCCAGACCAACACGCGCTTGCCGCGGAGGTCTCCGCCGAAGTGTTGCTCGAGCTTTTGCAGCACCACACCGCGCTGACGATGGTTCACCCGCTCGGTCGCCGACGCGAGCTCGAGCTCGAGGCCGTGCTCGGCTCCGATGTGCACGAGCGCTTGAACGTCCTTGGAGAAGCACGACCCGCCGTAGCCAGGGCCCGCGTAGAGGAACTTCGCGCCGATGCGTTCGTCGGCTCCGACGCCGAGGCGCACGTGGTGCACGTCGGCCTCGACGCGCTCGCAAAGGGCGGCGACCTCGTTCATCAACGAAATGCGCATCGCCAACATCGTGTTCGCGACGTACTTCGTGAGCTCGGCGCTCCTCGGGTCCATCCACAGGGTGCGATTGCGGTCGAGACAATACGGGTGATAGAGCCGCTCGAGCACGTCGCGCGCGAAGTGGTCGCCGTCCTCGCAGCCGAGGACGATGCGGTCCGGACGAAGGAAGTCCTGGACGGCCTCTCCCTCACGGAGGAACTCGGGATTGGAGACGACGTGCACCCGATGGGCGGCGCCCTCGACGCATCGCCGGACCCGGGCGTTGGTTCCGACGGGCACTGTGCTCTTGAGGACGAGCACGAGCTCGCGGGTGGCCGCCGCAGCGACCGTGTCGGCGACCGAGTCGACCGCAGCGAGATCGGCGCTGCCGTCGAGGCGCGCAGGCGTGCCCACGGCCACGAACACGACCTCGGCGTCCGCCACTGCGGCACGCAAATCGGTCGAGAACTCGAGCCGGCGTCGGAGCACGTTGCTCACGACCAGCTCTTCGAGGCCGGGTTCGTAGAGTGGGAGCCCACCGTTCTGCAGACGCGCGATCCTCGCGGCGTCGCTGTCGATGGCGTTGACGTGGTTGCCGCTCTCGGCGAGCGCGGCAGCCGTCACCAGTCCTACGTACCCCGTTCCGATTGTGCAGACACGCATTCGATCAGGCCGGGGTCGAGCACTTCACGCCTTTGATGAGCGTGCTCTTGTTCCCCTTGTTGCACTGGCGGACGAGGCCGGCAGCGTCGAGGAGCACGTAGACATCCGTCTCGGTCTTGGGCGGCGAGGCCCACTCGCAGGCGAGCGTCTCGCACTCGGCGACGTCGAGCGGCTTGGTGGTGCTCGCGGTGCAGATGATCTTCGACGGGTCCGCGGTGGAGCCCTCGTAGAAGGTGACCTTGTAGTTGGACGGCGCCTTCGCTGCGCCGCGGTTGCACGCCTGGACCGAGAGCGTCAGCTTGCCGTCCTTGCAGAGCGCGCTCGTGCCCTTGGCGGTGAGATCGGGCGACTTGAGCGGATCGTTGGAGCCAGGGGTGTTCTTGCGGAAGTCGTTGTACTTCGGCGTGGTGCTCTTCCAGTTCGGCACCCACTTGCTCGTCTGCGGGATGGTGCCGTCGTCGTTGACGTTGGTGATCGAGTACGCGTGCTGGTTCCACAGCGGCCGGCTCTTCACCCAGCGGTCGGCGAAGTCGTGGTAGACGCGAATGCCCGCGAACCCGTGCGGATGCGACGCGCGGCAGGTGTTGCCCGTTCCCGGCGTGCCGGTCGGCGCCGGCATGCAGATGAAGCCGACCTCCATGCACTTGGCAGCATCGCCTGCGGGGCAACACTGGGCGTCGGCGGTGCACCGGCAGAAGCCCGAGTTGCACACGCCCGACGCGCAGTCGGTGTTCTTGTCACACCGGAGCCCTGCGAACACGGCGTCGACGCCGACGCTGGGGCGCGTGCTGTCGGGGAACTCGATCTCGCCCGCGCCGCAGGCGACACCGGCCGAGCCGGTCCCGCAGTTGAGGTTCGAGGGGATGATCAGCTCGGCGCGGTCGTCGTTGTTCACGTCGGCGACGATCGGGTTCTCGTACCAGGTGCACGAGGACATGTACTGGCTGAAGATGACCTCGCCGGTCGTGCCCTTGTAGACGCGGGCGAAGCACTCGTCGGCGTAGATCGCCTCGGCGGTGCCGTCGGCGTCGAAGTCGAAGACCGACGAGCCGGTGATGTTCGACGTGTGGTCCTGCGACTTCTTCGTCCACAGAATGCTGTCGGTCCGGCTCGTGTTGCACTTGCCGCCGGGGCGGACGCTCGCAGCTACGCAGTCGGGATCGAACACCGTGTAGCTGTCGCTGCCGGCGACGGCGATTTCTGGCTGGCCGTCGCCGTCGAAGTCCGCGACGGTCGGCGGGCCTCCGCCGGCGCTGCCCGGCAGCATGAGCGGACCCCACACGACGCTGCCGGAAGGACTCTCGACGACCATCTTGCCGGCGGCGATCACTACGATCTCCGCCTTGCCGTCGAACACGCCGTCGACGGCGTTGGTGCCGAAGTCCGCGAGCGCCGTGAGGCCGGCGAACCCGCTGGGGATGCTTGCGACGACGGTGACCCACTTCTTGGTGGTCTTGTCGAAGCGGTAGATCGCGGTGCCGTTGACCATCTCGACGTTGCCGTCGCCGTCGATGTCGGCGACCACCGGGAACTGGCCGTAGCCGAAGATCCCGAAGCCGGCGGGCTGGTCGGCCAGCAGAGTCCCCGTGCTGGAGAACACGTATCCTTCGCGGAGCACCTCGGGCTTGCCGTCGTCGTCGAGGTCGTGGATCGACGGACCGGCCCATTCGCGCCCGCCTGCGGTCGACCACGGCGTGCCGTCGGGGAGGCGCGCGCGCCAGAGGATGGTCCAGCCGGTTGCCTTCTTGGTGAACGCGATGACCGAGCCGGTGGTCGATGTCGGCTTCGAGTAGGCGACGATCTCGGGCAGACCGTCCCCGTCGAGATCGCCGATGGCAACCGGCGACGAGGCGCTGACGGTCGCGCTCTCCGGCCCGATCTTGCCGAGGTTCGCCGTCTGCGAGCAGTCCTTCCCCGAGAGCACGCGGAGGATTCCGTCCTGCTCCGAGGAGCCGTCGAACCCGTTGTAGAACGGCGCGACGATGCTCGGCATGCCGCCCTTCTCGAAGGTGGCGACCATCGGCGTCGCGAGCACGTTGAGGAACGTCGCGTTGGGATCCCCGTCGGGCGCCTTCTTGAACTCGCAGTACACCTCGGGCGCGAACAGGCCGACGGGGATCACGGTCGCACAGTCCGGATTGTTCACCTTGCCGGGCGGGCCATACGGGAGGCACTTGCCGAGCGCCTTGTCGCAGTACGTATCGTTCTGACAGGTGTCGTCGGTGGTGCAGGGCTGGTCCTGGATGCAGGTGCCCTTCCAGCACATGAAGCCCGTCACGCAGGGCGGGAGGCACTCTCCGCCGTCACCGCCGCCGACGTCGAAGGGACTCGTGCTGTCCTCGACGCTGGTGTCGCCGCCGCCTTCGACCGTGCCGCTGTCGCCGCCGGGCTCGACGGGCTGCTCGCTGTCGCCTCCGCCACAGGCGCCGAACAGGGCAGCAGATGCGATCAGGGACAGCAGCGGAATTCGCAGCAGCATGGGCAAATCATGGCCCGGCGCGCAGCGGGTGGCCAGGACATCGACGCGCGCCGTTCGACCGCGCAGCATCGGCCCGTGCCCGATGCGCGAACACGGCTGCCCCGCGTTGCGTTGTCGCTCGGCCTGGTGTTCCTGGTTGGAGCGTCGGGGTTCGCGGTCGAAGTGGTGATGCTGTGGCTCGCGGCCCTGCTCGTCCCCCTCGCGCTCGCGGGGTTCGGCGAGACCCTTGCCATAAATCGGGCGCGAGCCTGAGCTAGACTCGGACCGTGCGCGCGGGCTCCTGGTTCCTCTTCGCGATCGTTTTCGTGGGCTGTACGCCGAGCGCCGAGCGCGTCTGCGCCCGCAAGATGAAGCTCTCCGAGGACCGCTTCGGCAAGCTCGATCCGGTCTCGCACAAGGCGGGGTTCCGCCATTGCGTCGAGCTCGCCATCGAGGAGCGGAAGAAGGATCCGAAGGGCTACAAGTGCCGGGGCAACTGTCTGCTCGACGCGCGGCACCTCGACGAGCTCGCCGACTGCGACAAGAGCTGCCGATGAGCGCGTGCTAGAGTCTGCCGCGTCCATGTCCGGCGACGACGACAAGCGTTCGGCCACCTCGCCCTTTCCGCTCAGCCGCCTTTCCGCGCCGCACGATCTCGTCGACGTCGCGCGAGAAATCCAGGCTGCAGACGCGACCCTCGGCGGCGTGACCGTCGCGAAGCTCCGAGTCATCGCCGAGCAGATCCGCGCGCTGCAAGCGCAGGCGGCGCGCGTGCTCGAGGACGCCAAGCACGCGGGCGAATTGCACCGCGCCGCGTGTGCGTTCAAGCGGCGGCCCGGGTACGTCTACCATCTCTATCGCAAGCAGGCGGAAGGATCGTTGTACTGGTCGATGCTCTCGCCCGCCGAGTGGGGAACGCCGCCCGACGAGTTCCAGGGGAGCTTCCGCCTCGAGGTCGACATGACCTGGACGCCCGTCGACGAGATGGAGCAACGCGACACGCTGGAGGAACCGCTCCGAAAGTTGCTCCGCTGAGCGTTCACACCAGCTCGCGGTAGACCTCGAGCGTCGCCTCGGCAGTGCTCTTGCGTCCGAAGGTCGCAGCGCGCCGCAGACCCCGCGCGCGGAGCTCGTCGCGGAGCGCAGGGTCGTCGACCACCCGAAGGAGGGCATCGGCGATCGCGGTCTCGTTCCAGGGATCGACGAGCAACGCTGCGTCGCTCGCGACCTCGGGCATCGCGCTGATGTTGGAGGTGACGACGGGGCATCCGCAGGCCATCGCCTCGGCGACCGGCAGCCCGAACCCCTCGATGAACGAAGGATGGCAGAGCGCGGTCGCACCCCAGAAGAGCGCGCGAATCTCGTCGTCGTCGAGGCCGTGGAGAAAGTGCACGCGCGCCTCCACGCCGAGGCTGCGCATGAGCGGCAGCAGGCGCGAAGAGCGCCCGAGCCGGTGAACCATCACCAGGTCGATTTCGGGACGATCGCCGAACGCGCGTGCAAACGCGCACACGACGCCCTCGTGGTTCTTGTATCCAGCGAATTGACCGACCGAGAGGACGTAGCGTTTGACTCCAGGGAGTCGCTCGTCGCGCACACGCGCGAGCGCCGTCGCGTCCTCCGAGGAGTCGTCCATCGGACGCAGCCACGGCTCGACACCGAGCGCAGTGACGCGGGTGCGCTCGGCGGCCTTCGAATCGATGTCGCCGATGGCCCGGCGGCTCGCCTCGGACACGGTGACGATGCGTGCCGAGCGCTGCAGCGCGCGACGCATGCCGTGCTGCCAGTACATGGTCTCGACCCGACCCCACGCGCCCGGCCGACGGCAGAGCTCCGGGGCCTCCAGCCACATCGTGTCGTGCACGGTGGTGACCACCGGCATGTCGAGGCCCGCGGGATGGATGTTGAACGGGGCATGGAACACGTCGACGCCGTCGAGGTCGACGACCAACGGGAGGCCCCACATGGTCGCCGGCCCCGAGGCTTCGTAGGGCACGACGCGTTCGCGGACGTTCTCGCTCGTCGACAGCGGCCCTTGCGCACGCGGCGAGCGCAGGAGGAGGAAGTCGACCTCGGGCGCGAGCGACGGCAGCCACTCCACGAGTCCGCGGACGTAGCTGCCGATGCCACTCGGCTTATCGGTGATGTAGCGACAGTCGATGGCGACGACGGGCATGCATGTCTCGATTTGCCCCCCAATGAGCGATGCCGAAACGTGGGTGTGGTTTCACGACTCTCTACCCACGTCCGGCATCCGCCGCACCCGTCGAATTGTGAGGAATTGTTCAGAGAGGCTTCGCGTCCACCGGTGCGACGGTCTCGACGATCATCGACTTGCCGATCGCGTAGCTGCCGCCCTTACCCTCGAGCTTGACGGCGTCGCCCTTCTTGACCGACGCGAACGCGTCGGAGTGACGACGGGCGTAGGCCACGGTGCCGTCGCTGAGGACGAGTGCGTGCACCTTGCCGTGTCGGCCGGGAATCACCGCCGAAACGGTGCCCACCGCGTTCATCGGGGTGAGCGCCTCGAGGGCCTTGCTCATCTCGGGGTGCTTGCCGTCGTGCTTCCACGCGTGTTTCCACTCCCCGTCCTTGCCCTCGTGCTTCTTGGCGTGCTTGCCGTCGTGCTTGCCGAAGTGCCCGAGCTTGCCTGCGTGCTTGGGCGCCTCGACGACCACGGTGTCGCCCTTCTTGACGCTGGCGCCGACGAAGCCGGCATCGTGCTTGATGCCCTCGACCTGCACCGCGTCACCCGCCGTGAGCGTGTCGGTCTTGGTGTCGTGGTGCACGCGGACGAACGTGCCGTCCTCGAGCAACATGCCCGCCGGCTGGCCGGTGGGCGAGGGGATCCAGCGCGCGAACTTCGCGTCGATCTTGGTGAGCACGCCGGCAATTTCTCCCTTCGAGTCGATCGCCTTCTCGGACGTCGCGACCGGATCGGTGCTCGAGCCCGCAGCGTCGGTCTCACCGACCGGCTGGGTGCACGCGGCGAGCGGGAGCGAGAGGGCGAGCGCGGCGAGGACGATGCGAAGGTTGTTCATGGTGATCTCCTGCGCTCCCGTCATTGCAGCCCCCGGGCCAACGCGAAATCACGAGGATTCGCGGACTTCGGGTTGGTAATGGCGTCATGATCCCAGACACCTGTCGGCCAGGGCGACGGTCAGAAGACGAGCGAGAGGCCGAAGGTGCCGATGAACGCCTGCTTGGCGAGGGGCGTGCCGGCGATCGTGAAATCGTCGTACTTGAACCACATGTAGTCGACGCCGAGGGAGACCTCGACCTTCTGAAGGATGCCGAGCCAACGCCCGTTCGTCGCGCTCGGGCCGTACGCGAGGCGACCGCCGGCGAGGATGGTGCGCATGGTCGAGAGCTCGCGGTCCCCGGTGAAGTACACGCCGCGTGGCTCGATGAGGTAGTCGTCGCTGTAGAATGCCGCGTGCTGCTGCGTGTAGTAGCGCCCGCGCAGCCGGACGCGCAGCGCGTCGATCAGGATGTAGCGCTCGAGCTCCATCTCGCCGCTGAGCGCGCGCACGTCCCAGGTGTCGCGGTAGACCTTGCCGCCGAGGCGCATCGCGGTCTTGAGCGGCTTGAGGTACCAGTTCGCGCGCAGGCCCGCAGCGAGTCGGGCACGCACGTCGGGCACGTACTCTTGCGCCGGCGAGCTGACGCCGATGTTCACCTCGCGATACGGATTGGAAAGGAACCCGTGCTGGATCTGGATGCTGCCGGTCAGCTGGGTCGCGAACGTGGGTGACCACAGCTGCGTGTATCCGGCCTGGATCGCATCGACGGCGATCGGTCGGGTGGTGACGACCGTGCTCGGCTTGAAGCACTCCTTGGAGTTGTCGAGCGAGAGCCGGCGCGTCGGATCGTTGTCGATCTGGATCCGATCGCAGACCGAGTCCCAGTTGTGCGAATAGGCGATGGAGAGCTCCACCGTCTTCTGCAGCAGCTCGGCCTTGCCCGCGACGTCGACGGAGTGTGATTTGTAGTCGTTCTCGAACGAGTGCGAGTACCCCGCGGTGAGGGTCGACTGTTTGCGCGTGAAGGCGAACCCGCCGTTGACGGCATGCCGCGTGTCCTTGACGCTGGCCGTGGTGATCGCGTCGACCGGCTGCCCGCGCGTGCCGTTGCGCGTCTTGACCGACGCGCCGCTGACCACGTCCGCCGCGTAGCCGCCGGTGACCCCGAAGCTCTCCCACGGCTTGACCGAGAGGCTGACCGCCGGGTTCCAGACGGTCATGTTCCCGTAGGGAGAACCCTCGCGGTAATACGTCGTGCGCGTGTGCAGATCGACGACCTCGCTGCGCGGCGAGGAGGCCAGCGTGAACACCGCGGTGAAGGCCGCGATCGCTTGCGCCTTCGACAGCCGCCGAGAGATCTGCCCCCGGACTGAAGTCCGGGGCACCGACTGCGAGCCGAAGCCCGCCTCCGGCGGGCTAGCGGAGGACCGCAGTGGAAATGGGGTGTGTTGTCCGTTCACGGGGCTCGAATGCGAAATCGTCCGACTCAAGAGCCGTCGGAGAATGCCCCCGGACTGAAGTGACTGAAGTCCCGGGCACCAACAGCAAGACGAAGGCCTCCGGGCTGGCGAAGAAGGGCGCGCAACAGCGAGCGCGGCGACTGCGAGGCCGCATCCTCTCACCGACCGGCGCCGACACGTACCCGAAAGTCGCGCACCGATCGCGACTACAGGCGCCTGCCGGCAACGCTTGTCGACAACGAGGTCGTCGTCGGCGCGTAACTCCGCTAGCCCGAAGGGCTTCGTCTTGCAGTCGGTGCCCCGGACTTCAGTCCGGGGGATTTTTCGACAGATCTTCAGTTGCATCCGCACCCGCCGCCCGAGACGCCGTCGGCGCCGAACGCGCCCTCGCGATTGTCGATCGCGTGTCGCAGGTGGGCCTGCTCGATCGAGTCGTGCTCGTTGCCGCCGAACCGCATGATCGGATCGGAGAGGAGCCCGCGCTGCTGCGGCCGGACCGTCACGCATGCGATTTGCGAGAGGGAGAGCAGGGCGAGCAGGAGGGCAACGCGCATCGAGAGCTCCGTCAGAAGTACACGCCGAGGCCGGCGAGGTAGGTCTGCATGTTCTTGAAGCGGTTGGCGTTGAATAGCGTGAGGTTCGTGGCCTCGAGCCGGACGAGGATGCGCCCGCGCAGGCCGAAGAGGAAGCCTCCACCAGCGCGCGCGACGAACAAGCTGTCGTTGCCAGGGACGAGCGCGTCGGCGTTGGTGCGCGAGAAGATGCCGCCGCCTCCGGCGCCGAGATACGGGTCGATGGCCTTGTCGGGCAGCAGGTGGAGCACACCCCAGCCGCCCACGTTCCACAGCGTGCCGTCGTCGGTGCGCGAGAGGCCCGCCCACGGTTCGATGCTGATCTGCGGAGCGAGCACCAACGCCGGGCGGACCTCGAAGTAGCCGTCGGCCGCGTTGTAGTAGGTCTCGCCCGACGTGCGCGCGAGCGTGCCTCCGAGCACGCCGCCGAAGATCGAGAGCCCACCGTGCGCACCGAGCAGCGGGGGAGGGGCGAAGAGCCCGGGGCGCGAGGGCTTCTCGGGCTCGTCGGACTTGATGGCGTACACCTCGACCTCGTCGCCCAGGACCCAGCCGTTGCGGCCGTCTTCGAGGGTGATCTTGAGCCAGAACTGGTCGCTGCCGCGACGATCGACGGCGACGGTGTCGCCGCGCTCGAGGGCGGCGATGGTGCGGTACGAGGTGCCTGGGCCGGTCTTGACCTCGGCCCGCTCGACCACGACGCGCGCGAACGCCTCGACCTCTTCGGCGTGCGAGCGTGACGCCGCGACCGTTGCCACGACAGCGACGCAGGCCGCGACACCGAACCTCATCGCGCCCTCGCGATCCAGGTGCGGATCAGGTCGGCCTCGGGCGCGTTGCTCTCGAAGATCCTGCGCGGGTGGCTGACGCCGCCGCTCTGGGTCGGCTTGGTGAGGAGCGGAGAGGTCGAAGGGTCGCGCGTGGCGCGGAGCGAGGACGCGGCGTAGTTGGCGCGCTCCTCGGCGCTCGCCGTGCCGGTCGGCTTGCCGCTCTCGCACGCCACCGGTGTCGGGACCTCGGCGAGGCGGAACGACGACGTCGACGAGTGACAGCCGCCAGCCGTGTCGCCCGCGGAAGAGTCGCCGCCGGCGCACTTCTTGGCGGTGAGCACCTTGGGCTGCACCACGCAGTAGAAGTACGACTCGTCGAGCTTGAGATCGCGCACGCCCTCGTAGGTGCCGAGATCGACGGTGCCGCAGCCGACTGCGGTCGTCGCCATCAAGAGGGCCGCGAGCGCCGTGCGCACGCCCCGAGCATACAAGACGAACGGTTCGTGGCGAGCGCCTTTGTCACTGAAGCGCGCGGCGCACCCGCTCGAGATCCGCCGCAGTCACGTCGATCACCACACGATCCCCGTCTGCGAGCGCGTCCCGCGGACGCAGCGTGGACCCTTCGCCGGCGCGGCCGATCGACTCGGAGGGAGAAAGTGCCGGCGTGCTACCTGCACGCCGGCCGATCATGCGACACGGCAAGGATTCCTCGACCTCGCTGACCCGTTTGCCGGCCGCCTTCGCGCCGACGATCACCTCGGCGGTCACCCGGATCGACTCGCCGAGCCGGTAGGCCGACAACACGCCCGCGTGGGACGCTTGGATTGCGATCAGCGGGGCAGCCAGCGCGCTCGTCGAGAAGCTCTCGTCCAGCTCGAGCGCGCCCCCGACCTTGCGGGCGAGGCGCTGGTCGAACATCCGCATCACCACCCGGATCTGCGGGTTCATCCGCTTGGCATCGAGGGCGATCTCGACGTTCACCATGTCGTCGTTGGTCGCGCAGACCACCGCTTTGGCGCGCGCCATGCCGGTGGCCATCAAGAGCTCGTCCCGTCGCGCATCTCCGACGTGCACCACGATCCCCATGTCACGCACCGCGTCGAGGAAGGAGTCGTCCTCGCGCTTCTCGAGCGCGACGATCGGCTCGCCGAGCCGGTGCAGCTCCTCGACCACGCGGTAGCCGACGTGACCGAGCCCGCACACCACGATGTGATCACGCATCTGCTCGCTCACGATTCGCACCCATAGCTCTCGGCGCGCCGAGAGGTCGAAGAGGGAAGCGCCGACCTTGAGGAGGCCTTGCGCCAGGAGGACCGCGCCGACGGCGGGGGTGATCCAGAAGACGACGCGCGAAATGGGCGTGCCGGGGAACGACTGGGTCGGCTGGAAGAACAGCTGGGTGAACAGCCCGTACGCGCTCTCCTGGAAATCGCCGAGGGCGTGCCCGGTGCGGCGCTGCTCCCATCGCACGAGCGACGTGGCCAGCAGCGTGTAGACGATCACGGCGATCAGCGGAGGACCGAGGCGGGCGAGGACGTGGCGCGCGATGGCCAGGCGAATGCGGAGGGCCTTCATGACGCCGGGGCCCGAGCGTACGGCAGGAAGGCCGGGCGGACTCAATCCTCCGCGGACACTCCGAGCCCCAGGGTCGAGGTTGTGCTATCGCAAGGTGCGGCGGCCAACTATGCTTGCGCCGAACTTAGCGGAGGAATGTCATGGCGAGGCGGAGCAAGACGTGCGCGGCAGCCATCGGCGCCGTTCTGGCGGTGGGATCGTGGGCTTCCGGGGCGCTGGCCATCACCTATCCCGCGGACTCGGCGTGGCTTCCGCTGACACGCACCGGCGCGCCGGTCACCGATCCGTTGGGTGACGGCGTCAACGAACGCGACGTCGTCGGCACGACGGCGTTCCCCGCGGCGTACGTCTACCAGGACGCGACGCACCTCTTCTTCCGCATCCGCGTCGACCAGAAGCCGACCAAGGGCGACGGTTCGTTCTCGCCCTTCGGTTGGGCGTGTGTGGTGCGCAACCAGACCGGCACGTCCACGTTCTCGGATTACCTCTCCGCGCTGAACGGCATCGAGAACAGCGGTCCCGACGGGGAGAACGATCAAGTCGAGTGGCGCTGGAACAGTGTGATCTCGTCGCCCGACAGCATCACCGACAACGCCGACATCCTGGTCGACCGCTTCGCCCGCGTGACCTATGCGCGCGCGATCGACTGCGCGACGACGAGCTCGGCGAGCACCTTCAGCGGTGACACCGACTGGTTCATCGACTGGGCGGTGCCGCTCGCAACCATTCGCGCCGGCGGCAACGGTGCACCGGGAATCCCCGCGGGCGCCACTGTGAAATTCGCCTGCGGCTCGTCGAACAACGCCCAGAACTACGGCGCCGATCCGGTCTGCGACACGTCGAACACCAGCTGTCTGCTCTCGACCACGCTGAGCGATCCCTACATCTGCACGGCTACCGGCTGCGACAAGGACAGCGACGGCGACGGCGTCGTCGACGGCCTCGAGACCACCCTCGGCACCGATCCGACCAAGAAGGACACCGACGGCGACGGCATTCCCGACAACGTCGAGCTCTCGGCGTCGGGAACCTCCGGTCCCTACGGCAAGGTCGACACCGACGGCGACCTCAAGATCGACGCGCTCGATCTCGACAGCGACAACGACTGCTCGCCGGACGCCACCGAGGGCACCGCCGGCTACCGCGACAAGAGCACGCCCAAGGTCGACAACAACCTGAACTGCTCGGGCGTGGCCCCGGTCTGCAACGGGCTCACCGGCGCGTGCACCGCCTGCAACGGCGATTACGGCAAGCCGACGTCGTTCTCCTGCTTCTCGGCAAACCCCTATTGCATCCTCACCGGCACCGGCGCCGGCACCTGCACCAAGTGCACCTCCAACGCCGACTGCACGATCACCGGTCACACCGGGCCGTTCTGCGATCTCTCCACGGGCGGCTGCGGCTCGTCGTGCACCAAGGACACCGACTGTCTCACGAGCGAGTGGTGCAACGCCGGCACGTGCTCCGACAAGCTCCCCAACGGCACGGCCATTCCGTCGGCGGTGGGCAGCACCTGCACGACACCGATTGGAAGCCGCGTGTGCGCGTCGGGCGTGTGCTCGACGGTCGACAACAAGTGCGGTCTCCCCACCGGTGACACCTGCGGCGGGGGCGGCGAGTGCCGCTCCACGTACTGCGCGAGCTCGGTCTGCGTCGTGTGCACGGCCGACTCGCAGTGCGGTGGCGCGACCTCCGGCGTCGTCTGCACCGGCTCGCCGCTCGCGTGTGCGCCCGGCTGTCGCGGCAGCGGCGGCAACGGCTGCACGTTCGGTGACGTCTGTACCTCGACGACGAGCGCGGTCGGCTCCTGCCTCAAGGACACCGACGGCGACGGCGTCCCCGACACCACCGAGACCACCCTCGGCACCGATCCGACGCTGAAGGACTCCGACAGCGACGGCATCCCCGACAACGTGGAGCTCTCGGCGACGGGGAGCACCGGTCCATACTCGAAGATCGACACCGACAAGGACGGCACGATCGACGCGCTCGACACCGACAGCGACAACGACTGCTCGCCCGACGGGCTCGAGGGCACCGCGACCTACCGCGATGCGAGCAAGCCGAGCGCCATCGCGAGCTCGAACTGCGCCAGCAGCAAGCCGATCTGCGACGTGACCAAGGGCTCGTGCGAGGCCTGCAACGGCGACTTCGGGACGACGGCGACGTTCACCTGCCTGTCGTCGCTCCCGTACTGCGCCCTCGATGGCTCGTGCGGAAAGTGCACGCTCAACACCGACTGCACGACCGGCCACGCCGGCGACTTCTGCAACACCACCACCGGTGCTTGCGAGTCCAAGTGCACGGCCGACTCGCAGTGCCTGACGAGCCAGTGGTGCGAGACCACCGCCGGCATCTGCACCGCGAAGCTCGCCAACGGCAACGCGATTCCGACCGAGGTCGGCAGCACCTGCACGTCGACGTTGGGCACGCGTGTCTGCCTCTCCGGCGTGTGCAGCACCACCGACAACAAGTGCGGCTCGCCCTCGGGAGAGACCTGCACCACGGCCGGCACCTGTCGCGCGGGCTTCTGCGTCGACGGCAAGTGCGCGGGCTGCGCGACCGACGCCGACTGCGGCGGCATCAGCTCGGGCAAGGTCTGCACCGGCACCATCCTCGCCTGCGTCCCCGGATGCCGCGGCACCGGCGGCAACGGCTGCGGCACCGCCGAGCTCTGCACCTCGACCACCACTGCGGTCGGCACGTGCGAGAAGGACACCGATGGCGACGGCGTGACCGACGCGATCGAGACCACCCTCGGCACCAAGATCGACGACAAGGACAGCGACGGCGACGGCATCCCCGACAACGTCGAGCTCTCGTCCACCGGCGCGGCCGGCCCGTACTCCAAGGTCGACACCGACGGCGACGGCACGATCGACGCGCTCGATCTCGACAGCGACAACGACTGCGTCTCCGACAAGAGCGAGGGCACCGCCGGCTACCGTGACGCCAAGCTGCCGAACACCCGCGCGAGCGACAACTGCTCGGGGATCAAGCCGATCTGCGCCGTGACCAGCGGGACCTGCGTCGCCTGCACCGAGGACTCGGGCGGAACCTCGACGACGGCCTGCGCGTCGGCGACCCCCTACTGCTTCCTCTCCAGCTCCACCACCGCGGGTGCGTGCGGCAAGTGCGAGAAGGACGCGGACTGCGGCACGGGCCACGCCGGTCCGTTCTGCGAGACCACCTCGGGTGCGTGCGGCAACAAGTGCACGACCGACGCGCAGTGCAAGTCGTCGGAGTGGTGCGCCGGCACCGGCGTCTGCTCGCCGAAGCTCCCGAACGGCGACGCCGTTCCGTCTTCGGTCGGCGGCAAGTGCACGACCGATCTCGGCAAGCGCGTCTGCATCTCCGCGGTGTGCAGCACCGTGGACGATCGCTGCGGTCTGCCCACGGGCGAGCCTTGCGCGATGGCGGGTGATTGCCGGACGGCGGTCTGCGTCGACGGAAAGTGCGCCGAGAAGGACACCGACGGCGACGGAGTGCCCGACGTGCTCGAGACCACGCTCGGCACCGATCCGACGAAGAAGGACACCGACGGCGACGGCATCCCGGACAACGTCGAGCTCTCGGCGACGGGTGGCACGGGCCCGTACTCGAAGATCGACACCGACGGTGACGGCACCATCGACGCCCTCGACACCGACTCCGACGGCGACAGCGTCCTCGACAAGGACGAGGGTACGGCCGACGTCGACGACGACAAGAAGCCGAACTACCGCGACACCGACGACGACGACGACGGCATCCTGACGAAGGACGAGGTCGAGGACGCGACCAAGTCGGGCGTGGGCAGCGACGTCGATGGCGACGGCAAGCCGAACTACTACGACACCGACGCCGATGGCGACGGCCTCACCGACAAGGACGAGGGCCGCATCGACACCAACATGAATGGCAAGCCCGAGTACCTCGATCCGTTCGTTCCCCCCGTCGACGCGGGCGTGGACAGCGGCGTGGTCACCGACACGGGCGTCGACGCCGGTCCGCCGGCGGCCGACGACACCGGCACGCTCGAGGGTGGCGGCTGCGGCTGCACCACCCCGGGCACCTCGACCTCGACCGCGGGTCTCGCGGCCCTCGGCGCGCTCGCGATGGTCGCTCTCGGGCGCCGTCGCAAGCGATAGGTCGCGGCCGCGTGCGCGAACGACGATCCGGTTGATACACTTCTCGTCGTGCGTTCACCCCTCTTCCTCCTCGCGCTCTGCCTCGGCTGCGGCTCCAGCACCTCGTCGAATCCGAGCAACGTCGATGCAGGCGGCACGCCCGAAGGCGGCACGCCTGACTCGCCGTGTTTCGGCGACGGTTGGTGCGTCGACAACCCGGCAGGCGTGCCCGGGTTGATGATCGACGTGTGGGCCAGCGCGGCAGACGACGTCTGGGCGATCGCTCAAGACACGTCGCTGTTCCGATGGGACGGCAAGGCCTGGACCAGGAGCAAGGTCGCCGGCAGCCAGGCCGACGCAGTGTGGGGGCGCGCTCGCGACGACGTCTGGGTGTCGGTCGACGGCGGCATGCAGCACTGGGACGGCAAGGGATGGACCGCCGAGTCGGTCGCGCCCCCCACCTCGCTGCTCCGGTTCGCCGTCGATGCCGCGGGCGTGGTGTGGGCGCGCACCGGCGACAACGGCCTCTACCGGCGCGAGGGCAACGCGTGGGTCGCGGTCCTGCGCAACGGCCTCACCAGCTTCCCGGGCGCGTCGATCGCGGCGTGCGGCGACAAGCTGTGGTTCGGCGCGGGGCTCATCGGCGAGTGGGACGGCAAGGCGCTCTCCGTGAGGGTTGTGGATGGCGTCAGCGCACGACGGAGAGGCGGGGGCGGGGGTTGCCGCCGTCGACCACGCCCAGTTTCGCCGACGCGGCGAACGCGGCGACGTGGCCGGACTCTTCGGCGAGGTAGACGTCGCAGCGCTCGTCCACGCGGAGCATGTCGGGGACGAGATCGCAGCCGACCACTCCGAGGATCGCGCCGTCCGACGGACGGAGTACGCGCACCTTGTCCTGCGGGACGAACAGCGCGCCCGAGCGGAGGATCGGTTCGAGTCGTCGCGGCGCGTCGCCTTGGAGCGGGAGCTCGAAGACGTGGCGCCACACGGTCTCGCCGGTCGCGGCCGCGAGGGCGACGGTCTCGCCGGTCGGGAGGTTGAGCACCACCATTCCGTCGAGGCCGAGCGCACTGGTGCCGACCGGCCAGGTCCCCGGACCGGCCGACCAACGTTCGACCCCGCTCACACGATCGATCGCGAGCATTCCCATGCCGCGGCGATCGCGGGTGACGATCAGGGCGACCGAGCCGATGAGCATCGGCGCGGTGTCGGTCGCGACCGAGGCCTCGAGCGGACGCTCGTATCGACGAGCGCCGGAGAGGGCGTCGATCGCGTGGAGGCGCGCCATGCCGCCGGGCTCACCGGCGACACAGAACAGATCCTCGCGCTCGATCGCGGCGGGTGCCGCGAAACGAAGCCGATCGCGCACCCGCCAGACCACGTGGCCGTCGAGCGCATCGAGGGCGACGACCTGCGACTCGTCGCTGGAGACGACGAGCAGCCGTCCCGCACGACGAATGCGGATCGCACCGGGGCGGGCGAGGGCGTACCGCCAACGGGGCTCGCCACTGGTGAGATCGAAGGCGACGAGGTGTCGGTCTCCGTCGCTCGCAACGAGGAGTCGGGGGAGCCCCGGAGCGACCACGGTGCACGCGGCGGGCGTACCCCGCGAGCGCGGCGCGCATTCGGTCGACCAGGTGACCGAGCCGTCGCCGAAGTCGCGGAGCTCGATGCGTCCGTCGCCGCGGAGACGCGCGAGGCCACCGGCGGTCGGGAGCGAGGTCGCGCGAACGGTCGGAACCTTCCACAGCGTGTGACCGTCGGCGCGATCGACGCAGGCGGTCTGGGTCGCGCCGGAGAGGATCAGGCGATCGCCGCAGAGGAACGTCGCGCGGAGATCGATGCCGGGAACCTCGGCGGTCCATCGCGCCTCGTATTTGAGGCGGCGCATCGGCGCGGCTTGGGGCGCGGGATCACGCGGCACGGCCTTCTCGACCGACGGGCGGCGCGCCGGGTTCAGATAGGGCGCGTAGCTCGCGCGGTGCGGGTTCACCAGATCGCTCTCGCCGAACGGACCGACCGGGCGTGCGACCTCGCGCAGGCGCTCGTTCAGCTCTTTGACCTTCCGGCGTAGCGAGGCGACGCGGAGGTTCGAGGCCTGGGTGCGATCGCGACGGACGATCGCCCGGAGCAGCCCGCGTCCGAACGAGACCACCGCATCGACGAAGTCGGGACCCTCGAGCTCCGGGAACGCCGTCGAATCGCGCTCGGGGTCGTACGAGACGAGCGTGAGCACGAGGGCGCCGTTGGGCTCCAGCTTCACGCCGACCAGCGGGCCGCCGAAGGTTCCGCCGGCGACGTCGGAGTGACCGAGGGGCACGCGCGTGTGCAAGGGACGACCGCGCTCCCAGGCTTCGAGCACGTTCTTCGCGAGGTCGACCAGTCGCTCGACCACGAGGAACGGATGAACCTCGCCGAGCTCCTTGGTGCGGCCGCGGACCATCGCCCGAAGGCGACCGCGTCCGAGGAGCGCATGCACGTCGGAGCTCTCGGTCGACACCGAGGTCCGAGCGTTGGTCGACGCGACCCGCATCGGCAGCTCCGCGGCGAACGCGCAGCGGAGATCGGGCTCCGGCTCGACGATCGCCTGCACTTCTTCGACGAGGGCGAAGGTGTCGCCGATCGAGAGGCTCGCGAGGGTGTCACGCGCGGCTTCGAGCTCGCCACCGAGCACTTCGGCGAGCGGAGAGCGCGTCCCGGTGAGCATCGCGTCGATGGCGGCGCGGGTCCCGACGATCGCCTCGCGGAGCGAAGTGCGTCGATCGTGAACGGCGACCTCCACGTCGCTCCCGTTCTTGATGACCGACAGCGCGAGCTGCGGCTCGCCGTCGTCCTCTCGATCGAGGCGCTCGAGGCCGAGCTCCCATGGTGCGTCGTAGAACCGCACCACGGCGCGGCGTCTCACGCCGCAGGCGAGGTCGACGAGCGCGAGCGCGAGATCGCGCAAGACGCACGGCGCCTGGTCCGGTTCGACGCGCGCGGTGAGGTTGACCCCCCCGACGACGACATCGATTGCTTCGCGAAACCGGCCACTCTCCGGGCCACGGGTTCGGGTGGGTGCGACCTGTGCGACCCCGCGAAGCGGGATCACGCGAGCCGACGGGCCATCTGCGCGGGAGGCCGGAGCGAGGCGCTCGGCCGAGACGACGATTTCAAAGCCGTTCATGCGAGCCTGACTCGAATCAGCGTAGAGACGTCGCGGCGCGAGACTAAGTTTTCGGGCGGTTTTGCCGCGAAGTTGCGCGCGTCGCGCGGAGGTGCCTCGGCGCGCTACCCTGCGCCCATGACGCGGCCCCTCGTGCTCGTGGCTTTGATCGCCTCGGTTTCTTCGTGCGGCTTGCTCGGCAAACGCGTGAGCGAAGACGACTGCGTGAAGTGGGACAAGCACTACCGCGAGGTCCTCGAGCGCGGCATCAAGAAGCGCCTCGGGCCGTGCAAGGATGACAACCCCGCGGCCAAGGGCTACCTGAAGAACCTCGACGAGACGGTCGCCACGGCCGCCGACGGCATGTCGCAGGGCTGTCAGGCGGTGAAGGGCATCGGCAGCTACACCGCCGAAGAAGAGAAGTGCTTCATGGACGCGTCCGATCCCAAGGACTGGTCCAAGTGCGCGCCCAAGCCGACCTCCGCCGTGAAGATGTTCATCACCGGCGGCACCGCGACGATCAAGAGCGCCGACAGCTTCTGCAAGGGTGCTGGCGACGACGAGGGCGACGACTCCGAGAAGCCGAAGAAGAAGTCGAAGAAGAAGCCGAAGGCCGAGGACGACGAATGAATCAGTGGGAGCCGCCGCACGATCCGTACGGGCAACGGCAGCAGTACGAAAAGCAGCACAATCCGTACGCCGCTCCGTATGCGGCCCCGCCCGTGGTCGCCGTGTCGGGCGGCTGCCAGGTCTGCGGTGCGCAGGTGCCGACCCGTCACGTGAATCTGCTGCAGAACATCGGGCTCATCGCGATCCGGTTCCACAAGCAGACGACCGGTCACCTCTGTCGCGCGTGCATCCGAGACATTGGATGGAGCTATACGCTGACCACGGGCTTCCTCGGCTGGTGGGGCGTCATCTCGTTCTTCTTCACGCTGTTCATCCTCCCGACGAACGTGTGGCAGATGTTCGCCGCGCGGAGCCTGCCCGAGGTGCCGGGTCGCGCCCGCCCGAAGGGCCCGTACGTCATCATCACCATCCTCGGCGCGATCCTTTCGCTCTTCACCGCGATGGTGCTGCTCGGCGCGGTCATCAGCCTCGCCGAAGACGGCCTGAGCGATCCCGGGCCGACGATCGGCGCGCTCGTCGCGGTATTCTTGTTCGGCGTCGTTCCCGCGGGGCTGATGCTCTACTTCGGCATCCGCGGTCTTGCCGCCAAACCGACCGTGTGATCTCGAAATCGCCCGGCCATCGACCGGGCTCGCGCGCGCTCGAGCACCAAGGTGCCACCAGACCTCGAGTGTCGCACTCGACGTACGGTGCGCGGTACCATGCGCCGCCATGTCGCTTTACCACTCCACCGTCCCCGTCTACGTGAAGATGCTGCAGAACGCCGATCGCTGGATCGAGAAGGCGATCGCGCTCGCCGAGCAGAAGAAGTTCGACCCGGAGGTCTTCTTCTCGGCGCGACTCGCGCCCGATCAGTTCGCGTTCTCCCGTCAGATCCAGGGCGCCTGCGACACCGCCAAGTACGCCGCGGCCAAGCTAAGCGGCACCGAACCGCCGGCGCACCCCGACACCGAGAAGACGCTCGCCGAGCTCCGCGCGCGCATCGCGACCTGCGTCGCCTACCTCGAGAGCTTCGAGCCGGCGCAGTTCGCCGGCGCCGAGGAGCGCGCGTGCAGCCACGTGTGGATGGCGGGCAAGTCCATCCAAGGCGCCGACTACGTCGCGCACTACGCGATGCCGAACTTCCTCTTCCACCTGACGACGGCCTACGCGATCCTCCGTCACAACGGGGTCGACGTCGGCAAGCGTGATTACCTCGGAAGCCTTCCGCTGCAGGGGTGAGCGTCATGCGGGTCTTGCTCGTCGGAACCGGTACGGACGTCGGCAAGACCCACGTGACCTGCGCGCTCGGCGCGTACGCCCCACGGAGCGTCGCTGCGTACAAGCCCATTGCCACGGGCTGCGATCGCCGGTGCGAGGATGCGGAGCGTCACGCCGAGGCGCTCGGCGCGCCCTACGTGCCGCCGACCTTCGGCTATCGGCGTCCGATTTCGCCACACCTCGCGGCCCGCGACGAGGGCCGCCCGATCGAGCTCGCTCCGATCGTCACCTGCGCCGCTTCGCTCGAGCGCGAGGTCGAGGTGCTGCTCGTCGAGAGCGCGGGGGGGCTGTTCTCACCGCTCGACGACACGCGCACCGTCGCAGACCTCGCGCGGGAGCTCGCGCCCGACGTGCTCCTGCTCGTCGCGCCCGATCGGATCGGAGTGCTGCACGACGTGAGAGCGACGCTGCTGGCTGCGCGCGGGACCTCGCTGCCGAAGCCCCTCCTCGTGCTCTCCGCGCCGCCCGAGCCCGATGCGTCGACCGGGTGCAATGCAGCGGAGCTCGAGCGACTGGGCCTCGGTCCGGTGCTCGCGGTGTTTCCGCGCGCCCCAATCCGCGACGAGACGACCGCCGACGCGGCACGCCGTGTGTGGGTCGGGCTCGGCGTGGGAACGCCGAACCCTTGAACGGTCAGCGCACGCGGGGTCGGACGAAGCGCCCCTCGAACCACTGCAGCTCGTAGACCGCGAGGTTGGGCACCGGAGGCACCTTCTGGCCGCAAGCGGCCTCGAGGAACGCCCGGATCGCACCGCCGTGGCTGACGATCGCGATCTCGCCATGCATCGATACAACGCGGCTGACACCCCGCACGATGCGCTCCATGACGAGCTCGCGCGGCTCGGCGCCGGGCACGTCGACGAAGTTCCCGCGCATGTGCGCGTTCCAGACGTCCGGATACTGCGCCGCGCACTCTTCGCGCGTGAGCCCCTCGAACGCGCCGTAACTCCGCTCGCGCAGGTCGGGGTCGAAGTCGGTGAGCGTCGCGGGCAGCTCGGCGGCGATGATCTCCGCCGTCTCTCGCGCCCGGCGCAAATCGCTCGAAGTGATCCGCGCGACGTCCAGGCCACGCAGGCGCTCCACCACGGCGCGAGCCTGCGCGCGCCCGGCATCGTTGAGCACGATGTCGGTGTGGCCCTGGAACCGACCAGCCTTGTTCCAGTCGGTCTCGCCGTGACGAACCAGCCAGACGCGGGTCACTCGATGTGGTCTCCCCTCGGCGAGGTTGCGAGCGGCGGGCCAGAAGGCGTGCTCGGATCGTGCGGCAGGCTCCCGCGCGGCGAGCGGAGATAGACGAACGGCGTCGTGAAGAGGAAGTTCGACACCCGCGAGGTGTACACGTCGGCGTAGCGCTCGACCTGCCTGGCGAGATGGCTCTTGTCGTTGCCGGCCCGCGTGAGCAGACCCCATCGTGGGTTGCTCAGCTCGGCGGCGCCCTTGGCGAGCGGCGCCAGCTCGTGATCGAGATCGGTGAGGCGTGCGCGCAGCTTGGCGATCTTCTCGTGGAGCGCGCTGCGATCGGCGCTCACCGCGGGACCGTAGCCGTCGCGCATGCGCTGGAGCGCGATGCGCGTGTGGGAGAGCTCGGTCTCGAGCGCCTCCTTCTCGTTCATGCGGACTGCGAGCTCCTGCTCCTCGCGCTGGAACTGTTCGATCGCCTCGATCTCCTCCTCGAGCTCGCGGAGCACCAGGCCCGTGCGCCAGCGGAGCACGCTCTTGGTGACGTGCACGTCGCCGAACATGTGATCGCCGACGTAGAGGATCTCGTCGCCCGAGATGCCGAGGTGGCGTTCGACCTGCGCGGCGCTGCCGCCGAAGTACGCGGCGCCCGGCTTGAGCGCCCCGACGACCGGCTTGAGCAGTCCCTCGTCGGTCACGATCTCGAAGAACGGGCTGCGCGTGGTGAAGAACTCCGGCTTGCGCGCGCCGACCACGACCACGTCGAACAGATCGCGCCAGCTCTTGACTCCGAGCTCGCCGAGATAGCGGTCGAAGGTCCAGGTCATCATCGCGACCGTGTACGACCACTCGGAGTTGGTCACGAGCATGAGCTTCTTGCCCGAGTGCTTCTGGTCGAGGAGCGTGAGCGGCAGCTCCGGGTCGAGCTTGACGAAGCGCTCGGGATTGCCGGTGATCTCGGCCTTGAGCTCCCCCTCGACGTGCATCGCGTCGATGGTGACGCGAACCTGCTCGTAGAGATCGCGGTAGCCGAGGCCGGGCGGCAGCTGTCGCCCGTCGAGCAGGTCGACGAGCTGCATGTAGAGGCAAGCCTCGCTCAGTGAGAACAGCGTGTTGATGAACACCCAGCGCGGGAGCGCGAGGTCGACCATCGTGCGCATGTAGGTCGTGCGCATCGCCTCGTAGTCGAGCTCGCGCGTTCCGTGCACCGCCCGTTTCACGAACCCGAAGCGGTTGGCTTTGACGAGGTTGCCGAGCTCGGTGTCGATCACCAGGCCGCGGATGATCGCCTCGGGATCATACTCGAGTCCCTGGACCGGCCAGCCGTGCTCGGCGAACTTGTCGCGCGCGCGCTCGTACGCCCGACGCTCCCACTGCTCGACGTGATAGTCGACGAGCGTGTAGTCCATGTCGTAGCCGATCGCCTTGATCGACCGCATGTTGAGCGTGCGGTTGCAGAACACACCTCGCGAACGCGGGGGCTTCGGGAACATCGACAAGGACGGTGGCCGATCTGCCGGCGCGCGTCGACGTGACCCCCTTCCGACCTCTACTTGGCGATGAACACGCCCTTCAGGTCCTCGGTCATCGAGATGTAGGTCTTGCCGCCGTCCTTCCCCTTGGTTCGCCAGGAGAGCGCGCGGAACTGGTAGTAGTTGCCCGCCGTCAGGGCGGGGCCGCCGTAGGCCTGCGACACCGTCTTGCTGCCGGTGACGCTCGCGATGTCGGCCTTCCGCCAGATCTCCTTGCCGAACGTGTCGTAGACGACGACCTCGAAACCGTCTTCCGACGAATCGTCGGCCCACTCGAAGGTCGGGGTCCCCGCGACGGCCTCGGGGCCCGCGGCGCCGGGCTTCACCACGTCGAGTGCGCCAGTGATCTTGAAGCCCGTGACACTGACCGGACCGTTGGCGACGGTGATCTCCTGCGTCGCCGTGCCGCCGATCGTCGCGTCGGGATCGCGTACCAGGCCGTCGTTCTCGAACGCGGCGAGCACCACGTATTGCCCCGTGGGGACGTTGGCGAACGAGTACTTGCCGTTCGAGACCATGGTGCGGAGGCCTTTGGGAACCTCGCCGCGGCCGATGGTCGTGTTGAACGTCGACTTGACCACGAGCACGATGCTGGTGGTCGATGCGCTGGCGTTGACGAAGCTGACGTCCCCGGTCACCGTGGCGAGCGCACCCGCGTCGGCGACGAGCTCGACGCCCTTGGTCTCGGCGCCGGCCGTCACGTTCGCAGTGGCGGGCTTGAGCTGCAGCCCTTGCATGTAGCCTCGGACCTCTTGAGCACCCGGCTTCACGTTGAACAACGTGAACGCGCCGTCGCGACCGGCGATGCCGCTCGCATCGCCCGCGACCACCAGCGTGCCGCCGGGGAGCGTCGCCTTGACCACACCGCTGACCGTGCCGAGCCCGGCAGAATCGACCGCGTCGAGGCCGATGTCCGTCGACGTGTTCTTCACCACGAACGTGCCGTCGGTGCCCTTGACCGGCGCGCCGGTGTCCACCGGCAAAGCGACGCGGAGCCCGCTCGGAAACGTCGCGTACCCGAGCGCATCGGCGCGGAGCGAGAACTTGCCGAGGCTGGGCGTGCCGTCGGCTTTGCGCGTGGCCGGGAACGCGAGGCGATACGTGCCGTCGGCGCCGCTCACCGCGACGTCGCGCGAGGCCATCGCGCCGTTGACGTCACGCGCGACGACGCGCGCGTTGGCGATGCCGGTCTTGCCGTCGGCCGCCTTCAGCACGCGACCCTCGACCACCACCGGGGCGAAGCACGCCGGCGTGCCGCCCTCGACCTGCTCACAGGCCAGACCCGCACCGCAACCGGTCTGCGCCTCGACATCGCACCCCTGCGGCTGCTCTTCGTTGGAGGATCCACCGCACGCACCAACCACCAGCGCCAACAGCATGGGAACGACAGCACGCGACGAGAACGACGGGAGGGAATTCATCGAAGGGTTCTCCAAGAGTGGAACACGACCAGGCTGACCTGGAGCAAGGTGCGTTCCGCAGGGATTCCCAGGGAATTCCCCAAGAAAACGCGCCGGAACGCGGTATGGCGTCCTCGCCCTGCGTACGGCGGTCCGCAGGCAGCGGTGTCGTGTCTCGTATCCGTTTGCGGTCACAGGGAGGGGCTCTGCTACCCTCGCTCCAGCTCATGCGTTCGTGGCTCGTCGTGCTCTCCACTGCTTGTGGCGCCCTCATCGGCCTCGGCGCGGCGTCGTCGGCGTGTGTGGCTTCGCCCGATCTGGCGAGCCGGCCCGACGCCTCTCGCAGCAGCTACGTCATGCAGTGCGACGGCGGCGCCGCGCCTCTCACCAAGCCGAGCGCGAAGTTCACCGACCTCTACGCGCAGCTGTTCTCGGCGACCGGCGCTGCGCGTTGCGCGGACCAAAGCTGTCACGGCGGCGACGTCGGGCAGGGCGGCCTCGCCCTCGGCACCGACCAGCGCGGTTGCTACGAAGGGTTCTTGAAGTACGGCTTGATCAATCCGAGCGACGCCGGTGTGGCGGATGCAGGCGTCGACGCCGACACCGAAGTCCCCGACACGGTGGTCGGCCTCGTGAGCATCGTCTCCCCGCTGAGCAACGGAGGGGCGCCCAAGATGCCCCGCCCCGTGTGCGGCGCCCGCGCGCTCGACAAGACCGAGATCGAGCAGATCCGGAAGTGGGGCCTCAACGGCGCTGCCAACGACTGAGGAATCGGGCTTAGCCGACGAGTCCGTGCGTGACGATCAAACCTGGTGCTGGACCTGGTGCTTCGCGCCGCCGGGGCCCGTGCCGCCCTTCTTGGCGCTCTTCTTCTTCTTCTGGGTCGCGGTCGAGCCGAAGAAGCGGCGGTCGATCCACTCGGTCATCGGGGCGGCGACGAAGATCGACGAGTAGGTACCCGCGATGACGCCGACGAACAGCGCCAGGGCGAAGTCCTTCAGCGCGCCGGTGCCCCAGAAGAACATGCCGAAGACCGACAAGAGCACCGAGCCCGAGGTGAGGATGGTGCGCGAAAGCACCTCGCTCACCGACAGGTTGATGATCTCGTGGAAGGTCATCCCACGGTGTTTGTTCAGGTTCTCGCGGATGCGGTCGTAGATGATGACTGTATCGGCGATGGAGTAGCCGACGATGGTGAGGATCGCTGCGATGGTCGACAGCGAGATCTCGCGGCGCAACACGATGAACACGCCGATGACCACGAGCGCGTCGTGGAACAGCGCGATGATGCCACCCGGCGCGAACCGCAGGTCGAAGCGGAACGCGACGTACGCCATGATGAAGATGATGGCGAAGAGCACGCTCTTGATCGCCGCGTCACGGAGCTGCTTGCCGGCGCGCGGCCCGACCCACTCGACCTTGTCGGCAGAGAGCGGCACCACGTCGGCGCCCAGCTTGCCGCGGAGCTCGTCGAGAAGGAGGTCGCCCTTCGACTTGAGCTGGACCTCGACGCGGTACTCCTTGGCCTGCGCGATGTCCTTGCCCTTGACGCTGATGTCGAGGCTCTGGCCCTTGTCGTCGACCGCGCCGCGGAGCGCGACGCCCGCTCCCTGGATCGAGCTCTTGATGCGCGCGATGAGCGCGTCGTCGGGCTTGACCTCGAAGCGGATCGCGGCCTTGTCGCCGCCGGGGCTGAACTTCACCTCGGTCGCGCGCGCGACCTCGGGGGGGCACTTGGCCGGGTCCAGCGGCGGATCGGCGGTGAAGGTGCCCTTCTCGTCGGTGTGACCCGACTGATTGCAGAGCGACTGACGGACCTTGAGCATCGTCGCGTCGTCGAGGCTCGAGTGCTCCTGCACGCGGATGAGGAACCGACCCTCGCTCGCGTCGCCCACGGCGACGACGTCCGGGCGGGAGAAGCCCGGAATCGACTCGACCGCGGCGCGCACGGCTGCCGCCTCGAGCGGCTTCTTGAACTTCACCTCGAGCTCGGTGCCGCCACGGAAGTCGGTGCCATAGTTCGGACCGAGACCGATGGTGAGCGGACCGAGCTTGGTGAATGCACCCGCCGGGAACATCGCGAGGATCAGCGATCCGATGGCCAGGACCATCGACAGCGTGACCCAGAAGCGACGCTGTCGCATGAAGTCGATTCGGGTGCCGTGCTTGATGAGTTCCATCGTTGTTCCGCTGGGGCCGCTTCGCGCGCTTCGAGGTCGTCGTCGCTCGTGTCAGCTTGGTCGAAGGTCGAAGGTCGAAGGTCGAATCGAGAAAGAGTCGGAGCGGGTCTCGGTCTTCGTCTCTGGCCTCTTCGACCTTCGACCTTCGACCTTCGACCCCGTGGGATCACCCGATCGAGATGTGCTTCACGCGGCGCCCGAGCACCCACCAGTCGAACACCATGCGGGTGCAGACGACGGCGGTGAAGAGCGATGCGACGATGCCGATGATCAGCGTGACGGCGAAGCCCTTGATCGGGCCGGTGCCGTACTGCAGGAGCAGCAGGCCGCCGATGAACGTGGTGACGTGGCCGTCGAAGATGGCGGCGAACGCTTTTCCGTAGCCCGCCTCGACGGAGGCGCGTGGCGAACGACCCTCGCGGAGCTCCTCGCGGATGCGTTCGTTGATCAGCACGTTGGCGTCGACCGCCATGCCGATGGTGAGCGCGAGACCGGCGATGCCCGGCAGCGTCATCGACGCGCCGAACAGCGCGAGCGCGGAGAGCTGCAGGAGCAGGTTGAAGAGCACCGCGCCGTTCGCGATGACGCCGCTCCAGTGGTAGTAGACGATCATGAAGAGCAGGACGAGCCCTGCTCCGAGCATCGCGCCCTTGAGGCCCTGCTTGATCGCGTCGCTGCCGAGCGAGGCGCCGATGCGCTGCTCGTTCGACTTCTCGATGGGAGCGGGGAGCGCGCCGGCGCGGAGCACCAGCTCGAGCTTCTTGGCTGCCTCGAGCTGCTCGCGCTTGTCGGCGAACGAGCCGAGGGTGATCGAGGCGTGGCCGCCGCCGATCTCGCTCTGGATGACCGGTGCCGAGTCGACCTTGTCGTCGAGGAGGATCGCGAAGCGACGCTTCACGTTCGCGCCGGTGATCGACTTGAAGCGGTCGGCGCCCGTCGGCGAGAAGGTGATCGCGACGTAGTACTCGACCTGCGGACCCTTGTTGTTGTCGCTCGCGACCTGCGCATCGGTGATGTACTCACCGGTGACGTCGGCGCGGCGGAACAAGTAGTAGGTGCGCCAGCCCACCGGCTTGCGCTTGCCCGACGCCGGGTCGATGTCCTCGAACTCGGCGAACCCGATCTGGTGGTCGTCGGGCACGCCGATCGTGGCGATCCAGGCCTTGAGGCGCTTGAGCGAGTCCTGCTGCGTCTCCTCGGTCTTCCGCACCATGCGGATGAAGTGGCTCGGGGTCTGCTTGATGGAGCCCGATGCGCTCACGCCGGCGGGGGCGAGCTCGTTCTGCAGCGAGGCACCTTCGGGAAGCGGGTGGTCGGTCTCGTTGAACTTGCCGAAGAAGTCGGCCTCGTCGTCGACGATCTTGAACTCGAGGCGCGCCGTCTGGCTGACGATCTGCTTGATCTCCTCGAAGGTCTTCTCGTCCTCGCCGGGGACCTCGATGATGATGTCCTCGTCGCGCGTGGTGATGGCTGCCTCGCGGAGACCGAGCTCGTCGACGCGGTTCTCGACGGTCTTCTTGGCCTGACCGACGGCGCGCTCGCGGATCGCGTTCTCGACCTCGGTGCGGACCTTGAAGCCGACGACCAGCGGATCACCGGGGCGGTAGAGGATCAACTCCTCCTTCATCGCTCCGAGGAGCTCGTCGTTCACCTTCGCGACGTCGCCCGCGTCCTTGAACTTTAGGAGGATCTTGTTGTGCTCGATGCGCTCGATGGTGAGCTTCTCGGAGATCGCCTTCTGCTCCTCGTTGGTCAGCGGCGCGTCGCCCTTGTGGAGACCGAGCGCGGTGCCGACCTTCGCGCGGAGCTCGTCGGCGAAGCGGTCACGCTTGTCGCGGATCGCCTCGTCGACCTGCACCGTGTAGACGAGCCGCATGCCGCCGCGGAGGTCGAGTCCGCGGTTGATGCGCGCCTTGACGTTCTGCTTCACCCACGGCGGGGCCTTGAGGCCCACCATCGATTCGAGGCTCGGCCACACCGAGACGAACGCCCCGATGCCAAGGGCGAGGATGAGGATCAGCTTCGTGTACCACCAGCGGGACATGCGTTCCGTTGTTCCTGCCTGGGATCAGGCGCGCTTCTCGGCCGACTTCGCGTCCTTGGAGGACTCGCCCTTGTCGCCTTCGGTCTTGGCCGGGTCGCCCTCGTCCAGACCGCCGATCGCGGTGCGGAGGAAGACCATGTTCACGCCTTTGGAGACCTCGAGGGTCACACGGCGGTCGTTGAGCTCGACGATCTTCCCGACGATGCCCGCGTTGGTGAAGACGCGGTCGCCCTTCTTGAGCTTGTTGTCGAGCTCCTTCTGCTTCTTCTGCTGCGGCCGGATGAGGAACAGGTAGAAGGCCGCGAAGATCAGGATCGGAAAGAGCAGCTGCAGCGCGCCGCCGCCAGGGCCACCGCCCGAAGGCGCGCCACCGCCGCCGCCGCCGGTCGGTGCCGCAGGCGCGGCCGGCGCGCCGCCGCCGCCACCGGGGACCGGGGCGACTTGCGCGAGCGCGCTCTCGACGAAGGGGAGGAGTTGAGAGAAATGCATCGGTACCTTCTCGCGGAGCCGGCTTGCAGGCGGCTCCCGAGAAAGACTCGGCGGGCGCGACTCGGCTGGGCCGCGGACGGGTACAACACACAGGGGGGATCGTCAACCCGTCCAGGTGCGAGGCACGGATCGTGCTTGAGGTCGCACGAGCGAGAAACGGGCCCGATCAGCCTGTCGAGCCGTCCGAGGTCCGACGGCCGAGCTCACGTTCTTCGCGGCGTCGGTCAGGGGTCGGACGCCAGAACGCTCGGCGGTCGACGTCCTCGCGTCGATCGGACCCGGCGCGGCGCTCGGCTTCACTCGGCGGACCCTTGATGGGGGCGCTCGCCTTGACGGCGGTCTTTTTGGAGGATTTGCGCGCGGTCGACATGGCGACCGGCAGGTGCCACGCGGCCATGCGCCGAGCCAACTTTTCGCGAAGCGGCGCTCAGCGCGATCGGAGGAGGTAGGAGCATCACACCGCGCAAACCACACGTCGGAGGACTTCATGAAGCGTTTCAGTCCCGGTTCGTTTTCCGCGCTTGCAGCGTCGACGGTGGTGCTCGTGGCGTGTCACAGCGCCAACAAGGACACGACGTCGAACGTCGATCAGGACGCCGACGCGATCGGCGCCGAGGACGCGCCGACCTCCGGCCTCGATGCGACGCTGGTCGAACCGAACACCGACGCCGCGACCCCGCCGCCGGATGGTGCATGCGGTGGGACGACGGTGTTGGCCACCGCGCGGGAGGCGAACCTGCTCCTCGTGCTCGACGCGTCCGGCAGCATGCTGCAGAAGCCCGCGGGGTTCCCGGTGACCAAGTGGCAGGCGGTCGCGACTTCGCTGCGCGACGCGCTCGGTCCGACCAAAGACAAGCTCTCGCTCGGCCTCGAGCTGTACCCTCACGGGACCGACGCGTGCACGGTCCCGACCGGCGCCGAGGCGATCCAGGTGCCGATCGGTCCCGGCGCGAGCACCTTCGACACGATCGTCACCACGGTCGCGGGCACGAGCCCCGCCGGCGCCACGCCCACCGCGAAGGCGCTCGCGGCTGCGCGGGAGTACTTCACCGCGGGCGCAGGCAAGGAGCTGAAGGGCGACAGGTACGTGGTGCTCGCGACGGACGGCGGTCCGAACTGCAATTCGGCCATCACGTGCGGCCCCGAGTCGTGCACGACCAACATCGACGGCAACTGTTCGTCAGGCAACTGCTGCGCCACCTCGCCCATCACCTGCCTCGATGGCGACCGTGTCATCGCGGAGTTGAATGCGTTGAAGCTCGCGGGCGTGAAGACGTTCGTCGTCGGCATTCCGGGGACCGAGGCGTACAAGCCGTGGCTCGATCAGTTTGCCGAAGCGGGGGGCGTGGTGAACCCCGCCGGGCCCGACAAGTACTTCTCGGTCAGCGCTTCGGGCGGAGTTGCGGGGCTCACCGCGGTGTTCTCCGTCATCACCGGCTCGCTCATCACCTCGTGTCGCATCGACCTCGATCGGGCCGCACCCGATCCCAATCAGATCAACGTCTACGTCGACGAGGTGCCCGTTCCCCAGGGCGGGGCGGACGGGTGGGACTACGACGGCACGAGCTCGCCGCCATCGATCCTCATCAAGGGCAGGACCTGTGATGCGGTGACGACGAAGGGCGCGCGGGTGATCACGGTCGCGTACGGGTGCCCGACGATCCGCTGAAGATCTGTCGGAAAATCCCCCGGACTGAAGTCCGGGGCACCGACTGCAAGACGAAGCCCTTCGGGCTGGCGGAGTTACGTGTCGACGACGACCTCGTTGTCGGCA
>Ga0208492_1000096_pt1 | contig 91860 bp, 78 predicted proteins | sample Subbioar_CSW14AB_FD_184820 | JGI IMG/M metagenome (GOLD analysis project Ga0208492, IMG submission 184820) | Serpentinite rock and fluid subsurface biosphere microbial communities from McLaughlin Reserve, California, USA - CR12Mar_CSW14AB (SPAdes) | ecosystem: Environmental > Terrestrial > Deep...
CGGAGTCGCGATTCGCCGCTGGTTCCACGCAAGGAGCCCGTAAGGGCTTCAAGCTGAAGACGCGTGCGTTCGTGAGGTTCGCGAAGGGGCCCCGGCTTTTCAAGCCGGGGGGAACGGGTCACCAGAATCAACGCGATCGAGAACTGCTCTACCCTAGGCTGTGCCTCGCTCGTCTCGTCTCGTCTCGATTCGACCTTGGACCTTCGACCTTCGACCAAGCTGCCATCGGTCGACGGGGCGCCGAAACGGCCCTCTCGACCGACGACTGACGACTCTCTCAGAGCTTCACGCCCGCATCGGCGAGCAGCGTCGGTACCCGCGCGAGGTCTTCATCCGACAGGTACGGCGGCCCTTTGCCCACCGCGCGGATGTTCGCCTCGATCTGCGCGGCGCTTCGGGCGCCGACGACGCACGTGGACACGAGCTGGTTGCACAGCACGAACCGCAGCGCCGCGCTCCGCAGCGTGTGGATCTCGTCGTGCACCAGCGGACGCATGGCCGCGACCTCGCGCAGGCGCTCGGTGAGCTCCTCGGGGAGCCAACGATCGCGTCGGTGATCGCCCTCGTCGAACGTGCGTTCGGCGGACCAGGTGCCGCACAACAGACCATGGGCGAGGGGCGAACGGGCGAGCACCCCGACGTTGCCGTGCTTCACCTCGGCGCCGATCTCGTTGAGGTCGCGCTGGTGGAACAGGTTGTACGCGAGCTCGATGACCTTCGCTCCGAGCTCGATGGCGACCTTGGCCGCCTCGGAGTCGCCGCACGACACGCCCCACTGCTTGATCACGCCGTCGGCGATCAGCTCTTCGAGCGCGCCGATCGCCTCGCCGCGACGGAGCGTCTCGACCGTGGGGTTGTGCAGCAAGTAGATGTCCGGCGGCCGACGTAGCCGGTCGGCCGAGCGCGCGGCCGAGCGGTGGAGGAACATCCGATCGAAGCGCTTCTTCGGCGGAAGACCGGCGGTGTCGTTGCCGCCCTTGGTGCAGACGAACGCCTGATCGTCCCGATCGAGCACGCGACCGAGCCGCGTCTCCATCGGCTCCTTGCCCTCGCTCGAGCCATACAGGTCGGCCGTCTCGAACAAGGTGACACCGAGCTCGCGCGCGCGGGCGATGGCCTTGTCGGCTTCTTCGTCTTCGACGGTTCCGTAGGACTCGCCGGCCAGACCCCAGGTGCCGAGCGAGAGCTCGGAGACCACGAGGCCGCTGCTGCCGAGGGCTCTCGTTCGCACGGTTCAGAGATCGAGCGCGGCGTCGAGGAGGACGCCGAACGTCTCGGGGCGCGGCGCGCGCGCCGCGGTGAGGTACGCGGCCACGTCGGCTGCGAGGATTTGGGGACGGATGACGTCTGCGGAGGGAATCTCGACCGGCGCCGCGGCCTGCACGACAGGCGCAGGCTCTGCTTCGACCACGCGCGTCGCATCGACGAGGTGCGGCTCCGCGGCCGGCTCGACAACGTGCTCGGAGCGGTCAATCTCCACCGGCTCCGAGACCGGACCGGCCTCGACCTCGTGCGGCTCGGGCGCGGCTTCGACCGGGTGTACGCCGCGATCGAGCTGGACCTCCATCGTTCGCTCTTCGTCGAACCCGAGGTCGGGCGTCTCGACCATCGGCGCCTGGAGCTTGGGCGGGAGCTCGGGCTCGAGCCGCTCCTCGAACGGCACGACGGCGGACGTCTCGGGCACCGCGGGGGCCACGCGGAGGTTCTTCGACGACTCGGGCGGCGGCTCGACGTGCTCGTGCAGCTCGAGCGAGAGCTCCTCGGGCGCGGAGGGCGTGGCGACGGCCACCCGCTGGCTCTCGTACGGAGAGGCGACGAGCTCGCGCCCCGACTCGGGAGGCTGCTCGCGCTCTTCCTCTTCGTGCTCTTCGTGCTCTTCGTGCTCCTGGGGAAGAGCGAGCTCCTCCCCCACGTGTTCCATGTGCGCGCGCTCGCCGACGATGTCGAGGTCGGGACGACCGTCCTCCACCGCGGGCGTGAGGCTCGCCACCGGTTCTTGCGCGTGCTCCACGAGCTGGACCTCGACGACGGGGAGGCTGTCGTACTCGCTGGCCGGCCCCAGCTCCTCGAGCTCCATCGGCGCCTCGGCCACCGCGAATTCGCCGCTGATCGACTCGACCGGCTCCTCGATCATCGGTGGCGCGGCCTCGAGCATCGGCTCGGCCGCGGCCTCGAGGACGGGTTCGAGGACGGGCTCGACGTGCGGCGGCGCCGTCACCACGGCATGGGCGACGAGCTCGCTCTCGACCGGGTGGTTCAACACCGGCGTGAACGGCGGCGTCGGGTCCGCGGGGACGAGCCGCGCCTCGCTCATCTTGACCATGGTGCGAGGCGCACGTGGCTCGGCGACGCGACGCTGGATGCGCGCGAGCAACGATTCGAGCTTTGCGATCTGCTCGCGGGCACTTTCGAGACGGCTCACGAGACGGCCTCCTCGCGTGGCGCGTGCAGTCGTGTGATGGCGTCACCCCAAGAGACGCCCTCGGCCAGCCAGCCGATGACGCGCTCGATCGACGCGACGTTCCCGACGAGCACGCGCAGCTGCGCACCTTCGCGGGCGAGCGGCGTGGTGCGGAGCTCTCGACCGGAAGCGCTCGACAGCATGCCCTCGAGGGCGGCTGCGAGCAGCGCATCGCCGGTCGCGCCGCCGAGCGGTGAGTCACTCACGCAGACGATCAGCGCTCGACCCCAGCGTTCGACCGACAGCGTCCCCAAGCCCACCAGGGCGAGCTCGGTCGCGAGCTCGGTGACCACGGCATCGAGCGAACCGCCCCGGACGTCCAGCCGGGCATGAACGCGCGCGCCGAGCGATCGACCGATCGATCGGCCCAGTTCCCGCGAGGCGGTCTCGCCCGCGGCTGCGGCCAACACGCCGAGCGCGGCCGCGGGAACGATCACGGCCCGGCCGTTGTCGGTCTCTCGATGGCTGTCGTCCGCCCCGCTCGCAAGGCGCACTTGACCGTTCGGGAGGTCGAACGTAACCGCCTTCTTCGGATCGAACGGCGAATGCTCCACGAACGCAGTCATATCACGGCCCTCCGGGCGCGCGGAGCCCTCTGGCTCTTCGCCTTCCTGGCCGGTTTCTCTGCGTTCTTCTTCGCGAAAACGGCCTCCGCCAAGGTCAAGGTGAGCGATGCGGGCGCGCCGGTCGGTCCGGTGGTCGAGCGGCCGAGCCTGCCCCTTCGCAGCTGCGACCTCTCGGCTCCGGTGTGTGTGCACGCTGCGGCCGCGATCTCGCCCGAGGTCCTCGTCCGCGCGCGTCGCGCCTTCGCCGACGCGTGGGGAGCCGCCATCGACACGCTTCGCGTCCCGCGCCCCTTGCCCGATGGCGCGCACGGCGGCGATGCACGGCTCGACGTGTATCTCGTGCCCGACGTCGCCACGGCTCCGCGCGCGCTCGACGGGCTGGCCGTTGGTCGCGATCCGCTCGACCTCCTCTCGGACCGCGACTCGGCGTCGTCGTTCCTCGTGCTCGACGAGCACGTGGTGCGCGCGGGTGGTTGCGCGCTCGCGGCGACCGCGGTCCGCGGCGTCGTGCGGGCGTCGGCGCTCGGGCTCGACGTGGCGGAGAACGAGCTCGTCGTCGATGGCTTCGCGCGTCGCATGGGCGAGGTCGTCGCGCCGTGCCCGGCGGTCGAGAACGCCGGTTTCGCCGACCTGCAAGCGAAACCCTGGCGCTCGATCACCGCGACCCCGTTCGGGCCCGCGCTCGTCGCGCGCACGCTCGATGTCTCACGCGGACAGGGCTTCGGCGCGATCGTCCCCGGCGTGCTGTCGATGGCGATCAACCATTACGGCATCGTCCAGCCTCGAGAGGAAGACGAGCTCGGTCCGGCCCATTTTCACGACTATCCGTCGGTGTTCGAGGTCCTCGCGCTGTCGCTCTCCGACGCCGGCTCGTCGCTCGATGCGCTCTTCCTCGACGTGGCCGTCGTGCGCGCGACCTCGGCGACGCCGCCTGCATGGGAGTGGACCGTTCCTGCCTCGAGCCTCCCGCGCCGCTTTGCCATCCGACGCGGCATCGAACCGACGGGCACGACGTTCGTGAAGATCGACGTCGACACCGCGCCGAAGTCCGATTCCATCGAGATGGACCTCGCGTGGGACGGGGGGGCGCGCTTCGTGTGGCGGGTCTTGAAGCTCGACGCCTCGGGCAAGACCATCGGCGAAGTGCCGGTCCCCGCGCTGGAGACCGCGCGCAAGATCACCGTCGACGTGCGCCACCTGGGGGGCGTGCGCACCATCCTGCTCGTCGGCGTCAACGGGGGCGATCCGATTCGTCCATGGCGCGCGAACGAGCCGCCTTCGCCGCCGCACGGTTACGAGCTCGGAATCTTCGTCGGATCGTGAGCAACGCGCCGAAGCCGAGCGCCATGCCCGACGAGCCAGCGGCGGGCTCGTGCATCGCGCAGCCGCCTCCGGCGCGCAGGCCATCGCGCGCGTCCCAACGATCGGCGCCGATGGGCACCTTCTGCTCGGCGGCGAGTGAACCCCGGAGGCGAACGGTCGCCTTGGTTCCACCGCGGCCCGCGTCTGCGAGCAGCGAGAACCGATAGAGCCCGACGGCGGGGTGCGAGAGCGCGTCGCGTACGTGCGCGCCCTCGGCCTCGAGCGAAAGGCCGCCCTCGACATCGGCCGGACGCCCCTCGGCGTCGTGCGCGATGGCGATCGCATACAGCGGAAGCCCGCCGTCCGCGGCGAGCCATGTCGCGCCGAGCCGCAGCGAGAGCGTGGTCGCGCGAGGAGGGGTAGGGCGGCGATCGAGCGCGGCGATCGCGCCCGTGACGTCGAGAATGCCTGCCCCATTGGCGTGGTCGCGCGGGGAGCCTCCACCGGCCGGATCGTCGACCAGCGGACGCGCGCCGGCCTGCAACACCGCGCGCACGTCCTCTTGGGTGAGGGTGGGCTCGCGCTGGAACAGGAGCGCGGCCGCGCCGGTGACGAACGGGGCAGACATGCTCGTACCCGCGAGCGCACCGTGCTCGCTGTCGACGATCTGGGTGGTGTCGAACTCACCCGCTGGCGACGCCAGGTACGCCGCACGCGCGAGCGTGGAGATCACGTAGAACCCGGGCGCCAAAAGATCGGGCCGCATCGCACCGTCGGCGGCAGGGCCTGCGCTCGAGAAGTAGCAGCGACCTCCGACGATCGCGTCGCTGACGCCGATCTTCTGCTTCTTCTGGTTCACGAACGAGGTGCGGCTGCCGACGCAGCCGACGGAGATGAGGCCGGCTGCGCTCGCAGGCACGCCGATGCTCCCCTCGACCTGCGCACCGCGCGGGAACAGCGGCATTCCCGGGCCGTCGATCGCCTGTCGCGCCCCCTGCAGCCAGATCTCCACTGCGCCGTCCCCCTCGAGCTCGAGCTCGAACCGCCCGACGGGCAACGCGCCGGTGAGCACCACCACCGCTCCGCTGGTGTTGCCCTCGTCGAGGAACTTGGGAACGTCGTTGGCGACGAGCACCTTGAGCTCGGGCACGGGCTTGGCCTCGAGCGCCTGGCCGCGATCGACCGGGGCGAGCCACGGCTCACCGTCCGGCGCGCGCACGCCGACGCGCACGTCGCCGCGATCGCGCTTGTTGATCCACACGAACACCTGACCGTCGGTGTACGCCTTGCCCCTGCCGTCGGCGCCGAGCAGCTCGATCGGGATGCGGTAGTGCCCACCGGGCGAAACGCGGATGCTGGTGTGGATGGGGAGCCCGCCCTCGTTCGATGCGGCCACGACGATCGCGCGACCGGGGCCCTTCACCAACTCGACCAGACCGCGCTCGAACTTCGACGTGCCGTCGTGGGCGCCGTACTGCGTGCCGAGCGACAGGTTCACCACCGCGGGGAGCTTCGCCTCGGCCGCGCGGTCGAAGACGAACTTCGCGCCGAGGATGGCCGCCGCCTCGTCGACGCCGCCTTGCGCGTCGGAGGCGCGCACCACGACGAGATCGGCCTTGGGCGCCATGCCGACGAAGACTCGCGCAGGACCCCCGTTGCTCGCGGCGATGCCCGCGACGTGGGTGCCGTGTCCGTCGGCGTCACCCGGGAGCACGCCCGACGCGGAGCCCGCGAGGATCGCGTCGATCTCCGAACGATCCCACACACGCCCGCCGTAGCGCTCGTCGAGCGCGTTGCCCGTGCGCTTGGTCCCCGCGTAGTCGAGGAACCACGCGATGCGCGTCTTGCCGTCGTCGTTGCGGAAATCGCGGTGGTAGATGTCGACGCCGGTGTCGACGACGCCGACGATGGTGCCGCTGCCGTCGAGCGTCGACCCGGGCGCGGGAGAGACCGCGCCGACGAAGGGGCGTGCGACGTCGAGCTTCGGACGCAGCGGCGGACGGATCTCGATCGACACTTCGGGATGTGCGCGCGCAAACCCCGCGATGCGCGCGACGTCGCCGTCGATCGCCGCGAGTCCCGGCACGATCGGCCGCAGGCCCAGGTGCGAGGCGTCGAGCTCGGGGGGCACCGAGACCAGGGCGAAGAAGGGTCGCTTCGGTGCGAGCGCCTCGACGGCGGGCGTGCCCAGCTTGCCAATCGCGAGCGTGCTCGGCTCCGCTGCCGCGACGCTCGCAACCGAGAGGGCGACGAGCAAGAGACCGATCGCGACGAAGCGCACGCTCGCAGGGTGGCGGACGCGCGCTGTTTGAGCAACCCGATTAGAGCACCTGTCACCGGGTCGATCTGAAGGGGTTCCCGTTCCCCCCGGCTTGGAAAGCCGGGGCCCTATCGCGCGTTTCGATTGAAGCCCGCTCCCGCGGGCTCCTTCGCGCAGGTTCTCAGCTGAATTGCGATTCGCTGCTGCGTCCACGCAAGGAGCCCGTCAGGGCTTCAAGCTGAAGACGCGTGCGTTCGTGCGATTCGCGAAGGGGCCCCGGCTTTTGAAGCCGGGGGGAATGGGCCACCAGGAATCCACGCGGTCGAGAAATGCTCTGCCGCTACAGCCAGCGAGGGGATGTCCGCATCACTGCTCTCTCTGCGCGCGACGCCGCGAGACCACCGCCAGCGCCAGGCCGAGCGCGGCCAGCGCGCCGCCGGTCGTCGAGGTGCTCCGTCCCGGCACGCGGCAGCCGCACGTCGAGGCCTCGGGCAGACCCGGGGCGCCCGTCGATGCGTCTTCACCTGCATCGACGCCCGTGTCCTCGGTCGTGCTCGTGTCCTCGATCATCCCGGTGTCTTCGACCGAACCGGTGTCCTCGATGCTGGTGTCCTCTTCGGACCCGGTGTCGACGCCGCCCTCCATGCAGGACGCCGCGGTCGACCAGGCGAGCTTGTTGGTCGGGGGATCGCAGACCTGGCAGGAGTCCTTGGGGTTGATGTCGCCGTACGCGTAGCACTGGCCGGCGATGAGACACTGACCGGCCTTGATGCCCGACGCCGTCGCCGAACAGGTCTTGGTCGTCTCGTCGCACGTGACCGAGGTCGTGCAGGTGAGCCCGCAGTTGTTGGTCTTGGACAGGCAGCTGCCGTACGGGCTGCACGAGTACGTCGTGCAGAACTTGCCGGTGCCAGCATCCGCGAGCGACGCACCGCACGCCGTGCCCTCGGGCGCATAGCTGATGCTGCACTTGCCCGTGCCGTCACACTTCTTCCCGCAAGTGATGTCGTAGGTGCCCGTGCAGAAGCCGCCCGGATCGGTTCCGGCCGGCGCCAGCACGCAGGTGCCTTCCTTGCCGGCCTCGTTGCACGCCTTGCAGCCGCCGGAGCAGGCGCTCTCGCAGCACACGCCGGTGACGCAGTAACCGGTCGCGCACTCCGAGTTGCTCGTGCACGTCGTGCCCTTGGGCTTGGTGCACACGCCTTCGCGGCCCGGCGCCGCACAGGTCTGACCCTCGGGGCAGCCGGTGCTCGCGCAGCACACCCCGTCGACGCAGCTGAGGCCGCTCGGGCACGCCGTTCCGCCGACCGTGCAGGTGCCGCCGACCGCGGTGTTGAAGATCTCGGAGTTCGTCGTCTCGGTGCTCGGTGCGAGGCCGCCGACGACCAACGCGCCGGTGCCCGGGATGTTCACCGTCGCGTGGAACATGCGCTCGATCGCCATCGATCCCGCGCCTGTCATCGTGCCGGTCGTGGGCGAGCTGCCGGGAAGGAACAGATCGGCGGTGCCGAGCACGTACGTCGTGAACGTCGAGGTGTTGTACGACTGGCCGCCGGTGAACAGCACCTTGCCGTCGTCGAGCACCGCCGACGAGAACTGCCACCGCGTCGACGAAAGCGTCGCGGCGAGCGTCGTCCAGGTGCTGCCGTCGAAGTACTCGAGCGTGTTGACCGCGGAGCTCGCGCTGGTGCTGGTCGAGCCGCCGGCCGCGATCGCGCGCGGCGTGGTGCCGTTCAGCGCCACGAGCTCGAGCTGCGAGCGCTTCGTGGTCATGCTCGGCGCGGCGGCCCATGTTTTGGTGCTCGGCGAGTAGATCTCGGCCGTCTCGGTCGCGGTCGTGAACGTGGTGTAGGTCTCGCCACCAGCGACGAGCACGCGGCCGTCGCCCATGAGGACCGCGCGGGTCTTGGTGCGACCCGTGACCATCGAGCCTGCGCCCACCCAGGTGTCGTCGAGCGCGGAGGTGGGGCCGACCGGGAAGTAGTACTCCGCGGACTTGAGGGGCAGGGACGTCGAGGAGAGCGAGCTCGTCGAGCTACCGCCGATCGCGAGCGCTGCAGGTTTGCCGTCGATCACGACGGGCACCATCGCGTGCCATGCGCGCGCGGTTCCCGTGGCCGCGCTGGTCCACGTTCCGGTGGTCGCATCGCGGAGGAGCGTCGTGCCCTGCGCCGTGGTCGTCGTGCCGCTGGTCGGGAACCCGCCGAGGGCGACCACCTGACCGGTCGAGAGCACGACGGCGTTCATCCCTACGCCGAGGGTGATGCCGGTCGGCAGGGCCGACGCGGTCGCCCACGTGCCGGTCGCCGGGTTGAACAGCTCGGTGATTCCCGGTTCGCTGCCGGTGCCGCCGATGAGCAGGACCTTGCCGGTGTCGGGCCCGGCCGTGAGGCGAACGAGCTTGTGGTAGGCGTGCGAGCGCTTCGCGTTGCCGGTCGTCGCCTGCCACGTCGGATCGACGAGCACCGGGTACCGCAGGCCGCGCCCGTCCAACGTCGCCACGATCGTGCACTTGGTGGCGCCCGGTGCAGTGACCGCGCGTCCCCAGGGCCCGATCGGCTTCGAGTCGTACGCGCACCCCTGGACCGAGAGCTTGCCGCCACGCAGCCTGCCGCTCGCATCGAGCACGATCGGGCTCGGCGCGCGCAGCACTGGATTGCCGTTGCTCTCGAGGAACTCGACATTGCCTTCGACGAGGCGGAGCCCCGCGACGTTGGTCAGCTTCACTTCGTAGGAGAACGAGAGCTGCTCACGCGGATCGTCGACCTGGTAGAAATCCTCGACGCCATCGTCGACGACGACGCGGAACGCGGTCGTGCCGGGGGCGACGTTCGGATGAACCGCGATGTGCTCGGCCCACTCGAGAGCAGAGTTGGCGAAACCGAGCGGCTTCACCTCGAGCTTCATGGCACCGGACTCGATCGCCATCGCGCCGGACGCCGTCCGAGGCAGCACGACCGACGCGGCGTTGGCTCGGGCGCGTGCCGCCTGGGGAACCACGTGGACCTGGTCCACCTCTGCGCGGAACCGCGCGACCTCGGCGGCAGGCAAGAACCCGGCGCGCGCCTTGAACAGGTCCCGCGCGTGGCGGAGCGCTTCGAGTCCGACGCTAGTACTCGCACCCTCGTCGGCGATCTCGCGCACCAGGGGGGCATTGCTCGTGCTGCTCGTCGCTTCCGAGCGGCCGCAACCGAGAAGACCGAGCACGAGGAACGCGCCCACACGACAAGAAAGAAGCCGAATCGTCACAGCGTCACTCCTCCGGCCAACGTGGTCGCGTTCGTGTAGGTGAGGCCCCTACCTCGCATCTCACGGATGGGGTCGTCAAGGCCGAGCGGGAGAGTGTGCCCTGGCTGGACGGCCCGTGCCAGCGCCCGGTGGGTCAGACCCGTTCTTCCGGGAGGCTCTCGTCACGCGCGAGCGCCTCCATCACCCGCGGGACCTCGTCGGCGATCTCGGAGGCGAACACTCCGCGATCGCCGCTGCGAGCACGGAGCACGTCGCCGACCAGACCGTGCAGGTGCACGCCGGCCATCGCCGCCTCGAAGGGACGCATCGTGCAGAGCAGGGCGCCGATCATCCCCGCGAGCACGTCGCCCGCGCCCGCCGTGGCGAGCAGCGGATTGCCGGTGGTGTTCACCGCGATGCGTCCCTCGGGAGAGGCGACGATCGTGCGCGCGCCCTTGAGCACGACGACGGCCTTGGTCGCATCGACCAACTTGCGCACGGCGCCGAAGCGATCGTGCTCGACGTCCTCGGCAGACATGCCGAGCAACCGACCCATCTCGCCGGCGTGCGGCGTGAGGACCAGCGGCCCCTTGGCCTTGGCCAGCCGCTGGGGCTTGCCCTTGAACTGGGTGATCGCGTCGGCGTCGACGACGATCGGACCCTCGAAGGTGTCGAGGATGTGGTCGAGGACCTTCTTGGCTGCGTCGTCGAGCCCGAAGCCCGGGCCCATCACGACGGCCTTCCGGCGATCGAGCAGCGAGTCGAGGTGCGAGACCGGGTGCGCCCGATCGAGCCCGACGGCCATCACCTCGGGCATGCGGGCATCGACGGCGGCGAGCGCCTCGGGCCACGTGGCGATGGTGACGACGCCGGCGCCCGCCCGGAACGCTCCGCGCGCCGACAACAGCGCAGCACCGGATTTCCCCGCCGATCCTGCGCAGACGAGGACCGCGCCGACCGAGAACTTGTGTGCGTCGGCCTCGCGCGGCTCGAGCCACCGGGCGACCGCGCGACGCTCGATCACCTCGGCGACGTGGCCAACCTTGCCGAGGATGGTGTCGGGGACGCCGAGATCGCACACGTGCACGCGGCCGGCGAAGCGCGCGCCTTGCGGCGTGAGCAAGCCGACCTTGAGGTGACCGAAGCAGACCGTGTCGTGCGCCTCGACGCACGCGCCGAGCGGCGCGCCCGAGTCCGCGTCGAGCCCGCTCGGGATGTCGAGGGCGAGCCGGCGGCCCGGGGCGCGGTTGATCGCGTCGATGATCGCGGCCATCGGCGGGGAGATCGCCCGATCGAGACCGGTGCCGAACAACGCGTCGACGACGAGATCGGCGAGCCCCAGTGCGGCCTCGAGCTCGGCGAGGCCACCCTTCTCGACGTTGGCCTCCGTCGGTCGCACCACCGTGACCTGGCCACCGAGATCGAGGTACGCGTCGTGGTTGATCCGGGCGTCGCCGAACACCCGCTCGGGGGAGCCGGCGAGGAACACACGGACATCGGCGCCGCGTGCCCAGAGATGCCGCGCGACGACGAAGCCGTCGCCTCCGTTGTTCCCTGCGCCGCAGACCACGACCACCCTTGCGGAGGGCAGACCGGCCGCGAGCAGCCGTCCGGCGACGTCGGCCGCGCCCCGTCCCGCGTTTTCCATCAGGACGACGCCGGGGACGTGGCAGTTCTCTATCGCGTAGCGGTCGAACGCTCGCATTTGGGCGCGCGAGAGAATCGGGATCATCGGGGCTGTCCTTCCTACTAGAGCAAGGAGCGGGCGGGGCCTAGGATCGACCCCGATGCGCTTTCCCTTTGCCCCGGGGCTCGTCTCGTTCTCGCTCACGCTCGCGTTGTTCGGGTGCAGCTCGCCCGAGGACGAACCCCAGGGTTCGAACGACGCGTCGCCCGACACGGGTCTCTCGCAGGATCCGGAGGACTACCGCGATCCGCCTCGCTCCTGCGCGCTCGAGTGCGGCAGCCAGGACGGCTGCGAGCCCGAGGGCTACCAGTGCCCGGCGATGGCGGATTGGAAGTCGCTCCCGCATGCCGACTCGTGTCCCAAGTGGGACGGCACGTACCCCACACCGCAGGCTGGCAAGTGCAAGGCGAGCCTGCCGACGGCGGCCGCCGCTGCGAAGACGGGCGTCGATCCGACCGATCCGACCAGCACCATCCTGCCCACCGGCTACCGCGCCAAACCCGCAGGCAAGACCGCGGCGCTCTCGGACACGCAAGGCGGCTTCGCGACCAACGTCGTCGCGATCGACGGGACCGACCTGGTCATCGTCGTCGACGGAGGCATCCGCGATCACGCGGTGCGCCTCGTGGACACCAAGGCGCTCGAGGCCGATCCGACCACGGCGATCAAAGGGCTCGTTCGCTACGGCAGCGGCGAGAACGTGAACTACGGCGCCGTGGTCCTTCCCGGCTCGACCTCGAGCACGCGACGCGTCTATGTCGCCGGCGGCAGCGGAACGAGCGCGCGCTTGCTCGCGTTCGACGTCGACGTGACCAAGGGCGAGCTGAAGGCCAACGTCGCCGAGGACCTGCCGATGCCCATCTCCGGCACCGGCAAGCCGATGCCGAGCGGGATCGCGGTGCGGCCGGACGGCAAGCTGGTCGTCGGCACGCAGAACAACGCCGGCGGCGCGCGATTGTTCATGATCGATCGCGCGACCAAGAAGGCGGGCGAGCCGATCACGCTGTCGAACAACGACATCTTCACCGTGTTCATCCACCCGAGCGACACCACGGGCCGCTACGCCTACGTCAGCTCGTGGGACGGCGATCGCATCGACGTCGTGGATCTCGACGGCGCCAAGGTCGTCAAGTCGATCCCCGTCGCCAAGGCGCCGCAGGCCTTCGCGGCGCTCGACAGCCGCTATGTCGCCCTCGTCTCGTCGGACGCCGATGTGATCACCATCTTCGACACCCTGGTCGACGGCTGGTCCAAGGTCTCCGAGCAGAAGATCGTCGAGGGCTCGGGCTACGGATGGGCACCGAGCGGCGTCGTGTGGGACGCGACAGCCAAGCGCCTGTACGTCTCGCTCGCGGGCCTCAACGCGGTGGCGATCTACGACGCGGTGGTCGGCACCGGGGCGCCCACGTTGACCCTTCGCAGCATGGTCCCGACCGAGTGGTGGCCCACGGCGGTCACGCTCCGCAGCAGTGATTCCGCGCTGGTGGTGGTCAACGGCAAGGGCCGCGGCACCGGCAGCAACCCCATCGCGTTCAAGCCGAGCGAGGGGAACATCACCAACCTGATGAAGGGCTCGGTGCAGGTCGTCGGGCAGACCGAGGTCGCCACCTTCACCGGCAAGACGTCCGTCGATGCGCTCACCGACCTCACGAAGCTCGAGGGCGCCCCCAAGGTCGACTGCGCCGGCGCGGCCTACGACTTCCCAGTTCCGGCGACGAACACCGAGGGCCCGAGCAAGGTCATCAAGCGCGTGGTGTTCGCCATCAAGGAGAACAAGACCTTCGACGCGGTGTTCGGCGACATGCCGGGTCTCGACGGTGACCCCAAGCTCGTCATGGCGCCCGGCCAGATGGAGACGTTGTTCGGAAACCAGCGGAAGATCGCCAAGACCTTCACGGTGTTCGACAACTACTACACCTCTGCCGAGCAGTCGCTGCAGGGCCACGTGTGGACCGCCTACGGTCGCACCACCGAGTTCGTCGAACGCACCTGGCTCACGGCGTGGGGGCGGAGCCTGCGCCTTCCGGTGATGGGGGTCAGCCAGGGCCGGCCGGTCGAGGGCTCGCTGTTCAACTGGTTCCAGCGCGAGAAGGTGCTGTTCGACAACATGGGTGAGCTCGCCGGCGCCGCCGACGACGACAAGAAGACCCCGAAGAACTGCTGCCTCGACTCGCTCTACCCCGGAAAGTTCTACGCTCAGGACGAGCCCGACTCACGCAAGGCCTGTTACATCGCAGCGCGGGCGCGGGTGACGTGCGATCTAAAGCCGTTCACCTATGCGGTCATGCCGAACGACCACACCTCGGGCGGCTCACCAGGGTCGCCCACGGTCGAGGCGTACATCGCGGTCGGCGACGAAGGCACCGGGATGCTCATCGAGGCGCTGTCCCATTCGCCGCTCTGGCAGGAGACGCTCGTGGTCGTGACCATGGACGACCCGCAGGACGGCGGCGACCACGTCGACGCCCACCGCACGCCCCTGATGTTCGCTGGACCGTGGGTCAAGCGGGGCTACGTGTCGAAGGGCCACTACGACACGACCTCGATCCACAAGCTGTTCGCCCACATCTTCGGGGTCGCCTACCCGAACGAGATCGTCGCCCGTGCCTCGCTCCCGCTCGACGCGTTCAGCTCGACGCCGGACTACGCACCGTACGACCACGTCAAACGGACGGTGAAGCTCGCCTGCAACGCCAAGGAGGGGGCGGCGGCCACCAAGGCGAAGATGTCCAACTGGGACTTCTCGCAGCCCGACCAGGCCCCCGGTCTTTCGGCGCAGATCTGGGAGCTCCTCCACAAGGGCGCACCTCCGCCCGCCGGCTACGGCGACGCGGATGACGACGACTGATCCCGTGGTGCTCGAATACGGTGCGAACAGACTCGGACACCGCGGTTTGACCAGGGTGTTGCCGAATTGCTACATTCTGCCCGCCACAAGGGTACTGACGTTCCGGGGGCTGCTGCGAGCGCTGAAGTCTGGCGCTTGGCTCGAGGGTCGAAACGGATGTTTCAAGCTTCCATGACGTGGTCCGACCTGTGTCAGTCGGACGAGTTCCAGGGCCGCTGGGTTGCACTGGACGGCTGCCGCTACGACGAATCCACGGCCAAGCCTGTCGAAGGCATCGTGATCGATTCCGACGAGGACCTCGTCGAGCTGTGCAACCGCATTCGGGCGAAGGGCGGTCGCGACTGCGCCATCCTCTACATCGAGGAGCAGGTCCGTCGCCTCAGCGCGCCCCCGGCCGTTCGCGCCGTGCACTGAGTGAGGTCAGGCTGCGCCGGGCCCCCTGACCCGGCGAACCCCTTCGCGCAAGTCCGTCCGCGGTCGATTACGTCCGCGTGATTGGCTAATAAATTCAACCGGTTGCCCTGTGGAAAGCCTGCTTTCTTGACAGGGTCCGGAGGGGCTTTTACGCCCAATGGCATCCCCGATGCCTCCCGAGCCCAAGGCCCACCTGGCAACGTCCGCGCTCCTCGCCCGAGCGCCGGCCGTGCAGGCCTTGCTGCCGTTCCTCCGTGGAGGGGTGGCCCGTCAGCGCCGGGCGAGCGAGACCGCCACGGCCCGTGTCCGCCCGGCCATCCCGCTCCGCCACCACGCCATCGAGCGCATGGCCGAGCAGTTGGAGCTGCGGTTTCCCGCCGGGAGCCCGGCGGTCTACATCCACGAGGGCGCTCGGCAGGCGCTGGAGCGGCGGCTCTCGATGTTGGGGCGACAGCCCGTGCTGGTGTCGATCACCGACAACCGCCACTCGATGATCCACGCGACCCGTCGAGACGGCCTGCTCCGGGCGCGGCTCCACCACATGTTCCTCGACGCGCCCCACGACGTGACCGAGGCGCTGGCCCGGTTCCTCCTCTTTCGCGACCGTGAGGCGTCGCACGTCGTCGGGCGGTACATCGACGGAAACTCAGCCCGCATCCGGAGCCTCGAGCCTCACCGGCGCTCGGCCAAGCCGAACACAGGCGACCAGTACGACCTCGACGAGATCTTCGCCGAGGTCAACGCCGCCTACTTCGGGGGCATGGTCGACGCGCGCATCTGCTGGGGTCACGAGGGGCGCGCCAAGTCCAAGCGTCGCACCACCATCAAGCTCGGGTCGTACGCCGCCCAGGAGCGCCTCATCCGCGTGCATCCCCGGCTCGATCAGCCGTGGATCCCCCGGTATTTCATCGCATTCGTGGTCTTCCACGAGATGCTCCACCACGTCATGCCGGCGACGCGGATCGCCGGGCGTCGTGCGCTGCACCCGCCGGTGTTCCGCACCCGCGAGCGCGCGTTCAAGCACTACGACAAGGCGATCGCCTGGGAGAAGGCGAACCTCGACCGGCTGCTCAAGTAGCGGTCAGGGCATCACCGTGACCGAGCCGACCTGACCGCGGCTCGTGCAGTGATCCATGTAGTCGCAGAAGTACGGGAACGAGCCGGCTTCGGTGAACTTGCGGGTGTACGTGTACGGCGAGCTGTGGTTCTTGCTGTCGAACTTGCCGTCGCCCGTGCACGAGGTGCCGCTCGTCACGCTGTGGGTGCCGTTGGCGAACACCCATTTCACCGTGTCGCCCACCTTGATGGTCACGTCCTTCGGTTTGTAGAACCAGTTGCCGACCTGCACCGTGACCTCCGTTCCCGTCGTGCCGCCGGTATCGGTCGTCGTGCCGCCGGTATCGGTCGCACTCCCGCTGTCGGTCGCCGTGCCGGTATCGGTGGCCGCGCCGGTGTCGGCGGTCGCAGCATCGTTCTCGGACGGGGTGCTGGTGGACTCGGAGCCGCAGCCCGCGAGGGCCAGAACAAGGAAGAGGGCGGTCATGCGCATCGCGGGAGCCTAGCGCGCCGTCGACCCGACGCGAGCGTGTGTGTCCTTGGCCGATAATTGGTCATTTCGTGGCGTTTCATGGTGGGAACAGGGCGTGGCCCGTCTGTCCCGCGTTGCCTTGACCGTGATCGTCGCCTCGCTGTTCCTCGAGGCCGGGTGTCGGCGTCCGAGCACCAGCGCCCCGCAGCAGGGCGGGGGCGTCGTGCCCACCGCGACGAGCGTGCAGGTTGCGGCGGGCGCGGGACGTCGCCTCGGTGGCGAGAAGGCCGGCGAGACGATCAACGTCCCCGCAGGTCGGTTCTACGCCGGGAGCGTGCCGGGCGACGAAGGTCGGGACCCGACGATCGAGCCCGTGTCGACCACCTACGAGTTGCCGGCGTTCACCATCGATGCGCTGCCCTACCCGGGCAAGCCCGGAGAGCCGCCGAAGACGGGCGTGTCGCAGGCCGAGGCGGCGAAGCTCTGCGCGGAGCGGGGGGCGAGGCTTTGCACCGAGCTCGAGTGGGAGCGCGCCTGCAAGGGACCGAACGGCGACTTGTTCTCCGCGGGTGCGGCGTGGGATCCGACGTGCGCGAAGACGCCCGAGCAGTGCGTGTCCGGGTATGGCGTCCGTTCGATGGGCGCGACGATCGAGGAGTGGACCGCGAGCATGGTGGTCGACGGTGGGCCCAAGCGCGTCGCCGTGCGAGGTGCGCTCGCCGGGGCCGCACCGGCGGCGCACCGGTGCGCCGCGCGTCACGCGATCGACGCGACGGCGAGCGCGCGACCGATCGGGTTCCGTTGCTGCAGCGGTCCGGCGCCTTCGATGTCGATCGCCGCCATCGAGGGAGCCCCCACGTTCCGTCGCGGAACGATCGACCCGGGGAAGCTCGGCGAGATCTTCAACGGCATTCCGGAGCTCGCGCGCCTCAAGGGTGGGGTGCGTCTGTTCAAGGACACCGAGGCCGCCGACGTCACCGAAAAGGCGAAGAATCCGCCCGGTGCCGGGTGGACCGTGACCGCCGAACCCATCGTGTGGAGCCCGGTCGCAGGCACGGAGATCCTGGTGGCGACGGGCAAGAGCAAGAGCGGTGCGTTCGTCGTGGCGCTCCATCACCTCGATGGGGATCGCTACCGCCTCGCTTCTTCGATGATCTTCGCCAACGAACAAGGGCCGATCGTGCTCGCCTACCAGGGCAACGTTCGGCGCGAGATCGTCTGGACGATGGCGTGGGGCAGCGCGGGCGAGGGCGGCGCGGTCACCTACCGCGACGACCACCGCGTGGTCATCGTCCAGCGCTGAGCGCCGCGATCAGCGGATCGACGTCGGCCTCTTCGACTTCGACGAGGTATTGCATGGCCGGCGCGACGGCGACGGTGCAACCACGCTTGGGGCAGAGGCCGAGGCAGTGCGTCTTGGTGACCCACACCTCGCCGGTCCTCGCGCGCGTCCCGGTCTTCAACAGCGCAAAGACGCGTTCGCCGCGAGCCCCGCAGCCGGCGCCCAGTGGATCGTCGCCGGAGCGTTGGTTCGCACACACCAGGAGGTGCACGCGCGGACGGTACGGCGAGGGCTTCATCGCGCGGGGTGCAATCGGTACGCGAGGAGCGCGGTCCACACGAGCGCGTGACCGATGTCGCCACGGCGGAGCCACTCGTCGAGCTCCGCGAGCGGAACGAGCACGAGCTCGCAGTCCTCGAGCTCCTCCAGCGCTTGTCCGGCCGGATGCGGCGTGCAGTCCGTCGCGAGGAACATGTGCAGGCGGGTGGGCTGCAGCGCAGGGTTCGCGTACACGCTGCCGAGCGGGACGAGGCTCGCTGCGTCGTAGCCGCTCTCTTCGCGCAGCTCGCGGCGCGCGGCGTCGATCGGCTGCTCGCCCGGATCGATGAGGCCGCCCGGGATCTCGAGCGACGGACCGTCGATCCCGAACCGCTGGAGCCGGACCATGATCACCTGCTGATCGGGCGTGATCGCCACGACGTTGCACCAATCGTGCGCCGTCTCGAAGGTGTGGATGGTGCGTGGGGCGAGCGGCTCGCGGTGCACGTCGTGTCGGAATACGTCGAAGATGCCGTATTCGCCCACCCTTCGGGTCCCGCTCCGGTGCCATCGCGCCATGGCTCTTCGTAGCACCGACGACGTGCTATTTGGGCAAGATGGCCGACGAGCGCCCCCTCATTCTCTGCGCGAACGACGACGGTTTCTTCTCGCACGGTCTGCGCGCGTTGGCCGACGCGCTGTCGAGCTTCGCTCACGTCGTGGTGGTCGCACCCGAGACCGAGCAGAGCGCGACGAGCCACTCGCTCACGCTGCACCGCCCTCTGCGCATGCGCCGATACGCCGAGGATCGCTACGCGCTCGACGGAACGCCCGCCGACTGTGTCTACCTCGGCGTGCACCTCGGCGAGGGGGGCACGAGCAAGGCGGTGCTGCCGCGCCGGCCCGACCTGGTGGTCAGCGGCATCAACCGCGGCATCAACCTCGGGCAAGACATCTTCTACAGCGGCACGGTGGCCGCCGCGCGCGAGGGTGCGCTCCGCGGAATTCCCTCGATCGCAGTCTCGGTCGGGCTCGCGGCCGACGAGTCGGGCGCCTACAGCTTCGAGCCGGCTTACGCCGCCGAGCTCGTCACGAAGGTCGCGCGGGCGGTCATTGCGATGCCCAAGTCCAAGGGACCGGCGCTCCTCTTCAACCTGAACGCGCCTGCGGGGCCGGTGAAGGGGCTCGTCTCCACGAAGCTCGGGACGAGACTATGGACCGAAGCCGTCGACGCGCGCGTCGACCCTCGGGGCCGACCGTATTTCTGGATCGGCGGCAAGGGCGTGTCCCACGATCTGATCGAAGGCAGCGACACCGAGGCGTTCGACGCGGGGCTCGCGAGCCTGAGCGTGCTCGGGCTCGATCTGGCGCGGCACGACGACGTCGCGCGCGCGGCGGCGCAGGAGATCGTCGACGCCGTTTCTTGAGCGTCGCGTCGAAGGTCAAAGGTCGAAGGTCGAAGGTCGAACGCAGCTTCGCTGCGGGATCTGGGCTCTGCCCTTTGACCTTGAACCTTCGACCTTCGACCCGCTTCGGACAAAAGCGAAGAGGCCCCCCTCGCGTGGCGAGGAAGGCCCATTCGGAAGCGCGGCGATCAGCCCGCGGTCGCTTCGGCGATGCGGCGCACGTTGAGCGCCTGGAGGCCCTTGGGGCCTTCCTTGATCTCGAACTCGACCGTCTCGTTCTCGAAGAGCTGCTTACGCCCCTCGCCTTCGATCTGCGTGTAGTGGACGAAGACGTCCGGACCATCGGACTGCTTGATGAACCCGAAACCCTTGTCGTTGTAGAAGCGCTTCACCTTACCGATGGCCATCTCGAACCTCCACTGCTTCTTCCATTCTCGCTGAGCGCTCCGTCGAAGGTGCACGTGCACGACCGAGGGGGCGACCAACGAACGGCCGGCAACGTAGTCGTGGCCAATCCCGCAGGTCAACGACATTGATCGCTCCGTGAAAACGAGAAGGCGCGTCGAGTGACGAATGCCGGGAATCGCCGTCCGGCATGTGACTTCCCTCGGCGGGCGCGGCGGTATACTGAACACCGGTCGGAGGAATCTCGAGTGAACCTCAAGAAGACGCTCTTCCTGCTCCCGAACGCGATCACGCTCGCGAGCATCTTCTGCGGCTTCGATGCCATCCGCATCGCCGCGGACGCGCGTTCCGACGACGACTTCTTTCGCGCCGCGCTCCTCCTCATCTTCGCGATGATCTTCGACACGCTCGACGGCCGCGTCGCGCGCGCGACCAAGACGCAGAGCGCATTCGGGCTGCAGATCGACTCGCTCGCCGACGTCGTCGCGTTCGGCGCCGCGCCCGCCATCCTCGTCTACAAGTGGTCGCTCGAGCAGCTCGGGCGCGTCGGCCTCGTCGCGTCGTTCGCCTTTCTCGCTTGCGGCGCCATCCGGCTGGCCCGGTTCAACGTCCTCTCGATGAGGGAGGAGGGCAAGCCGAGCAAGCCCGGCAAGTACATCGTCGGGCTCCCGATCCCCGGCGCTGCCGGCATCCTCATCTCCCTGGTCGTCACCAACCACGCCATCGCCGGCGACCTCCACTCGCGCAAGTACGCGTATGTGCTGCTCGCTGTGGTGCTCGCGTCGAGTGCGTTCATGGTCTCGACCATCAAGTTCCGGTCGTTCAAGGACCTCCGGCTGAACGCGCGAACGATCGCCTTCGTCGGGTTCGTGATCGCGTCTTCGGCGGCGATCAGCGCGTACTCCCGACCCGCGTTCGTCCTCCTGTGGCTGCTCTTCGGGTACATCCTGATCGGCGTCCTGGAGTCGCTCGCGTCGATTCCTCGTGCTATCGCTCGCCGTCGGGGTCTTCCGGAGCGTGAGCGTCCGGCGCGCGACTGAGCGCGAGCCCCTTCATTTCCGCGTAGCCACTTCGAGGTAGTTTTCATGCGTCGAGCCTTCCTTCGCGCGTCGGTGTCCTGTTGCTTCGTCCTCGCTTCGGTCAGCGCCTGTCACGGCGACGATCCGAGCCTTCCGACGCCGAGCGTGCAGGGCTTCGAAGCCCCCCTCGAGGTGTCTTCGACGCCCCGCGGCGGCGAGCTCCTCCGCCACACCCGCCGGCGCTTCTCCGACGCGAAGGTTCCGTTCCTCGCGAAGCCCGGCGTCGAGGGCTACCGGCGCGTGGGGGACACGTTCTACGCGGTGACCTACGGCCCGAAGGGCAAGGCGCCGATCGCGACCGTCGAGCTGCCTCCGTTCGCCGATGGCGCCGCGCGCGTCGCGTCGGGCAACGTCCAGGTGTCCGTCCGCCCGAAGGTCGCGCACGCGGCGATCGAGTGGGCGCAAGACTTCGCCATCCACCCGGAGGTCGAGCCTGGCGTGACCATGTTCCGCCGCGTCGACGCCGAGGGCCTCGACGACGTCTTCGAGGTGAGCTCGCCCCGCGACACGCTGTCGTTCGAGTATCAGGTGTCTCTCCGCGGCGCTGGTGGGCTGCGGCTCGTCGAGAACACGCTCGAGGTCCTCGACCGCGACGGCGCGCCGCGAGTCCGGATGCCCGCGCCGATCGTGGCCGATGCCCACGGCGTGCATCGCGTGGGTCGCATCGAAGTGCGTGGGTGCGCGGTCGATCGCGATCCGCGCGGACCGTGGGGTCGGCCGCTCGTTCCGGCCGGCAAGGACGAGTGCGAGGTGGTCGCGTCGGTCGACGGGCGGGGCCTGTCGTATCCGGTGCTCGTCGATCCCGCGTGGGTCGGCACCGCCAGCAGCAAGCGTTCGCACGGTTATCACAAGCTGCTCAAGCTCTCCGCCGGCTCCGACGCCGGGAAGATCCTCCTCGTCGGCGGAACGGGCTCCGGGCCGACCGACACCGAGCTGTTCGACCCGACCACGTCGACGTGGGCCGTCTCGTCCGCGCTTCCCGATTCGCTCGGCAAGGGCACCAACGCGGTGGTGCTCCCGAGCGGCGTCGTGATGATCGCGGGCGGGTTCCCCACCGGCACGGGAACCACCGCGAAGTCGAACACCTACGTGCGCTCGACGACCACGGGTACATGGTCGAGCGCCGCGACGATGGGCTCGGCGCGCGCGTGGTTCACCATGGTGCCGACCAAGATCGACGCCAAGGACGTCATCTTCGTGGCCGGTGGCATGCCGAGCACCTCCATCTCGACCAAGCCGCTGAAGACGGCCGAGTACTACGAGCCGATCTCCGACAGCTGGTTCACCGCCACGTCGATGACCGCTGAGCGCTCGCACGCGGGCTACGACGTGCTCTCCGACGGACGCATCCTGGTCGTCGGTGGTCATGGGTTCGACAGCTTCGGGTCGACGCAGCTGAAGACGGTCGAGATCTACAATCCGTCGACCAAGACCTGGGCGGCGGGCGCCGCGCTCAACACCGAGCGCTCCGATGGCGCCGTACTCGCGCTCGCAGGCGGCAAGGCCATCGTGACCGGCGGCTGGAACGAGACCGATTACACGATCGGCGGCGTCGAGTACTTCGACGGAACGGCGTGGACCAGCATCCTCGGCAAGGGACTGACCGAGCCGCGCATGTTCCACGTCGCGTCGCAGCTGACCGACGGTCGCATCCTCGTCGCGGGCGGAAACGTCGAATACGACGATCCGAAGTACGCGATGACCGCGACCGCGACCGCCGACCTGATCTCGCTCGGCACCGATCCGAAGACGACGGCGACCCTCGCCTCGACCGGCAGCATGGCAGTCGCGCGCATCGCGCCCGCGGCGATTGCGCTCGGCCAGAACGTCCTCGTCAACGGCGGACAGACCACCGACGTCGACGGCAGCGAGACGACCAGCACCGAGTTGTTCGACACGACCATCGGCGCGGCCTGTTCGACGAGCTCACCGTGCCCCACCGGGTTGTCCTGCACCGAGGGCGTGTGCTGCAAATCCTCGAGCTGCCCCGAGGGGCAGACCTGCGCTGCGCCTGGGTTCGAGGGCATCTGCACCAAGCCCAAGGGCGCTTCGTGCACCTCGAACACCGAGTGCGGCACGGGCTTCTGCGTGACCGGCGTGTGTTGCGCGACGGCGTGCACCGGGGACTGCGAGACCTGCAACGTGAAGGGCAAAGAGGGCACCTGCACGGCGGCCGCGGTCGGCACCGATCCCAAGGGCAAGTGCGCCGGCGATCCGTCGTGCGGGCCGTTCTGCGACAGCACCGGCGACTGCTACGAGTACGCGCCGACCGGCACCAAGTGCGGCGCGTCGCTCGGGGACGCCGGCTCGGGATCGTTCTGCACGTCGTATGCGTGCGACGACTGGAGCGACTGCGTCAAGACGACGTTCAACTGCGGCCTCACCTGCACCACCAGCGTCACTTGCGACGAGGCGACCAAGACCTGCTCGGCGAGCGCATCCGGCATCAAGGCCGGACAGTGCGTGATCGACGGGCAGTGCTGGAGCTACGGCGACATCAATCCGAAGGACGCCTGCCAGCTCTGCGATCCGCCTTCATCGAAGACTGCCTGGTCGACCGCTGCTTCGTGCATCGACGGCGGCGTCGAGGACACCGGGACCGTCGAGGAGGACACCGGGACCACTCCGGTGGAAGACACCGGCTCGCCCGCGACGGACACCGGCACGCCGATCCCCGCGGAAGATGCCACGAGCCCCGTGGACACGGGCACGTCTTCGGCCGCGCCGCTGCCCGAGGCCTCCGCGTGCGGTTGCGAGCTGCCGGGGCGCACCGGCACCACTGCCCCGTTCGGGGCGCTCGGGCTCGGGCTCGCGCTCGTCCTCGCGCGTCGTCGCCGTTCCTGATTCGACAGAGACGGAGACCGAGATCAACACGAAGGCACGAGGACGCGAAGAAGAGAGGAAGGACTTTGGGAAGGGCGCCTGCCGCGGCCCGACTCGATGTGCTCGCGAGCCGCGGCAGCGCCGACATGCGCAAACCTTCTTCCCTTCCGGATCGGCTCGCCCTCGATGAGGCGCGGACCGGTAGACCCAAGGTCCTTCCGCCTCGTCTTTGCGCCTTTGCGACTTCGTGTGAGGTCACGACAATTCCCGAAAATTGCCGAACCTGCTGCGATCAGGATCAAGCCTAGGAGAGGAGGCTCTGCACCGCGCGCTTGGCGCGCTTGCGGACGTCGACCGGCAGATTCTCGTCGAGGTTGAGGGCGGTGAACGCTCCCTGCGCCTCGACCTTCTTGCCGAGGCCGGCGTACGCCTCGGCCTCGCTCCAACGCAGGAGCCAAGCGCGGCCCTTGAGGTCGCCCAGCTTGTTCGCATCGGCCACGACCTCGGCGAACCGACGGAGTCGACCGAGCTCTGCCCACCACTCACCGCGGAGATCGTCGTTTGCCGGAGCGAGATCGACGGCGCGGGCGAAGCGCGTCATCGCGTCGTCCGCACGGCCCGCGGCCAGATACGCGCGCGCGAGCGAACGTTGCGCGCCGGCGCTGTCCTCGTGCTCGGCGACGAACGCCTCGAGCGCCGGAAGGCACGCCGCGACCTGCGCGATGTCGTCGCGCTTGTCGGGCCAGAACCGCATGTGGAGCGCGTGAGCGTCGCCCGGGTCGATGGCCAATGCCTGATCGACGAGCGCGCGCGCGGCCTCGCGGTCACCGGCGGCGGCACGGCAGGCGGCCACCTCGACGTGGGCGGCGGCGGACGAGCGGTGCGCCTCGAGCCATCGATCGGCGGCGGCGGTCGCCTCGTCGAGACGACCGAGCGCGCGCAGCGCCACGACCCGCGCGAGGGCGGCGCGTTCGCAGTTGGCGTCGATGGCGAGCGCGCGATCGGCCGCGCCGAGCGCCACGTCCCATCGTCCGTCGCCCTCGTGGTAAGCGAGCTGCGCGAGGTAGTAATCGCAGGTGCGTTCGGCAGAGTCCCACACCGAGGACAGGAACTCGGCGATGGCGTTGCTGCGCACGTAGTTGAGGGACGTCGCGTCCTTCGGATCTTCGTAGATCGGAACCAGCGTGCCGAGCTTCACCAGCGCATCGAGCGCGGGCTTGCAGTCGGGCTTGGCCTCGAGCGCGAGGACGAACTGGCCCACCGCGTCGTCCTTGCGACCGAGCGTCGCGAGGATCTGACCGCGGGTGTTGTGATAGTCGGCGTCGCCCTCGTAGGTCTCGGCGATCTCGTCGAGACGCGAGAGCGCCTTCTCGGGCTGGCGCGCGTTCGCGTGTGCCATCGCGAGGTTCAGCTTCGCGGCGTGATCATTCTTGTCGATGCGCGCGACCATCGTCAGTGCGCTGATCGCCTTCTCCCAGTCGGCGGCCGCGAAGGCCTTCTCGGCGTTGGCCCAGGTCTGTGCCTTGGCGAGGAACGCGTCCCACATCGCAGCGAGCGGGGCGTTTTGGACTCGGAAGCTTCCGGAGGCCTTGGTGAGGAACTCCGAAACCCATTTGCGCGCCTGCTCGACCTGCAGGCCCTTCTCGGCGAGCAGCTCCATCTGAGCTTTGGGGACGGGGATCTGCGTCGGCATGCCGTGCCGCCGCGCCATCTTGTCCTCGAGGGAGATCACGTTCCACTCGCCGCCGTCGCTCATCGCTCTGCTCCTCGGGTGCCTGCTCAGAAGAACAAAAACGCGCGCCCCGAGCGATGAAACGCCGGGGCGCGCGCCTATGGGATCACTGCTTGTCGAGCTTGCCGACGAGGCTCAACGTGAAGAACGCGCCCATGTACTTGAAGTGCGGGCGCACCTTCATGTCGACCTTGTACCAGCCGGCGTTGCCCGGCACTTCCTGGACGATGACCTGCGCCTGACGCAGCGGGCGCCGCGCGCGCACGCTGGCGGAGGCGTTGTCCATCTCGGCCACGTACTGGCCGATCCACTGATTGAGCTCCTTCTCGAGATCGACGCGATCCTTGAACGAGCCGATCTGCTCGCGCTGCATCACCTTGAGGTAGTGCGCGATGCGGGCGACGACGAACACGTACGGCAGCTGCGTGCCGAGGCGGTAGTTGGTCTCCGCCTCCTTGGCCTCGGCCGACGTGCCGAAGTACTTCGCCTTCTGGCAGCTGTTGGCCGAGAAGAACGCCGCATTGTCGGAGTCCTTGCGGTAGCAGAGGGCGATGAAGCCCGCCTCGCTCAGCTCGAACTCGCGACGCTCCGAGACGAGGATCTCGGTCGGGATCTTGGTCTGGACCTCGCCCATCGCCTCGTACTGATGGAGGGGGAGGTTGTCGACGGTGCCGCCCGAGGTCGGACCGATGATGTTCGGCGCCCAGCGATAGCGCGCGAAGCTGTCGGCGATCCGGGTCGCCATCGCGTACGAAGCGTTGCCCCAGAGGTAGGCGTCGTGGTTGCCCGTCGACTGCTCCTCGTAGTTGAACGACTTCACGGGGTTGCTCTTCTCGCCGTACGGGAGGCGGAGGAGGAACCGCGGAAGGAGCAGACCGACGTAGCGCGCGTCTTCCGTCTCGCGGAACGCGTTCCACTTGGCGTACTGCGGGCCCTCGAAGATGGACTTGAGGTCCTTGAGGTTCGGCAGGTTCGAGTAGTCCTTGCCGCCGAAGAACTGGGCGCCGGCCGACGCGAAGAACGGCGCGTGCGACATGGTCGCGACCGCGGCGATGTTCGCGAGCAGGGCGACGTCCTGGGCGCTCGGACCGAGGTCGAAGTTCGCGAACATGGCGCCGTAGGGCTTGCCGCCGAACGTGCCGAACTCCGCCGTGTAGACGATCTTGTACAGACCGCTCTTGGTCACCTCGGGCGCGTCCTCGAAGTCCGTGGCGAGGTCGTCCTTCGACACGTTGAGGAAGTCGACCTTGACGTTCTCGCGGAAGTCGACGCGGTCGACGACGAACTTGAGGCCACGCCACGCCGACTCGAGCTTCTGGAAGGCCGGGTCGTGGAGGATGGCGTCGAGCTGGCGCGAGACCTTGTTGTCGATCTCGGCGATCATCGCGTCGATGATCGCCTTGTCGATCTTCTCGGCCTTGTGGTTCGGCCCGAGGAGCTCGGCGATGAAGGCCTGCACGCCGCGCTTGGCGACGTCGTAGCCGTCGTCGGTCGGCTTGATGTTGGTCTCGCCGAGGATCTCGTCGAGAAGCGAGAGCTCGGTGGTCGTCGTAGCGGCGGCTCCGCCGGCGCCCTGCGTCTGGTCGCTCATCTCAGCCCTCTCCCTTGTCGAGTCCGAGCTCCGTCATCAGACGCGAGCGGGCTGCGTCGTCGCCGAGCAGCGCCTGGATCTTCTTGCGGAACGCGGGGACGTTGCCCAGCGGGCCCTTGAGCGCGGTGAGCGCCTGGCGGAGCTGGAGGAGCTTCTGCACCTCGGGCACCTGCGTAGCGACGCCTTCGGGGCTGAAGTCCGCGAGGCTCTTGAACTTGAGCGAGACGTTGATGTTCGCGTCCGACTTGTCAGAGAGCTTGTCGGCGACGGACATCGTCACGCCGAGGTTCTGCTCGCCGAGGACCTTCTGGAAGTTGTCCTTGTCGACGCTGATGGGCTTTCGCTCCTCGAGCGGTCGCGAATCCGGCCGGTTCGTGTAGTCGCCCATGAAGAGGAGCTTGAGCGGGAGCTCGACCTCTTCCTGCGCGTCGCCGGTGGATGCCTTGTAGGTGATGTTGACGCGCTCCTGCGGCGCAACGGATCCGTCTTTTGCCATCGTCTTCCTCGTGAGGGTGAGCTGCTACCCTTCGGCCGGCGAGCATCGCCCATGCGACAAGCAGGGCGCTAGCCCAAATTCAGTTAGTCCATCGCCGCAGTGCGTCCAGCCATTGTTCCAGCGTCGGCGGATGCGTCATCCGAGCTCGACGGAGGCAGCAGCGCTCGCGTCGATTCGACACAAGCGGTCGAACAGTTCCGCTCGGCGGCCAGGCCCACGTTCGTCGGGGCCACCCATCCCGAGTTGGACGTAACACTGGATGAGGCTCCGCAGAACCGGGACGCAGAGCGCCGGCTCCCACGTCTCGAGTTGGTGCTTGTCCGCTTCGCCCACCAGGCCTTCGAGCATCGCGCGTGCGACATCGTTGCGACCGCCGCTCAACGCGATACGCGCGACGCGTGTCTTGATCTCGAACCGTCGACGCGGATCACCGATTCCGTTGGCGAGCGGGATCACCGCAACGAGGGCCTCGTTGAGTTGGCCCGCTTGTGCCTTGGTCTCTGCGTCCTCGAGCCCGGCGTCGAGCGGGTCGCGGGTCGCCCCGCCGCCTCCGCCCCCGCCTCCGTACGTCGCGCGCTCCTCGTCCAGCCAGCCCTTGGTCGCCGCGTCGGCGAACGGGGTTCCATCAGAGAAGCAAAGGCGCTCGATGCCGGGGAGTCGCGATACGAACCCGACCACCTCGCGGCCGAGCGCAGCGCGTGCCTCCGTCGCGCCCATGCGGTCGAGCGCGAACGCCGTCCATCGGTGCACGTCGAGCCAGAACAGGGACTCGCTCCCTGCGCGCTCGGCCTGTCCGACGATGCCCGCCCAAGCCTGCGCCGCGGCGAGCGCCGCGAACCCATCGAGGATCGAGGTGTCGGGGCCGGGGACCATCGTGGTCACGCCTTCGGCGGGAGGAAGCATGCGGATCGGGAGCCATGCGCCGACGCGCTGCAGTCGATACGCGGTCGCGTCGGTCGCGTCGGATTCGCGCAGCACCGCCGCGGCACCCATGATCGCTTGCCCGAGCTGCAAGAGCGCGTCGTCGACCTCCTCGGGACTCGACACCGAGGGCAGGCTTCCGCCGCTCGAGCTCGCTTGGCTGTAGCTCTCGCCGCTCGAGGTGCTCTCGTCGCTCGTCTCGGCCGAGGGTTCGGGCGCAGGCGGAGGCGGGGGAGGGGGCTCGGGGATGTCGCGCACGCGCGCGCGCATCACCGAACGCATCTCGCCGAGGCCACCCCAGGCGTCGCCGACCTTTTCGGCGAGGATGCCGTCGACCGAATCGAGCATCGCGTCGCAGTGACGAACCGCGTCGCCGTCGGCCATCTTGATCGGGAGCGATTCGACCTTCGTCTTCACGCGCTCGAGCATCCAGCCGAAGAGGTTCGCCCGGGCCCGTGCGCGGCGAGCCTCGGGGAACATCGTGTCCCAGTACTCGGTGGCGAGCGTGTTCACGACGGTGAGGCTCTCTGCCCACCCCGTCCATCCCGAGAGCTCGACGCGGGCGGTCGAAAGCCAGATCGCTGCGCGGAAGTCCTTGGCTTTGCTCGTGAGGATCTCGGTCGCGAGCGACTGAACGCTCTTCCAGTCGGGCGTCGCCCCGCCCATGTCACTGAGCTTGTCGATCTCGGCCTTCATGCTCTCGAAGGCAGGATCGAAGGACACGTCGGCGCCGCCGGGCGCTCCCTCGGAAATCGGAGCGCGCAGCGCGGCGGTGTTCGACAGAACGGTTTCGGCGTAGTCGGCCATGGGGCTCCGGAGCGTAGGCGCCGAACGGCGTTACGTGGAATTGGAGTTCACGAGTGGGCGAGCGCGTCGACGAACGCGCTGACGGGAGTGATCGGGCTGTAGAGCGCGGCGGCCACGTTGCGCGGGAGCGCTTCGAGCGAGCGCGATGGGTTGATCGTGGTGGTGCTCGCGACCAGATCGCAAACGAGGTCCGCGTTGTCGTCGGGCGACCATAGCTCCGACAGCGAGCTCTGCGGCGTGTCGCCGAGCTGGAGCAACAGCGAACCGCTGGAGTCGTCGGCGCACCAGAAGAACGTCGGGACGGTGCGCTGCCACGCGCCGGCCGCGCGCACGACGTCGAGCCAGAACGCGACGGCCGCCGTGCCGGCGACGCCGAGCGGGAGACGCAGCGAGAGCCTCGTGTCGGGCGGTTCCCGGCCACGAACCGGCTTCAGCGCCTCGACGATGGTATGCACCGCGTGGGGGGCACGGAACGACCACGACTCGCCGTAGATCGCGCTGAGTGCACCGCCGACCCCGGTCTGCTGCGAGAACGCGCTGTAGTCGTAGTAGGCCGCGCGGGCGTCGAACATCGGCGGGTTCAGCGACGCGACGTGCGCCTCGAGCTGCTGCGGCTGCGTGATCGCGTCGGCGCGCAACGACGCGTGGCCTGCGAGCTCGAGGAAATCTCCAAGGACCAGCGGGAGCAGGTGCGGCGCCGAAGCAAACGGTGCCGCCTCGGTGACCGCGCCGAACACCAACGGGAACAGCCGACCGACGGCGTCGTGACTCGGGCGCATGACCCCGACGAGCAACGTGCCCTGCGGGGACTTGGCAGGCGGTCGATAGACGAACGCGTAGGGCGCGCCTCGACCGAACTCCTGCGCCCAAGCCGGTCGACGCGAGTGCGCCGAGCCCATGCCGTCGGTCACCCACGCTTCGAACGTGGGGATCGGCGGCAGGTCGGCTCGCGCACGGATGAAGTCACCGACGTGCGGCACTTTGCCGAACGCACAAGGCCGGGCAGTGCTCATGCGTCAGGGCGCCTGGGTCATGATGACGCGCGGGCAGGTGAACCCGCGGAACAGTGGACGTGAGAACGGGTGTTCGCTCTTCGTCGGACGAATGTCGATCTTCACGTTGCCGCCGACCTGCGTCTTGAGATCCCAGGTCGCGACCATCGTGGGCGGCGCGCCCGCCTTGCCCGCGACGTTTCCCGGCGAAAGCGTCGCGGCGTCGAGCAAGCGGAGCAGGCCGAAATCGCCCGGACGCGAGATCTCTTCGTCGAGCCCGCCGAAGCCGCGCGCGCGGAGCTTGCCGCCGCGAGACTTGCTGTCCTTCGCCGGCCACTGAACCCGAACCCACTCCTCCGGAGTGTTCTTGTACGAGATGGCGTTGCCGTCGATCTCGAGCGTGATCTCCGAGACCTCCGAGCTCACCGAGTGCAGGTTGATCTCGAAGTCGACGATCGGCTTGTCACCGCCGCCGGGGAACATCGCGTCGGTGATCTTCTGACCGCGCTCGAGGCAGGTGAGGAACCCACCCGAGTACGGCACGGTCGCCTTGAAGCGGCGATCGGGGACGAACTTGCTGCCTTGCTTCTCGAGCGTGCCCTTGAGCGACGAGTCGAAGAAGCCCCAGAGCAGGCCGTCCTTCGGCTTGAAGAACTCGGTGAAGTCCGCGAGCGCGACGTCCTGCGGCGAGTCGGCGAACGGGTACTTCTTGTCGAGCTGCGTGGTCCACTTGTTCCAGACGTTCAGCTCCCACAGGCCGCCCATCGCGCCGCCGGCGTCGTTCAACACGGCGCCCCACCCGAGGGTGATCGGACGCATGAGGAGCGGCGAGAGCATCGGGCGGGTGTAGCCGTCCTGATCGGCGAGCAGCGTGCTCGCCGACCGGAACGCCTGTTGGTACTCGATGCCGAGCGCCTTGGTGTCGGGCGTTCCCTTGCCGTCGCGGAGATCGGTCATGACGCCGATCAGCTTGGCGAGGAGCGCTTGATATTGTGCGAGGCCCGTCGGGGGCGCGTTGCCGCCCGGCGGGGCCTCGGGCGCGATGGCGAACCGGATCAAGGGCTCGTACGCCTTCTCGACCGGCGAGACGGTGCGGAGCGAAAGCTTCGGCGTTCCGACCGAGCTGGCCGCAGCGCCGAGGATCTTCTTCTTCGCCGCCTCGACACCTTGATCGACCAGCTTCTGCGTGGTCGGGTTGGCGATCTCGGAGGCCTCGTCCATGTCGAGGGTGACGTTCTCGCTGACGGTGCGGAGCAGCCGCAGATACGGCCATTCCGGCTCGCTCAGCGCCTGCAGCTCGTCGAGCCCCTTCTCGGAGTTCGCCGGCTTCTGCACGTCGATGTCGAGGATGAACTCGCGCCAGGCCACCTTGTAGCGTTCGAAGTAGAGCTCCTTGAGCTTCTGGACCTGCTTCTGCGCGTCGGCGGCGCTCGCGGCCTCTCCCTCGCCGAGCACCCAGCGCTCGGCGGCGAGCGCGGACTTCTTGGCGTCGAGCATCGGGCGGATGCGGGCCCAGCCGGCCTTGGTGTACGCGCCGGGCACCTGCACGTGCTTCTTGCTGGCGACGAACGGCGCGACCGTTCCGTAGAAGATGCCCTCGAACTTGATCGGCGAGAGCGTGGTGTTCGCGTCGCGAACCAGCGCCTCGTAGTCGCGGTCGAGCTGCGACACCTGGAGGAGCACCGAGCGGACCTTCGCGACGAGGTTCGCGTCGAGGGCCCAGGGCTTCACCTCGCCGCCCTTGAGCAGCTCGAGATAGAAGTCGGTGTGCGGCTTCATCGCCGCCTCGAGCGTCTCGTCCGGCGCCGTGTGCAGCGCTGATTCCCATGCGGGGGGCAGGCGCGGCGACAGCCAGTTGGTGTCGAGGTGCGAGAGATCGCCGAGCATCAGGTACATCTTCAGCGTGTCGTACCCACGGTTGTACGACTCGGCGCTGATGGTGGTCCCCGCATCGACGATGCGCAGCCGGTTCTCCAGGTCCTTGCGCAGCGCGCTCTCGAACCCGCTCTTGAGCAGGCCGAGGTAGACGTTGCGCACGGGCGTGTAGAGGGTGTCGCCGACGTACATGCCCCAACGCATGCCGAACGGCGCACCGTCTCGCCACTCGTACAGCTTGCGGAGCTCGTTGCGGAGCTTGTCGAGCTGCTGGACGCTGGCGAGGGCGGCGCCCTGCTCCCACTTCACCTTGGCGGCATCGTGGGCGATGAGGGTCGTCTCGTCGACGAGCTGCGAGTTGCGGCGGTAGGTGCAAGCACCCGGGCCGATGATCGCGAGACCGATGAGCGAAGCGAGGCCGGCGAGCGCGAACCGACGGATCGCGAGACGTCGCTGTTCGCGGGCGGTGCGGCCCGCGACGTTCTTGTCGGGGAAGACGACCTTCTTGAACAGGTCGGTGACGAAGTAGCTCTTGGACTCGGTCGGCTTCTGCGCCTCGACGTTCGAACGGAGCCCGAACGCGCGGGCCATGCCGCCGATGACCAGGTCCATCGGGCGACCCTCTTGGGTGCCGCTCGTGAAGTAGAAGCCGCGGAAGATCGGCGTCTCCTGGTAGTTGTTCTTCTGGAACAGGGCGGCGGCGAAGGTCGAGAGACCGTTCTTGATCGCCTCCATCTCCAGCGGGAACTGGAAGATCTGCGGGAGCGCCTCGCGGCTCTTCTCCTTGCCCATCAGCTGGAGCGCGCGGGAGTGGAGCGACTTGAGGAGGAGATCGATCTCCTGCTCCATCGCCTTGCCCGGATCGAAGTCCTTGGGCGCCTCGAGCGGGAAGGTCGCGCCCCACATCTGGGCCCGTTCGCTCTTGCGGAGGTTGCCCCAGAACGCGGAGAAGCCGCCGACGAGGTCGACCTTGGTGAAGACGAGGTAGACCGGGACGACCATCTCGAGGCGGGTCATCACCTCGTCGACGCGCGAGCGCAGGCGACGCGCGTAGTCCTCGATCTGCTCCTCGGACGCCGACGCGAGATCGGTCACGCTGACCGCGACCAGCACGCCGTTGAGCGGCTTGTGCGAGCGGAACTTCTTCAGCATGCCGAGGAACGCGAGCCACTCTTCGTGGTCGTCCTCTTGCGTCGCGTAACGGCCAGCGGTGTCGAGGAGGATCGCCTCGTTGGCGAACCACCAGTCACAGTTGCGCGTGCCGCCGAGGCCCTTGATCGCCGCGCCGCCCTCGAAGGGGAAGTCGAGGCCCGAGTGCTTGAGCGCGGTGGTCTTCCCGGCGCCGGGGGGCCCGATGATCATGTACCAGGGCAACGCGTACAGCGCGTCGCGCCCGCTGGTGCCCGAGAGCTTCGACGTCTTGAGCGACGCGAGGCCCTTCTGGAAGCGCTCGTTGAGCTCCTGGATCTCGGCGCGGCGATCGGGCCGCGCGTCGCGTGCCTGCTGCTCGGCCTGCCTGAGGAGCTCTTGCTCGAGCGCCTTGGCGGCTCGGGCCGCGCGCAGACGGCGCACGAGCAACACGAGGCCGACGACGATGAAGACCGCAACGGTGATTCCGAGCTTCCAAACGAGCGGGAGCCCGAGCAACCCGCCACCGACCCAGGTGGCGAGCAGGATGAGGACCGCAAAGACCCAGAGCATCATGGCGTCGTCTTTCCTGCGGGGGCCGCCGACGCAGCGACGGGGAGACGGTTCATCTCGGAGGCCGCCGCCGAGGCGCTGCTGCCGACGATCACGCGGAGCACGATGAAGGCGAGGAGGGCGCTGATCAGGCTGATCACGCCGAGGGCGACGATCGGCATGTCACTGCGGTTGAAGCCGCGGCGGACGTCGCGCGGATCGCCGTGGGGACTGAAGACGTCGGGGGAGGGGAGGCCACGGAGCAGCTGCGCCGACGCGCGCTCGGTCATCGAGGAGAGCGTGCCGTCGTCGCCGCGCACCGCGTAGACGCCCTGGAACCCGAGCGCGACACAGAGGAAGTAGATCTCGAGGACGTGCGCGCGCTGCGGCTGTTCGCGGAGCTGCTCCATCCGGTGGAAGAACCCCTCGCCGGCGGTGTTCTCGCCGTAGTGCGCGAGCTGCAGCGGGCGCGCGAGCCATTGCATGCGGCCCGGCCACTCCGAGCGGAGGATCTGCTCATCGATGAACGCGATGAGCGCGTACTTGATGTCGTCGATGTCCTTCGCGGGGAGACCGGCGTCTTCCGCCTTGCGGGACATCTGATCGAGCAGGCCGTCGATCCGGCGTTGGAGGACGTCGGTCGGCGGCAGGTCGCGGGCGGTATCGAGCTGGGAGGCGAGGCCGAGGACCTCGGCGCATGCCCAGTAGGTTTTCGCGAGCATCTATTCGTTCCTACTGTGCCTGGGCTTCGACGGCGTACAGTGCGAACTCGACGGAGGTCGGCTCGACGGGTTGGTAGACGGCGATCGTGGCCGACGAGACGATGTCGTTCCAGAAATCGCCATTTCGTTGCAGCTTGAGGAAGGTAATCCCCGGCTTGAGCGGGAGCGCACCCGGAGGCCGGTAGTCGACCTCCACGCGCGTCCCGTTGACCGCGGAGCTCATGATCCCCGAGATGTGGTTCCAAGACGCGACCTTGAGCAGCCGCGGGAGGCGTTCACGGACGTGCGCCTCGGGCATGCTGCCCGAGACCGCGAGGTAGAAGTCCTGCCGGAGCAGGTCCCGGTCCTCGATCTTGCCGAGGTACATGCCGTCGTCGCGGCGCTGCATCGGGATCTGGGTGAAGCGCTCGCTGATCGCGGTGGAGAGGAGCGCGATCGCTCGATCGAACATCGGCGCGAAGGTGCCGCCGAGATCGAGGTAGTTGAACCTGGGGATGGTGGTCGGGTCGCCGTCCACGGCGAACGTGCACAACTGGCCGATGAGCTGCGCCAGCGCCAGGTACGCGTCTTCGGGGCACGCGGTGCCGCGATCGACGATGTGCGAGATCACCGGGATGCTGCCGTTGAGCGTGCTCAGGAGGAGGAACTTCGCCGCGTCGGACGCCTGGAAGTCGACCGCCGCCGCGGTGCGCTGGCGCCGGGCCTCGGACAGCGTTCGCTGACGCGTGGTCATCGCGGCGAGGATCCGGCGCAGGCCGTTGACCAACACCGGCGACGAACGCACGCGGAGCACCGGGGGGATGAAGCCGTCCTTGATCACGACCGCGCCGGTCGCATCGCGCGCGAGCTCGGCCACGCGAACGGCGTCGAACGCGTCGCGCCGCTCCTCGCCGAAGAGGATGCGCAGGTTGGGGCGCGCGAAGGCGACCTGCTGCTCGCCGCCGCTGATGTTCATGTCCTGCACTGCGACCTGCGTGCGCGTCCAGCGCGCGTGCGAGCCCGGCTTGGCCTCGAGCTCCACGTTGGGCAGGCCCTCGTTCTCTTGTGCGAGCGCGACGTAGACGTCGAACGTGCGCCCATGCGCGCCGAGGCTGGCCTCGATGGCGCGTGCGGGCAGCGAATCGCCCGCATCGCCGCCGGAGATCACCGAGCCATCGGGCAGGACCGCAGACAACCGGGTGATCTTGAACTGGCCCGCTGAGAGCGCGCGCTCGTCGATCTCGAGGTCGACGATACCCCAGTCGAACGGCACGAGAGCACGCAAGCGCTCGTTGATGTTCGCCTCGTGGTACCGGTCGAGTTGCTGGAAATGGTGCTGCGTGATGAACAGCCCTTCGGTCCAGACGAGCTTGCGCGGCATGGTCAGATTTCCTCGGTCACTTCTTGGCAGGGGCGGGGGCGGGGCCAGCGGCGGAACCCGAGCCGGCAGGCGCGGCGGCCTTGGCTTTGAGGGTCACGACCTGCGTGCGTCCCGGGGGGGCGTCTTCGAGGTGCTCGTCACCGTTGTCGACGCGAGTGCCATCGATCCAGATGGAGAAGTGCGGATCGAGCTTCGGCCCGGCGTCGCACTCCGGACCGTCGCAAGGCACGCCGCAGTTGCCCTTTCCGGGGGCGGGCGGCAGCTCGAAGGTCTGGTACCAGCTGCGACCCTTGGGGTTGCGGAACAGCGCGACCGCGATGACGGCCTGCGCAGTCTGATCGCGCTCGAAGCGGACCTCGGTGCGCGAATCGGGGAACACCGACAGCTCGTCGACCTTGATCAGGTCGTCGCGCAGGGTGTCCGTGTCGTGCTTCCAGATCTCCTCGAACGTCGCGTTCTGGAGCCGGACGTCGCTCGCGAGCTGGTAGATCCGCAGCTGCACCGGGCGCGGCTCGCCTTCGGGGGTCGGGTTGATGTTCTTGGCGGCGATGACGTCGAGCGTGACGAGCTGGAGCTCGCAACGCTTGGCGGGCTGCACTGCGACGATGTCGCGACTGCACGCAGGCAGCCCCGACGCCCCAAGCAGGCAAAACGCGCACGCAACGAGTGCGACCACGGGCCGGAGCGCATGGTGTGCCCAACTGGTTTGGGCGGCTTCGATGCTCGTTGAGTGCGCGTTTCGGTTGTTCATGCGGGTGCCACGGTTCGGGTGCAGACGATGTCGCCACCTTCGGCGACGAGGAGCGAGATCGATTCGAGCTCGATGCCCTGGGCCATCGCCTCGAGGATCTCGTGGGAGACGATCGGCATGATCGTTCCGCGGAGGATGTGGTCGACGTTTCGAGCGCCGCTCTCGACCTCTCGGCAGCGGGCGGCGATCGCCTCGATGACCGCGTCGTCGAACTTGAGCTCGATGTCGTGGGTGGCCTTGGTGCGCTTGGCCACGCCGCCGAGCTTCATCCGCGCGATGTCCTTGAGGGCCTCGGTGCGGATGGGGATGTACGGGATGACCGTCATGCGCGCGAGCAGCGCCGGCTTGAACCACGCGCTCAAGGTCGGCTTGACCAGCGCGAGGAGCTCGTCGAAGGGCGGCGGCTCCTCGTTCGGCGGTGCCGCCTGGGTGATCAGGTCGGTGGCGAGGTTCGAGGTGAGGATGACGACCGTGTTGCGGAAGTCGATGCTCCGGCCTTCGCCGTCGTTGAGCTGGCCCTTGTCGAAGACCTGGTAGAAGAGGTTGAGCACCTCTTTGTCGGCCTTCTCGACCTCGTCGAGGAGCACCACCGAGTAGGGCCGCTGGCGAACGGCTTCGCTGAGCACGCCGCCCTCGCCGTAGCCGACGTAGCCGGGCGGCGAGCCGATGAGGCGCGACACCGTGTGTCGCTCCTGGAACTCGCTCATGTTGATTGCACACATGAAGCGCTCGCCACCGAAGATGAGGTCGGCGATGCCGAGCGCGGTCTCGGTCTTGCCGACGCCGCTCGGTCCGACGAGGAGGAACACGCCGAGCGGGGCGGTGTTCGGCTTGAGGCCCGATTTCGCGGCGCGGAGCTCGCGCGCCACCATCGCGAGGCCGGCGTCCTGACCGCGGACGCGCTCCTTGAGGCGGTTCTCGAGGGAGAGGATCGCTTGGACGTCGTCGGCGACCATCTTGCCGACGGGGATGCCGGTCCAGTCGCCGACCACGGAGGCGACGAGCGTCTCGTCGACGTCGGCGCTGACGACGCGTTCGACGGCCGGGATCGCGCGGAGCTCCTCGATCGCGGCGCGGAGGTTGTCCCGCTTGTCGGTCGCGCCTGCGGCGACCTCGGCGCGGAAGCCGTCGATCTTCTTCACGATCGCGTTTTGCATCTCGCGACGCGCTTCGAGGGTGATGACCAGGTCCTCGAGCGCGCCCTTGCGCGCCTCGGCCTTCGCGCGCGCCTCGGGATCGACCTCGTTGCCGTTGCGCTCGTCGCGCGCGTAGGCCTCGAGCTCGCGGGCGACGGCGGCCTGCTCGGCGCGCGCGTCTTCGAGGGCGGCGGGCGGAGCGGCGCGCTGCACCTTCACGCGGGCGGCGGCGGTGTCGAGGAGGTCGACGGCCTTGTCGGGGAGCTGACGGCCCGAGATGTAGCGGCTCGAGAGGCTGACCGCCGCGCGGACCGCTTCGTCCTGGATGACGATGCCGTGCGACTCCTCGAAGCGCTTGGCGACACCGCGGAGCATGAGGGTCGCCATCTCGATCGACGGCTCGTCGACCTTGACCGGCTGGAAGCGGCGCTCGAGGGCGGCGTCCTTCTCGAAGTACTTCTTGAACTCGGCCCAGGTGGTGGCCGCGATGGTGCGGAGCTCGCCGCGGGCGAGGGCGGGCTTGAGCAGGTTGGCCGCGTCGCCGCCGCCCTGTGCGCCGCCCGAGCCGATCATCGTGTGCGCTTCGTCGATGAAGAGGACGATCGGCTTGGGCGAGGCCTTCACCTCGTTGATCACGCCGCGGACGCGGTTCTCGAACTCGCCTTTGACGCCTGCACCGGCCTGGAGCGCGGCGAGGTCGAGGACGAGGAGCGAGACCTGCTTCAGCTGCTCGGGGACGGTGCCCTCGGCGATGCGGAGCGCGAGGCCTTCGACGAGGGCGGTCTTACCGACGCCGGGCTCGCCGACGATCATCGGGTTGTTCTTGCGGCGCCGGACGAGGATGTCGACGACCTGCCGGATCTCGGCCTCGCGACCGAAGACCGGATCGAGCTCGCCAGCGCGTGCGCGTGCGGTGAGGTCGGTGCAGAAGCGAGCGAGCGCCGAGTCGGCCTTGCCGAGGGCCGCCTGGGTGGAGTCGCCGCCGCCTGCGCCCTGGTCGGGCATCAGGCGCGAGGCCTCTTTGCTGCCCGAGGTGATGACCGCGAGGTTCGCGCGCAGATCGTCGCGCGAGACCTTCTCGAGCAGCGGGATCTCGAGCGGCAGATACCGGCTCGGCGAGGCGACGAGACGATAGAAGAGCGAGCCCGAACGGACCTGCGGCTCACCGAGCTCCGTCGACGCGTGGACCCAGGCGTCTTGCGCCCATTCGAGGAGGAGGGAGCTGAACACCGGCTTGCCGGCGTTGCCGCTGCGGAGCTCGCCCAGATAGCGCTGGAGCGTGCCACGCATGCCGCTCGCATCGAGCCGGTAGTGCTCGAGCACTTGCACCAGATCACTCTCGCGATCGTCGAGCAGTGCGAGCAGCACGTGTTCGACCGTGACCTCGTAATGGCGGCTGGCGATGCATGCGCTCGCCCCCGCTTCCAATGCCTTGGTGCAGGTCGGATTCAGTTTCTTCAGCAGCGCTCGGGGGTCGGCGATCAGCATGTGCTCCGCATCTCCTGTGCGCCCGACGGTTGCATCGGGGCGCGACAGTGTATCCGCACCTAGGGCAGTTCGTGCTTGGAACCGTCGCGCCGTTTGGGCACTTTGGGGCTGCGATGTTCGCTGCGATGCGGCACGACTTCGTCCCGGCCCCAATCGAAGTCCTGTGGCGCAGAAGCGGTGAGTGGGTCGAGGCCGGCCGCCAGCAGCGAGGGGAGCATGACGCGCGCGCGAGAGACCCCACCGGCTGGAATCGAGACGTACGGGTTGGGAATATTGGGGATCACGTCGCAGCTCACCAACTCGGGCGAGGTGCGACGCAACGTCATGATGCTGGTCCCGGCCGCTCGGGCGATGAGCGAGAGCGGCGTGCCTGCCGGGACGTCGAGCGAGGCGACCGCGCGAAGCGCTGCGCGAGGGCCGTCCAGATCGAACCGGTCGACGTTCTCGTAGATGATCGCGAGCGCGAGGATCGCCGGTACGTACGAGCGCGTCTCTCCCGGCAGCGCCATGAGATCGACGAGCGACCAGTAGTCGCCGACGCTGTGCTTCTTCATGGCCCGATGGACGCCGCCCTCGCCGCGATCGTACGCAGCGAGCGCGAGATCCCACGAGCCGAACCGGCTATAGAGGTGGGCGAGGTGGTCGAGCGCCACCACGGTCGCGCGCTCGGGGTTACGCCGCTCGTCGTAGCTGCGGGTGACGGCCATTCCGAGCTTCTTCGCGGTCGCGGGCATCAACTGCCACAAGCCGACCGCCCCCGCCTTCGAGGTCGCACTGTCGGAATACGCGCTCTCGAGGAGCGGCACCGCGACCAGCGCGCGGGGCATCTTCCGCTCCGCGAGCGCCGCGATCACATGAGGTGCGCTCGCGCCGCTCCGACGCAGGGCCTCTTTGAGACGAGCGCGCTGCTTCGGCGTGGCGAGCATGCGTTCGAGGGCGGCCTGCACCTCCCACGGACGCTCGATGGGGATGTCGGGGAGCGTGACCTTCGACCACCACTCCGGAGGGGCCGGGACGGCGAGGTTCGGGCTCTGCTTCTGCGGCCGACACGAGAACGGCGAGACGCCGACGGGGGGGCCCAGCACCACGGCAGGATCGGATGGCTCTCCACATGCGGTGCCCGGGGCCAAGGGCTGCTCGGTGGGGTGCTCGAAGAACACCGGCGCTGAAGAAGCAGGACGATGCGCGAGCGCAAGTGCGCCCCAGATCGCCAGCGGTGCCCACGGTCCACGAATCATCGCGGGCGCAGCATGGCATCGACCGGACCGCGCGGGCGAGTTCTCTTGCTACCCCCCGCCGCGGACGGATGCTGTATGGTACGCGGCGATGGCGTTCGGCTTGCGCCTGATCATCCGCGACTCGCGCGACGGCACCCAGTTCGACCGGGTGGCTGCGTCGTTCCCCGTGCGCATCGGGCGGAACCCGCTGAACGATATTCAGCTGGATTATCCGTTCGTTTCGCAGTTCCACGCCGTCCTCGAGCTGGAGGGAACGAACCTGGTGCTCCGCGATCTGGGGAGCCGGAACGGCACCCAGCTCGGAGACGGCCGGCCTCTCCCCCCGCAGCAGCCGACCGACCTTGGGGCGTATCAATATCGATTCGCTTTCGGACCCCTCGGGGTGTTGGCCGAGCCTGCGCAGGTGGTCCCGGAGCAGACCGCGGGCAACAAGCGCGCGGCCAGCTACCAGCAGCAGAAGCAGCCCAACTTCGCGCAGACCGCGCTCGTCGGAGCGAACGACGTCGTCCGCGTGACTCGTGCGCTGCTCGAGATGCGCGAGCCGATCAAGGCTTGGAACGACGCGTTCGCGCGACTCGTTCAGCACGTCGAGCAGTCGATTGCGACCCTCGATCCGTCGCTCAAGCTCCAGATCATCGAGGGGCTGTTCCGCGAGCACCCGGAGCTCGCCCGCTACCCCGAGATGCATCGGCTCGCCTCTTCGGTGGGTGGGGGGAACCTCCTCGCCGCTGCAGGCTCCGAGGACGCGCTCGTGGCGCAAGCAGTGCGGGAGCTGGCGGCCACGTACAATCCGACCGGCGCGATGCGCACCGCGGGGCACGCGGTGGCGTTCCTCGGCAAGGTGCAAGACGCGCTCGACGTCTTCTTCAAGTCGTTCGTCCCGCTTCGCGACGGTCACAAGCAGTTCGAGTCGAAGATGGAGATTCGTCGGAACACCGTACGGCCCGAAACGCGGGTCGCGGCGGGCGAGGCGGTGCGCAAAGCACCCGATCCGGCGACCGTCGCGGCCCGCGTGCTCGACTGGTCCGACCCCTCCAGCGACGGCTCGAAGGCGCTGGCGAGCGTGTTCGCCGACTTGATGATCCACCAGGTCGCCATGCTCGACGGCGTGATGCGCGGGGTGAAGCAGCTCCTCCGCGAGCTGTCGCCCGCCTCGGTCGAGGCTCTCTTCGAGAAGAAGAAGCCTTCCGGCGTCACCTTCGGCCCTTGGCGCTTCAAGGCGCTCTGGAAGCTCTATCAAGAGCGTCACGCCGATCTTGCCGACGAAGACACCGAGACCTTCGAATTGATCTTCGGCAGACAATTCGTGAGTGCGTACACACAGCTCGCGGACGTTCAATCGGTCGGCGACAAAAAATAACCGTGAACGAAGTTGGCCGCTCGCGTCCGTTGAGCGATGCTGCGCCCGAGGCTCCGTGGCTTTTTCTCGATCGATCCTCCGCCCCATCCTTGCGTTGTCCTTCGTCGCGGGAGCGCTCGTCGCTTCTCCTCGCGACGCGGCGGCTGCTGACCCAGTGCCCGTCGAACCGTTCCGCGACAAGACCTGGAAGGGCGTCTCCGACGCGATGGTCTTCTCGTCGTTCGGGTTGGCGTTGGCCATGCCGCGTATCTACTCGGCGAACGACGAGACCACCGAAGGGTGGAAGGCGCGGTGGCACGTCTCGGCGCTCGCGCCGTTGATGACCCTCTCCACCTTGACGCTTCTGAACCACGTCTACTTCAAGGACACGCTGAAGGGCGATCGCCCTGGCTGCGACGACACCAATCGCGGTCTGGTGCCGCAGTGCGCCGACTACGGCGCGCCTTCGTCGCACTCGTTCATCGCGACCTCGCTCTTCGCCCATGGCACCACGATGTTCCTCGTCGACACCTTCACGTGGAGCCACGGCAAGGTGAACGCGGCGTCCGTCGTCGGCAATGTGGGCGTCCCGTTCGTCCTCGGCGTGCTCACCCTCGCGGGCCGCGGCGCCGGCGAATACGAGACGGGCGGTCAGATCGTGGCCGGTGCCACGGCGGGTCTCGCCGCGGGCATCCTCACCGGCCTGACGTACGCGATGTTCCAAAGGCCGGACTGCGGCTACTCGTCGGGTCTCATCTGCTGGTAGCGTTCGCGCGCGACGTCCGCTCTACTCGGCGCCATGAGCGCCGCGAAGAAGCCGGTCATCGCCTCCGTGTCCGTTGGCCTGGGTGATTCACCCGACCTGCCCGAGCAGGACCTCCCGCGCATGCGCGTGGTGGTCGTCGCCGAGGCAGGACCGCACGCCGATCACGGCGTCGCCGAGGGGGCCGGCGGGTTCGTTCGCGTCGAACGCGATCTCGATTCGGCGATGGCCGCGCTCGGCGGTCGCGTGGTCGTCGAGGTCGCGTTGCCGCTCGTGGATGGCGCACGCGAGCGCATCGAGATCCCGATCGACTCGCTGAAGGTGTTCCGCCCCGCAGGGCTCGCCGAACGCGTTGCGCCGCTCGCGGCGCTCGTCGAGGCCCGTCGGGCGCTCGGCGCCGCGCCCGGGAGCGACGAGGCGAAGGCGGCTCGGACGCGCGCGCTCACCCTCGCGCCCAACGCGATGCGCGCCGCGCTCTCCGAGGTCCTCGAGGCTCCCCGGGCATCCGCGCCCGCCCAGGCCAGCAGCGCTCCCGGCGGTGGAAAATCGGCGATCGACGATCTCTTCGACCGGGTCGGGGTCGGTGCGGAAGAGGTCGCAGCCGCGCCGAGCGCGATTTCCGCGATCGCACGATCTGCGGGCTCGGGCGACGTCGACCCGACACTCGGAGGGCGGACGGCGCGGATCGATGCAGCGCTCACCCGCGGCATCGCGACGCTGCTCGCGCACTCCGAGCTTCGACGGCTCGAGCGCGTATGGACCTCGCTCAAGCTGCTCCGCGAGCATGCGGGCGAAAGCGTCGTCGTCGATCTCGTCGCGGTTTCGCAAGACGCCGCGGCCGAGGCACTCGCGGCGATCGCCGAGCACGCAGAGAGCTCCGGCGAGGGAGTCGATTTGATCGTGGTCGATCAGTGCGTGGGCACGGCGCCCGTCGATGCAGCGCGCTTGGAGGCCTATGCGCTCGAAGCCGAGCGGATGCACGCGCCGCTCCTCGCTTCGACCGTGCCGGAGGTGCTCGGGTTCGACGAGCTCGCCCAACTGGCGCGCTCGCAGCGGCGCCTCGGTGCGCCGGACGACCCCCGCACCGCGCCGATCCGCGCGTTCATGGCGCGCGACGCGGCGCGCTGGGTGTTGCTCTCGCTCAACGGCCCGCTTCTCCGCGCGCCGTTCCAGACGAACGTCGCCGGCGTGCGTTTCACCGAAGGCGGCGACGGCTTCGTCCACGCGCTCCCTGCGTTCGCCGTCGCGGCAGTGGTCTCGGCTGCGTTCTCGCGTGATGCCTGGCCGGCGCCGCACGACGGTCCTCGCCACGGCACCCTGGCGAACCTCGCGGTCCGCCAGGAGGGCGATTCCCCCGCATGGTCGCTCGAGCACCCCATGGCGATCGACGTGCAGAAGGCCGCCGCACGCGCCGGCGTCGCGCTGTGGGGCGGGCCCGAGGGCCGCGACCAGGCGACGTTGGCGTTCGCGCCGATGGCGTTCCGCGGCGCCGCGTTCGCGACCGGCGGCGATCCCCCGGCCGCGCTCACGCTCTCCGATCAGCTGTTGATCGCCCGCGTGGTCTCGGTGCTCAAGCAGCTCACCGCGGAAATCCCCGCAGGGACGCCGGCGCCGATCGTCAAGGAGGTCGCGCTCCTCAGCCTCGCGTCGTCGTTCCCCGAAGGCGATCGACCGGAGGTCGCGACCGACTCCGATGGCCGCTCGCTGGTCGTCCGCGTCGACGCCAAGGGTTGGCGTGGCGTCACCATCGGGACGCTGGAGATGTCGGCCGCGCTCGCGGGATGAGCTCTCAAGAGCCGTCGGAGAATTCCCCCGGACAAAAGTCCGGGGCACCGACAGCAAGACGAAGCCCTCCGGGCTAGCAGGATGCGGCTCGCCACAGCGAGCGCGGCGACCGCAAGCCGCGTCCTGCGGGCTGGGCAGGCGCCTGTAGTCGCGATCAATGCCGACTTTCCGGTACGTGTCGGCGCCGTTCGGTGAGCAGACGCTGGCTACGCGAGCAGTGCAGTCGCGTGCTGAAGGATGTTCGCGCCGATCGCCGCGAGCATCGCCACGTAGGTGACTTCGTGGAGGCCGCGGACCAAGTCCTGCGCCATTCCGCGGTGCGCTTCACGACCTCGTCGAGCAGAACGAAGCAACGATTGTCGACAACGAGGTCGTCCTCGACACGTAACTCCGCCAGCCCGTAGGGCTTCGTCTTGCAGTCGGTGCCCCGGACTTCAGTCCGGGGGTATTGGGATCTTCAGCTCTTTTTGAGCTGCAATCGGCCCCACAACGATTCGGCAGTGGCCTTCATCGGCTTGGCGCCGTCGAGCACCATCATCCGATCCAGCTCGAGCTTGCGCAGCGGTGCGCCGTTGACGTCGCTCACCCGGATCTGCTCGAGCACCCGCAGACCCTTGGCCGAGAACTCGACGCCGCTGGTCATGTGGTACTCGACCCTGCCGGGGAAGCCCGGCTCGCTGTCGCTGGCGTAGACCACCCGCTCGGTGATCACCTCGGTCACCGGCACGAGCCGACCGGAGTAGACGAGGTTCACCGTCACGCGGCTCTCACAGGGGGTATTCGGCTTCCGGCCGCGGCAGCCGTCTTCGATCGACGTGACGAGCACGTTCGGACCGATGCGCTCGATGCCGAAGCGCGTGGCTGCGGGCACTCCCTTGTAGGTGCCCACCGCGTAGACCTCGGCCTCCGTCTCCAACGTGCGCACCAGGGCGATGGCGCCGGCGACCACCCCGTCCTCACCACGATGCGAGCGGAGCCACACGATCTTGAGCCGATCGGCGCCGGCGCCGAACATGATGTCGCCCTCTTCGATCTTCAGCGGGGAGCGGACCGGCTTGGTGCCGGAGAACGCCGTGGTCTTGAAGACGTCGATTCCGACGCAATCGACCGCGCCGTTGGGGAGGGTCGAGTCTTCGCTGCTGAAGGTCGGGTAGACCAGCTGCCAGTACTGCTCCTCCCTCAGCGTCCGCGCGAGGCCCTTGCTCTCGGGTTTGCGAGGCGGGAGGCGGAGCACGCAGGCGGGGATGGGCGCAGCAGCGCGCGCCTCGTCCTCGACCATTACCCGTGGCGGAGCGGCGGAGCAGCCGAGGAGGACCACGGCCAGGAACGGGACGGGCGGAGTCGAGCGCATCGCGTCGCGAAGGTAGCGCGACCCGGGCCGCACGCCCAATTTCCACGGGACGTGGGTATGTGAATTCGTCACGCGGTCGCGTTCGCGGCCCCGGTATGGTGGAATGGCACGCCATGGCTGGTCACACCTTGCTCACGCGCATTCGCCGGCCGGAGCTCGCGACGGCGCGGCGGGAAGTGTCCGACCAGGAGGTGCGCGACAGCGTCCTCGATCACCTCCGCCTGATGTGCACCACCCGCCAGGGCACGATGATCACCTCGCCGACGTTCGGGGTGCCCGATTTGAGCGAGATCGTCCATTCGTTCCCCGACGCGATCAACGTGATGGCCAAGGCCCTCAAGCAGAGCATCATCGACCACGAGCCCCGCCTGAAGAACGCTGTCATCCGCCACGTGCCGAACGAGGACGCCACGCTGACGCTCCGCTTCGAAATCGTCGGCACGATCATCAACGGCGACCAGCGCGCCGCGGTGAAGTTCGAAACCACCATCGACGATCGGCGCGCAGTGCGCGTGCGCTGAGCGCCCGGGAGACGACGTTTGTTCGGCAAGTACTACCAGGACGAGTTGGCCTATCTGCGCGAGCTCGGGCGCGAGTTCGCCCAGGCGTACCCCGCCCTCGCGCCGATGTTGGCGGATCGCGGCGGCGATCCCGACGTCGAGCGTCTACTCGAGGGCGTGGCGTTCCTCACGGGCCGCATTCGCGAGAAGCTCGACGACGAGCTCCCGGAGGTGGTGCACGCCATCTCGCAGCTGCTGTTCCCCCAGCTGCTCCAGCCCCTGCCTTCGATGGCGATGCTCGAGCTGACGCCCCTGCCGAACGTGCTGCGCGAGTTGCACGAGGTCAAACCGGGCACCGAATTCGCCAGCATCCCGGTCGACGGCACCCGGTGCCAGTTCCGCTCCACCGCGGAGTGCGTGCTCACCCCGTGGACGATCGACGACGTGCGCCTCGAGACCGGCGCGGGCGGGCGTCAACAACTCCGCGTCGAGCTCCGGTTGCCCTCGGGCATGCCCCTCGCGCAGGCCACGCCCGAGAAGCTGCGCCTCCACCTCGGCGGCGAGACTCGCTCGTCGCTGGCGCTGCTCGCATGGTTGCACCGGCACTGCGAGGACGTCGCCGTTCTCGCCGCGAAGGCGAGCCGCTTCGAGGAGCGCGAGGTGAGCCTCGGCCGCGACGCGATCCAGTCCGTCGGGTTCCGCGACGACGAAGCGCTGCTCCCGTACCCGCGAACGACGTTCGAGGGATATCGGCTGCTCGCCGAGTACTACGCGTTTCCTGCCAAGTTCTCCTTCGTCGACATCGCGGGCGTCGCGCGCGCAGGCGAGCTCGAGCCCGACCTGCAGCGGATCGCGCTCGTCTTCCGCTTCGACACGCCGTTGCCGCCGGAGGTCCGCATCACGCGCGATTCGGTGCGCCTGCACTGCGTGCCGGTGGTCAACATCTTCAAGGCCGACGCCGAGCCGATCAAGCTCGACCCGAAACGCGAGCGGTTCCCGTTGCGCGTGGGCGGGCTTTCGCGCGCCCACGGCGAGGTCTACTCGATCGAGAAGGTCGAGGCGCTCGGTCGGGGCGCCGGTCGGCGCGTCCAATTGAGCTCGTTCTACGAGTTTGCGCACGTGGGTTCGAGCTCGGGCGCTGCCCGCATGTACTACGCAGCGCACATCGAGCCGAGCGTCATCGCCGATGGTCACGAGCTCTACCTCAGCTTCGGTAGTCCCGAGGACGCGCCGCCGCCGACGGATCTCGAGTACGTCTCGATCGAGCTGAGCGCGACCAATCGTCAGCTGGCGGGCGCGCTGCGAGCCGGTGAGATCTCGGTGGCGACCCAGAGCTCGCCGGCGACGGCGACGTTCCGCAACATCAGCGCGGTCACCCCGTACGTCCCGGCGCCGATCGGTCGCGAGCTCCAGTGGCGCGCCATCGCGCACGCCACGATGAGCCTGCGCTCGCTCACCGAGACCGAAGTGCTCCGCACGATGCTCAACGTGTACGACTTCCCGTCCATCGTCGATCGCCAGGCTGCCCGCGCGACGGACCTGCGGCTGCAGGCGGTGAAGGAGGTTCGGGTGAGCCCGTCCGATCGCATCTACCGCGGCGCGGCGGTGCGCGGCGTGGCGATCGACATCGACGTCGACGAGAAGGGGTTCGCGGGTGAGGGAGACCTGTTCCTGTTCGGTGCGGTCCTCGAACGGATCTTCGCTGCATATGTGTCCTTGAACTCCTTCAGCCGCACGTCGCTCACGGGCGTCGGCACCAAGGCGAGGTACGAATGGCCGGCGCGAAGCGGCAATCTCACGCTGCTCTGATCGAGCAGCTCGTCGAGGAAGGGCGGGAGTTCGCCTTCTTCCAGGCGGTGCAGCTGATGCACCGGCTCGAGCCGCGTGCGGTGCCCGTCGGTGAGAACGGTCCTCCCGGCTCCGAGCCGATCCGCTTCGTGCAGGATCCGTCCCTCGGCTTTCCCACGGGCGACATCTCGGGCATCCAGCACGATGGTGGCGGCGGCTCCAAGCGCTTCGTCGTCACCACGGCGTTCCTCGGCCTGCTCGGCACGTCGTCACCCCTCGCCGCGCGTCTCACCGAAGACCTGCTGCGGGGTGACGAGGACGAGTCCAAGGCGCTCAAGGCCTTCTACGACATCTTCCACCACCGCATCCTCAGCCTCTACTTTCGCGCGTGGAAGAAGTACCGCTTCGAGGCGAGCTTCCGCAGCGACGGCGGCGATCGGTTCACGCCTCGGGCTCTCGCGTTCGTAGGCCTCGACATGGCGTCGGCGATGCCGCGCCGCGGGTTGCCTCCGGCCGACCAGCTCGCGCTCGCGCCGCTCCTCGCGCTGCGAACCCGTCCCGCGCGGACCCTGCAGATCGTGCTCGAACGACTGTTTCCCGGCACCTCGGTCACCATCGAGCCCTTCGTCGCCCGCCGGGTGCAGATCGAGCAGAGCCAGCGCGTGCAGCTCGGGACCGCGAACTGTCGCCTCGGCGTCGACTTCGCTGCGGGTCGCAGCGTGGAGGATCGCTCGGGCACGTTCCGAGTGGTCATCGGTCCCCTCGGCTACGACGCGTTCGACGCCTTCGTTCCCGGAGGACGGTGGCACGCACGTCTGCGTCAGGTCATCGAGCAGTTCTCGGGCGGAGTGCTGCAGCCCGAGGTCGAGCTGCAGGTGAGGCCCGACGAGGCGCCCCGCTTCGAGCTCGGTGGACAGCGAGGCACGCGGCTCGGCATCGGCACCCAGCTCGTCGGGCGTCGGACCAAGCCCATGCGCGCGCGCATCCTGCTCGCCGACCGTATGGAGCGCGCCGCGACGCGCATCGTTCCGGACGGGGAGTGATCAGCGCAGCCGAAATTCCCCCGGACTGAAGTCCGGGGCACCGACAGCAAGACGAAGCCCTTCGGGCTGGCGAGGAGTTCGAAATAGGAAGTGCAGGCCTTCCACGCACGATTCGTGTCGTGAATCGGCGCGTCTTTCCGTGTCGCCGACACGAATGAATCGTGCTGCAACGACAGCCCAAAGCCAGTCTGGCGAGTCGGTGAGTCCGAAGGACTTGAGGTCGCTGTCGGTGCCCCGGACTTCAGTCCGGGGGTTTCTCGATCGTCTTCAGCGCAGCCGCAGCGTGCGGAACACGTGCATCAGCTCGGGGGTCAGATCGGGGAGCACGTCGCCCGAGTAGACGACCTGCATCAGGACCACGCGCTTGTCATTGCGCAGCACGATCTCGCGCGAGACGTTGGTGAACGGAGTGCGCGCACCCGGGACCATGCGCTCGAGCACGTACGCGCGGCCTTGGGCGTCGCCCGTGGCGAAGGGAACCGCCGTTCCGACGACCTTCGCGCCCGCGGTCTTGAGCTCGGCCTCGTACTTCGCGAGGACCTCGCTCCACGACGCTCCCGGCGGATCGCTGCGCTCGTAGACGCCGAACAGGTACTGCTTGGGCGACAGGTAGACGATGTAGCGACCACCCGGAGCTGCGCTCGCTGCCCGGATCTTCCAGTGCGCGGGCCGCGAGATGTGCAGGAGGCCGCCCAAGACCTCGTAACCGAGGTACGGACCCGCGTTCTCCACCTGCGGTGCATCGAGGGGCGGCAGCCGCTTCTCGAACAGCGCGACGTCGACGCCGGCGACGAACTCGTTGGCGTAGAAGGTACGGTTCGTCTGGGCGACGGTCTCGTTGCCCGCGCCGCAGCCGAGCCACGCGCATGCCGCGAGGGCGAGGCCGATTTCACATACCCACGTCCCGCCTCCGGCGGATCCGCGGAATAGCTTGCTCGGGTGCGACATACGAGAGCCACCCTAGCAACGGCGGCGGCGGCGGGCCAAACGTCGGTTGCAAGAAAAGTAGGCTGCCCGGGCGAAGGCGCGGTACCAGTGTGTTCGTGCGGGTCCTCGGACGGCTCTCCTTGTTCCTCGGTGTCGCGTTCGCGGCATGTGCGCCCACCTCGCCCGCGACCCACGCGGGCAGGGTCGACGTGCGTGCATCGCTCGAAGGGACCGACGGTGGTCCGCCGGCGCTCGAGGCGAATCGCTTTCGGCTCAAATCCTCGGCCTGTCAGGGATACGACATGGCCCCGGCCCTGGTGGGGAACCTCGACGAGCGCGCGCTCCTCGATCACCTCGCCGCCGCCAAGCTCCAGGTCAAGGTGCAGCGCGCGCGCGCAGATTTGATCTACATCGATGTTCTCGATGCAGACACGGTCCAACCCGTGCGCCTGCGGCTCGCGGTCCTCAAGTCGCGCGAGGCGGCGGGACGAGAGCTGCACGAGGCGATCATGCAGCACGGCCGCGGATCGTTCGGCTTCCACCGAGCCAACCTCGCGGTGCTCGCCCCCGTCGCCCCGATGAGCGACGCGCTCGCGTTCACGCTCCGCACCCAGCTCGCGTGCTGGGGCGTGCTCACGATGGCCGGCCCCGACGAAGACTTCGTGGTCGCGGGCGGCTACGCCGAGCCCTGAAGCCTCGCGGGGCTCTTCCCGCCCAGGGGTGGTGACTCGAGCGCGAGAGGCGGACTTGAGAGAGGGGCGGTGCCGGGCACTGCCTCGAGTGTCGGCCGACCGGCAGGCGAGGTTCATCCTGAAGGATCGGGAGGACCAGGCTAGGCCTGCAGGCCTGGCCTACTCGGATGCTGGTGGCGCCATGTAGGCCCACCAAGAAGGCCTGAATCCCCACAAGATCTCCAGAGAACGGCCCACACCAGCGGCCCCTCGCCTCCGCGTCGGCATCCGCGTCGGCGTTCGCGTTCGCGTTGGCGTTCGCGTTTGCGTTCTTCGGGCCACCTCACCCCTTGGACGCCCTCCTCGCGGTCTTCTCTCGCACTGACGACTGACGACTGACGACTGTTGATCAGCGCCGACGCGGTGAACCGAGGGTTCCCGCGCCCGCGAGGCACCACGAGCCCGGTTGGGCGCCGACCTTGCCGGCATCCTCGCGGAGCACGGGCATCAGCTGCTGCTGACGTTGCACCCAGTCGCGCGGGCTGAAGCGGGTCATGGTGCCGCTTGCGAGGCGTAGCTCGCGCCACGCGATGGCTCGCTCGGACGGCGGTGTGTGGGGAGCGGCGAGCTCGTCGACGAGCATCGACGGGACGAACGGCTTGCCGCCGCGGTGTTTGCGCAAGGGGTCGAGGCGCGCAGCGTGGTCGCGCTTCCAGCTCTCCCAAGCGGCGACATCGCGGCTCGGCTTCTTCACCTTGCGCATCGGCACTGGCTTGCCGGCGAAGGCCGGATCGGCTGCGCGTGCGGGGTCCCACGGCTCCTCGACGATCGTCGTCAGGCCCGCGCCGGTAATGGTCTCGAGCGAGCCGGCGGCGGCGAGGGCGAGCTGCTCGTCTTCGTGGCCGAGCAGCTGTTGGAGCGTGCCGAACGCGTCGAGGTGACCGAAGCGACCGAGGCCGCGGGCCAGCGACAGTGTCGGTCGGTTCCACGCGAGCTCGAGCAGGCCGCTCACGTCCTCAGGTCGACCCGCGAGGCAGAGCAAGGACTGCGCGACGCCTGCGTGTGCGCCCGTGAGCTCCGAGCGAAGCAGATCGCGCACCGGACCGTGTCCGCGGCGCAGGAGCGTCTCACAGGCCGCTTCGAAGATGCCCGAGGGGGCTGCTGGAAGCGCCCACGGCTCGACCATCGAGATCACCTGCAAGCGAGAGCCGGAGTTGCCGAGCGCGCGCAGCACTGCTGCCGTGAGCACGTCGTCGCGGCGCGAGACCAGCGAGTCGACCCAATCGAGGGGGAAGGTGCCGCGCCGATCGAGAACCTCGACCGCGAGTCGGGCCAGCTCGGCGCTCGGGTGTCCGAGCAGCTCGCCGAGCGCCAGGTCGATCGCAGGGTTCGACGCGAGGGCGAACCCCTCGGCGAAGCCGGGATATTCCTCGGGTGCGGCCGCACGAAGCGTCGCGATGGCGACGTCGACCGTGTCGCTGCCCGCGACGCATCCGAGCACGAATGCGACGGCGAACGCGCGTGCCGGATCGGGCGAGGGTGCCTCCGCGTGGTAGAGCGTGACCATCGGCAGGACCACGCCGCCGAAGGACGCAAACGCGTCGAGCGCGTCGAGCATGCGCTGCTCGAAGGGCGCCTGATCGCACCAGGACTCGCCCTCGCCCGGGTCGCGCAGCAGGTACAGCGAGCCGATGTCCTCGAGGCAATCGCGCGCGATCACCCGCTGCGCTTCGGCTTCGTCGATCGACTCGGCCCAGGGACGGACCGGCGGCGGGGGCTCCGGCTCCTCCTCCTCCTTGGGTGGCTGCTTCGGTGCGAGCGCCGCGCGCGCCGCTCCGGCGAACGCGCGCAGCTCCTCGAACGTGGTCGGCGGCTTCGGCCCCTCGTCTGGGCCCGCCGCGACCTCGCCTGCTTCGGGAACGCCAACGGAGTATGGTGGCGCGAAGCGACCGCGTGGGAGGTTGTGGAGCTGGGGCTCGCCGATGCTGGCGCGAAACGGCGTGGTCGCGGTGATGCTCGTGCCCCACGCGCGGCGCAGCGACGCGTCGAACGCGACCGCCTCCACTGCGTGATCGAGCCGAACACGCACTTCGCGAAGCGCGGCGACGGCATCATCGGCGGCGGTCTGTCCGGCGGGCACCGCGTCCCGCAGAACCAGCGCGCCGATCTCGTCGATGATGCGGGACGCCTCGTAGAGCGCATCGAGGTGGGCTGGTTGGGCGGGAGGCGTGTCGGTCGCGATGTACGCGAGCTGCACCACGCGACGCAGCCGCTCGGAAATCGTGCTGCGATCGAGCGGGCCGAACACGCCACCGAGCGCCCTCACGACGGCGTCTATCAACGGACGAACGGTGCGGAGCGCCTCGGCGGCGGGGCTTTGGGCTGCGCGGCTCATCGTGCGCGGTCCTCTCCCGCGACGACCACGCCACGTTCGGCGCCGTCGGAGTGCACCGCGATGGCGAGGCAATCGGAAGGCGCGGCGCCGACCTCGAAGCGCACGCATGCCGTCACCAGCAGCACCGCCGCGCTCGCCGCCCCGAGATCCCCGGTCACCGCCAGCGGCTCCTCGTGCACGTATTCGGGCTGGAACACCTGGAACGCGCGCGTGCGCGCCATCGTCCACTCGTCGATTCGATGCCGCTCGCCGACGACGTCGTTCATCACCCATCCGATGCGCCGGGCGCCCGTGCCGAGGGGCGCGCTGGCCTTACGCAGCGCGGCGGTCATCCCGAGGCCGTGGGTCGGCTTGTTGGCGCCGAACGGGCGCGGCTCCTGCTCGAGCGCGGCGCCGAAGATCTGAGCGCTGCGCGGCAACCCCGTGGCTCGCGAGCGGTGGGTCAGGAGCACGAAGCCCGCGCCCTCGCCGGGCACGAAGCCGTTCTCGCACTCGGGAGAGTGCAGCCGGAGCGCGCGATCGAGCTCCTCGAGCGCGTCCGGATCATGAAAGCTGTCGACGCCGCCGACGAGGATCGCGGCGTCGGCCCCCGCGCGGAGTCGGTCGAGCGCCAACAGGAACGCCTCGGCTCCGCCGCCACGACCGTGCAGCACCAGTCTCGAGCGTGTCGGATCGATGGGGACGCCCGACGCTTCGGCCATCGCAGGGAGGAAGTTGCGGATCAGCCTTCGATCGAAGCCCGGACGGTCTTCGGGAGGCAACGCACAGATCAACGGGATGGGAGCGGTATTACGCGTCGCCTCTGCCTGGGTCATCCAGGCCTGCGCTGCGAGCGCGAGTGGAGGAGCACCGAGCGCGACGAGACGCTCGAGCCCATACACGACGTCGGGGATCGCAGGCACGCGACAGGTGACCATCGGCTGACCGTTGCGATCGACGAGGTGGCTCTCGCGCGGTCGGAACCGGCCGGCGCGCACGGTCATCGCGACCTGCAGCGCCGTACTGCCCGTCGCCGTTCGGGCGCCCACGCCGCCGACGATGACTTCGGAGCTCGGCAAGCGCGGCAACAGGGCGACGCTCACGCGAGCTCTCCGTGGATCTCGGCCGCCTGCAGCCGCTCCCACTTCGGTGGGAGCACCACCGAGGCACGGAACGTGAGCTCGACGCGGCGCCGATCGGGTTCGATCAGCACGGTGTCGAGGTGGGTCGGCAAGTCCTGCCAGAGGCCCTCGCACTGGGCGCGGAACCGCGGCGAAACGCGCGGAAGTCGCACGTGCCACGAGGGCTCCGCCGTCGCGCCGACCACTTCGATCGGCTCGTCGCCGAGCAGCGGTCGCAACGACCACTGATCCGAGGGAGCGGTCACGTGGTAACGGTCGTCGAAGTCGAGCGGAAGCAGCGGCATCCGCGTCTCCATCCACGAGGTGTCGTAGGTGCCGGCGAACGACACCCGAGGTTGCCAGTGACGATGGATCGCGCCGAAGCACGCCGGACCACCGTCGCTTGAACCGAAGGGATGCGCGGGGTCTTCGAGCTGGGGCGCAGGCTGACCGATGACCGACTTGGGAGACCGCGAGTAGCCGCGGCCGAGCGGGTTGCGCGGCTCCTGGGCCGGCTTCTCGGGATCGGAGCGATCGATGCCTCCGTAGGCGAGCTCCCATCGCAGCGGCAGCGGTTCGCGCAGGGGGCGCGCAGGTCCGGCCGAGAGCCCGCCGAAGCTGCCCGCCTGCAGCACACGCAGCCCGTGGGCGCGCACGACCTTGTGCAGTGGACCCATCCGCAGAGAGACGTCGGTATGCGGTTGGTTCGATGGATACGCGTTCCCGACGAGCAGCACGTCGGTGCCCGGCTTGTACGCCACCAGATCCGACGGGCGACGGATGCTCGACTCTGCATCGCCCGGCTGCTCCGGGCGTCGTGAATACTCCTCGTAGCACTCGTCGGCGAGGCACGGCGTCGGCGGGGTCTCCTCGTCGACCGACACGACGCCGCTGCGCGACGTGCGAAACGCGATCTTGTAGACGATGACCAGCAGCGAGGCGCCGTCGAGATCCTTCATCGGAACGGCGAGGTGCTCGCCGGGCAGCGCACACTCGACGGGGATCATCCGAGGCTCCGCCGTTCGAACCGGGTCAGCCAATCGTGCGTCGTGGTCTCGGTCCACGGCTCGCCGAAGTGCAGCTCCACGTGCGGCCTTAGCGGGGCGATCCACGAATCGATCTCGGCGAGCGCGGTCGGGATCTGCAGCCGGTTCACGTCGCCGGGCTGCGGCTCCCTTCCCGCCTGCGCGACGAGCAGCGGACCGATCTCCTCGACGACGACCTCGCGGAACGGCGGCAGCCCACCGAGGCGCTCGCGCATGCTCGGACCGAGGATGGTGAGCCAACCCACGGTGCGCACGGATTCGTGCCACTCGGGGAGGAACGCCGAGAGCTCCGCGATGTCGAACCCGGGGTGCCGTCGGGCGTGGGCGAACGCCGCGGCGCGGAGCTCCGGCCACGCATCGGGCTCCCATGCGGCGTAGGTGAGGCCGGCGACGCCCCAGCGCACGCGCAGCTGCTTGGCGAGCGAGAGCACGCGCGCGCGGAGGTCTGCGATGGGATAGCCGAGCGGCACGGTCGCTCTGAGCGCGCAGCACGGAGAGAGTGGCGCGCCTGCCTCCACCGTCGCGAGCTCGGCGAAGAAGCGAACGCCATACGCGCTCGCGTCGTTGGACCGCGCACCCCCGTGACACAGCACCGCGTAGTCGTCGCGCGAGACTGCATGCAGACCCGCGGCGGCGTCGTCGGCCTCGGGGTCGCCGAAGCCGGGCGGCGCGGCGAGCATCGACGGGTAGCTCGCGATGTAGTCGAGATCTCCCGGCCGATACTTGCGCGGCGGCGCGTAGGCCGACGTGCTGGTCCACGAGAGCATCGGCCCGAGCCAGCCTGTGAGCTCGCCCATCGCCTGCTCCCACGCCGGCTCGTCGTCCTTGGTCGGCGGCTCGAGCTGCAGCGTGAAACCGAGCGCGGGAAACGCGATCGGCGTGCCGTCGGCGTCGGCGGCGATCGGCGTGCCATCGGGGAGCTTCTGGTCAGGCGAGGGCAACGTCCACCTCGATCAAGGGGGCGACGCGCTCGTGGAATCCGACGAGCAGATTCGAGAGCAGCGCCCACGCCGGAGCCGCTTCGTAATCGAAACGGGCGAAGTTCACCGAGAGCTCGCCGCGCGTGCGTCCGATGCGCGGATCGCGGTCGATCGTGCCCCGCTTCTCCCGGAGGTGATCGGGGTAGTCGAGGATCGACACCGTCCAGAGCATCATCAGCGCCTCGAAGTCTTCGAGCAGCGCGGGGTTCGTACCGCCGCGCACCGCAGCGCGCACGCGCGCACCGCGCGCAGCGTCTTCGAGGTTCACTCCGAACGGGACCTGTGCCCAGCGCTCGGGATACACGTCGGGGCGTTCGAGCCACCCGCCCAGCACGTCGTCGCGGACCGACAACGGCGAGCCATCGGTCGGGCGTTCGCCGAGCACCGAGAGCGATGTGACGGGGTGAGGCGAGCCCGCGCGGCGCAGCGACTCGACGAGTCCGCGGAGCGCGCGCGGCGACACGCCGGCGACTTCGAGGGACCAAGTTCGATCGGTCGCGAGCGGATCGATGGGCTGCGCTGCGATGCGCGCCTTGCCGGCCGACGGCGGGAACTCCGCGCCCCCCGCGCCACCCGCGGCGACGAGGTCGACGAATGCGTCGATCGCAGCGGACGCGAAGGGCGTCTCCGCGGGCGCCGCGGTGCGCACCTGCACGTGCAACAGCTGCGGCTCCGGCGCGCCTCGGTAGGCGACCGCGAGGTGCGTCTGTGCGAATTCGAGTCCCGGAAGGAACGGCACGCTCACACCTCTCAGCAGCAGTTGCCCTTTTTGCAGTCACGACCGCACTGCTTGCAGCCGACGACGATCTTCTTCGCGTCCTTCTTCACCTGTTGGTGCTTGTTGAACTTGCCCTTCGGGTCCTCGGAGTCGCCGGGGCCTTTGAGCTCGACGGCCTTGTCCTCGATGGTCGCATCGGGGAACACCAGCTTGGCTCCGCCGAATCGCCCACCGAACTTCGACTTGAGCTTCACTGCGGTGGCGGCGCCGCCTTGCGGTGCGGTGCCCGGCGAGGCGATGGGCGCCTGCGCCGCGTCGTGCTCGTCGGCCATCGTCGCGTAGGCCTTGCGTGACGAACTCGCGGACGAAGAGCTCGAGCCCTTCTTGAACACCCGAGAGAGGACCTTCTTCTCGTCGGGGGTCAACCCGAGCTTCGCGGTCTCGGGGGCCGCACCCGTCTCGAGGGTCTTCTTCTTGGAGCGCTTCATCTCCTCCTTGAAGAAGTCCTCGAAGCGCTTGATCGGCGTGCGATCCTTGCCCTCGTATTTGTTCTTCCGGCGCTCGCGCTCGTCCTTGGCGCAATACCGATCGACCGACGCGGCGAAGGCGGCGCAGGCTGCGTCCTTCGCCTGACTCTCGACACCGGGCATGCCGGCGTTGATCAGGGTGCCCGGGGATTGCGCAGGCATCGGCTCACCCGTTCGAGAGCGACATGTCGAGCGTTCGCGCGACTCCGCCGCCCTCGGCGAAGACGTCCATCGAAGACATGGTTATTTCGCACATTCCCATGATCTTGCTGCTGACGACGCCGCCTGCGACGCCGGGTTGATCACCGTTGGAGAGCGCGCTCTTGCCCTTCTTGGTCCAGATGGGCGTGCCCATCGCCAAGGTCTTGGTGGTGTACCCGGGCCCCATCGTCGCCGACATGGCGATGTTCGGGTAGGGCAGCGGCACCGGTCCCGCGGGCGGCATCGGGGTCTTGCACACGTCGTTCGGTCCGGAGGACATCGCAATGTGTCCGGACGCGACGCTCGCGACGCACTTGAACTGATTCACCAGGGGCACGGGGACTCCGCGTCAGTTGAGATGTAGCACGCGACCGATCAACTTGTGCAGGCCGGTCGCGCGCACGGTGACGTCGCGCGCGATGGTCTCGACGGCGCCGGTGACTCGCATGACGAGACTCGCCGCGGCGCTCACCAACTGCACTTCGTCGGTGCCCTCGAGCCGCAGGCGCCGGGCACGGATGGTGACCTCGTCCGCCTCGTCGATGCCCGGTGTCGCACGCGTGCGGAGCGCACCGAGCACCACCCACCCGTCGCCCTCCGGCTGGACGAGGACACGCTCGCCCGTGCGGAGAGCCGTGTCGATCACGGCAGGATCGAGCGCGCCGTCGAGCGCCCCTGCGACCGTGCGGGTGCCGATGCGCACCTCGACGACGGTCCGCTCCTCGAGCCAACCGACCACGGACGCGGCGTGGAGCGCGCTCGGGAGCGCCGCGACGGGTGTCGCATCGTGTCGGTCGTTTCTGGCCGTCTTGCTTCGAACCATCTTGGGACCCACTCGGCGAAAGTATCACATCGATGGGCAACGCCACGGAGACCGGGCTACCTTGGTGCCAATGCCCGAGGCCGTCGACCTGTCCATCGCGCACCTCGACTGCGAGTCGCTCGGGACCGTGGCGGTGATCGAGGGGTGGGTCGAGGAGGCGCTCTCGCGCCCCACCCGTGCCTCGCTGCGCGTGGCCGCCCCCGCCGTGCTCGACGCAAAGGCCAGCTTCTTCGCCGAGGCGACCGTGCGGTGCGGCCTGGCCAGCGCCGATCGGACGTTCGCGCTCCGCGTCATCGCCGTGCGCTGGCTCGGCGAACGCGGGGGCAATCACCTCCACGAGATCGAGCTCGCCCACCCGGCCCAGCGTCTCGCTTTGCGAGGGGGCCGTCGCGTCTTCCAAGAAAAGACCACTGCGGACATCGTCAAGCTGCTGCTCGACGCCGCGCAGGTCGACGCCGACGTCCAGGCGCCGGGGCGGACCCACGTGTACTGTGCGCAACACGACGAGAGCGATCTCGACTTCGTGTGCCGCCTGCTCGAGGACGACGGGATCACCTGGGTGTGCACACCCACCGGCGGGATCACTGCGTTCACGGCGAAGACCGGTTTCACCAAGCTCGAGGTCGATCCGCTCCCGCTCGTCGATGTCGACACCCGTGGCATGGCGGTGACCGCATTCTCCATCGAGCATCGCGCGACGGCCGATGCCGTCGTGCTCGCGGACTGGAACTTCGAGACACCGCAGCTCGATCTCACGGTCGACGCCCAGCTCTCTGCCGAGGCGCGCATCGGGATCGTCGAGTATCCCGGCGGCTACTCCAAGAGCAGCGACGGCGCCGCGCTCGCGAAGATTCGCGCCGAGGAGCTCGCGGCCGCCGGCGTGATCGGCGAGGGCACCTCGAACTGCCTCGCCTTCGCGGCCGGGTCCATCTTCGAGCTCTCCGAGAGCAGCCGTGAAGATGCGAATGCCGAATGGCTGCTTCGTTCGGTGCGGCACCTCCTGCGGCAGGCGGGAGACGCGGGGCGACCGAGTTACGAGAACGAGTTCGTCTGCTCGCCGCACGCGCGTCCGTTTCGTCCCGCGCGCGTCACCGCGCGTCCGTGCGATCGGAGCGTCGACGTCGCCGTCGTCTCCGCGCCGAGCGGCGAGGAGATCCAGACCGATCAATACGGCCGCTTGCGCGCGCACTTCCGTTGGGATCGCGACGGGAAGAACGACGGCAAGGACTCCGGCTGGATGCGCGTTCTCCAGCCCGCCGTCGGCGGAACGATGTTCCTCGGTCGCACGGGCTGGGAGGTGTTCGTCCGCTACCTCGACGGGGATCCTTCGCGCCCGATCGCCATCGGCCGCGCCGACCACGCGCAGCACCCGACGGCCTATGCGCTCCCTGCCGACAAGACCAAGACCGCGTTCCGCACCCTCTCGAGCCCGGGGGGCAAGAAGCAGAGCGAGATCCGCTTCGAGGACAAGGACGGCAGCATGGAGCTGTATTTCCATGCGGCCAAAGAGTGGGACGAGCACGTGCGCAACGACAAGCGCGCGAAGATCGGCAAGGACGAGAGCGTCGACATCGGCAAGGAGTCGTTCCACCGCGTCGACAAGACGCAGACCGTCGACATCGGCAAGGGGCGCACCGCCACCATCGGCGGCACCGATCTCGTGCGCGTCGTCGGCGATCGCACGACTGCGGTCACCGGCGACGAGAAGCTCACCATCAAGGGCAACGTCCACGAGAAGGTCCTCGGCAAAGACGAAGAGACGGTCGGAGCGAGCGCGACCACCAAGGCGAAGGAGGAGATCGGCCGCACCAGCAAGGGCAAGTGGACCCTGCAGGTGGGCGGAGCCGCCCAAGCGGAGGCGGGCGCCACACACACGATCGCGGTGGCCGGAGGCTTCGAGCGCACCATCGGCGGCGCGGCCATCGCCAAGATCGCCAAGTCGTCGAGCGACCAGGTCGGCAAGGACGTCACCGTCACCATCGGCGCCGTCTCGCTCCGCGTCGCCAACGGTAAGCGCGTCGTCTCCAGCGAAGGCAAGGCCACTTGGACCGTCGGCGGCGCCGTCGCGCTCACCGCGGTCTCCAAGCTCCAACTCACCGGCAAGAAGGTGAAGATCACCATCGGCGGGGCCCTCGTCCTGAGCGGCGGCGGCGCCATTCTCAACCTCACGCCCGCCTCTGCGAGCATCGTCGGCATGGTCACGGCCAATGCGTCCGGCGAGGTGATCGTGAGCGGCAACCCCAACCTGGTCGGCTGAGCGATGGCTGCGACGAACCCCACGATTGTTCTCCACCTGCCCTCGGGCGAGGTCGTCGGGTACGAGGCGAAAGGACGGCTCGCGGTCGACGCGCCGTTCGAGCTCGTGGTGCGTGCCGCCATCGACCTCGCCGAGGCGGCGCCCGATGTCGACGCCTTGATCGGCGGCGACGCTACGCTCGTCCTGCAGCCCAAGGATGGACCGCAGCTCTCGGTCGCCGGGATCGTGGTCTCGTGCCTCGCGCGCACGACGCCGCGAGCGCACGAGCTCGTGATCACCCTCGGTCCCAAGGTCAGCGCCGTCGCGCAAGGGCTCGACAGCACGGTCCTCGTCGAGATGAAGGCGCCCGACGTGATCAAGAAGGTCCTCGAGCGGCACGGCGTTCGCACCGTCGTCTCGGTGACCGGTTCGTACGCGGTCGCGCCCCACTGGCTGCAGCACCGCGAGTCCGATTGGGCCTTCGCCGAGCGCATCGCAGCACAAGCCGGCATCTACTATTTCTTCGACCCCTCCGACTCCGAGACGCCCCTCACCCTCGGCGATGACTCCACGGCAGCGGCCGACGCCGAAGGGGACCCGTTCCTCTACCGCCCCGATCCCGGCATCACTCCCGGCGCCGGCGTGGCGTTCGCGATCGAGATCGAAGAGCGCGCGACCACGGGCAAGATCGTGGTGCGCGATTACACGCCCGAGAAGCCGCAGGTCTCGCTCGAGAGCACGTTCGGTTCCGGTGAAGACGCGCGCTACGAGTGGGCGCTCGGCTTCAGCGAGGGAGCGGCCGCCAAACAGGCCGCAGAGCGCCGCGCGCAGGCGCTCTCGAGCACGGGGAGGCGCGTTCGTGGATCGGTGTCGACGTTCGGCCCGATCCCCGGTCGTGCCTTCACGATCGAGGAGCACCCGCACCCGGCGCTCGGCTCCAAGCTGTTCTGCCTCGCCCTCGAGATCCACGCCGTCGAGCGGCAGGTGCAAGGCGCGACCAACATGGTGCGGATCGCCTTCGAGGCCCGCCCCCTCGCCGACCCTCACCGTCCTCGGCCCTTGGCACCGCCGCCCGTGGGACCGATGCCCGCCTGCGTGGTGGGTGCGAGCGGCGAGGAGATCCTCGTCGACAAGGCGGGCCGCATTCGCGCGCAGCTGTGGAGCGATCGCGATGGCAAGAAGGACGAACACGCCTCGACCCCGATGCGTGTCGCGCAGCCCTTGATGGAGAACTCGATGGTCACCCCCCGCATCGGCTGGGAGGTGCTCGTCGCACCGGAGCTCGGCCTCCCCGAGCGTCCGATGGTCCTCGGCAGCCTCTACGACGCGCAACGGCCGCCTCCATACGCGCTGCCGTCGCAGCGCACGATCACCTCGTGGCGTACCGCCACCAGTCCCGACAACGGCAAGTTCCACGAGATGAAGTTCGAGGACAAAGCCGGCTCGGAGCTCGTGCACTTCCATTCGGCCAAAGACGGCAAGATCGCCGTCGACGATCAGAAGCAGCTCCGCATCGGCCACGACCATGAGCACGAGGTCGGGGGCGGCCAGAAGCTGCACGTCAAAGAGAACGCGAGCCTCGAGATCAAGGAGGACCAGAGCTTCACCGTCGGCGCCGACGAGAAGCTCACGGTCAAGAACGACCGCACCATCGACGTCCGCGGCAAGGAGACCGGGCGCGTCGACAGCAATCGCAACCAGGCGCTGCAGAAGGGAATCGACGTCGACGTCGATGGCGATCGCAAGCTCACCGTCGGCGCGGCGATGAAGCTCGAGTCCCAGGCAGGCATCTCCTACGAGGTCCTCGACGCGTTCCAAGGCACCGTGGGCGGCGCGTACATGGCCAAGGCGGCCAAAGGCATGGACGTGGTCGTGGGCAAGGACGCGCGCACCACGATCGGCGCGGCGCGGCTCGTGAAGGCGGAGAAGGGCTGGTCGCTCGACATCGAGGGCAAGCTCTCGGAGACCATCGGCGCGGCCTGCGTCTTCGACGCGCTCGGCGACGCATCCGAGGCGAGCGAGAAGGCGTTTGCCGCCACCATCGGCGGAGCGTTGGTCGGCAGCGCGCCGGTGATCGAGATCATCGCCGAAGAGGAGCTCGTCATCCTCGTCGGGGGCAGCTCCCTCACCCTCAAGAAGAACGAAATCGAGCTCAAATCCGTGGCCATCGCGAGTCCCGCGCCGATGATCGTCGAGAAGGGCTCGAAGGTTCAGCACAACCCATGACCGCCCCCACTCGTCAGGAGCTCTCGTTCGCGCTCGACGGCATCGAGCCGGGGATGCTGCGTCCGCTGCGCCTCGAGGTGCACGAGGAGCTGTCCGACCGCTATCAGGTGAAGGTGTTGCTCCGCGGCGACGGCGCGGAGGTCCACCCGTCCGCCCTCCTGTTCAAGGTGGGGGAGATCATCGTCAGCGGCGAGGGCGGAGAGCTGCGCCGATTCTGCGGCATCGTCACCCGCGCGCGCGAGCGGGTGCGTTCGGCAGCCCTCTCGAGGGGAGTGGCTCCGGCACATCGGCAGCACGTCGACGTCGTCCTCGAGTCGCCGCTCGCACTGCTCGCCATGTCCAGCGATTTTCGCATCTTCCAGGAGATGACGACGATCGACATCATCAAGAAGGTGTTCGAGGAGCATGGCGTGCCCGCCGAGCAACTCGACGTCCGCGCCACGGCCAAGGCTCCGCGGATCACCTGCACGCAGGCCGGCGAGCGCACCGCGGACTTCGTCTCGCGGCTGCTCGAAGAGGACGGAATCTTCCACTTCTGCGAGTCCGACGCGAGTGGGTTTCGTCTCGTGCTCGCCGACAAGAACGACGCAGGAAAGCCACTCGCCGAGCCCGTGCCTTACCGGCCGGCCAGCGGCCTGGTCGCGAACGCGACCGCCGCGATCAGCGAGATCGCCCACGTCGCGCGCGTGACCGCGAGCAAGATCACCGTCGGCGACCACGACTTCACGCACCCTGCGCTCGACCTCCGCGAAGAGATCACGCGCCCGGCCAGCGTCGAGGTTCCGTTCTACGACTTCCCTGCCGGTCACCTCACCCAGAGCGACGGCAAGGCCCGGGCGACGGCGCGTCGGGATGCCTTCGCGGCCGATGCGCGCTACGCCGAGGCGAAGAGCCACGTGTTCACGATGGCCGCGGGCGTCATCTTCGAGCTCGAGGGCACGGCAACCGCGCTCGATCGCAAGTGGCTGGTGCGCCGCGCCGTGCATCGCTGGGCCGACGAGGGCGGACGTGTCGTCTACGACAACGAGCTGGTGCTGTTGCCGCACGACCAGCCCTTTCGCCCCGCACCGAAGACCAAACGTCCCGTGCTCGCCGGACCGCAGGTCGCCATCGTCACCGGCCCCTCCGGCGAGGACGTTCACTGCGACAAATACGGCCGCGTGAAGGTGCGGTTCCCGTGGGACCGTCGCGCACCGATCGACGACAAGTCCTCGGGCTGGGTGCGCGTCCTCCAACTGTCGATGGGCGGCGCCATCGCCATTCCGCGCGTCGGATGGGAGGTGCTCGTCGAGTTCGAGCACGGCGATCCCGACCGTCCCGTCGTCATCGGCCGGTTGTACAACGCGCGCTACATGCCGCCGTTCGCCCTGCCGCAGAACCGCACGTCGACCACCTTCGGCTCGTACGTCTCCCCCGGCCGCGACGGCGAGAACCTCGTACGCATCGACGATGCGTCGGGCGAGGAGCGCATCCGCATCCACGCCCAGAAGGACCTCGAGCTCTCCATCGAGGAGAACCTCGTCGAGACGGTCATTTCGAACGAGAGCGTCGGCGTCATCGGCATGCAGACCATCAAGGTCAAAGGCGATCAGTCGGTCTCGATCGACAAGAACGCGGAGCTGCGCATCGGCGGCAAGCAGACCTGGACGGTCAAAGGGGCGCGCGAGCTGACCGTCGATGGCGAGCGTACGGTGACCATCGCCAAGGACCGCGCGCTCACCATCGCCACCAACCACGAGCGCACCATCGACAAGAGCGACACCCTCGCGGTGAAGGGCGCGCTCTCGGAGACCGTCGGCGGCGCTCTCACCATGAAGGCCGACAAAGAGATCCGGCTGCTGATCGCGAAGGACGCCAAGCTGACCATCGGTGGCCTCGCCCAAGAGACGAGCGACGACGGGCGCAGTGAGCTCGTGCTCGGCTCCCGGACGGAAATGGTGGCCGCAGGAGACATCTTGATGAGCGGCAAGGACCTGTCGCTTCGCACCAAGGGCGATCGCTCCCTCACGGTCGGCGCTGCGGTGGCCTACAGTGCCGGAGGCAAGCTGCAGATCGGCAGCTCCGACCAACTCTCGATCACCATCGGTGGGGCGATGGCTTTGAGCGGAGCGAGCGCGATCGTCCTCAAGGCCGGCAGCTCCACCGTCACGATCTCGAGCGGCGCCGTCGTCCTGAAATCCTCGAAGATCAAGCTCACCGCGTCCGGACCGAACGCGCAGCTCGCCGGAATCGTCGCCGACAAATGACCGATTCGCGGCCCCGCCACCACGGCCTCACCATCGAGGAGTACGCCGTCCTCTCGGCCCGCCTCGCCGAGGGCATGCCCCGCGCCGATCTACTGGCGGAACGGGGGCTGTCGGAGGACCAGTGGAACGCCGCGACGTTCGCATGGATGAACGCGATGGCCGCGGATGTCCGCGCAAACGGCGTCGAGGCCACGCTCCCGCAGACGTTCAGCGATGCCTTTACTGTTGCGCAGAGCGCGCTCCGGCCGATCCCCGAGCTGACCCCTGAGGAGTGGGCGACCCTCCAGTATCGGGCCGAGACGAGTGATCGCGAACAAGCATTCGCCGAGCGTGGACTTCGTCTCGCAGACTACCTGCGGCTCGTGCGGCATTGGTCTTCCGCGCTCGCAAATGACGAGAATCTGGCGGATCGGTGGCGTCACGCGTTCGACGCAGTGCGTTCTCGTGCTTGACGTTTGGGAATTTGGCCGCGCGCTCGAAACGAAACTGCCTATGATGCCGACCGATTCGGTACCTCGACGTCGCGTGATCACGAACGCGCGGATGACCGCCACGAAAGGAACGTTGCATGGCTCTCAATGCGTACTTGAAGCTCAAGGGTGAAAAGCAGGGCGAAATCAAAGGCTCCGTCACGCAGAAGGGCCGTGAAGGCAAGATCATGGTCATCGCGGTGAGCCATGAGATCGTCAGCCCGCGCGACCATGCGAGCGGCCTCCCGACCGGCAAGCGCATGCACAAGCCGTTCGTGATCACCAAGGAGCTCGACAAGTCGACTCCGCTCCTCCAGAACGTCCTCGTCAACAACGAGAACATCAAGGAGTGGGAGCTCCAGTTCTGGACCCCGTCGTCGACCGGTGCCGAGAAGCAGCACTACACGGTCAAGCTGACCAACGCGAACATCGCGTCGATCTCCTTCCGCATGGCGAACAACAAGCACCCCGACCTGATGAAGTTCGCGGAGTACGAGGAGATCGCTTTCACCTACCAGAAGATCGAGTGGACCTGGACGGACGGCGGCATCAGCGCCGGCGACGACTGGGAAGCTCCCGTCGTCTGATCCTTTTCCGGAACGAACCGAGGACCGCGGTTTCCCGCGGTCCTCGACTTCGTTTTGTCACTCGTCAGCGCCGCGGAGCGTCGCGAGCACGTTCAGGTCCTCGAGGGTCGACGTGTCCTGCTTCGACTCGACGCCCGCCGCGAGGTCCTTGAGCAAGCGGCGCATGATCTTGCCGCTGCGGGTCTTCGGTAGCGAGGCGGCGAAGCGCAGCGCATCGGGGCGAGCGAACTTCCCGATCTCCTTCGAGACGTGCGCGAGCAGCTTGGTGCGGGTGTCATCGCTCGGATCGGCGCCGCTCTTGAGCGTGACGAACACGACGAGCGCCTGTCCCTTGAGCTCGTCGGGACGACCGACGGCCGCCGCCTCGGCGACGAACGGGTGCGAGACGAGCGCGCTCTCGATTTCGGCGGTGCCGATGCGATGCCCGGCGACGTTGAGGACGTCGTCGATGCGGCCGGTGACCCAGACGTATCCGTCCTCGTCCTGCCGCGCGCCGTCACCCGTGGTGTAGACGTGCGGGACGTCGCTCCAGTACTGCGCCGCGTACCGCGCATCGTCGCCCCAGACGGTGCGGAGCATCGACGGCCACGGGTTGGCGAGGATCAACTTGCCGCCTGCGTTGCGCGCGACCTCTTTGCCATCGTTGTCGACGACCTTCGGCACGATGCCGAAGAACGGAAGGCCCGCGCTGCCGGGCTTGGCGTCGACTGCGCCGGGCAGCGTGGTGAGCGCGATCGAGCCCGTCTCGGTCTGCCACCAGGTGTCGACGATCGGGCAGCGGCCGCCGCCGATCACGCGGTGGTACCAGAGCCACGCCTCGGGGTTGATCGGCTCGCCGACCGTCCCGAGCAAGCGGAGCGAGGTCATGTCGTGCTTGGCGGGCCACTCCTCGCCGGTGCGGATGAACGCGCGGATGGCGGTGGGCGCGGTGTAGAGGATCGTCGCGCGGTGGCGCTCGATGATCTCCCAGAGCCGATCGGGGTGCGGCCAGTTCGGCGCGCCCTCGAACATCAAGCAGGTGGTGCCGTTCGAAAGCGGCCCATAGACGATGTAGCTGTGACCCGTGACCCAACCGACGTCAGCGGTGCAGAAGTAGAGATCGTCGTCGCGAAGGTCGAAGACGTACTTGGTCGTGACGTGCGCGCCGACGATGTAGCCCCCGGTCGTGTGCAACACGCCCTTGGGCTTGCCAGTCGAGCCTGACGTGTAGAGGACGAACAGCGGGTGTTCCGCCTCGACCGGCGTGGGCGCCGATGCCTCGGCCGAAGGCGCGAGGTCGTCGCGCGAGAGGAACCGCTCCACCTCCTGGCGACCCTCCTCCACCGCGAACTTCGCGGCGAACGCCTCGTCGTCGAGGTGGACGTTCGCGTCCTTGCGTGCGTGCACCAGGAGCAGCTTCAGCGTCGGGCACTGCGCAGCCGCTGCGCGGGCCGCCTCGAACAGCTTCACCTCGCCGCCGCGCCGATACGAGATGTCTTGCGTGATCAGCGCCTTGGCCTGGCAGTCGTTGATCCGATCGCGGAGCGCGTCGGCCGCGAATCCGCCGAAGACCACGGTGTGCGGCGCGCCGATGCGGGCGCAGGCGAGCATCGCCACCACGACCTCGGGGACCATGCCCATGTAGATCGCGACGCGATCACCCTTGTGCACGCCGAGGCGCTTGAGCTTCGCCGCGAGCTTCACGACCTTCGCGTAGAGCTGCGCGTAGGTCAGCGTGACGACTTCGGGCTCGCCGGTCTGCAGGATCGGCTCGCCCTCCCACACGATTGCGGCCTTGTGCCACACGGGGGTGCCGCGCCAACGATCGAGGCACGCAACCGACGCGTTGAGCTCGCCATCGGCGAACCACTTCGCATGGGGTTCGTGCCACTCGAGCGCCTTGGTCGGCGCCTTCATCCACGGGATGGACTGGGCCTGGTCCAGCCAGAAGCCGTTCGGATCGTCGATCGAGCGGCGGTAGAGCGCCTCGTAGTCCTCACGCGTCTTGATGCGCGCGTGGGCACGGAACTCGTCGGATGGGGCGAAACGGCGGTTGTCCTGGGCGGGGGGCGTCGACGACATGGTCGCCGGCAATACCAAGTCTATTGCCGCGCTGCATTCCGCAACGCGTCAGCCCCTCAACGCTGGTCGGTACCGGTGCGGGTGGTGGCCGGGAGCTCGTCGACGACGACGATCGAGTGCACACCCGAGACGTTGCGAAGGATGCCGCGCGGGTGGTGGTTCACCTGCAACTTCGGCTCGACGGGCTCCCAGGTCGTGTCGGGCACGGGAAGGGTGGCGAGGAGACGAAGCGACGGGCTGTTGGCCATGGGTGTACTCCTTAGTGCGTCTACGGGTCTCTGCAAGCGCTCGGCGTCCGCAATGCACGACTCCAGCTCTGCCGTTTGGCGCATTGCGTGATCCAAGTCAGTCCGTGGTGCTGTCGGCGCCCGCATCGGGCGGGGCGTCGGGGATGGTGACCTCCACTGATTGGGTCTCGCCGGCGACCACGACGACCTGCATCGAAGTGACCTGCAGGTCTTCGGGGCCGGGCTTGACCGCGGCGCCGCTGACCGGGGGGAGATCGATGACCGCGACGATCCAGTACTTGCCGGGCTCGAGGTCGCTGAGGGTCGCCGAATAGGGGAAGGTCGGGGTCTTGCTCGTGTCGAAAGAGACCGGAGGCCGCGTCTTGGGCTCGGGCTCGGTGAACGCGCCGATCGCCAACGACCCCTTCTGGGCGCCCGAGTAGCTCACCTTGACCGCGATCTTCCCCACGGTGACGGGCGAGCCCGACGCCGAGGTGTCGGTCACCCCGGTGTCGGTCGTCGTCGTGGCGGGCGCCTCGTCGCTGCTGCTGCAGCCCGTGAGCACCAGAGCGGCGAGCATCCACGCGGTCTTCATAGGCCGGTGTTCGGGCACTTCCCGCCGGTCACGCAGAAGCCCATGATGCCGCCGGGGGTGTTGCAGGCCTTGCACGTCGTGCCGCTCTTGCAGTCGCTGTCGACGTGACAGAGGGCCGATTCGGTTCCGCCGCAGCTCGCCTTGCACTGGTTGCCCGAAGGGAAGCCCGCGCAGCACGCCTGGCCGCTCGCACAGTCCTCGGGACCATCGCACTTGGCCGTGGCGCTGAGCCCGGTGCACGACGATGCGCACTTGTACGAAGCCGAGCCGCTGAAGCCCACGCAGCAGACCTGGGGCAGCGTGCACTTGGTCGTGCCGCAGTTGATCACGCCCTTCTCGCCGGGCGGAATCCCGCTGTCGGTCGACGACGACGTGCCGCTGTCGGTCGGCGAGGGCGTTCCGCTGTCGGTCGGCGAGGGCGTTCCGCTGTCGGTCGGCGAGGGCGTGCCGGTGTCGTCGGTCGACGGCGTTCCGCTGTCATCGGTCGTCGAAGGCTTGCCCGTGTCGGTCCCCGACGCCGCGTCGGTGTCGGTCGAATCCGTGATCTCGCTCCCGCTGCCGCACGCAGCGAGGAACAACGCGGACACGACAGCGAAGAGATGTTTGGTCTTCATGGCAAGAGCTCCCTACTTGGTGATCGAGGCGGCGACGCGGTCGCCGAAACAGGACTTGGCGGCGTCGTCGAGCCCGATCGGGGCCTTGTCGATGCCGAACGCGGAGCGGATCTGCGCCGTGACGTAGTGGTCGATCACCGGCCAGCCATCCTCCGGCGAGAGGTACGCAGCGCCGCCGGGCTGGGTGCCGCAGCCGTCGCTCGCGAGCGTGACGACGAGGTCTTCGACCTTGATGCCGTGGTCCTTGGCGATCTGCAGCACGCCGCCGCGGTCGCGGCCGACCACGCACAGATCCGTGAACGCCATGTGCCCGGCCAGGTTCACGCCGATCGACCGCGCGCCCTTGGGCTGCTTGTCGAATGCGGTCTGGAGGGACGAGGGCTTGGCGACGCGATCCGCGGTGCCCCACAACATCATCATCGACTTCCCCGGCGGGGTCTCGCCGAAGCCGCCGCTCGCGAGCAACGTGGCCGAGCTGATCTTTGCGTCGTCGATCAACGTCGAGACCGCGGCGCCGCCCATCGAGTGGCCGGTGGCCGCGACGTGCGAGAGATCGAGCAGCCCCTGGAAGCGGCTGCCCGCCTTGCCGTTCTCGCTCTCGAGCCACGCGAGCGCCGCCTTTAGCTGATCGGTGGCCTTGTCCTCGATCTTCGACAGATCGCCCGCGAGCACCAACGCGAGACCGCGCTCCACGTGATCGGGCGCGGCGACCACGAACCCCCACGACGCGAGGTGCGTCATGAGGAACGACGACTGGAGGCGATAGCCACCGAGGCCGTGGCTGAAGAGAACGATCGGGTACTTGCCCGACTTGCTGATCGCGATGTCCCGGTACGCGTTGGTCTCGTAGAGCGGCGTGTCGGAGTCCGGGATCTTCGAGCGATCGGCCTCCGGCAGCCAGTTACGCATGTCGTAGATGTCCTTCTTCTTGCCGGCCTCGGCGCCCTTGTCGGCGGGGTACCAGACCTCGGTCACGACGCCGTCGATGGTGACGGTGGTGACTGCGGGGACGAACGGCCCGGGCTTCGAGTAGGGCGCCGCTTTGGCGCAATCGATCGCGGTGCCCGAGTCGGGAGTGGCGCTGTTCTCGGCGGGCTCGCTTCCGCCGCCGCACGCCGAGACCGCGAGGGTGAACGCAAAAGCAAGAGCGAGCTTCATCGCGACTTCCTTTCTGGACGGCGGCCACCGCGCTTGGCTGCCTTCTTCTTCGCCGACATCGGCTTCTTCGGGGGCTTCGGCTTGGGCACGGGGATGCTCGGCGGCGGCTCTGAATCGAGCACGTGTGCGTCGTTCGCCACGCCCGCCGTCGCACTCGGCTTCGGCTCGGGCGGAGCCGCGGCCAGCTGTCGCAGCGTCGGGAGGATCAGCTTGCGGCGGAGCACCACGACGAGTTGCTCGGAGAGCCGGGTCGCCGTCTCGGCGAGGCCGGTGAGTTTGCCGCCCGCGAGCGGGATCACGCCTTCGCGGAACAGGCGCAGCTCGGTGCGCACGAGCTCGCGAATGGCCCGCGCATACGGCTCGAGGATCGACGGCGGGAGCATCTGGGGCGTGATGCCCGCCTTGCGCGCCTCGCCGAGGATGCGGAGCAGCTGCAGATCGTCGCCGATGTAGACCTCGTGATCGGCGTCGATGGTGGCGGTGCCCAGTGGTCCATCGGGACCCTCGGGCGCGAGCAGGCCGATCGCGCGGAAGAAGTCGAGCTCCTCGGCGGGGACTCCCGCGTCGAGCAGCTGCTGGCGCGTTCGCGCCTCCATCGGCGCCATCTCGTCGAGCACTACCTGGATCGCCTTGGCGGTCTCGGCGTCGGTGTCGGGCTGGATGCCGTCGAGGACGCCCTTGATCACCTTGAGCGGCAGGAACTTCGTCCGCTGCAGCTCCTTGATGGCCTTCACCCGCGTGACCAGGCGCGCGTCGTAGAGCGCCATGTTCTTGCTCGTGCGGACGTCGGGCTGCGGGAGCAGACCTTCGCGGAGGTAGTGCTTGATCGTCGCCGCCGGAACGCCGCTGCGGCGCGCGAGCGTCGACATCTTCACCAGCTCGGGATCAGCGGTCTCTCGGAGGGGCATCATCGGGGTCGGTCTCCGTCGTGGCTACGGGAAGCTGACGAGGCGCTAGGCGGCGCCGAAGAACACCGCAAAGAAGTTGCGCGACATGACCTTCGCGATTTCCTCGTCGGTGAAGTCTTTTTCCTTCATGGACCGGGTGATCAGGTTCACGTAGCCGCGCACCATCCCCGCGTACTGCGGGCCATCCGTGCCGAAGATCGTCTTGTCGACGATGCCGCGCTTCTTCACCTGTTCGAGCACGTACGGGTACTGCGGCGCGTCCGCGTTCGCCGGCACGTCTTTGCCATCGAGATCGCGCAAGACGGGCCGGTTGAGCGCGGAGATCTCGAGGAACACGTTGGGCAGCTCCTTCGCGAGCGAGAGGCAGTGCTCCACAGCGAGCGCGTCGCCCTGACCGACGTGTCCGAGGATGAACTTCACCTTCGGGTTGTTCTTGATCGTGTTCCGCAGCCCCTCGGGGTCGTAGTAGGCGCGCTCGTTCTTCGCGCTCCCGAACGGCGAGAACCCGGTGTGCAGGTACACCGGCACGCCGTACTTCGTCGCGATGTCGTACACGCCGAGATAGCGTGTGTCGTCGAATGCGACCTGTTGGTGCGGGTGCGCGAGCTTGATGCCGATGAAGAGATCCCGGCGCTTCTCGAAGTACGAGGCGAGGACGTCGAGACGCTTCTTCGAAACCGCGGGGTCGACGGTGCCGTCCGCTCGCAGGTAGCCGTCGAAGAAATTGATGCTCGCCAGCCCGAACGCCCAAGGCAGGCCGTCGGTCGCCACGTTGCGTGGATCGGTGAGGATCGCCTCCAGGTCCTCGTTGGCCAGCCATCCCGTGGTCTTCTGCGTGTAGACCGCGAAGAACACCGCGTGATCGACGGCCGCGAACCCGGCCTGCGCCTTGATTCCGACGAACGGAGTGAACGTGTCGATCGCAGCCGCGAGCGCGGAAGGGGCGTAGAGCTGGGTGAAGACCGGCGTGGACCCCACGATGAACTTCCGCGTGTCGACCGGGATGCGCCCGAAGCGACCGGGGTGGAGGTGCATGTCGACGGTCGTCACCTTGGCTGCAACGGCGCTGTCGATGGCACGCGGCGTCGACACCGTGCCGTTGCTCGGGGCCATCTCCGCCACCGTGGTCTCGGGCGCGTACTTCGAGAAGGTCGCGACCTGCGTCACGACCCCCTCCTTGCTCAACTGCGCTGACACTCCGCTCGGCCAGTAGAGGATCGAACCGATCTCGTCGCTGGGAGCGCCGAGGGCGTCGACCAGCTCCCCCCGAGGAATGCCGGGACGTGCAGGACCTACGACGTCTGCACCGGTGCGGGCGCCGATCGCCAGCACGAGCGCGTCCTCGGACAACGCGTCCTCCTCCCGCGAGGCGAAGACGAGCTCCAGCGACTTCGTGGGCCAGCGTCCGAAGACGAGGTGATTGACGCCGGCGGTCGACTCGGCCGCGCCCAGCTTCACCCGCACGGAGGCGTACGTGTCACCGACGTGCAGCTCGCCGATGCCGACGCCCGGGACCACGGTCCAGGCGGAGGTGTTGGTCTCCGCTGCCGGTGCCGCGTCGGACCGAGCGTCTTCGGCGCTCGAGGAACAGCCGGCGGCGACGAGGAGCAGGGCGAGGGGGAGGAGGCGCATGGTGGTTTGGCTGGGCGGAGAAGTTGGAAGTTCAACTTCCAGCTTCTGTGTAGTGACCCTTCACAGCCAAAGCAAATTGCTTTGCATGCGAAACGTTCACACCGTTAGGATTCCGGTGGGCCTGGACGTCCGCCAACGCGATTTCGCGGAGTTACGCCTGATCTTGCGCTCGACGCCCGGACCGGCGACCGTCGACGGGCGCCCATGCTTCACAAGTGGCCCGGCTACGTGTGGATCGTCCGCCACGGTGAGAGCGCGGGGAACGTCGCGCGCCATGCCGCCGAGGCCGCGAAGCTTCCGACGGTCGATCTGGCGATGCGCGACTGCGACGTTCCCCTCTCGGAGCTCGGGGAGCGTCAGGCCGTCGCGCTCGGTGGGTGGTTCGCCCGTCTGCCGGAGGACACGCGGCCAACCGTGATCCTCGCCTCACCGTACCTGCGTGCATACGAGACCGCGCTCCGGATCCGCGATCGACTCGGAGGGAGAGAGTGCCGGCGTGCCATATGCACGCCGGCCGATCAGATGGGGGCCTCCGGGCCCGAGGTGATCACCGACGAGCGCCTGCGCGAACGCGAGTTCGGCATCCTCGACGGCCTGACCAAGATCGGGATCGCGCTCCACCAGCCGCAGCAGGCAGAGCTGCGCAAGCTGCTCGGCAAGTTCTACCACCGGCCGCCGGGCGGCGAGTCGTGGTGCGACATCATCCTGCGCCTCCGGAGCGTGCTCGACAGCATGTCGATCGAGTTCGCCGATCAGCGGATCCTGATCGTCTGTCACTCGGTGGTGGTGCTGTGCTTCCGCTACCTGTTCGAGCGGATGACCGAGGGCGAGATCCTCGCGATCGACCGACAAGGAGAGGTCGCGAACTGCTCGGTGACGGCGTACGCCTACGACCCCCCGCGTGCGGCCCGGGGGAGCGCGATGGCGCTCGAATCGTTCAACTTCGTCGCGCCGCTCGAAGAGGCTGGCGAGCGCGTGACCCTCGCACCCGACGAGCCCCTGCCTCGCTGAGGTGCACGATGCGGCGCATCCTCTCTGGGCTCGCTCTCTCGATTCTCGGCTGCGCCGAGCCGCACCGCACGCTGCCGGCATGCGCCGACCCCGCCGACGCGGCGACGAGCGCGGATCCGACGTTGCTCGCCGTCGGCGACCTCGCGCTCTGTCACGATCCGTCGGCCGCGACGCTCGCGGCCTTCTTCGATCGCAACGAGGGGACGATCGGGGTGTTGGGCGACATCGTGTACGAGTCCGGCTCGCTCGACGAGCTCCTCGATTGTTACGAGCCGGCCATGGGGCGTCACCGCGGCCGCACGCGCCCTTCGGTCGGCAATCACGAGTACCGTACGCCGCACGCAGGTGCCTATTTCTCCTACTTCTGCGGGCTCGGCGGCGAGCCGTTCAAGGGGTGGTACAGCTACGAGCTCGGTGCGTGGCACGTCGTGGTGCTCAACAGCAACTGCAACGAGGTGGGGTGCGACGGGGCATCGGAGCAGGTGCGCTGGCTGCGCGCCGATCTCGCGGCGCATCCGAGTCGGTGCACGGTCGCGTATTGGCACCACCCGCGTTTCAACTCGGGCGCGCACGGCGCGGAGCCGCGTGTTCAACCCTTCTGGGACGCGCTCGACGCGGCGGGCGCCGAGCTGGTCCTCAACGGACACGAGCACGCCTACGAGCGATTCGTCCCGCAGACGTCCGCCGGCGTGCGCGACGATGCGCGCGGGCTTCGCCAGCTCATCGTCGGCACCGGTGGTCGCTCACCGAGCGCGCTCCGTGACCTCCAGCAAAACAGCGCGGTACGCCTCGAGGCCTCGATCGCGATCCTCGAGTTGAAGTTGCACGATGGGAGCTACGACTTCCGCCTCGTGGGCGCAGACGGCAAGGCTCTCGACTCGGGTCGCGGCGACTGCCATTGAGAGTCGTCACTCGTCGATGGCGGCGCGGAGCAGGGGGACCGAGTCGGTCATGAGCACGCGCACGCCCGCGTCGTAGGCGGTGTTGAAGTCGGCGCGCGAGCTCACGACGTACACGCAGAGCTGTTTGCCCGCGGCCTTGGCGAGGTCGCCCGTGTGCGGCCCGAGCACTTCGAACGGCAAGAGCGCCCATTTCGAGCCGTGCTTCTGCGCTTGGGTGAGCGCGCGGTCGGTCCGCGCGTCCCAGCCGGCGACGATGCCGTCCTTCTGGCGCTCGGCGAGCCGCGCGTTCACCGCCTCGTCATAGCTGCTGCTCACGACGTTCGCGACGTGGCCGGAGCGGAGGATCTGCGTAATCGCGTCGTCGGTCTGGGCGACCGCACGGTCGTCCCACACCTTGATCTCGACGAAGATGAGCGGGAATTCGCCGCCGATTTCCCGGAGCGTCTGCTCGAGCGTGCGGATCGGCTCGTCGTTCTTCAGCCGGCACGAAGCTTCGAGCTCTGCGAGCGTCCGGTCGCGGACCGGGCCGGTGCAGGTGGTGGTGCGGTCGAGGAGCTCGTCGTGCATGATCACGTTGACGCCGTCCTTGGTGAGCGACACGTCGAGCTCCACGCCGTCGGCCCCCTGCTTCTTGGCCATGCGGAAGGCCGCGAGCGAGTTCTCGACCTCGAGCGTCGCGGCGCCACGGTGCGCGATGACCACCACTGGCTCGCGTTCGCTCGCGCACGACAAGAGCACGGCGGCGAGGGCGACGAGCGCACGCCTCACAGGAAGTAGCCTCCGAGATAGAACCCGGGGATGAAGTCGAACGGATCGGACGGGGTCACGGTGGACTTGTTCGAGTCGACCTTCGCGGCGCCCACCAGCTCGTACATGATGGCGATCTCGGCCCCGAGGAACCAGCGGCCGGCCACCCGCATCTGCAGCCCGACGGTGCTGAACGCCGAGAGGGTGGTGTACCGGAGTGGGCCGTCGAGCTTCGTGGTCGCCCGGTCCAACCCGAGGCTGACGAAGGGGGTGAGCACGGACCGCGGGAACGGCAGCACCCGAACGAGCCCTGCGTACGAAGTTTCGTACCGATACGCCGCCGAGAACTCGAGCTGTACCCACGGGATCGGCGCCACTCCGATGGCGCCGCCGTAGCCGTCGCGGTGGTGTGAGCCGACGTGGCCGCGAACCAGTACATGGCCGGGATCACCGGCCGGCTCCGTGAACGGGTTGCGCTCCTCCGCGCGTGCGGCGGTGGGCATGAGCAGCGCAGCCGCGAACCCCCCGATGAGAATTCTACGCATCAACGCGCCGAGAACTGCGCCTTGCGCTTGCCGATGTACGCCGCGAGCCCCTCCTTGGCGTCCTCGGATCCGAACAGCTCGGCCTGCAGCTCGCGCTCCAACGCGAGACCATATTCGAGCGGCACCTCGGCGCCCGTCTGCACGGCGCGCTTGATGCGGCCGATCGCGAACGCGGGCTTGTTCGGCGGCGTGAACTGCCGCGCATACTCCTGCACGCGCGCCAGGAACCCTTCGCGGTTGTCGGCCTCCCACACGTAGTTCACGAGGCCCATGTCCTCGGCGCGATCCATGTCGTACGTGGTGCCCTCGACCATCATCTGGATGGACTTGGGCTTGCCGATGAGGCGCGACAGCCGCTGGGTGCCGCCGGTGCCGGGGAGCACGCCGAGGTTCACCTCGGGCAGTCCGATCTTGCCACCGCCCGCCCGCGCGATGCGCAGATCGCACGCGAGCGCGATCTCGAGACCGCCGCCGACGCAGTGGCCGTTGAGCGCGGCGATGACCAGCTTCGGCGTCTGCTCGAGGCGCGAGATGGTCTCGTTGGCGTGGAGACAGAAGTAGTATTTGTAGGTCTCGTCGACCTCCGACAGCATCCGGATGTTGGCGCCGGCGCAGAAGAACTTCTCGCCGTGACCGGTCAGCACGATGACGTGCACGTCGTTGTCGAACCGCGCCTCGAGGATCGCCGCATCGAGATCCTTCATCATCTCGTGCGTGTAGGCGTTCATCGGCGGATCGTTGAGCGAGATCGTCGCGACGCCTTCGGAAACGACGTAGTCCACGAGGTCGGTCTGCATGGTCCGCGAACTGTAGATCAGGTCTCGCGGGGGTGCCCAGGCGCGTCGCCGCTCTCCCTCGGATAGGTCGAGAGGCCGACCAGGTGCCCGTCGGGGTCGCGTACGTACAGCGTGAAAGGGCTCTCGCGCTCGACCGGGTGGCCGGCGGCCGCGAGGCGCGCGCGCCAGGATTCTCGCTCCCCCGGGGCGATCTGAAGGGCAAGGCAGTGCAGACCCGGGGCGAGATCGGTGCGGGTCGGCCCCTCGGCTCCGGCGCGCTCGAGGGCGAGGAACCCCGCTGCGAGGTTGACCCACGTCGATCGGTGTCGGCCGTCTTCGTCGTTCCAGCGTCGCTCGACCGGCAGGCCGAGCACCTCGACATAGAAGGCTTCGGCGCGCGAGAGGTCCGAGACCACGATCGCGAGGTGGTGGAGCGCGAGGGGCATGCCCCCCCATATCAGCGCTTGCGCAGTCGGACGAGCAGGATGCGGCCGAACGCTGCGCGGCGCGGCAGCGGGTTGAGTCGCCACGGCACGCCGGGGAGCCAGGCGCGCGAGTAGCCGTAGGCCTCGACCTCGAGGCCCGCATCGCGGGCGTGGTGCGCGAGCAGCCACGAGGGCAGGGGCGTGATGTGCCCCTGCACGGTGCTCGAATAGGGATCGCGCAGCCGCCACGGATGATCGAAGAAGAGGTCCCACTGGTCGGCCGCGACGAAGAGCATCTTCGAGATGATCGTCGAGAGGTTGGGCGTGGAGACCACGGCCACCCCACGAGGCCGCAGCACCCGAGAGAGCTCGCGGAAGAACCCGCGTGGGTTCTCGAGGTGCTCGAGGATCTCCACCGCCATCGTCGCGTCGAACGACGCGTCTTCGAACGGCCAGCGCGCGTTCAGATCGGCGTCGAGCACCGGCACGTCGGCGTCGAACTGTTGGACGTACCGCTCGACCGCGGTGACGTCGTGTCCGAGCGCATGGAGACGTCGCGAGAGGTCGCCGCGGCCGGCGCCCAGATCGAGCACCTGGCAGGGCGGCGCGCCGCCGAGCAGCCCGAGCGCCACGTCGTGGGTGTCGGCGTAGGCGCGCGGACCGCTGCGCGTGAGCCACTGCTCGAGGTGCTCCCGTGCGCGGAGCGCTGCGTCGGGCAAGGTGGGGAACGCCATGGACGCGAAAGAAGGGAAGGTCGTCATGCGGAGGAGCCTTCGCAACAGCCGTACCGCACGGGGATTCTCGGTCCGCCGAGCAGAACCGTGTCGAAGTCGGTGTTGCGATTCGGCATCACCGCGTCGATCGCACCACGTACGTTCCGGTGTAGAGTGCGCCGTCCCATGAGCGAGCCCACTCCCCCGAGCGCCTTCGTCCAGGCGATGCTCGTCGCGCGGAAGGACCTCGCGATCGAGCGGCGCACGGGCGAGATCGTGGTCACCGGCGGGTTCTTCGGCGCGCTCCTCGCCATCCTCACGTCGGTTGCGTTCTACGAGGGCCCGGCCGGCAGCCACCACCTCGCACCGGGTGCGATCTGGATCGCGACCGCGTTCTCGGCCGTCCTCGCCCTCGGTCGCACCTGGCAGCGTGAACGGGACGACGGCGCGCTCGACGCGCTTCTCGCCGGCCCGGTGTCCCGCCCCGCCGTCTTCTTCGGCAAGGCCATCGGCGTCGCGGCGTTCCTCGTGGCGATCGAGCTCGTCGTCGTGCCGCTCGTGTCGTTGATGCTCCACGTCGATCTGCCCAAGATCTACGGACCGCTGATCATCCTGCTCGGCCTCGCGACCATCGGGGTCGCGGCGAGCGGCACCCTGTTCGGCGCCATGACCGTCCGTACCCGCGCCCGCGAGCTCATTCTCGCGGCGGTGCTCTTTCCGCTGCTCACGCCGACGCTCGTCGTCGGCGTAGCCGCGACCCGCGACCTGATCGACGGCGCCACGCTCGTGGAGCTCGGCGACTGGATCAAGCTGCTCGGGCTCTTCGACCTGTTGTTCGTGCTCGGCGGCTCGTTGCTCTTCGGCTCGGTGATCGAGGGCTAGAAGCTCACGGGGACGGGCTTGTCCCTGTGGACCAGCGTTCCGTCGCCGACCTGCCCGAAGTCGTTCTTGCCCCAGCAACGAACGGTGTGATCGGCGAGCCGCGCGCAGGTGTGGTTGTCACCGGCCTCGAGCTCGACGACGTTGGTGAGCCCTGCGACGTCGACCGGCGCGCTCCGCGTCGTCTTCGAGCCGTCGCCGACTTGACCGTATTCGTTGAAGCCCCAACAGCGCACGGCGCCTCCCTCGAGCACGGCGCAGGTGTGCGAGCCGCCTGCCGAGATCGACTTCACCTTGGCGAGGTCCTTGACCACGACCGGTGTCGGGTGGGCCTTGCTGGTTCCGTCGCCGAGCTCGCCTTTCTCGTTGTCGCCCCAGCAGTTCACGGTTCCGTCTTTGCGGAGCGCGCAGGCGTGGTGCTCGCCCACCGCGACGTGGATGGCGTTCGCGATGCCCGACACCTCGACCGGCGTACGCGCGTCGAGGGAGCCTCCGTTTCCGTTCTGTCCGCGCTCGCCGTTGCCCCAACAACGCACGCTGCCGGTGCTCGTGACCACGCACGACGACCAACCACCGAGCTCGAGTTGGGTGACGTTCGCGAGCCCCTTCACCTTGACGGGTTCGACGCGGTCCTTGGCCGTGCCGTCGCCGACCTGGCCGTGGAGGTTCGAGCCCCAGCAGCTCACGGTTCCGTCCTTGTGTCGTGCGCACGAGTGCGCGATGCCGAGGGCGATGTCGGAGACGTTGGTCAGTCCCTTGACCGCCACGGGCGTATCCCGGCCGGACTCGGTTCCGTCTCCCAGTTGGCCGAACTGGTTGTAGCCCCAGCACGCGACGGTGCCGTCGGTCTTGCGAATGCACGCATGGTACTCGCCGAGATCGATGTCGGCGGCGTCGGACATGGCGGGCAGCGTGACGGGCTTCGACTGCGCGACCTTCGATTGCTCGTGCTCGAGCACGCGTCCCCAGCAGATCACGGCGTGATCCTGTCCCCGCACGCAGGTGTCGTCGCCGCCGACTGCGAGCTGATCGAGCGGGCCGACGGAGAGCTTGCCCGGCGCCGTGGTGGGGGCGCTCGCCGACGCGCTCGCCGAGACGCTGGGGCTCGGTGCGGGAGCCGCAGACGCGGTGGCCACCGGGGTGACGGGGGGCGTCGGCGGAGGCGCTCCTTCACGGGCACCACCACAGGCGGCACCGAGGACGACAGCGAGCGGGAGAGCGAACGACAGCCTGCGGCGCATGGAGCCTCCAATGACGGGGAGCTGACGAGGAGCATCATAAGCGCCGGCCGCGCGGTTCCCGCTGCATTCCTCGGAGCCGAGCCGGGTGCGCTTGACGCGGACCCTGTCGTACACGAATCTTTCGCACGCGAAACGATTCGCCCCGGGAGGCCGTCATGTCCGAGTCGCTGCTCCGTCAGTTGGTGAAGGATCTCGAAGAGCGTCGCGCGCAGGTGAAACGCCTGGGCGGCGAAGACAAGATCGCCAAGCAGCACCAGCGCGGGAAGCTCACCTGCCGCGAGCGCCTCGACAAGTTCTTCGACGACGGCGTGTACTTCGAGATCGGCACCCACGGGACCCAGATGGGCCTCGCCGCGGGGCCCGAGGGCAAGGACCGTCCCGCGGCCGATGGCGTCGTCACCGCGTTCGGCAAGGTCGACGGTCGCATCGTCTGCGCGGCCGCCTATGACTTCACCGTCAAGGGCGGCAGCATCGGCCCGACCGGCGAGGAGAAGGTCACGCGTCTGCGCTCGATGGCGCTCACCGGTCGTCACCCGATCGTGTGGTTCATCGACAGCGGCGGCGCGCGCATCGATCCGGGCGCGTCACACCCCGATCAGGTGTCGCAGTTCGCGGGCACGGGCTTCCTCTTTCGCGAGCAGGTGGTGATGAGCGGTGTCGTGCCGCAGGTCGCCGCGATGGTCGGTCCCGGCGCCGCGGGCACCGCGTACATCCCCGGGCTCGCCGACTTCGTCCCGATGGTGAAGAACGTCGGCTCGCTCGCGCTCGCGGGGCCCGCGCTGGTCAAGGCGGTCACCGGACAAGACATCGCCGAGCAGGAGCTCGGTGGCTCGAAGGTGCACTGCGAGGTCAGCGGGGTGGGCGACGTCGAGGTCGCCGACGACGAGCAGTGCATCGCGCTCGTGCGTCGGTACCTCTCGTATTTCCCCTCGTCGTGTGATCAAGCGGCGCCCGTCTTGCCGTGCACCGATCCGATCGAGCGGCGCGAGGATGCGATCCTCGACCTGCTACCGGATTCGAACCGCAAGCCGTACGACATGTACAAGCTGATCAAGATGGTCGTGGATCACGGTGAGATCCTCGACATCAAGCCGCGCTTCGGCCGATCCCTGATCACCTGTCTCGCGCGCATCGGCGGTCGCAGCGTCGGCATCGTCGCCAATCAGCCGATGCACATGGGCGGCATCCTCGAGAACGACAGCGCCGACAAGGGCGCGCACTTCATCCAGATCTGTGACGCGTTCAACATCCCGCTGGTGTTCCTCCAGGACGTGCCCGGTTTCATGGTCGGCTCGAAGGTCGAGCACGCGGGCATCATTCGGCACGGCGCGAAGATGCTGCACGTGATGAGCGCGGCCACCGTGCCCAAGCTCACCGTCATCGTGCGCAAGGCGTACGGCGCCGGCTACTACGTGATGTGCGGCCGCGCCTATGAGCCCGATCTGCTCGTTTCGTGGCCCACCGGCGAGATCAGCGTGATGGGCGCCGAGGGCATGGTCGGCATCGCCGCGCGCAAGCTGTTCGGCGACACCGAGCCGCCCGCGGAGATGAAGGAGGGGATCCTCAAGGAGATCCGCAGCCGCATCGACATCTACCGTTCGGCCGGTTGGGCCTACATCGACGACGTCATCGACCCTCGCGACACCCGCAGGGTCCTTGCGTGGGGCCTCGAGCTCGCTGAGCGCAAGAAGGCGCTTCGTCCCGACAAGAAGCACGGCGTCATCCCCGTCTGACGAACGAGCGCCACGGTACCCGAAACGCTGACGCGCGCGGCATGTGGGGTAGGCTGCCGAGGCCAACTCGGAGGAAGCCCCGCGATGTCAGCCACTCGTCCCGACTCCTTGCGTGTTCCCCTCGACCGGATGCCAGGGGCAGTGGCGGTGGTCCGCCGCGCAAGGTCCGAGGGGGCGAGCGCCGAGTGGGTGGGCGTATCGCCCCGCTTCGAAGCGCTCGTCCACACGGCTCGGGGCGGCGCCCTTTTCGCCGAACGTGAATGGGGCGCGGCGATCGAGCGAGCTCTGCTCGACGAGTCCGAGCACGTCCTCGAGGCCTCGCTGCGTGGCGAGCCACACCGCGTGACGCTCCGCACCCTCGATGCGGCCGACGGGACCGTGCTCGTCGGCCTCGAGCGCGCCGCCGCCGATGCAGCGCACTTCCAGGCGATCGTGGAGGAGTCGCCCGACATCATCGCGATGATCGACCGGCAGTTTCGCCACGTGTACGTCAACCGTGCGATCACGCCGGCCACGGGGATGACCCCCGCAGACTTCGAGGGGAAGGACCATCGCGACCTCGGCATGCCCGAGGAGCTGATCGCGTACTTCCAAGGCGTCTATCGGCGCGTATTCGAGACCGGACAAGAGGGCGCCAAGGAGTTCGAGTTCCCGAAGCCGGACGGCGAGACGCGCTGCTACTCGTCGCGGGTGGTCCCACTGTTCGAGCCCGACGGCCGCTGCGAGGTGGTGTTGTCGTATGCGCGCGACGTCACCGAACGGAAGCACGCCGAGACCGCGAAGCTCGCCCTCGAGCGGAAGATCCAGGAGACGCAGCGCCTCGAGAGCCTCGGGTTGCTCGCAGGAGGCATTGCGCACGACTTCAACAACATCCTCATGAGCATCCTCGGCACGGTCTCGCTCGCCCGGGTGTCGCGCCTATCGGGGGGGGCGCTCGACGACGCCTGGCACCAGATCGAGTCCGGGTCCATGCGCGCCGCGGACCTGTGTCGGCAGATGCTCGCGTACGCAGGGCGAGGGCCGGTCCTCAAGGAGAACGTCGATCTCGGCCGCTCGCTGCGTGAGACCGCTCAGCTGCTGGCCTCGTCTTCTCCGATGAACGCGCGCGTGGAGCTCGACCTCGATCCATCGCTCCCGCCGGTGCTCGTCGATCGCGGGCAGCTCCAGCAGGTGACGATGAATCTCCTCTTGAACGCGCTCGAAGCGCTACCCGAGAGATCGGGGTCCGTGCGGGTTCGCGGCCGGATGGTGAGCGCCGCCGAGGTCCCGTCGGACGCCATCCTTCGCCCGGAGCCCGCCGCGGGGCCGTTCGTCGCGATCGAAGTGCACGATCAGGGCAGCGGCATGGACGAGGCCACGCTCGCGCGGATCTTCGATCCGTTCTTCACCACCAAATTCACTGGCCGGGGGCTGGGTCTCGCGGCAACGCGCGGGATCGTCAGCGGGCACGGCGGTGGTCTGCACGTGACGAGCAGGTCGGGTGAGGGCACGATCTTCACGCTCTATCTCCAGCCAGCCGAGGGTGAGGCCGTGACGGGGCCGGTGTCGTCCGATCGTTCTCCCGGCTCTTCGGTACGGGTCCTCGTCGTCGACGACGAGAAGCCCGTGCGTGACGTGATGACCAAGCTTCTCGAGGCGGCGGGGCACCAGGTCTTGGTGGCCTCGGATGGCCACGAGGGGCTCCGCGTTTTCGACGCGGAGCGCGAGGGCGGAGTCGACGTGGCGCTCGTCGATCTGACCCTCCCCGGGATCGACGGCATCGAGACGTTGACGCGTCTGCGCGCTCGCGCCCCCGGTTTGCCAGCGGTGCTGATGAGCGGCTTCAGCGCCGAAGACGTGGCGCGCCGGATCGCGGTGGACGAGCGCACGCGCTTTCTCCAGAAGCCCTTTCGGTTCGAACAGCTGGTCGAAGTGCTGAGCGCCGCCCTCGACCCGGTGTGAGGGTCAGTGCCAGATCCCGGCGGTGACTCCCCACGACGCGTAGCCTCGTGCGGCGTCGGCGTACGCGCCGATGCGCCATGACGTGTCGTCTTCGAGCAGACCGAAGACGCTCCACCGGAACAAGCGAAACTCGACTCCCAGCGTTCCGTGCAGACGCGGCGTGCGTCCTGCGAACCGTGACGGCTCGAGGTAGCTCCCAGCGCGGAGCTGCACTGCGTTGGCGAACGGCTCGGCCTCGACGCCGACCCGCGGCGTGACCACCGCTCGGGTGCCGGACCGCTGAACGTATTGGACGAGGAAGCTCTCGAGACCGACCGCGTCGGCGACCGGGCCGCTGACGAGCACACTCCCCACGAGCAAGGCCTTCTCGCGCGGCAACGCACGATAGCGCTGGTGCGCCTTGTCCTCGGCGTATTTCACGCTTTTCCGACGGATGACGGTGCCGTCGACGAGACGGATTTCCTCGAGGTAGTCGTCCGGCGGGTGGTGCGTGTTCACCCACGGCTGGTTGAGCGGACGTGGTCCGAGCTGCAGTGCGAACCCGGCCTCGACCTCCCAGGGCAGCTCGACGGATTGAGGCAGATACCACTTGTCACGCCCGTTCACGTACACCTGCCCATTCACGTCGCGCAGCAGATCGGGCGAATCCTGCGGCGCGTCCGGGTTCATCTTGCTCCGGCCAGTGAGTGCGAAGCGCATCGGGAGCTTCAGCGGTGCGACGAAGATTCCGGCCTCGTAACCGGCGCTCGTCGTGGTGAAGAGGTTCTTCGTCGAGTCGCCTTCGGTCGCGTTGAACGCCAGCGAGGCGACGCGCAGCCCGGCGCCGATCACCAGTTGCCCCTCGAGGAGCGAGCGCGCGAGCAGGAGGTTGCTCCGAGCGAGCTGGAGTTGGAGCGAGGAGGCGACGTCGCCGCCGAGCGAGTAGGTCTGCCCGGTGAACGAGCCGCCGACACCCCAGTTTCCGAACTGGAGGTTCAAGCCCAGGGTGCCGAAGACGAAGTTCTTGTACTCGAAGGACTTGGAACCGCTGTTGTAGAAGTCGGTCTGCGCCAGCAAGTTCGGGAACGTGATGCTCGCGTCCAAATCGAAGTCGAACCACGAGTGCGACCAGAGCGGCCGTACCGCCGGCGACGCGGCGTTGGTGCTGAATCCGGCGACACCCTCGGCGATGGGTGAGTACGCGCCGCCCAAGCCGGTGACGCGCGCGCCCCCGAGCACCGGACCCTGGAACAGGTCGATGCGATAGTCGTTGGTGGTGATGCGCGTGCCCTCGGCACCGAGCTCGGCCGCGGCCCGGCTCGTGGCGGACAGCGCGACGGCGAAGGCGAGGGCGCGCGCTGCTGCGCGCCGGATCATGAGCTCGCGGGGGGGGCCTGACCTCGGGTGCGCTGCACGATGTCGCGAGCCACGTCGGCGTCGAGCCCGAGCCGCGAAGCAAGCCCGGTGAGCACGTCGCGCTCCGACAGGCTCTCCTGACCATCGGCGGCGACGAGCAGCGCGGCGTTGCTCAGGAGCAGCTCGCGCGCGTCGGCGTCGAGCTGGTCGAGGTCGACCTCGCCGAGGCTGCGCGGGGTCTTCGCCCACTGCAGGATCTCGGTCTCTTCCGCGTCCGACGCATCGAACCCCGCGAGCAGCCCCTCGACGACGCCCTCTTCGGGGCCCTCGACCTCACCGTCGGCCCACGCAACGGCGATGAGCGCCTGGACGATCGCCTTCTCCATCGAAGTCATGGTCTGGGAGAATAGCGAGCCTCGGTGCCGACGTCGCCTGCCCGCGCGCTATGCTCCGCACGACCCATGGAGGCGTCGTTCGTCGAGCGCTGGTACGCCGAGTCGTCGGTGCTCGACGTGTACTTCGTCCACGCGCTCGCGCGCTTCGAGGTACGCCCAGGCGACCGCGTCGTGTTCACGAGCGCGCAGTTCGCCAGCGTGCTGCGCTGGTTCATGCACGACGAGGTCCCGGAGATCAGCCTCGAGGAAAGCATCGAAGTGTCGCCGTGGGAGCCGAGCGAGGACTGATCACTCCTCCTTTGCGCTCGAGCCGGCAGCGACGAGGGTGAGCGCCACCGGCCACGCGAGCAAGAGACCGGTGACCAGACGCAGGACGTGGATCGGCGCGTGACCGCTCGCATCCTGCACGTAGACCTCGAGCACCATCGCCAGCGCGGCGCCCACGATCCACATCCGTCGTGCCGGAGCGGACACCTTGGGGATCACCAGGATGCTGGCGAGCGCGAGGCCCGTGTAGATGCCGAGACATCGCGAGCAGACCGGGAAGTACTGGCCGCCGAGGGCGAGGGTCCGGTCGATGCGCCCGTGGCACTGAAACCGAAACCAACGTGCCAGCCACGTTGGTCCTCCACCGAGCGCGAATGCGAGATAAGGCAGCGCGCCAGCGAGCACGAGGGCCCCGCGGATCAGTCCGGTCCGTACCTGATTTCGCACTGCGGGACGAAGGTAGCGAACTTTCTCGACCAGCGCTGCGCTCCCGCGCGGCTACACTCCAAGCAGTACGAGGGGAGGGGACGATTTCTGCGCCGTCTGATCGACCGGTCCTGATGACGGGGCCCCAGCGTGCGCTCATGCGCCTGCTGGAGAGTGCGTTCGGCGAGGACTCGACCGGACGCGCCTTCGTGCAGAACGCCCTCCGCACCTCACGTCGGAACGCGCTGCCCGCCGAGCCCGACGCGCTGCTCGATTTCGTTCGCGCCCACCTCGTCGGTGCACTCACCGAGGAGCTCGGTCCACGGATGGTGAGCGCGTTGCTCGACGATTTGTCCAACGAGCTCGCGCCGCAGCCGCAGCGCCCGCCGTCCCGTGCGCCAGTCGCCGCGACCGATCCCCCCAAGAGCTCGGGGGTGCGGTTCCGCGCGAGCGTGGTGCTCTGCGACACCGATCGCCTCAATCGCGCGTCTCTCGCCCGTTCCTTGATGGCGAGCTCGTGCGACGTCGCTGCCGCGGAGACGCCGCTCGACATCATGTCGCTCAACGCGGCGATCGACGTAGCCATCCTCGACATGAACATCGTCGATGTGGCTGCGGTGCTCGGCGCACTCTTGTCGAAGCAGCCCGACATTCGAGTGATCGCCGTCACCAACGACCCCGCCTCGGCCGAGACGCTCATCCGCGCCGTTGCCGTGAAGAACTACCGCATCGTCCCCCGCGGCATGCGCGCGCAAGAGCTCGGCGTCTTGATCAAGCGTCTCTCCGTCGCGTGATCACGGGACGACGACGGTGCCCTCGAGCACGAGCGAGAACACTCGTTCCAGGCGGTGCATGTCCTCCGGATCGGGCGTCTTCGGGTCGTCGGCCTTCTCGTGGATGACCGACGTGACCCCCACGCCGACGCAGCGTTCCTTGTCGAGGAAGTAGGACCACCAGGTGATCGTGGCGGCGCCGCGGACCCCGGTCGCGGCCGTGAGCGGGACGACGTAGTGCACCCGGGGAACGAGCTCCCCGTGGCGCCGCTCCTCGCTCACCGTCGGCGGGCTGGTGAACAGGCTCGCCGACGAGACCGCCTTGGCGATGCGGTCGGCGTGGGCCGCGGCGCACGTCCCGAGCGAGAGTGGCTTGGGCGCGTCGTCGATGCGAGCGATCACGACGAACGTCGGCCCGAGGTCGCCACGCACCTTGAGGAGCGTCGACTCGCTCGCGTTCTTGGCCAGGGTCGGCGTGCCCCACCCGACGCCGTTGGCGAGTGGGACCTTCACCCGTCCGTCGCTCGTGGTGGCCCAAGCAACGATGTCGGAGCCACCCGCGATGAAGGTGTCGCCGTTCCCCTTGCTCGCGGCGCACGCAGGGGCAACCAGCAGAAGCGAGAGGACACACGCTCTCATGGCCGCCCTGCGAGGCCGTATCCGCCGCAGACGTCGAGCGCAGCGCCGGTCACGTAGCTGGCCTCCGGCGAGGTGAGGAACGAGAGGCCGGCAACGACGTCTTGCACCGTGCCGAGGCGGCGAAGCGGGATGTCCTCGGCGGTCACCGGGAGATCGATCGAGTTTTCGAGCACGCCGGGGTTGAGCAGGTTCACCGTGATCCCGTGGGGACCACACGCGTCTGCGAACGTGCGCGTCAGGAGCGCGAGGGCCGTCTTCGACACGTGGTACGCGGAGCTCGCCGGGCGCGCGAGCACCTCCTCGGAGCCGGCGTGACCGACGTTGACGACGCGGCCGAACCCGCGTCTTTGGGCGATGGATGCGTCGACCACCGCACGCGTGAGGTGGAACACTGCGTCGAGGTTGACCCTCAGCGTCTCGTCCCACTCGGCCGGGTCGACGTCGAGGATGCCCTTCGGGACGTAGTGTCCGACGTTGTTCACGAGCACGTCGATCGTGCCCATCGTGCGCGCGACCTCCTGGGCGAGCCCGACCACCTCGCTGCGGCGCGCGAGGTCGGCGCTGAAGGCTTGGAACCTCGCGTCGGCGTGGCGCGCGCCGAGCTCGGCGACGACCGCTTCGGCCTCGTCACGGCTGGATTTGTAGTGGATGGCGACGCTCGCTCCGCGGGAAGCGAGGTGTTCGGCGATCGCTCGACCGAGTCTCCGCGCCGACCCGGTCACCAGTGCGACCCGGCCAGCGAGATCTTGCGTGCCTTCGGCGCGGGGAGGCGTGATCGAAGGAGCCTTCGCCCGGCGGCGGTGCTCCCACTCGAGCCGGGACATCTTGCGCATGACGCCGACCGACGCGGTGCTCGGGAGCTCGCGCGAGAGCTTGCGGATCCGGATCTCGAACGACGACGCCGGATAGGTCTCGAACACCATGTCGGTGACCCGCTCGACGACGACCTCGAGGTACCCGAAGTTCTTCCCCTGGAGCATCGATTCCACGCGGCGTACGAGGTCGCCGTAGTCGATGGTGTCTTCGAGGCGCCGCGAGTGGATGACCTTGCTGAAGTCGAACCCGAGCTCGAGATCGAGCTGGACCTTCTGCAGCGTGCCCTGCTCCCACTCCCAGATCCCGATCTTGCAGAGGACCTCGAGGTTGTGGACCGCGACGGTTTCGATCATTCGGAGGAAGGCAGTATAGCCTCCTCGCTAGGGCACGCGGACGTCGACGTGAACCCTCCGATCGGCCTTTCCCCCGACGATCTCCACCCGCACGTTGCCGGCGACGAGGTTCCCGGGCCCGCTCACCCACGCATCGATCCGATCGGCCGACTTCTTCGCGCACGGCGCGACCACCGGAGTGGTGCACTCCGCGAGCGCAGCGTCGTTCCAGGTCGTGCGAGAAGAGCTCGCGACGATCGTCACGTTGTAGCGAAGCCCCGAGGCCTCCTCTGCGCCGGTCGCCGGTAGCGAGGCGGTCCCGCCACCGACCACGAGCAGCTCACGATCGTCGCCGATGTCTTCGGCGCGGACCACGCCCTTGGCCTCGCTGAGGACGGTGCGGACCGTGCTCGGCAGCATCGGTACCAGGAATCCGCGGCGCACGAAGACGGGGATCTCCCCGAGCGGAGCGCCGACCTCGATGGTCTTGCCCCCCTCGATCGCTGGTCCGCCGTTCCATGGCGCCCATGCCCCTTCGGGCAGATACACCGATCGCTTCGTCGAGCCCTTCTTCACGATCGGCGCGACGAGGATCCCGTCGCCGACCATGTACTCGTCGTGGGTCTGCCACGCTCGGTCGTCCGAGGGAAACTGGACCGCGAGGTGACGCCAGATGCTGATTCCGGTTTCGTGCGCCTCCTTTGCGAGGAGCTCGAAATACGGCGTGAGTTGCTGGTGGAGGATCGCGTATCGACGAAAGTGCTCGGTCGATTCGTCGTCGCTCTGGAGCGTCCACATCTTCAGCGGCTGCGTGCCGTGATGGGTGCGCATCACCGGCGACCACGCGCCGAGCTCGACCCACCGGAAGAACGTCTCTTTGTCGGTCGGCTTGCGGAGCGCAGTCTGGTAGCCCGCGACGTCGCTACCGTACGTGCTCACCCCGAGGATGCTCAGGCCGAGCCCCATCGAAACCACCGTGGGGAGGCCGTCGTCGTCGCTCATGTCGGTCGCCTGATCGCCGGCCCACGCCACATCGGCGAGCGGCGCGTTGCGGAGCCAACCGGAGCGCACGAACGAGAGCCGTCGCTCCTTCGGCGAGGCCTTCGGGCCGAGGTCGTCGGCGTCGAGCGCTGCGCGCTGCGCCTCCTGCCACAGCTGCGGGTACAGGTCGTGCGTGCCCCACGGATCGCTGCCATCGGTGAGCTTGGCGTCGAGCGGAAGCCACTCACCGTAGTCGCCCATCCATCCGTCGACGCCGAGGGCGAGGTTCGCCTTCAGCTTGTCGGTGACGAACTGCTTCGCGGCGGTGCTGGTCAGATCGACGAGCCCGGCGGGCTTCTGCTTGACGTTGCTGAACTCGTAGATCGAGCCGTCGGGCTTCTTCACGAGATGGCCCTTGGGCGCCGCCTCGTTCCAGATCTTCAGGTCCTTCTGCACGAAGGTGTTGAAGTAGGTGAAGCTCGCGAACCCCTGGTCGTGCAGGTCCGCGACGAGCTTGTCGAGCTCGGGGTAGAGCGTGGGGTCTCCGTCCCACTCCTCGGCGAGCTTGTAGTCGTCGCCGACGAAGTGGCCGCCCCGCCAGTCCTCGTACCAGATCGCGCTCGACGGAATGTCCTTGTCCCGGAGGTACTTCGCGAACGCGCGGACCTTGTCGCTCCCGAGGATCGCGTCGTTCCACGGCGCGAACGCGAGCCGCGGAGGGATCCGCGGACGACCGAAGAACGCGGTCGACAGCCGGAGCGCGGTCTTTGGGGTTGGGCCGATGAACATGCGGAAGACGAACGTGCGATCCTTCGCCGCGTCGGAGTCGGCGGTGATGCGCATGACGTCCTGCTCGGCGCACATGCCGAAGGTCGCCCGCCCGTTGGTGTCGAGCGCGCCGACGTAGCCACGTTTCGCGAGGTACACCGGCGCCGGCCAGGAGCTCGCGTGCCGCGCGCCCGCGATGTACCAGATGGGGAGCGGATCGTCGCTCGGGCGCTTGCCGATCCCGGGTTCGCTCACGAACAGCGGCACGACGCTGCCGCGGTGATCGACGTCCATCGCCTGCGCGCCGAAGCCGAGGAAGTGATCGTCGGCGTCGCACTTCGCGCCGAGGCTGGTCCACATGTGCGCGCCGTCGGACGCGGTCGCCTGGGGCGTCACGGCGATCGAGAGCTGATCGTCGGCCGCCCGGATTGCCACCGACGCGACCTTGCCCGCGTCATCGACCGCGTCGAAGTCGATGGTACTGCCGCTGCTCTTCACGTTGGTCGCACGGCGCGCCACGCGCCACTTCGTTCCGGTGTCGGTGAACTGGTAGGAGCCGTAGAGCGCCTGCACCTTCGTCGTGACCTCGCGCACCGCGAGTCCGGTGAGCGGCGGCGGATCGCCGTCGTCGTTCGGGGCGGGCACGTCGGCCGGCGCGAGGCCGTCGAACAGCACCTTGCCGTCTCCGCGCGACACGACGATGCGCAGCGGATCGAGCTCGAGGCGAACGTTGGGGCTGCCTATGGTGGTGACCGGCGGCGGCTTGGGCGGATCCTCCCCGGGGCTCGACGAACAGGCGACCGCACAGATCGCGGAGGTCAACAACCAGCGGGACGACATGGCGCGCAGCCTAGAGCACCGAACGGTTTGAATCCGTCGCGAAACCCGCGATCTTGCGCGATCTTCGCGTCGTACTCCCTCCGGTCTCCTCGACGTACTGCTAGTACGCCTGCGTCGCCCTC
>Ga0208492_1000097_pt1 | contig 90812 bp, 77 predicted proteins | sample Subbioar_CSW14AB_FD_184820 | JGI IMG/M metagenome (GOLD analysis project Ga0208492, IMG submission 184820) | Serpentinite rock and fluid subsurface biosphere microbial communities from McLaughlin Reserve, California, USA - CR12Mar_CSW14AB (SPAdes) | ecosystem: Environmental > Terrestrial > Deep...
CGGACACCATCGCGACGCCGCCGAGTTCGCCGCCGGTTTCCTGCGTGAAGCGAGCGAGGGCGAGGTCGTGGGCGGCGTGGTAGGTCTTGCCCAGCTTGCTCCAGTCGAAGTCCCAGGACTTCTTGTCCACCTCGTTGCGGAGAGCGATTCGCTCGCGGCGGTCCATCTTGCAGAAGTCCACGAGGTACTTGGTGAGGTCTGCGGCTGAGTCGAAGAAGCCGCGGCCGCGGCGCTTGAGGACCGTCAGGCCGCTCTTCTCGGGCTCCTGGAAGTTTTCCTGGACGTACTTGCCGAAGCCGGCGAGGTCGCTGGTGACGGAGGGCACGCCCATGGCGGCGCACTCGAGGGGTGTGTAGCCCCACGGCTCGTAGAGGCTGGGGAAGAGGCCGAGGTGGCAGCCGCGGACGAACTGGTCGTACTCAACGCCCCAGAGCTGGTTGGTGGTGTTGATGAAGTCGGGGTGGTAGACGATTTTGACCGGGTCCTCCTGGCGGTTGTAGAGCTGGAGGTTGCGGATCTGATTCAGGACGGGGTCGTTCAGGTCGTCCTCGAGGATGTGGGTGACCACCATCGGCAGGCAGGGCTGCTTGAGGGCCTGCTGGGTGCGGCGGTAGCGGAGCATCCAGTACTCGTCGATGAGGTCGTCGAGGCGGAGCTTCTCGCCGCCCGCGGCGCGGGAGAAGAGGCGCTGGCCGACACCCTGAGTGATGTGGCCGCAGACTTCCTCGAGCTCGTTGAGGACGCCGCGTTTCTCCATTGCGAGGGGGTTGAGGCTTTTGGTCGCCTTCTTGGAGATGACGAAGCAGACGACGGTTTTATCGGAGCCCTGGGCCTTCAACTCGGCGTTGAGGCGGGCCATCGCTTCGAGCACAAGGTCGAAGCCCTTGTTCTTGGGCTCGTAGCGTCCGCTGGTGAAGACGTAGAGGGTTTTGTCGAGATCGAAGGGGTAACTGGGGAAGAAGTGGCCCATGCAGAACTTGTGGACTTCTTCTTTGTAGACGCCGTGGAGGCGCTGCTGCTCGTGGCCGGCGTTGTAGAGGCCGATGGTGAGGCCGTTGGGGGTGACGACGTCGACGGGGCGGCCGAGCAGGTAGTTGCATTCCTCGGCGGTGACGCTGGAGACGGTGGTGAAGACATGGGCGCCGTGGGCGCAGGCGCGCTCGATGGTGTGCTGCGTGACAACGTTGTACTTCTTGGCTTCCCACTCCTGGTTGAGCCAGGGGAGCTGGTCGTAGAAGTCGTCGCGGGAGCTGGCGATGTAGCGGCCCAGCAGGGTGGCGTGGGTGGTGAAGACGGTGGCAATGGGCAGGCGGCGCTTGCGGATCGCGGGGATCGCGAGGCCGCCCATCCACTCGTGGAAGTGCGCGAGGATGGGCTGGGGCGTGGCGGGAACGCCGAGGGCGTAGGGGCGGTGCTCGGCGATTGTCTCGAGGAGGCGGCGGACGCCGTCGGCAAAGGTGATGACACCGTCGATGAGCCAATCCTGGCCGGGGGTCTCGATGCCGTGTTCTTTCCAGTACTCGTACTTGACGACGCCGAGCCGATCGGGGGGCATGGCGTGCTCGATGAGCATGACGCGGGGGCGGCCGGGGACCATCCAGCGGCCGTAGTGGACGATGAGGCCCTGATCGCGGAGCTGCTGGAGGGCGCGGACGACCCAGGCCGCGGGTTTGACCTCTTCGAACTCGACCTGGGCCTTGGCGGGCTCCCAGGGGCCGATGAGGCAGTAGCGGTCGGCCCAGCGCTGGACCATGAGGGGGGCCTTGCTGCGGAGGACCTGGTAGATGCCGCCGACCTGGTTGCAGACTTCCCAGGCGATTTCGAAGAGCATGGGGCCGGGGGCGGCGCGGGCGGAGCCGTCCTCGGCGAGCGTCGGGGCGCCGTGGACGTGGTCACTGCTGGCGGGGTCGGATTGGAGGTTGCGCTCGGCCATGGGTTCACTGTACGAGGAAGTGAAGGATCGGGCGTTTTACTCTAACAGCAGAGACAAGAGGGCTGGGGGCGGGATGATCCGCAGGTTGGGATAGGCGGCCATGAACTCCGACGACGCCCGCTTGGTGGTCGCACAGGTCCAGCAGATCGGCGTCACGGGAGATAACGAACCCGGCTCCTACATGGAGTGCGAGATCGACGTACAAGGCGTCAGAAGGGTCCCGCTCAAGCACGAACTGCCTCGGAGCATCCGTGACGACCCGGGCCGTGCGTTCCACGTTTTCCATCATCAGTACGACCCTGTCGATGCTGTACTTGAACTTCGCGAGAACGCGCGGACGCATCGCGAGATGCCAGAACTCCGTCATGACTTCACGACTGGTGAAGAGCTCAATGCGGCCTTCGATCGCCGCGTTCAGGCACCGCCCCGCCGGACCTTCCGGGCTGATGAGCGCCTGGAAGTACACGTTGCAGTCGAACACGACGCGTAGTCGCGCCGCATTGATCATGACTGCCGGCGCCGGTCCGCACGCATCGCGTGCTTCTCCTGCTCGAGGAACTCGGACAGCTCCTCTTCGGTCATGCCGGACTGCTTGAAGGCTTCTCCGATCGGACCGCTGATCTCAACCACTGACAGGGGACGTTGCGCGGAGCGCTCCAGAACTCCGGCCGCGTAAACGGCCACGTCTTGGCCTACGGCCGTGGCCCGTTCACGGAGCAGCGACTCGACCTCAGCGGAAATCTCGACCTTGAGGGTCATGGCGGAATAGTAGCATGGGACGCAGCGGATTTGCCCTATGCCCCCGCACTACCATCAACCGTGCCCACCCTCCACCGCATCGAAGTTCGCACCCGCCCCAACCTCCCGGACCCTCGCGCCCACAGTGTGAAACGGCGTGCGGAGGCGCTGGGGTTCAGTGTCGGGGCCGTCGCCACGGCCAAGGTTTATCTTGTCGAGGCGGACCTCAACAGCCAGATGCTGGACCGGGTGCTGGCGCGGCTGCTGTCGGACCCGGTGACGGAGCAGGCGAATGTGGGGGCGGCGCCCGCGCCGGCGGCGAGTCAGACGATCGAGGTCCATCCGTTGCCGGGGGTGATGGACCCGGCGGCTCAGTCGGTTATGGAGGCCATTCAGGATTTGACGGGGAACGCGGCGGTGGTGTCGACGGGGTCGCGGTTTGACCTGGCGGGGGTGACGCGGGAGCAGGCGGAGACGCTGGCGAAGCAGGTGCTGGCGAACCCGGTGATTCACCAGATCAGCGCGGGGCCTTGGCAGCCGGTGGCGCTGCCGCGGGGGCATTCGTACAAGTTGCAGGTGCGGTCGGTGCCGCTGCTGAAGTTGAGCGACGAGGAGCTGACGCGGCTGTCGCGGGATGCGCACCTGTTCCTGAGTCTGGATGAGATGCAGGCGGTGCAGTCGGAGTTCCGGCGGATCGGGCGGGACCCGACGGATGTCGAGCTTGAGACACTGGCGCAGACGTGGTCGGAGCACTGCGTTCACAAGACGCTGAAGAGCACGATCCGGTATACGCCGGGGGCGGGCAAGGGCGCGAGTGAGCCGATTCCGTGGGCGGAGCATCCCAACCACACTGTGAATGCGGACGGGTCGGTGACGATCACGAACCTGCTCAAGTCCACGGTCGCCGCGGCGACGTTTGAGCTGATCGATGAGGGCGTTGACTGGACGCTGTCGGTGTTCAAGGACAACTCGGGGGTGGTTGCGTTCGATGATGACTACGGCGTGTGCATCAAGGTGGAGACGCACAACCACCCGTCGGCACTGGAGCCGTACGGCGGGGCCGCGACGGGGGCGGGCGGGTGCATCCGGGACGTGATCGGGACGGGGCTGGGGGCGAAGCCGATTGCGAACACGGATGTGTTCTGTGTCGCGAGTCCGAACCTGACCAGCACGCCGCCGGGCACGCTGCATCCGCGGCGGGTTTTGACGGATGTCGTGGCGGGGGTGCGGGATTATGGGAATCGGATGGGGATTCCGACGCTGAACGGGGCCGTGTACTTTGATGATCGGTATGTCGGGAACCCACTGGTGTTCTGCGGGTGTGTGGGGCTGATTCCGCGGCACTTGATCAAGGGGCGGGCTCGGCCTGGGGACCGGATCATCGCGCTTGGCGGGCGGACGGGGCGGGATGGGATCCACGGGGCGACGTTCTCGTCGGCGGAGTTGGAGCAGGGGCACAGCGACGAGTTCTCGCACGCGGTGCAGATTGGCAATGCGATCGAGGAGAAGCGGGTTCTGGACGCGATTTTGCGGGCGCGGGACTGGAACGGGGGAGAGCCCGGCCCGGAGGGGCGGGCCACCACGAGGCCGCTGTTCACGGCGATGACGGACTGCGGCGCGGGTGGGTTCTCGTCGGCGGTGGGTGAGATGGGGAGCGAGCTTGGGGCGGAGGTTCACCTTGAACGGGCACCGCTGAAGTACTCGGGGCTGTCGTATACGGAGATCTGGATCAGCGAGGCGCAGGAGCGGATGGTGCTTGCGGTGCCGCCGGAGAACCTGCCGCATCTTCAGAAGATCTGCGATGAGGAGCACGTGGAGCTTGCGGACCTGGGGCACTTCGGGACGCCGGAGGCGGCGCTCGTGCTGAAGTATGACATGATCGAGGTGGGGCGGCTGTCGATGCACTTCCTGCACGAGGGGATCCCGACGCCGACGCGCGAGGCGACGTGGAGGCCGAGCGAGACAACGAAGCAGCGAGACAGCGAGACAGGGGGGCGCGGCTCGGTTGGCTCGGCGGGCGGCTCAGTTGGTGGCTCGCTGCTGCAACTTCTGTCTCACCCGACGATCGCGTCGAAGCACTGGATCATCCGCCAGTATGACCACGAGGTGCAGGGGAACACGATCCTCAAGCCCCTCGTCGGTCCGGGCGGGCGCGGGCCGGGGGATGCGGCGGTGCTGGAGCCGGTTTCGGGGACCAACCGCGGGATCGCGATTAGCTGCGGGCTCGCGACGTCGCTCGGTGATCCCAAGGTGCCCGGCTCCGATCCTTACTACATGGCGATCGCGGCAATCGATGAGTGCATCCGCAACATCGTGTGCGTGGGCGGCAACCCCAGCTCCACGGCCATCTTGGACAACTTCTGCTGGCCCAGCTGCGCCAAGCCGGAGAACCTGGGGTCGCTCGTGCGGGCGGCCGAGGGGTGCTACGCGGGAGCAAAGGCGTACCGCACGCCGTTCGTGAGCGGCAAGGACTCGCTCAACAACCAGCTTCGGTACACCGATCCTGCGACCGGCAAGGAGCAGGTGATTGAGATCCCGCCGACGCTGCTGATCACCGGCCTGGCACAGGTACCGAGCGTGTCGCGGTGCGTCACGATGGATGCGAAGAAGGCGGGGAATCTGCTGGTGCTGGTTGGGATCAACCAGCCGCACATGGCAGGCTCGCTGTACTCAGCGATGTCGCCTTCGGCTGACCATGCCAGCATCCCGATCCCCGACCTGACGGTGGGCCCCACCACTGCCCGCGCAGTTGCGCAGTGCATCCAGGACGGGCTCGTGCAGTCGGCCCACGACCCTTCGGAGGGCGGGCTGCTGGTGGCGGTCGCGGAGATGCTGATCGCGACGACGGGCAGTACCGCTTTGAAGTCCGCGGCGAACGACACGTCGCTGCTTTCGACGCTGCTGCGGAAAGCTGATGCGCAAGCCGCGGTGCCGCCGCTGGGGGCGGAGCTCACGTTCACCGACGACCACCTCGACGCGGCGCAGCTCGCGTTCAACGAGTCGCCGTCGCGGTACATCCTTGAGGTGCGGGAGGCGGACCTTCAAAAGGTCCGCAACGTGCTGCGGGACTTCGGGGGACTGCGTCTCGCCGTGTTGGGGAGGCTCACCAACACCGGCCGGCTCACGTGGCAGCAGGCGGATCTTGATGCAGCGGTCGTGGACCTTGCGCAGGCGTGGCTGAATCCGCTGGATTGGTAACGACGCCGCGAGTGTGATTCCTTAGCGGCGTCCCGGACGCTCGAGAGTCGCCTGCGTTTCCGCGTTTGCTCCGCATCTACCTCTCCGCACGCCCGTCGTGTAGCATCCAGCGGGATGCCCGACCCTCACCACGCCTTCTGGGACCGCCTCACGTTCGGCAACGAGCGCTTGTCGCTATCGTTTGATCGGCCGCTCCCACTCATCGGCGCCCTGGGTCGTCGCGTTCGGCAACGCCGGCGGGGTGTCGGTTATGCGCTTGGCGGCTTGTTCCGACAACTGGCGATGCTCTCTCGCACACCCATGGGGTCGCGGCGGTTTGCGTTCATCATCCGCCGCCGCTGGCGCGGGATGCTCCTTCCGCTGCTCTATCTCGGCGTGCTCTTCGGTTCCCTCATTCTCGTCATCAACTCGGGATCCAAGTGGGTTTTCGGCGTTTGGATTGGGTACATGGTCATCGTTTCGATCGTGTCCAACCTCCGACAGCGTGAGATCGAACGATGGCCCCTCTTCAGCATGCGGATGCGGCGGCAGGCCATGCTCTACTCCTCGCCCCGCTTCCGCCGCCTGCACCCTGAGAGCGGCGAGTCCCAGACGCCCGAGCAGATCGCCCGGTATCTCAACCGCCGACGCGCCGATTGGACCCGCTACCTGTCCAATCTGAAGTTCTCAGAGCGCCAGGCTCTCGTGTACCGCGAGCACCCGTTGGTCAACATCATCCCGTTCATCTTCCTCCTGCCACTCCTACTGCCCCTCATAGCCACAGGCACTCCCGCGTCCCTGCTCGGCCTTTCATTCTCGATCACGCTCGTCATGTTCTACGTGGCGCTCTTCGGCCTGCCCGCCATCCTGGGTCGCCGGCTCGTCAAGAGGCTCAAGCGGTGCCTCGAGCACCACGACTGCCCTGATTGCAGCTACCCACTTGATGACTTCAGCACCGGGCGCTACCGCGACCAACCCATCGCACACCTGGGTCCAGCACGCTGCAATGAGTGCGGCGTGCCATGGCCGCTCCTCCCGCCGCCGGCACCCAAGGCTCGCGAGCAGAGGTTCAAGAGCTTCCGTCTGTTCCGCCCGTCAGAGGCCGAAGCCGCTCGATAACACTCGGCAGCACCTCGCCGCTTTTGCCACGCACACTCACATCCACCAGCCCACTGATGGGTGTGTCATCGCGGTTCACCTCGGCCGTGAAGGCTCCGCAGGCCCGGGCCATCTGGATGTAACCGGCGGCGGGGTAGACGACGCTGCTCGTGCCCACGCTGATGAACACGTCGCACTCCTCAACTGCTGCGCCAGCTGCTTCCAACGCGGCCTCCGGCAGCATCTCGCCGAACCAAACGACGTCCGGCCGCAGAAGGCCCCCACTGCGGCTGCGGGGCGGGAACTCGGAGAACGCCTCGGAGCCGGGCGTGAGTTTCGTGCCAGTGTCGCAGCAGCGCCACTCGATGATCGAGCCGTGGAGTTCAACGACGTTGACGGAGCCGGCTCGTTGATGGAGACGGTCTACGTTTTGGGTGAGCAGCGTGAAGCAACCGGCCTCTGCAACGCCACCGTTTTCGGGGTGCGCATTGAGCTTTTCGCTCTGCAGTCTTTCAAGTTGCGCCAGCGCCACGTGCCCCGGGTTCGGCTCGGCCGCGAGGCAGCCGCGGCGGCGGTGGTCGTACCAGCGGGTGACGAGTTCGGGGTTGGCGGCGAAGGCCTCGGGAGTGGCGAGGGTCGCAGGGTCGAACTCTTTCCAGAGGCCCTCCATGGTGTCGCGGAAAGTGCGGATCCCCGACTCGGCGGACACGCCGGCGCCTGTGAGCACCACGACGGACTTCGCCCCGCGCAGCCGCTCTGCCAGCACATCAATCATTGCTTCCATGCCAACACGATACCCGCTGTGCTCACCTAGAATCCCGCAATGCCGGCGACCGCGCACGACGCCACCTCCCACGACCGCCCCTGGACGCCTGATTCCTGGCAGTCCCGCAAGGCGACCCACCTCCCGGAATACCCCGACTCCGACGCCCTCGCGGCCTCGGTCCGCGAGCTCTCGAAGCTGCCCCCGCTGGTGACGAGCTGGGAGATCGAGCGCCTCCGCTCCGTCATCGCCGAGGCGCAGCAGGGCAAGCGGTTTCTGCTGCAGGGCGGCGACTGCGCCGAGACGCTCGAGGATTGTCAGCCTCAGCGCATCACCAACAAGCTCAAGATCCTCCTCCAGATGTCCCTGGTCCTCTCCCACGGCCTCAAGCGCCCCGTCATCCGCGTGGGCCGCTTCGCCGGGCAGTATTCCAAGCCCCGCAGCAGCCCCGTCGAGACCCGCGAGATCGGCGGCGAGCCCGTCACGCTTCCGAGCTACTTTGGCGACCTCGTCAACCATGCGGAGTTCACGCCCATGGCCCGCCGCGCCGACCCGCGGCTGCTGCTGCGTGGGTATCAGCACGCCGCGTTGACGCTCAACTTTGTGCGGTCGCTTGTTGCGGGCGGCTTTGCCGACGTGCATCACCCGGAGTACTGGGACCTCTCCTTCAGCAAACAGGCGTCGCTGGACCCTGTAATCCGGGCCGAGTATCAGCGGATGACGGCGAACCTCGCCGACGGCCTCCGCTTCATGGAGGTGCTGGGCGAGGGGATGATCAGCGATTTGACCCGTGCCGAGTTCTTCACCAGCCACGAGGCGCTCAACCTGTGGTACGAATCGGCGCAAACGCGGCGGGTTCCGCGGCGTGAGGGTTTTTACAACCTTTCGACCCACCTGCCGTGGATCGGCGACCGGACGCGTGCGCTGGATGGGGCGCACATTGAGTACGCCCGGGGGATTCGCAATCCCGTGGGGGTGAAGCTCGGGCCGACAACGACGCCACGTGAGGTGATGCACCTGGCAAGCACGCTCAACCCCGCCAATGAGCCCGGGAAGCTGGTGTTCATCACGCGGCTGGGAGCGCACAACGTGCCGCGCGTCCTGCCCCCGCTGCTCGAGGCCACCCGCATCGCCGGCCTCAACCCCCTCTGGGTCTGCGACCCGATGCACGGCAACACGACGACGACGGGTGCGGGCGTCAAGACGCGGTCGTTTGAGGCGATCGTTTCGGAGCTCGAAGCAACGTACGCGGCCCACCAGTTGGCGAATGTGCCGCTGGGAGGCGTTCACTTCGAGTTGACGGGCGATGACGTGACCGAGTGCACCGGCGGGGCGGTGGGGATTACGGAGTCGCAGCTGTCGCAGAACTATGCCACGGCGTGCGACCCGCGGCTGAACTACCAGCAGGCGCTGGAAGTGGCGTTCCTGCTGTCGAGGCGCATGGGGCGGTAGCGGGAAGCGTGTGCGATGAAGCGACCGCTCTGGTGTACGCGATGCGGTTATGACCTCTCCGCATCCGCCGAATCGCCGACCGGACTGAAGTGCCCTGAGTGCGGCAACACATGGTTGCGCGGTTTGTGGGGAGACCCGGTGTGTCACTGCCGTGGAAGTCTTCGCCCGACTCTGTTTCGGCCGCGGCAGCTGCAGTGCTCGCGTTGCGACGAGGCGGTGGGCTGCGGCGAACTTGGCATCTCGGCACGCGAATGCACCGGTTACCTGTGGCGCAACGCAGTCGTTCTTTGGTCCGCGGTGCCCCTGAACCTGATCTTGGCATTCCTGATCGCTACCGCTCGAACCGGCGACGTCGCGGTGCCGGCCACTAGCGGGATTGTTTGTGCGGTTGCGGCTCCGGCAATCGCCTCGGCCATCGTCTTTCGACTTGAGCGGCGTCTGCGGCTCCGTCAACGTCTGGTTCCGTTGGCTGTGGGGGCGCTTTGCCTGAACGTGATCGTTCTCTTTGCCGGCGGTCTCGTTTACCTGATGGCCCACTTCGCCGGATGATCTCGGACACGAACTTCTGTACCCTACCGCCATGAAGTGCCCCGCCTGCAAACACGACGCGTTTCAAACCCGTGACCTTGACCGCGGCCTCTCCGCAAACCACTGCACCAACTGCCAGGGCAACTGGATCTCCGGCCAGCAGTACTGGGACTGGCTTCGCGAGAAAGGGCAGAACCTGCCCGAGACCGCGCCGGGAACGCCCATGCCTGAGGTCGCCGACTCGGGCAACGCGAAGACGTGCCCCACCTGCGGACGCTGGCTTATCAAGTACAAGGTCGGCCATGGCCTTGCGTTCCAGGTCGAGCACTGCGGCGGGTGCGACGGCGTGTGGCTGGACGCGAAGGAATGGGACGCCCTCAAGGCCCGCAACCTGCACGACGACCTGCACTTCATCTGCGACTCGCTCTGGCAGAAAAACGTCCACAAAGAGGAGGTCGGCAAGCTGCTCGACGCACGGTTTGCCAAGTCACTCGGCAGCGACTTCGCTAAGGCCCGCGATATTCGCGAATGGCTCACCAACCACCCGAACCGCGCGGTGCTGCTGGCCTACTTGGTGGACCACCTGCCGGGCCGGTGACACGTGCTTCCCGCCTATTCCTGTTACTTTCGCTCTGTCGCACCGTCGCTCTGTCGCTCTTCCCTACGGCCCGCGCCGATGCCCCGCGATCTGCGCACTCATCGAGCTGTTCAGCCACCAGAACCCAAAGCACCCCGCCAGCGTGATCGCGAGCGTCACGCCGAACATCATGACCGACGGCTCCAACCCTGCCGTTCGGGCCGCCTCGTAGCACGCCACGGCCGTGAATGGGGCGATCAGGCCGCGGATGCCGTTGAGCGTGACGTGCGTGGCCATGTAGTGGCCGCTCTCGGCGGGTGGGGCGAAGTCCACGTGGCCCAGGTGCCACGCGAGGTTGCCGCCGCCGAAGGCGATCCCCTGGAACACGGCCCCGACGAACATCAGCGGCAGCACGTGGAAGTACGCGCCGGCGAGGAAGCACGAGCCTGACACCACGAAGGCCCAGCTCTGCACGGCCCGGAACTTCACGATGTGGGCGCGGTCCATCAGCCGCACCCACATGGGGATCGCCAGGGGGATGACGATGTTCGTCAGTGAGCTCGCGATCAGGATGCTCTTGAAGTACCCGATGCCGAAGTGCTCGCGGAGCGTGATGACGAGCACCGGGCCGACCATGATGTTGCCGAAGCCGAGCACGAAGAGGCAGCCCATGAACTGGGCGTAGCGTGGGTCCTTCTTCAGGATCTTCCACATCACCACCGGGCCATCCCAGAAGCGCATGAGGGTGGCGCCGCGCTCGCGGGCGAGTTGAGCGCGCTCGCCGCGGACTTTCATGCGGCTGAAGGTGAGCACGCCGATGAGGCCCAGCGTGCAGGCGATGGGCACGATGACGCGGTAGGCGGAGGGGTCGTTCTGGTCCAGCACCCAGCCGACGAGTGCGCCGCCGAGCGCGACCACCATCATCTGGACGGTCTGGATGTGGCCGACGATGCGATGGCGGGAGGAGGCGCCGTAGTTGGCGCGCCAGACGCTGGGGCGGAGGGTGAGGACGCCGGACCAGCAGACGCGCGACACGATGACGACGGCGACGAGCGCGTACAGCCCGGCGGGGGTCTGAGGGATCACGGCGATCAGCCCAGCCGAGACCACGACGCACAGTTGCAGCGCGTTGATCAGCGGCACCTTCGGCCGGCCTTGCCCCAGAGAACCCCAGAAGAAGCTGAAGAGGTTCGCCAGCTCCCCCGTCGAGCCCAGGACCGCGACCAGGAAGTTCAGTGTGATTGCGGGGAGCAGGCCGTCGTACGTCTGCTTGGTGAACACGGCCACGACGCTGCCGTCGATCACCATCAGCGTCATCGCGAAGAAGAAGGTTGTGACAAGCTCAAGGGCGTACGAGCGCCGACTCAGGAGGGGTTGGGCGGAGGGGTGGAATGTCCCCACCGCACGCGCCGCACGCCCCAGGACGGGTGTCTGCGACGGCGCACGGTGAGATGAAGGGGCTTGTAACGCCAATCTGACACAGGATATCGGTCACTTGGACAATGTCAGACGCAAGACGTGCAAGTTCTCTGCCGATGGAAACATGTGGGGGAACCTTCCACTCCCTCACCGGGTATCTGGTGCAGCGATCGGCCGTGTGCTCGAATCCTCAACGCCTTCTCGCACGAATGAGTATGGCGTACCCTTGGGACCCCCCATGCCCACCTCAACACCTGTTCAACCCGCCCATCCTGAAAACGACTACGTGCTTGGCACCGGAACCGACGAGTCCGTGCGTCTGGGGCTTCAGCACCGCCTGTGGTCCGCGGCGACGCACGACCTGTGGGAGAAGGCCGCGATTCAACCCGGCCAGACGGTGATGGACCTGGGCTGCGGACCCGGCCACGCGACGCTTGATCTTGCCCAAATTGTCGGGCCGTCGGGGCGCGTCGTGGCGATCGATGAGTCCGCCGCGTTCCTCAAGCAACTCCACGACGCCGCGGTCCATCGCAAGGCCTTGCACATCGAGCGCGTCCTGGGCGACGTTCAGGATCTCTCGGAGGTCATGGCGGGCGAAGACGACACGGTTGACGTTGCCTATGCACGCTGGGTGTTCTGCTTCCTGGAGCGGCCCGAAGACGTCATCAAGGGCCTCGGCTCGATCGTCAAGCGCGGCGGGCGCGTTGTCATCCAGGATTACTTCAACTACGAGCGGTCGCTGACCCTTGCCCCCCGGCGCGAGGCGTTTTCGCGAGTCATCAGCGCTGTAGCCGCGTCCTGGCGGGCCCGCGGCGGAGACACGGACATCATGGGCCGTCTGCCCACCATGCTCCAGACCCATGGCTTCCGCGTGGACCACATCGGCGTGGTGCAGCGGATCGCCCGTCCGGGGAGTTCCCTCTGGCACTGGCCCAACAGCTTCTGGCAGACCTTCCTGCCCAAACTGGTCGAGTCGGGCTTCATCACCCGCGAGGACAAAGAGGCGTTCGACGCCGCGTGGGATGAAGCGAGCAACGACCCGGGCAGCTTTGTGCAACTGCCGCCGGTGTATGAGCTTGTGGCGACGCGGCTGTAGCTCCCGCATCTGAACTGGGCTGAGGGCACGAAGACTACTCCTGTAGAACAGGATTGGTTCTTGTGCTACAGTAATGGCACGAGCGGGCTTGGAAACCCGCGGGAGAGCCTTCTATGCGCAAGATTTGCCTGTCGGCGCTGACCGTCGCCGCGTTTTCTACCGCCGCGTCGGCCGTCATCAACCCCTTCACCGAGAACTTCACGGCCAACAACGCCGGTTGGATGAACTTCAACAACTCCGCCCCGCTCACCTACACGCCCGCCGGCGGGCCTGACGCAAGCTCCTTCGCCTCGGGCACTTTCAACTTCGTGAGCCAAGCCGCGAACGCGACGCCGGTCGTGACTCGCAGCGACGCGACGGCGAGCGGCGGGGCATTTGCGGGCAACTGGATCACCGGCGGGGTGGACCAGCTTTCGGTGTGGGTGCGGCACAGTGCGCCGGTGCCGCTGACGTACTTCGGGCGGATTGCCGTGGACCCCGCGCCGGGGGCGGTGGCGGTGGCGTTCGCGCCGGTGATGCCGAACGCGTGGACGCAGCTGACGTTTGCGATCAATCCTGCGAGCCCGCAGTTCATCAGCTTCGAGTTTGGCGACTTCAACTCGGTGTTCTCGAACGTTGGGCGCGTGCAGTTTGGGGTCATGGTGCCGCAGTCGCTGGCTGGCCTGGACCAGTCGTACACCTTTGACTTCGATCAGGTCGCGATCGTGCCGGCGCCGGCGGGCCTTGGGCTGCTCGGGGTTGGCGCGGTTATCGGGCGGCGGCGGCGCGGCCGCTGATCGCGGGTCAGGAAGTTCTGGATTCACGCAACTTCGGCCTTTTGGTTAGTGTATACAAACCAGAAGGAGCGATGCCGTGGAACCTGCCAAACCCGTGTCGAAGAAGAGGCGGCAAGTCAAGATGCTGGTCGCGAGTGCGGTCTGTGTCGCGGCCGGGCTGTTCGCGTTCTCGAGGTGCTCTGTGATGATGCCGGGCGACAGCTTCAAAGGGCCGCTGCCGACCGTGACGCCGAATCAGTTATCGCTCGCGGAGGAACTGCGGGCGGATGTGCAGGTGCTCGCGGGGCGGATCGGGGAGCGGAATGTCGGGAAGCCCAACAACCTCGCGGCGGCGGAGGACTACTTGGCCGCGCAGCTGGCGAAGGCGGGGTACACGGTTCAGTGGCAGACGTTCGCGGTGAACGGGGTCAACTGCTCCAATCTGATCGCGGAACTGTCCGGCACGGCGAGGCCTGATGAGATTGTCATCGTCGGTGGTCACTACGACTCGGCCGTGGGGTGTCCGGCCGCAAATGACAACGGCAGCGGAACTGCGGCGACGCTGGCACTGGCGCGGCACTACGCCGGCAAGCCGATGGCGCGGACGGTGCGCTTCGTGCTGTTCGTGAACGAGGAGCCGCCGTACTTCTGGACCGACGACATGGGCAGCCTGGTGTACGCCCGCGCGTGCAAGCAGAAGAACGAGAACATCGTCGGGATGATCAGCCTTGAAACGATGGGGTGCTACTCGGACAAGGAGGGGAGCCAGAAGTACCCGCCGCCGGTGGGCCTTGCGTACCCGAAGAAGGGCAACTTCATCGGGTTTGTGGGGATGGGCGAGGCGGAGGAGTTTGTGAAGCGGTGCGTAGGGACGTTCCGCAGGACGGTTGACTTCCCGAGCGAGGGCGCGGCGTTGTCGAGCTTCGTACCGATGGTCGCGGCGAGCGATCACTGGTCCTTCTGGAAGCAGGGGTACCCGGCCCTCATGGTGACCGACACCGCCCCCTACCGCTACCCCCACTACCACAAGCCGACGGACACGCCCGAGAAGCTGGACTATGAGCGGATGGCGCGGGTGGTGACGGGGTTGATGGGGGTGGTGGAGGATCTGGCGGGGGGCGGGCCGGCGAAGGTGGACGGGCCTTAGGCGGACATTCCGCTTGCGTTATATATCGGGAAGTGTATAGTTCAGCAGAGTGTTGAACGGCCCTTCCATCCTCGTCCGAACCGATGGTCCCCTTGGTACTCTGCGGTCCCGCGGCTTCGCGGGTCCAGGAAGTCGCCGTGGGGAACTCGTCGAAACCAGAATGGTTCAAGTCGCTGATAGAGGTGCTGGAGTGGCACGCCGAGCCCAAGCAGGTTCAGCGGCGACCTCTTCATCGGCGATTCCACTTTTCGTCGGACGTGCTCGCGTACGTGCGTTCCTGCGACGAGGCGGAAAAGATCGCTTTCGCGGACCTGGTGCTGAGGTTGGACGCGAACCCCGTCAGGGACTCAGTGCCCCTCCTGACTTCGATCGGCCCGCCCGGGATGCGGTGGGCGCGGTTCGCCGATCACATTGCGTTGTTCCAATGGGATCCTGCCGCGGACGCGGTCCGGTTCGCGTTGTGCGAGCCTGCGGACTCATGATCGGAGGTGCTCGATGAGCGCAGTTCCTCGGAAGCGATCAGGCGTGTTGCCGGCGGAGAAGCGGTCCGGGCCTTCGGAGGCATCAATCCGCAAGGCCGCGGCGATCCTGACCAGCAAGCGAACCAAGTGGCATGACGCGAACGACGTGCTGCCCGAGATCATCATGGCGGGCTTGGCCACGACGCGTAAGCAGCTTGGTCTCACCCAGGCGGAGCTTGGGAAGCGCGTCGGACTGCCACAGTCGCGGATCTCGAAAATCGAGAGCAACCCGGACGCGATCACGGTGCGGTTGCTGAAGCGGCTTGCGGCGGCGTTGACGCGGAAGGATTAACCAGGATAGTCTGCTGGGCAGGATGCACGCGGTGCACCGCGGCCTCGTGTACCCCCCACCAGTGCTCGAAGCTCGCGGCCATTGAGTAGTTCTGCATCGACTCGTGCGCCTCAGCGCCCATGACGCGTCGCTGGGTAGGGTTACTGCATAGTTCGACGAGGCGTGCGACCCACGCGGGCTCATCGGCCGGGAGCACGAAGCCCGTGCGGCCGTGCTCGACCACTTCCTTCGGGCCGCCCTGGTCGCTCACCAGCACGGGCAGGCCGGAAGACTGTGACTCCATGACGACCTGGCCGAGCGTGTCTGTGACGCTGGGGAAGACGAAGACGTCGCTGCTGGCGTACAGGCGTGAGAGTTCTTCGGCGTAGCGGAAGCCGAGGAATCGGGTTGGGGTGTCGCGGAGCGCTTCTTCCATCTCGGCTCGGTGTGGGCCGTCTCCGACAACTACGAGCTCAGCGGCGATGCCACGGGCTTGCAGTTCGGCCGCGGCGTGGGGCCACACGCGGGTGAGCATGGGCATGTTCTTCTCGACGCTCACGCGGCCGACGGAGAGGACACGCACCACGGGACCCTTGGAGCGCGATCCGTAAGTGTTCCAGATCGAGAGGTCGCGGAATCGCGGGTGAAACTGGTCGAGCATGATGCCGGGGCGGAGTGATTCGTAGTGGTCGCAGGCGACATTGAGTGAGCGCAGCCGTGCGACGTAGTCGGTGCTGCGGGTGAAGATGGTTGCGAACCGGCGGTAGAAGCCGCGCATGCAGCCGCGGGCGATGGCGGTGAAGAGCTCATTCTCGAAGAGCCGCTCGACGTAGGCAGGAAAGTCGGTGTGGTAGACGCCGAGTGTCGGCACTCCCAGCTTGCGGGCGGCGAGGCGGCCGATGAGGCCCACTGGGCCTGGGGTGGAGATGTGGATGGCGTCGGGCCGCATGTCGCGGACCGCCCGAAGCATCTTGAGGACCGGCGGCAGGGTCAACTCAAGGTTTGGGTACCCGGGCATCTTCATGGCCGCGATGGGGCGGAGGTTGTGAATATTGGGCGCGGTCGGGCACGCGAAGTTTGTGCTTGTCACGACCTGCACATCGCGCCCGGTCGCGAGCGCCTGTTCCGCCACGTTGCGGATGAACCGCGAGACGCCGTTGACGTCGCCCAGAGTGTCGGTGAACAGCACCACCCGCATGCCCACAGCCTAGCCGATCCCCGCGTCGCGTTGGCCCTAAACTCCCCGCGCATGCCCAAGCACCTGGCCCTCTATCCCGGCTCCTTTGACCCTATCACCTACGGCCACCTCGATGTCATCGCCCGGGGGCGGGGGTTGTTTGATGAGCTGATTGTGGCCGTGGGGTACAACCCGTCGAAGGACCAGCTCTTCACGCCGGAGGAGCGGGCGGGGATGGTGGAGGAGCTTGTGGCGGAGATGGTCCGCAACGACCCTTCGGGCGCTCCCGTGTCAGTCCGGCCGTTCACGGGCCTCACAGTGGACTTTGCCCGTTCGGTGAACGCGTCGGTGCTGCTGAGGGGCGTGCGGAACCTCTCGGACCTTCAGTACGAGGTTCAGCAGGCGGTGACGAACCGTGAGGTGGCGGGGTTGGAGACCGCGTTCGTGGTGGCGGGGCAGAGCTTTGCGTACACGTCAAGCTCGCTGATCAAGCAGATCGCGGCGCTGGGCGATGATCTCAGCAAGCTTGAGCACATGGTCCCGCCGCTGGTCGTCAAAGCCCTCTCGCGCAAGAAGGCTGAGAAGCATCCGGCGCTGGAGCGGTTGCGGGCGGGCCGTGTCGATTCCGATGGCTGATGGACGGCCTGGCCTGTCGAGACGAAGTCACACGTTGAACAGGAAGTGGCAGATGTCGCCATCCTGCATCACGTATTCCTTGCCCTCAACCCGCATCTTGCCCGCTTCCTTGATCGCCTTCTCGTTCTTGTACTTCTCGAGGTCGGGCAGCGTGTAGATTTCCGCGCGGATGAACCCGCGCTCGAAGTCCGTGTGGATCACGCCCGCGGCCTGCGGGGCCGTCGCCCCGATGGGCACCGTCCACGCCCGCACTTCCTTCGGACCAGCGGTGAAGTAGCTCTGCAACCCCAGCAGCTTGTACGCCGCGTGCGCCACGGCCGCGAGTGCCGGCTCCTTCAGCCCAAGCGCCTCGAGCATCTCCTGCCGCTCATCGTCGGCCATCATTGAGAGCTCGCTCTCGATCTTCGCGCACACGGGGACGACTTCTGCCCCTTCCTTCTTGGCGTGCTCGCGCACCTTCATCGCGGCCGGGCTGGTGCCCTCGAGGTCGTCCTCGTCCACGTTCATGACGTAGAGCACCTTCTTGGCCGTGATGAGGCCCAGGCTCTTGAGCACCTTCTGCTGCTCGGGCTCGTCGATCTTGACCATGCGGGCGGGGTCGCCGCGTTCCAGCACGGGCTTGAGCTTCTTGAGCACCTCGTAGCGGGCGATCTCCTCGGGCTTGCCGCTCTTGGCCGCGCGCTCGGCCTTGCCGATAGAACCGTCCACGGTCTGGAGGTCCGCCAGGATCAGCTCGGTCGCGATGATCTCGATGTCGCGGATGGGGTCGACGCTGCCCGCGACGTGCAGGATGTCCTCGCCGCCGGGCGCCTTGGTGAAGCACCGCACCACCTGAAGAATCGCGTCCACCTCGCGGATGTGGCTGAGGAACTTGTTGCCCAGCCCCTCGCCGACGCTGGCGCCCTTCACGATGCCGGCGATGTCCACCAGCCGCAGGGCCGCGGGGACGATCTTCTGGGGTGGGATGTACTGCGTGATGACCTTCATCCGCTCGTCGGGGATGGGCACAACGCCGACGTTGGGCTCGATGGTCGCGAACGGGTAGTTCGCGGCCAGCGCCCCCGCCTTCGTGAGGGCGTTGAACAGGGTGGACTTACCGACGTTGGGGAGACCGACAATGCCTGCTTCCATGGGGCGGGAGTGTAGGGGAGGCAGGAAGCTCAAAACTCAGAGCTCAAACCTCAAATGGAAGACAAAATGCCCGTGTCAGGTGCGAAACCCGGCTAATCCGGCGCCACGCGCCGAGCCTTGGTCGATCCTCGTTTTTTCGACGTCTGCTTTCCACTGGCCAGCCATTCGTCGCCGCATTGAACGCACCGCAAACGACCCTCATTCACCTGTTCGAGCAGCCCCGCGCATGCAGGACATGTCCCGACGGACACCTTGCTCTTCGCGTATTTCGCCAGTAACTTCTCGGTCGCATATGCGACGGCGAAGAGCGGAAGCTGTGGGAGCAACGCGACAAAGAACAACGGCGGCACCGTGAATAACACGACCACCAGCGCACACAGGTACGCAGCGAAGAGGAGAAGCAAAGCGACCTGAAAGTGGCGGCCGATCGTGTAGATGGTCATGAGGGGTCCAACACTGGAGCCCTCGACCCAGGTGTGCATTCACATGCATTGGGCGTTGGGGCCGTCGGCCTCACCGCAACTCCACATCCCAGTACGCATGATCCAGGAACGTCTTCCAGCTCGCGTACTTCTCGTGGCCGAGCTTGAGCGCGATCAGCGGATTCCGCTTGGGCCGCTCGGGCTTCTTCACCAACTTCATGTGGGCCTGGTCAGGCGTGCGGCCGCCCTTGCGCGCGTTGCACTTGATGCACGCGCACACGAGGTTCTCCCATGAGTCACCGCCGCCCTGCGCCCGCGGCAGGACGTGGTCGATCGAGAGGTCGTTGGTCGGGAAGATCCGGCCGCAGTACTGGCAGCGGTTGCGGTCGCGCGCGAAGAGGTTGCGGCGGTTGAGCTTCACGGTCTGCTCGGGCAGGCGGTCATAGCCCAGCAGCCGGATGATCCGCGGCACCGCGATCTCCATCCGCACCGTCCGCACCCAGTCGTGCCGATCCGGCTCAAACTCGCGCTGGAGCTGGCTGATCTCGATCCACGACTCGAGGTCGTAGTTGACGAAGCCGCCGTTCGCGGTCTCGGCTGCGTTGGCGAGGCCGGCCGCGGGGCTGGGCTCGACGTGGATGACTTCGGCGATGGCCCGCGACAGGAGGATGAACGCGCGGCGGGCCGACACGACTCGCATCGCGGCGTAGCCCTTGTTCAGCACGAGCACCTTTGCGTTGAGTCCCTCGTTGCCGCGGTTGACGGTGAGCCCCGCCAGCGCGGCCGTGAGGTCCGCGGGTATTTCCGCGTCGGCGTCCAGCTCGGCCATGAGCTCGTCGTGGTCGTAGGCGGCCGAATTGTGTGGTGGGTGTGACCCCTTGCCCTTCTTCCGAGGGCGATGAGAGTCGCCGTGCTGGACGTGTCGTGCGTGCATGGTTTCCAACCGGGCACGTCCTCGGGGTTGGGCGGGCGGAGGGTGATCCGAACGCAAACCACGGGGACACTGATTGTTAGGGTACCATGTCTTCGGATCAAATGGGGTGGGTGGACGCACCTGGAGCCCGGAATTCGGGCCTGGACCGTCCGATACGGGGTGACGGCGGAGTGGGCCGGCGGGGGCGGACGGACGAGTCAGTGCCGGAAGTGCCGGACCCCGGTCACCAGGCAGGCGACCCCCCGCGCGTTGCAGAGGTCAAAGGTTTCCTGGTCCCGCTTGCTGCCGCCGGGGTGCACGATGCAGGAGACGCCCGCGTCGATGAGCACCTGCGGGCCGTCGCTGAAGGGGAAAAAGGCGTCGCTGAAGGCCACGCTGCCCTTGGCAAGCTTGCCCGCCTTTTCGACCGCGAGCTTGCAGGATGTGACGCGGTCCATCTGGCCGGCGCCGCCGCCGTACATGCGGACGCCGCTGATGCCCGTCGCTGCGCCGCCGAGAACCACGGCGTTGCTGAACAGAAACCGGCAGACGCCCTCGAGGAACGCCGCGGCTTTCAGCTGCTCGCCCGTGGGCTTTGGGCCCGCCGCGTGCTGCCACTCACCCGCGGGGGTCAGCCGCAGGTCACGCTCCTGAACGAGGAGGCCGCCGGGGATCGAGCGGTACTCGAGCTGCTGCGCGTGGGGCGCGACCGGGAAGTCCAGGTCCCCCACTGCCAGCAGACGGACATTCGCCCAGCGGGCGCGGAGGATGTCGAGGGCCTCAGATGAGAACCGCGGCGCGACGATCACCTCCAGGAACACCTCTTTGCTCTGGAGCCGTTCCGCGGCCTCGGCGTCGAGCTCATCGCCGACCGCCAGGATTCCGCCGTACGCGGCCATCGGGTCGCCCGCGATGGCCTGGTCGATCGCATCCCGGCATGTGGACGCGAGGGCAGCGCCGCAAGGGTTGGTGTGCTTGAGGATCGCGGCGGACACCTGGCCTTGCGCACGCGTGCGGTTGAGCGAGATCACGAGCTCGAGGGCCGCGACGGCGTCGTTGATGTTGTTGTAGCTGAGTTCTTTGCCGTGGAGCTGCTCGGCGGTGGCGATGCTCGGCCACTTCGAGGCGTGGCCCGCCTTGGTGCGGTACAGCGCGGCCTGCTGGTGCGGGTTCTCGCCGTAGCGGAGGTCTTCGTCCTTGACGAATGTCTCGTGCATCAGGACTGGGAACAGGCGTGAGTGGCCCTTGCACATGTAAGACGCGATCGCCGCGTCGTACTTGCTGGTGAGGGCGTACACCTCGCCGGCGAGCTCGCAGCGCAGGGTGCGGGTGGTGTTGCCGTTGTGGCGGGTCATGTCGTCAAGAACGCGCGGGTAGTGCGCGGGATTGCTGACTACGGTGACCCACTCGAAGTTCTTCGCGGCCGAGCGGAGCATCGAGGGTCCGCCGATGTCGATGTTCTCGATGGCTTCGTGCTCGCTGACGTTCTGCTTCGCGATGGTCTGCTCGAAGGGGTAGAGGTTGACGCAGACGAGGTCGATGGGCGCGATGCCGTGCTGCTGCATGGCCGCGGCGTGGGCGGCGTCGTCCCGCACGCCGAGCAGGCCGCCGTGGACCTTGGGGTGCAGGGTTTTGACCCGCCCGCCCATGATCTCCGGGAACCCGGTGACGTCGTCGATGTTGGTGACGTTGATGCCCGCGGCGCGGAGGGCCGCGCTCGTCCCGCCCGTCGAGATGATCTCGACGCCGCGCTGCGCCAACGCCTGCACGAAGGGCACCAGCCCGGTCTTGTCGCTCACGGAGACCAGGGCACGCCGGATGGGGGCAAGGTCGGGCATTCGCAATCCTAGAGGAGGAAGGAGCGAGAGTCCGACAGAGCGGAAGAGCGACAGTGAAAACGCGGGGAGGAAAAAAACAAGCGACAGCGGGCTCTCCCACTGTCGCTCTGTCGCTCGATCGCTCTGCCGCTCTTTTTCTTTGCTTACCGCGGGATGAACCGGCCGAGCACGGCCTTGTCGCTCACCGCGTACAGGTTGCCGTCCTCGAACTTGTCAGTCACGACCTTCACAATCCCGGCCACCGCGGCCCGTTCCATGATCGCTCCGTCTGCCGGGTTCAGGGTTGCAAGGCCGTCGCTCGTGCGGACGACGAGGCGGCCGCTGCGCATGCCGATCACCGTGCCCTGCACGTTGGGATTCGTCCACTTCACGTTGCCGGTCGCGCCCTCGAAGGCCTTGAGGCCCTGCGTGGGGACGCTGACCCAGAGCGTGCCGCCGAAGGCCGTGGGCTGGAGGCGCAGGGGTGAGTCCGTGCGGTGGCGCCAGACTTCGAGGCCGGTGGGGTTGAAGCACCACACCGAGCGGTCGAGCCCGGCGATGAACAGGAGGCCGGCGTCGCTCACCGGCTCGTTTGCGAGACCTTCGTAGATCGCCGCGCGCCCGACGAGGCCGCCCGCGAGCCCGAAGAACATGACCTGGCCGCTCTGCGAGACGAACGCCATGGTGTCGCCGCATACCACCGGGTCGGCCTCGATGGCGCCACTGGACATGAAGCCCCAGGCCTTGATGCCGCTGCGGCCCATGACGTGGGCCATGACCTCGCCGGTCGAGGTGCCGAAGACCGCCGTGTTGCCCGTAAAGATCGGGCGGGTGTTCACGACGCGGCTGAAGCGGTCGCGGGCGAGCAGGCTTCCATTGGCCGCCGAGACCGTGAACATCTCGCTCTCGCTGCTCACCAGCACGTTGTTCGCGTTCGCGCCGTCGCGGTCCAGGCTCACGAACTTGGTGAGGGGGCCGGCGAGCTGCGTGGACCAGCGGGTCTGGCCGTTGGTGGTGTCAAGGAGGGACACGGTGCTGTCATTCTGGAGCAGCACGACGACATCCTGGTAGGGCTGGACGAAGTTCACGCGGGTGGAAGGGTTGGCGCCGGGGAAGGGGAAGCCGACCCAGTCCAGGCGGTAACCGATCCGCGACCAGTCGTCGTGGTTGATGGGGAACGCGCCCGACGCGGCCGCGGGGGTGCCAGAGGGCGATGTCGATGTGGTGGCCCCGCCCCCGCCGGTGGTGCTGCTCTTGTTGCAGGCTGTCAGCGCCGAGCCCGCGGCCAAGGTGAGGGCGAGGGCGACGCGGGCGGCGAAGGTACGACGGGTCACGGTCATCATCCGGGAGGACTCCAAAGTCGGTTGGCCGGCCTTTGCCGGGATCGACAGTATCGAATCCCGGCCCCCACTGGTCAACTCGCGGCGAACCACGGTGGGGTGCAAACGTGGATGCAAGCCTAGGTCCGTCGCGGAGCGGTCCCGTACCATCCCCGCACATGTTCACCGGATTGGTTCAGGCTGTCGGGTCCGTCGCCGCCATTGAGGCTCGCCCGCAGGGAATGCGCCTCCAGATAGACCCGGGCTCGTGGCCGTACCGGCCGACGCCCGGGGACAGCATCAGTGTGAGTGGCGTGTGTTTGACGGTGGTCGAGGCCATGGGCGGCCGGTGGGCGTTTGATGCGGTGCCGGAGACGCTGGCGAAGACGACGCTGGGGCGCTTGGCTTTGGGTTCCAAGGTGAACCTCGAGCACGCGGCGACGCCTTCGACGCTGATGGGTGGGCACGTCGTCCAGGGGCATGTTGACGGCGTCGGGACGGTGGTGTCGGTCCAGACGCAGAGGGAGTGGCGGGTCCGGATCCGGCCGCCGGCGGACCTTATGGAATACATGGTGCCGAAGGGGTCGGTGTGCGTGGAGGGGGTGTCGCTCACCCTTGCTTCGGTCCAGGCGCGGGAGAGGTTCGAGGTAGCCCTGATCCCGGTCACGCTCGAGAAGACCAACCTGGGGACCTTGAAGGCCGGCGACCTCGTGAACCTTGAGGCCGACATCTTCGCGAAGACGGTGGTGAACTGGATGCGGAACTACGCGAACCAGCGACCATCGTGAGCGTGACTGCTCACCTTTCCGGCTCCCACCTCTTTACCTCGACACTCGCGCTTTCCGATATCTTCCGGCGTGCGCATCCTCGGCATCGATCCTGGCCTCCGAATCACCGGCTACGCCTGCATCGAGGCGTTCCCGGACACCCGTATCGTGGAGGCGGGCGTGTTCCGGCTGGTGCGTCGGGGCGAAGAGCTGCCGTCTATCGCCGAGCGGCTCGAAGAGCTTGACGCGGACTTCCGCAACCTGATCATCCGCGCTAAGCCCGACGCGGTCGCCCTCGAAGGCTTGTTCTCGCACTACCAGCACCCGGCGACCTCGATCATCATGGGGCACGCCCGCGGAGTCCTCGTCCTCGCCGCCCACCAATCCCGCCTACGCCTCATCGAACTCAAACCCGCGATGGTGAAGAAGTCGGCCACCGGCTTCGGCCAGGCCGACAAGGCCCAGATGCAGCGAGCGATCCAGTCGCACTTCAACCTGCCTGAACTGCCCAAACCCCCCGACCTCGCAGACGCCCTGGCGATCGCGCTGTGCGGCGCTCAGCACTTCGCCACGGCGGATGCGGTGGCGGGGAGTCGGTAGCTGCCGGTCGTTGATCCCCGGAACGCAGTGACGTGCCTTGGTTGTCCGTAAACGCTTCCATACGCAAAAACGGCTCGAAAATACCGCACGAAATCCTAGCACGCTCCCCTGTCGATGGGGCAAAACTCCCTATAGGTGGTGGGTGCCCAGCCTGACGATACTTCTTCCGAGTTGACGGCCACTTCACCGCGACGCTCAGCGTGACGAGCGTCTCGGAGCACAACCCCGTAGGACTCAAGGAATCTCCAATGGTTACTTCAGAAGCCCGTTCAGAGGATCGTTTCGAGCGTACCGGCACCTCCATCGCCACCGCCCGCCCCGACCTCCTCGCCCACGTCAGCACGGCCCAGCAGCGGGTCCTTGAACTCCTCCTCGCCGGCCTCACCGAGCCCCAGATCGCTGAGCGCATCGGCCGCAGCCGCCACACCGTCCACGACCACACCAAGGCGATTTACGCCGCGCTGCGCGTCAGCAACCGCGTGCAGCTGGTCCTCCTGTTCTCCGTCCCCGCGACCCCCGCGGCCGCGAAGCCCGTCGCCACCCTCGAGGCCCAGCCCCAGCGTGCGGCTCGTCTGGCCACCGTCATCCCCTCGACGGGCGCTCTGAACAACTAAGTCTCGCGCCAGTTGGACCTTGAGATAACCCCGGCCACCCCCGCACTTGCGGGGGTGGTTCGTTTAATGCCCCCTTGGAATCAGGCTGACAGCCATTCTCACTTGCACTCGACTTGGCCGCCTGTTACCTTTCAACCACCAAACAGGAGAACGCCCGTGAAGTACCTCGTGCTGATTCCCGCCCTTCTGTTCATCGCTGGCTGCGCGGCGTCCCACCGTCAGGGTGCAGGCCGCGACACGATCGTGGCCGCCGCGTCCCCGGATCAGGAGAAGGCCCTGCTTGGGCAGGTCAAGGCGCTCGAGGGCAAGTGGGAGATGGTTGGGGAGGACGGCAAGCCCCAGCTCGCCACGACCTATCAGGTCAGCTCGGGCGGCAATGTCGTCCGGGAGGTCATGTTCCCCGGCGCCGCCCACGAGATGACCAACGTCTACCACATGGATGGTTCGGACCTGGTCATGACGCACTACTGCGCGGTGGGCAACCAGCCGCGCATGCGCGCCGCCCGCAAGTCCGGTAACACCATCCACTTCACCTTCGACAGCGTCACCAACCACACCTCGCCCTCGCAGAGGTGCATGAGGGAGATGTCGCTGGAAGTCGTGGACAACGACCACATCGTCCAGCGCTGGAAGTCATACCAGGACGGCAAGCCCGTTGAAGGAGCGGACTTCGCGCTGACGCGCGTGAAGTGAGCGCTCCCCTGTCAAACTGGGCAAGCCAAGCCTTTTCTGCCGGGTTTGCGGTCTTTTCCGCCAACTGAGTGGCACGCCCCACGACGTGATGTAGGTTCCAAGTGGACCCAAGGTCCGCTTACCTGCTACTCACTCTAGGGGAGTCGTTCGTGAACCCAGTCAGAACCGCTGCGTGTTTGTTCGCCGTCGCCGGCCTCGCCACCCTTTCGCTGGCCCAGGGCCGTGTGGAGCTTGAGGTTTCGCCTGCCGGGGCGGAGACATGGGGCAGCAGCCTCAATGCCCTGCCCGGCTCGTCGGTCGATGTCCGCGTGAAGGTTTCGTACACCGGCACCGCTCAGCCCATGGGCCTCGCGTCGATGTACATGCAGCCCACAATCTCCAACTGGCGGACCGCCGGCGTCGCCGACAGCGTCAGCCCCTTTGTGAGCACGGGCAGCAACATCTCGACGCCAGTTGGCAACGTGCCCGACGCGGTGGGTCAGTTCGGCCGCATTGCTCCCTACGCCAACCGGGCGACCAACGGCCAGCAGGCCCTCGCGAGCTTTGTCCAGACCATCTCCAGCACCACCTACCTGCGCGTTGCCCAGAGCTACGCCACCGACTGGATTGGCACCGGGTTCAACTTCTCCGGCGACCGGGGCGTGCCGATCTCGCAGGTCAACAACACCGGCCGCACCGCCGGCGAGCCCGCCTTCAGCAACGCCCTTCAGAACGTGGTGGTGTTCAAGTACCGCATCAACATCAGCACCGATGTGGTTGGCCGCGTGATGCAGGTGACCATCCCGGCGGACGGCTTTGGTAACCAGAACACGACGACCGGCGCGCGCGAGATCCGCTGGTTCGCGAACATGACCGAGGCCACCGGCTCGCTTGTCGGCGGTGCGGTCGTGATCCCCGCGAACATCATTGTGCCCGCACCGGCGGGGCTGGCGATGATCGGGATGGGGGCGATGCTCGCCGTGAAGCGTCGCCGCAAGTGATTCGACAAGTCCTTTGACTCTCCACGTGCGTGGTCCCCTCGGGCCACGCACGTTCTGCTTTTGAGCGCGGCCTCTCCCCTTGACCGTCTAGGGATCTATGGTACACTCCCCCAGTCTGACTAAGGGAGCCGCCCCGTGCCATCCAAGCCAACACAGCCGCCCGAGCTCCTCCAGGGCACCCTCGAGGTCATGGTCCTGCGGACGCTCAGCCGTGGGCCGAACCACGGCTACGGCATCGCCCGCGCGATCGAGCTCGCCTCCGGCAAGGCCCTCGCCATCGAAGAAGGCTCCCTCTACCCCGCCCTGTACCGCCTCGAGAAGCGCGGCGACCTCGCGAGCGAATGGGGTACCAGCGACGCCAACCGCAAAGCCAAGTACTACTCGCTGACTCCCCGCGGGCGCGATCGTCTGAAGGAGCAGGTCGCGGTGTGGGAGAGGCTATCCACGGCGGTGTCCAATGTGCTGTCCGGTGAGCCTTCGCCGGAGAAGGCCCGATGAGCCGCACCCTGTGGCGATCACTGTTCGTTTTCGACCCACGCCCGGCGGGCGTGGTCGAGGACGACGTCCGTGCCGAGATCGACGCGCACCTCGCCATGATCGAAGACGAGCTCATCTCGCAGGGCATGCCGGCCGCCGCGGCCCGCGAGCAGGCCCGCGCCCGCTTCGGCGACGCTATCCGGATCACCCGTGAAGGCCGGAACATCAAACTCGGAGACCGCATCATGCTCCAGCGCATCAACCTCGCGTTGCTCGTGGTCCTCGGCGCGGCCGTCGTGTTCCTCCTGGTGCAGAACCAGCGGATCAGCAACCGGAGCGTAGCGACGCTGGAGCAGGTCGCGGCCAGTCTTGCCGCGATGCAGCAGCGCCAGCCGGCGCCCGAAGCGGCCGCGACTCCGCAGCGTCCCCCTTCGAAGCTCGTGTACATCGAGGGGACCGTCGCTCGGCCAGGCAGCTACATGATCCCCGCAGGCGGACTCACGCTTCGACGGCTGATCGACGCCGCCGGTGGTTTGAACCCTGAAGCACGGACCGTGTATCTCGACCATCAGGCTGAATCTGAGACGGACACCGTGCTCTCGGTCAGCAACATGGCGGCTTTGAATGACCCCTACCTCAAGGCTGATGACGTCGTAACGGTCACCAACAAGGACGACCACCGGGCCCCCTGGATGATCAAGGTCGATCGGCGCGGCTACGTCATGAACTCGTCCACCGCATGGGTGCCAATCGCCCACGCGAACCTGGCGGACTTCCTAGTGGGGCATGTCGATCAGGCGGGCACCCTTGTTCGGATCGACCGGACCAAGCCCGAAGCGTGGTCCAAGACCCTTCCCATCACGCAGGCAACGGGAGACGCAGGGCGAGCGATCGCGCTGATGGATGGTGACGTCGTGACCGTGCTGGGCCCTGAGGCCGACGCCGCCGTACCCGAGGATTGGAAGGAATACAAACGGTCCGAGCAGGCGAGTTCCCTCGCGCTCGGAGACCAACACCTCGCGAACCTCCTTCGCCAGCGGGAACTCGCGGACTCGGACTTCGCACAACTCCGGGAGCAGGGCTATCCGGTTGGGCACCGCAGGATTGCAGAGGCGCGTGCGCGGGCTCAGGTCGTCGAGGCTGACATCACCCAACGAGTGCGAGAGTTGCTCAAACCTGCAATCGACCAATGGATGAAGTCGGACGCGAAGCTCCGTGACCTTGTGAACAATCGCGAGAAACTGGAAGCACAGCTGAAGCAGGACATTATCGAGTCGACCCGGGCAGGAAAGCGAAACCCAAGCTCCGAGCGACGGCCATTTGTCGCGCTCGACGCTCAGATCAACGCGAGAGTCGAGGAACTCACCAAGTCAGAGCATCGGTGAGCTGAGAGCCCTCGAGATCACCGCAGCCCATACTCCTTCAGTTTCCGGTAGAGAGTCCGCTCGCCGATTCCAAGCAGCTTGGCCGCGTGCTCGCGATTGCCGGCGGTGAGGCGGAGGGTTTCGCGGATGGCGCGTTTTTCGATCTGCTCAAGGCTGGTTCCGGCCAGGCTGGCGTAGCCGCCCGCGGCGGACGCTCCGTCGTCCGCCCCTTCGTCGCTCTTGATGTCCTCGGGGATGTGGCGGGTGTCGAGGACTGAGGGTTCCCCTGCGGGGCTGTCGTCGCTGAGGGCGCTGACGACCATGTTCTGCACGACGTTGAGGAGTTGGCGCACGTTGCCGGGCCAGGAGTAGCTGGTGAGGCGCATCATGGCGGCGTCGGTGATGGAGGGGACCACCACGTCGGCGGGCTTGGCGCTCATCTCTCCCGCGAAGCGTTCGATGGCGAACTGCACCAGCGGGGGGATGTCCTCGCGGCGCTCGCGGAGGGGGGGGAGCTGGATGTGGGAGCCGTTGATGCGGAAGAAGAGGTCCTCGCGGAAGCCGCCACTGGAGACGAGCTGCTTGAGGTCGCGGTTGGTGGCGGTGACGAAGCGAACGTCGGCGTGGCGGGCGTCGTTGCTGCCCAGGCGCACGACCTCGCCGCTCTCGAGCACCCGCAGCAGCTTGGCCTGCATGGTGAGGGGCATGTCGCCGATCTCGTCCAGGAAGAGCGTGCCGCCGTCGGCGTACTCGAACACGCCTGCGCGGTCCTTGTCGGCGCCGGTGAACGCGCCCTTGACGTGGCCGAAGAGCTGGTCCTCGAGCAGGCTCTCGCTCTGGCCCGCGCAGTTGAAGGTGACGTAGCGCGAGGCGGCGCGGCGGGAGTTGCGATGCACGGCGAGGGCGATGAGCTCTTTGCCGGTTCCGCTCTCGCCGGTGATCAGCACGGGGATGTTCGAGGGCGACACGGTCTTGACCGTGCGGAGGATGCGCCGCATCGGCTCGCTCTGCGCGACGATGCCCTCGAAGCCGGCCTGGTCGAGCTCTTGTTTGAGGCGGTCGTTCTGGTGGCGGAGCAGCACGGCCTCGGCCGCGCGGTTTACGAGGTTGCGGAAGACCTCCAGGTCGAGGGGCTTCTGGATGAAGTCGTAGACGCCCATCTTGAACGCGGCTCGGGCGGTGGGGACGTCGCCGTGGGCGGTGACGAGGATCGTCTTCGCGGCGGGCTGGAGCTTCTGGGCGGCCTCGAGCACGCGCAGGCCGGCGTCGGCGCCGTCGAGCGCGACGGGCGTGAGCCCCGCCATCACGACGCCGCCGGAACCCGGCATGCGGAGGTCGGTGACGATCACGTCAAAGGCGCCGAGGCGGAGCTCCTCGCTGGCTTCCGCGACGGAGTTCACCACGGTGCAGACATGCCCGGGCCGGCGGAGGGCGTCGGACATGACGTCGGCGTGGTCGGGCTCATCCTCCACGATCAGGACCTGGGCGGCGGCGGACGCGGCGGGCTTGGACTCGGGCATAGGGGCGATTCTAGATTCAGCATGGCGGCACCTGCGGAAACCCTTGACCGGCCCCGTCAGTTAGTACATACTAACCGCATGCTCTATGACCCGCCCCGGTATGGCAACGGCATCCATTGGAAGGCGCTCTCGATGCTGCTGGTTCCGCCCGCCGTCGGCTTGGCGATCCGCGTGGCCAGCGGACCGATCGATTGGTGGCCGCTCGCTTTGATTTTCATGCTCGCGCTTCCCTTCGCGACCTTCGCGAGCTGGAAGTACAGCTGCTACGTAGCGGAGACGCATGCGCAGCCGTGGGGGTTCTTGTCGTTCCTCGCGTTCATGGCGAGTTGCTGGGGGTGGCTCGCGTGCTTGGCGGCGCGGGACTGGCTCTGATCGGCATCAGGCCTCGACCAGCCCTTCGCGGATGGCAAAGCGGGTGAGCTCGACGCGGTCGTGGATGTCCAGGCGCGACATGATGCTGGCGGAGTGGTTCTCGATGGTTTTGACCGAGAGGTGCATGGTCTTGGCGATCTCTTTTTTGGACATACCGCGGGCGATGTAGCGGAGGACTTCGACCTCGCGGTTGGTGAGGGTGGCGGTGCGGGACTTGGACTTTTCGCCCAGGTGCACGCCGTCGGAGTCGATCACGAGGCGGGATTGGATCTCGGGGGAGAAGTAGCACTGGCCCTGGGCGACGGCGCGGATGGCGTCGATGACTTTTTCGGGCGGCTCGTTCTTGCTGAGGTAGCCGAGGGCGCCGCACGCGAGGGCGGCCTCGATGTAGCGGTCGTGGGTGAAGGCGGAGAGGAAGAGGATTTTGACGTTGGGCACGCGGGCCACGATGGTGCGGGCGGCGTCGAAGCTGGCGACGCCGGGCATGTCGATGTCGAGCACGACCACGTTGGGCGTGAAGCGCAGGGCGGCGGCGATGGCGTCGTCGGCGTTGGCGACTTCGGCGACGACGCTGAGGGAGGGGTTGTCGTGGAGCACGCGGGCGACCGCACGCCGGAGCAGCGTGTGGTCGTCGGCGAGCAGGACTTTGATTTCGTCACTCATTGGGAGCTTCCTGACTTGGAGGCCTTGTACAGCTCGGCGAGCGCGCGGCGGATGTCGGCGAGCTGGAATGGTTTGTTGAGCATGACGACGCCTGCGCCGAGGTCCTGGCGTGGGGCGTCGGGAGGGCCGGCGGCGACGATGATGGCGCAGATGTTCTGGCCCCGGGTGCGGAGGTCTTCGAGGAGCTGGAAGCCGCCCCTTCCCGGGAGGCGTTCATCGGCGACGAGGAGGTCAACGCCCATGTTCATGGTGCCGGCGATCTTGAGGGCCTGCTCGGCGCTGCTGGCGTGGGCGATTTCGTAGCCGAGGGTGGAGAGCATGGAGGCGAGCAGGCCGCGGACGAGCTGGTTGTCCTCGGCGAGGAGCGCGAGGCCGCCGCCGATGGGCTCATTCGGGGTCTCGCCCTGTGGCTCCTCGGGGATGGGCGCGGTGGTGAGGGGGAGGGTGACTGTGAAGGTGGAGCCTTTGCCGGCGGTGGAGTCGACGGAGATGGTGGCGTTGTGGTCCTGGACGATGCCGTGGATCACGGCGAGGCCCAGGCCCGTGCCGCGCCCACGGGGCTTGGTGGTAAAGAACGGCTCGAAGATGCGGGCTTTGACGTCGGGGGTCATGCCCGTGCCGGTATCGCAGACGACGATGTTCACGGCCTCGGGCTTTTCGGGGAGTTTGGCGGTCCGGGACTTGCGGCGGATGGACGAGCCGTCCTTGCGGGCGGGCTGCACGCTGACGGTGAGCGTGCCGTCGGCGTCGCCGATGGCGTCGCGGGCGTTGAGGCCCAGGTTGATCACGACCTGCTGGAGCTGCGTGCTGTCGGCGCTGACCCAGAGGTCGTCGGTGTCGTTGAGGTCGAGCACGAGGCGGACTGAGGGCGGGAGCGTGCGGCGGAAGAGCCGTGCGGCGGACTCGACGGCGTCGCACACGCGGACGGGCTCTTTCTCGGTGTGGGCCTTGCGGGCGAACGTGAGCAGGGCGCCGGCGACGCCCGTGGCCTGGCGGGACGCTTCCTCGACCTGGTTGAGCGATTCGAGGGCGGGGTGATTGGTGGAAAGGGTGTTGCGGGCGAGGGAGGCGTAGCCGCGGATGGCGGTGAGCAGGTTGTTGAAGTCGTGGGCGATACCGGAGGCGAGCTGGCCGACGGCTTCCATTTTCTGGGACTGGCGGAGCTTCTCGTCGGCCTCGCGGAGGGCCTGCTCGGCGCGGCGGCGGGCGGTGATGTCGACGCCCACGCCGCAGATGTAGCGGCGGTTCTGGGCCTCGATGATGGGGAACTTGACGGTGAGCCACTCGTGCAGGCCGTCTTCCTGCGGGACCAGTTCGTTGACCTCGAGAGGGCTGCCGGTCTCGAGGACCTTGAGGTCGCTGTAGCGGAGTCGCTCGGCGACGTCGTGGGGCCAGACCTCGCTGTCGGGGCGGCCGGTGATGTGCGAGGCGTCGCGACCGAAGAATCGCTGGAAGGCGGCGTTGACCCAGACGTAGCGGCCCCACTCGTCCTTCATGAAGGCGACGACGGGGCTGTTGTCCATGAAGCTCTGGAAGCGCTGCTCGCTGGCGCGGAGGGCGATCTCGGCCTTGCACCGCTCGGTAATGTCGGAGATCGAGCCGGCCATGCGGATGGGCACACCGGAGGCGTCGCGGACGGTCTTGCCGCTGACGTGGAAGTAGCCGTAGGTGCCGTCGCCCCGGAGGAGGCGGAGCTCGATGATGTAGGGCACGCCCTGCTCGACGTGCTGCTCCATGAGGGCCCAGACCTGGTCGCGATCGTCGGGGTGGACGAGGAGCAACTCTTTGAAGTTGGGCGTGATCGGCTTGCCCTTGGGGGTGCGGAGCAGCTCATGCATCCGGTCGGACCAGACGACACCGCCGGTCACCATGTCCCAGTCCCAGATGCCGTCGGTGCTGGCCTCGGTGACCAGACGGAGGCGCTCTTCGCTCTCAGCCAGGGCGCGGGTCACCTGGTCGCGGTCCCGCTGTACACGCTTGCGCTCGATGGCGTAGCGGACGGAGCGGTTCAGGGTGTCGGGGTCGATGCGGCCCTTGACGAGGTAGTCCTGGGCGCCCTCGCGCACGGCCGCGAGGGCGAGCTCTTCGTCGGAGTGGCCGCTGAGGACGACGACGGCGATGTCGGGTGCCTTGTGCTCGATGGCCTTGAGGGTGTCGAGGCTCTCGCTGTCGGGGAGGGTGAGGTCCAGCAGGACCAGGTCGAGGGGGCCCGGCTCATCGAGGAGTTGGAGGGCCTGGGCCAGGGTCTGTGCCTGCCGGAGCGTGACGTTGGACGCGTAGCGGCCCTGGAAGGTGAGCTCGATCAGCCGCGCATCGGCGGGGTTGTCTTCGACGAGGAGGATGGAGAGGTTCTCGGGGAACACGGCGGTCAGGGGCTCCCGGGCAGGCGGACCAGCTTGAGCCAGAAGTCCTCAATCGAGCGGATGACGTTGATGAACTGGCCCAGGTCGACGGGCTTCACGATGTAGCAGTTGGCGTGCAGCTCGTAGGTCTGGATGACATCCGCCTCAGCCCGCGAGGTGGTGAGAATCACCACAGGTATACGCCGCAGTTGCGGGTCGTTCTTAATCTCGGCCAGAACCTCACGCCCGTCTTTCCGCGGCAGATTCAGATCCAGCAAAATCAGATCAGGCCGCGGCGCCTCCTGGAACGGCCGCTCCCGCCGCAGGAACGTCATCGCCTCCTCACCATCCCGCGCCACATTCAGCCGGTTCAGCAGCCGCCCATCCGCGAACACCTCGCGCGTCAGCCGGATATCAGCCTCGTTGTCCTCCACCAGCAGGATCTCGATCGTCTTCTCAGGGCTGATGGTTGATCTCACGTGGACTCTCCGGCATCTGGAATCGTGAAGTAGAACGTCGTACCCGCGCCGGGGCTGGACTCCACCCAGATTCTGCCATTATGCCGCTCAAGTATTCGCTTGCAGATGGCCAGTCCGATTCCGTTGCCGGGATAGACCGATCTTGGGTGGAGACGTTGGAACATGGTGAAGATCTTCTCACGGTGCTTAGGGTCGATCCCAATGCCGTTGTCCTTCACCTCGAAGAGCCAGTGCCCATCCTGACGCTCGGCCTTCACCTCGACGACCGGGGGTGTGCCGGGGACGCGGAACTTGATGGCGTTGCCGATGAGGTTCTGGAAGACGAGGGCCAGCTGGGCCTCGTCGGCGGTGACTTCGGGCAGCTTCTCTGAGCGGAGCTCGGCCCCGCTCTGCTCGATTGAGACGCGCAGGTTGTCGCGGGCACGCTGGAGGGCCGTGGCGGCGTCAACCCGGGCGAGCACGCGGGGGCGGCTGCTGACGCGCGAGAACGAGAGCAGGTCCTCGATGAGCTGCTGCATGCGGACAGCGCCCTCGACGGCGAAACCGATGAACTCGTCGGCGTCTTTGTCGAGCTTGCCGGTGTACCGCTGGGAGAGCAGCTGCGTGAAGCTGGTCACCATGCGGAGCGGCTCCTGGAGGTCGTGGCTGGCGACGTAAGCGAAGCGTTCCAGCTCGGCGTTGCTGCGGGCGAGCTCCTCGGCACGCTCCTGGAGGCGCTGCTCGTCGCGCCGGCGGGTGATGGCCAGGCCCGCGAGGTGGGCCGCGGATTCGATGAGCTCGATCTCGCGGGGCGTGGGCTCACGGGGCGTCGGGTAGTACATCGCGAAGGTGCCCAGCAGGGTGCCGGAGGTGCCGAAGATGGGCTGGGACCAGCAGGCGGCGAGGTTGTGGCGTGCGGCCCGCGGCCAGTCATTCACCCAGAGCGGGTCGGCGCGGATGTCGGAGACGATGACGCGCTGGCGGCGGAACGCGGCGGTGCCGCAGGAGGCGGCGTTGGGCCCGACGAGATAGCCATCCACCGCGCGGTTGTACTCCTGGGGCAGGTTGGGGGCCACACCCATTCGGAGCCGCAGACCGGCCTCGTCCAGGAGGAGAATTGAGCCCCGCATGTCGGACTTCTGCTCTTCGATCGAGTAGACAAGGGTGGTGAGGACCGTGTCCAGCGGCTCGCCGGACGTGAGCTGCTCGAGCACGCGTCCCTGGCCGGCGCGCCACGCGTCGGCCCGGTGACGCTCGGTGATGTCCTGAACAATGCCAATCATGCGGAAGGGCTTGGCGTCGGCGTCGAGCTCGATCTCGGCCTGCTCATGCACCCAGCGGATGGAGCCATCCTGGCGGACGATGCGGTGGTCCACGCTGTAGTGAGCGCCATTCTCCACCGCGTCGACGACTGCAGCCTTGACCTTCTCGCGATCATCGGGATGCACGAAGCTGAAGAACTCCGGCGCGGTCATGGGGTGCTCGTCGCGCTCGGGCACGCCGAAGATGCGGCAGGTCTCGCGCGACCAGGTGATGCGGGCTTCGGGGCCGATCTCCGAGACCCAGCTGCCCACGTGGGCGACCGCCTGGGCCTGCTCGAGGAGGGCACGGCTGTCGCGGAGCGCGGCCATCGCGCGGTTGCGGGCGGTGACGTCGGTGATCAGGACCAGTCGGGCGTTCTCGCTGACGAACGGCACGGAGTGGCTCGTGACCTGCACCTCGATTTCGGTTCCATCCTTGCGGCGGTGGCGCCACACGCCCGAGTCGATCTGCGGGCTGCGGACGGCGTTTCGGACTGCTTCCAGCAGCAGCGGGACCTGGTCGGGAGGGCGGATGTCGGTGAGGCGCATCGTGGCGAACTCGGAGCGGGAGTAGCCGTAGTCGCGCACGGCGGCGGAGTTGACCGCGATGAAGCGCAACGTCGTGGTGTCGTAGATCCACATCGGCTGCGGGCTGCTGTCGAAGAGCAGGCGGTAGCGCTCCTCGCTCTGCTTGACCATTTCCTCGGCGAGCTTGCGCTCGGTGATGTCCACCGCGATGCCCCAGGTCATCCAGCCCGGGATTGGGCACTGCTCGGCGATGGAGGACCACGCGATGGTGCGGACGCTGCCGTCCTTGCACGTCATGTTCCACTCGAAGTCGCGGACCTTGCTGGGTGGGCTGGACCATTCGGTGAGGATGCTCGCGCGGTAGACGGGGTCGGGGAGGAGCATCTCGAGGCCCCTGGGCTCGCCGATCTCCTGGGCGGAGTACCCGGTAACGCGCTGGGCCTCCTTGTTCCAGAACACGATGCGGCCCAGGGGGCTGATCGCGAAGGCGAGCACGGGCATGTTCTCGATGATGAGCCGCAGCCGCTCTTCGCTGGCGCGCAACCGTTCCTGGGCGTGCAGGCGGTCCTGCACGGTGGTGGCGCCGGCAATGACCACCGCGAGGTAGTCGCTGACCTCCGAGATCGTGGCCAACTCGTTGGGCGTCCAATCGTGGGGGCTGTCGGCGTCGAAGCAGAGCAGGCCGTCGGTCCGCTCCGTGCGAACCAGGTGCGCGAGCGTGGCCCCGACGCGGGCCTTCGCGAGGAAGCCCGTGAGCGGGGCGACGCGCTCATCGCGGGAGACGTCGGCGATGGGCACGGCCCAATCGGAGCGGATGGCTTCGAGGTACTCGGGGGCCGCGGAGAGGTCGCCGGCGAGGCCCTGGAGCGGAGGCATGGAGCTGGGCTCGACCGACTCATCAACAACGAACGCCCCGCCGGGCGTCATGGTGCAGTAACGAACGCGGAGGTGCGGGAAGAGACCGCCCAGGGCCTTCACCACTTTGCGGACCACGGCGTTGACATCGGTGCCGGCGCTGATGCTGGTGGCGATGGTGTTGATGAGTTCGAGGCGCTGCTGGCTCTCGAGGAGGGCGGCTTCGGCGGCTTTTAGTGTGGAGATGTCGCGGGCGACGATGGAGATGAAGTCGACGGTGCCGGAAGTGTCGCGGTGGGCGAGGATGACCTGGGAGACTGGGAGGTCGCCGCGGGTTGCGGAGCGGAGGGTGCTCTCGCCGGACCACCGGGAGTTCTGAAGAGCGGTTGGGAACGCGGTGGTCTTGAGGGCTTGCAGGGAAAGGTGGGGAAAGATGTCGGCGCAGGTTTTGCCTGCGAGCGTCGAGGAGGAGAACCCGACAAGATCAAGGCCCGCGGGATTCATCCACTGAAGCCGCCCCTCGACATCGCAGGTCGCGACGAGGTCGGTGGTGGCTTCGGAGATGGCGGTGAGGCGAAGAGCCTCGGCGTGTGTCCGCTGGCGCTCGGCACGCTCGGCGATGAGGGCGTGATTGCGGGCCTCAAGTTCCTGGGTGCGAGCCTTGACGAGTTGACGGAGACGGAAGTTCCAGAAGACCGCGAGGGCGATCGCGGCGATGACGGATGCGGCCGCGATGACGAGGGCGCGCATCAGAGGTTCGATGCTGGATTCGCTGATCGGCTCCGCACCCCGGGCAACCCCCGAACAGCAGACAGCCACAGACACGGCGGTGATCGCACGGGTGAGCGGTTGCGGGCCGGCGTGGGGTGGCCGCGGCATCAACTGAGAATACCCCCCCGGACCGGCGTGAGAGGGCTCGCCGTGATGAAGGTGGACGGGTTGGTTGCGGAGTTCTTCAAGGGCTGGCACGGCTTGGAGTTGCGGCAGGGGGCCGGGGTCATTAGGGTGTGACTTGTTTCCTGCTTCGGTCCGTCACGCCGGCCTCAACACGTCTCAAACCACCATGGATGCCCCCAGACCATGAGCGAGCACACCAGTTCCGGGTCCAATCAGCCCCCCCACCTCCCGGTCGGGGAGCACGCCGAGATTTTCCAGGAACTTCCAAACAAGGTGCCCCCGCTCCCGGCGGACGCGTCTGCGGAGGAGAAGGACCTGCACTGGTACCGACATGTGTACCAGGGCGACCGGATGCCGCAGTTGACTGTGCGGGCGGTGCTGATGGGCGGGCTGCTTGGGATGGTGATGTCCGCGGCCAACCTCTACACCACGCTTTCGATCGGTTGGGCGTTCGGCATCGCGATTACGGCCAGCGTGCTCTCGTTCGTCATCTGGAACTTCGTGCGGTTTTCGCTGGCGGGGAAGGTCAGCCAGATGTCGGTGCTCGAGAACGCGTGCATGGCGTCGTGTGCGTCGGCCGCGGGGTATTCGACGGGCTCGACGATGGCGACGATGTTCGGCGCGCTGGTGCTGCTGAAGGACCCGGTGGAGGGGCAGACGCTCGCGGACATTAAGACGTGGGAAGTGACGGCGCCGTGGGTGGTCGTGGTCTTCACGCTCTGCACGGGACTCATGGGCGTGTTCCTCGCGATACCCATGAAGCGGCAGCAGATCAATCACGAGCAGCTGCCGTTCCCCTCGGGCATCGCGGCCGCGGAGACCTTGCGTTCGCTGTACAGCGCGAGCAAAGAGGCGGTGACGAAGGCGTACGTGCTGGTGGTCGGGCTGGCGTTGGGGCTGCTGATCGGGTTCCTGCGGGCGGGTGACGACGTGCTAGATGCGGTGGGGTTCTTGAAGCGGTTGTTCGAGAAGATCTCGGCGCTGCGGATCCCGGCGGACATCGAGCTGCACTTCCTGAACAAGCTGTACCCGGGCTCGCGGCACGCGGCCGGGTTCGCGTTCGAGCCCTCGGCGCTGCTGATCGCGGCAGGCATGATCGTGGGGATGCGGACGAGCCTGTCGCTGCTGGTGAGTTCAGCGATCCTCTATGGCGTGGTGGCTCCCAAGCTTGCGGCGGAAGACGCCGCGGCGATGGAAGTGCCGGCGATGACGATCCGCGACTCGGTGAAGGACCTGAGCGGGAGCTACCTGACGATCGGGACGGACGCGGTGAATGCGATCACACGGGCGGCGGCGACTCTGAATATCGACCCCGCGCCGGTGGCGGAGGCGGCCCAGAGGGCGGTGAAGACGGCGTCGGAAGCAGCGTCGAAGGCCTCCGTCACGCCCGGTTTCAAGCCCGACGACGCGGCCAAGGGGATCACGACCGCGGCATGGACGGCGGCAGCGCCGGTCGCGGTGCTGCGGGTGACGAACAAGGAGGCGATGCGGATCGAGCAGGAGGTCAAGGCGAAGGCGCTGACGCCGGGAACGCCCGAGCACGCGGCCGCTCAGACACGGCTCCCCTCGCTGCTCAAGCACGTTGAGTTCGAAGCGAAGATGAAGGCGCGGGGCGAGGGCAAGAGCGGCGCCGAGGTCAACGCGGCGGTCGCGGCGGCACGTGTCGCGGCAGAGGCCCGGGGCGAGCAGCTCGCCGCGGACGACCTCGCAAAGGATGCGTTCACGGAGGCGAAGTTCAAGCCCAACTTCATCTGGAACTGGGCGGGCGGGCAGATCGTGATCACGAGGTGGTCGCTCTGGGGCGGCACGGCCCTCATGGTGTTCGCGAGCCTGACGAGCGTGGCGCTTCAGTGGCGGACGATCGTCCGGGCGTTCATGGGGGCGAAGAGCTCGGCGGGCGCGACCAGCACCGAGGCGGCACGGATGCAGGAGATCGAGGTCCCCGGGTCCTGGATGGTGATCGGGATGATCCCGATCACACTGGCGATGGTGTGGCTGCAGATCCAGGCGTTCGGGGTGTCGTGGTACGCGGGCATCATCGCGGTCGCGATGTCGTTCGTCCTGAGCCTGGTGGCGAGCCGTGCGACGGGCGAGACGGACACGACGCCGATCGGGGCGATGGGCAAGGTCATGCAGCTGCTGTTCGCAGTTCTGGCGCCCCGGAACATCAGCGCCAACCTGGCATCCGCGGGCATCGCCGCCAACAGCGCGAGCTCCTCGGCGGACCTCCTGACCGACCTCAAGACGGGCTACCTGCTGGGAGCGAACCCCCGCAAGCAGTTCCTGGCGCAGTTCTTCGGCGTGTTCTTCGGAACGGTGGCGATCGTCCCGATCTGGTACCTGATGGTCCCCAACCGCGAGAAGCTGGAGAGCTTCGCCCTGCCCTCGACCCGGTCGTGGGAGGCGGTGGCGCGGGTACTGGTGAACGGGGTGGGCGAGCTGCCGAAGTCGGCCGTGATGGCGATCTTCGTGGGCGCGATTGTGGGTGTGGTGCTGCCGATCATCGAGCGGTTGACGCCGGCGACCGCTCGCAAGTACCTGCCCTCTGCGACAGCCCTCGGCCTGGCGTGGGTCATCCCCTTCCAGAACGCGTTCTCCTTCTTCATCGGGGCGTGCATCGCGATGATCTGGTACCGGCTGCACAAGAAGTCGTCCGAGAACTACAACGTACCGATCGCGTCGGGGCTGGTTGCGGGCGAAAGCCTGATGGCAGCAGCACTTGCGATCACGGCCACGGTGGTTGGGCTGATGTCTGGGAAGTAGCGTCGCGGTAACGATCTGACTGAGGGGGGCTCGGAAGCCCCCCTTTTCTTTGCGCTGGTTATCAGTCCAGTCAAACTCGGGGTTGCGGCGAGCCGATGACCTGTAGAGGCCTCCGACGGGCCTCCTTGGGGCCATCGATGACCGTTCGACGCAAGACTCTTCTCGTGGTTGGAAGCGTGCTCACGATGGTGATGGGCGCGCTGTACCTGGTCGTGCGGGCGGAGCTTACCGAGCGGTTCTGGCTGGTGGAACAGGCGCGAGCGCGGGCGCAGGCCGTCGCAATGCTGGATGACCTTGCCGATGAGTTGTACTGCATGGAGTCGGCAATCCAGAGCGTCCGCGCGAGCGGTGTGGACTGGGCGACCGTCGACGCCGGCACCCTGCGAAACCTGCACGCGGGGATGCACCCGATCAACAGCGACAACCAGTTCATGGGGGTGATCAGTCCCGGCGGCAAGGTCGAGCGGTGGACGTCGCTCGGGCGGCTGGATCAGGATGGGGCGGCGACCTGCCGTGAGGTTGAGGAGTATCTCTCACGCGAGGGGCTGATCTTGTCGCGTGACTCGGTTACGCGTTCAGGTGTAGCGGTGCTGCCGGGCGGGGCGATGCTGGTCAGCATCCAGATGGGGATTGGCGCTGATAACTGGGGTCTGGTGCTCGCGCGGCCGACCGCGACGGATTCCGTGGCGATGGGTGACGCGGTTGACTTTATAGAGGGAGGGGCAGCGGACGGGGAGCCGGGCCTGCTCCAAGCGGCGAAGCAGTCCTTGTCGATGGGGGTGTCGCTGGACTCTGGGTCGGTGATCACGACTGTTGGGATCGCCGACCTGAGCGGCCACCACAGCGTTACGCTCGTGAGCGCCAATCGTCCGTACAGCGTGGAGCAGGGCAAGCAGGTGTGCGCGATCTTCGGGATGGCGCTGCTGCTCGCCGTCGGCCTGTGCACGGGGATCACGATGTTCCTGCTGAACCGGCAGGTGGTCGGCCCGCTCGGGGACCTGGTGCAGCAAATCCGGGATATCGGGGCGGGCCGGGTTGCGCGTGTGGGCGCGTTCACGTCTGATGTGGGCGAAGTCGCGATGACCATCAATACGACCCTGGCGGCGCTGGACGCGTCGCGGTCGAGCCTTGCAGAAAGCGAGGCCCGGTTCCGGAGCATGGTGAACGATGCGCCCCTGGGAGTGTTCCTGACCGATGCCAAGGGCACGCCCGTGTTCCACAACGCGGAGGTTCAGAAGATCATGGGGCTGTCGTCAGACGTGCTCCTCACCGAGGAATGGTCGCGGGCGGTTCACCCGGCCGACCGGGCACGGGTCGTTGAGCACTGGAAGCGGGCGTGCGCGGCCGGCACGAAGTTCCGTGAGCACTACCGCGTGCTCCACCCGGACACGACGCTGCGGTGGGTGACGGCGCACGCGGCCCCGGTCCTGAAGGAGGGTGTCATCACCGGGTACGTCGGGATGATTGAAGACACGACCGCAAGGCTGCAGGTTCAGGAGGAACTGCGGCGTGCGAAGACAGCGGCGGAGTCCGCGAATCAGGCGAAGAGCGAGTTCCTTGCCAACATGAGCCATGAGATCCGGACGCCGATGACGGCAATCCTGGGATACTGCGACCTGCTGCTGGATTCGGGCACGGAAGAGGAGCGGCAATCATCGCTGCAGACTATCCGGCGCAACGGCGAGCACCTGCTTGCGATCATCAATGACATTCTGGACCTGTCGCGGATCGAGACGGGCCGCGCAACGGTCGAGCGGGTGGTGTGCAGCCCGGCGCAGGTGCTGCACGAGGTAACGGACCTGCTGGAGATCCGGGCCGCGGCGAAGGGAATTACGCTGCGGACGGAGTTTGCCGGGCCGATCCCGACGGGGATTACCAATGACCCGACCAAGCTGCGGCAGATCCTGATTAATCTCGTCGGCAACGCGATCAAGTTCACCGAGCGGGGCGAGGTGCGGGTTGTGGTGCGGACGGCCGCGTGGCATGACGGCACGCCGCGGCTGGAGTTTGAGATTGTTGATACTGGCATTGGTTTGTCGCACGAGCAGATTACGAGGCTGTTCCGGCCCTTCTCGCAGGGGGACAGCTCGATGTCGCGCCGGTTCGGCGGGACAGGGCTGGGGCTTTCCATTTCGCAGAAGCTCGCGTCGCTGATGGGCGGTTCAATTGCAGTCAAGTCGGAGCTCGGCAAGGGGAGCACCTTCACACTCAGCGTCGAAATCGGGGACGTGCAGGGGCCGATGGTGCTGCGGCCGGTCGGCCCTGCCGTTCCGGCAAAGCTCGAGGGAATCGAGCCGGGCGAGCTGCGGGCACGCATCCTGCTGGCTGAGGATGGGATCGACAATCAACGGTTGATCTCGCACGTGCTGACGCGGGCGGGGGCAACGGTCACCGTGGTGGAAGACGGGCGTCGGGCGGTGGATGCGGCCCTGGAAGCGGCTCGCGGCGGCATGCCCTTCGACGTGATCGTGATGGATATGCAGATGCCGGTGATGGACGGGTACGCATCCGCAGGCGAGCTGCGGAGCGCGGGATACACCGGTCCTATCATCGCGTTGACGGCGCACGCGATGGCCCATGACCGCGAAAAGTGCATTCGCGCGGGTTGCTCTGATTATGCGACGAAGCCGCTGGATCGGGGTGCTTTTGTGCGGATGTGCGCCCGCTGGGCCGCGCAGGTGCGGGCGTCACGGTCACAGGCTGCCTGAGGGCGCGGGCTCGATGGCCGCGGGGTGCGCCTCGTGGGGCGCGTTGCGGCGGCGGATCACGGCGAAGGGCAGTGACAACAGGTAGACCATCGAGATGCCCGCCATGGTCATCCACATGTCGCTGATCGCGAGCACGACCACGACGCCGACAAGCACGAGGAGCGGGGCGACCCAGACGCGGCTGACTTTGAGCGTCTTCAGCGCGAACATGGGGATGCGCGAGATCATCAGGAAGGCGATCAGGAGCGTGTACAGGGCCGCGGCCCAGGCGCGGAGCTGGTAGTCGAGGGTGTCGGAGACGATGATGAGGGCGGGGACGAGGACTGCGCCGGCCGCGGCGGGGGTCGGCATGCCCACGAAGTAGTTCGAGGGAGGGCTTGCGGGACCGGGCTTGGGGGTGGAGGCGGCGGCCGTGAAGCGGGCGAGACGCATGCCGGAGCAGAGGGCGAAGATGATGACCGGGCCGAGCCCGAGCGCTCGCATCAAGCGAGACCGGGGGTCTGCGCCGGGATCGTTGATGAGCTCGGTGAGGACGAGCTGGTGAAGGATGATGGCGGGCGCGACGCCGAAGGAGACGAAGTCAGAGAGGGAGTCGAGGACGGCGCCGAACTTGGAGGTGACGTGCAGCAGGCGTGCGGCCCGGCCGTCGAGGGCGTCGAAGATCGCGGAGAGGATGATCGCGCCCAAGGCACGCTCCCAGTAGCGGCTGACGTCGGCGGTGGGGTCGGCGGCGTGGAGCACGGCGGCTCGGATCGAGAAGTGGATGGAGGCGAGGCCGGAACTGAGCGCAAGGGTGGTGAGCAGGTTGGGGATCAACGCCGCGAGGGGGACTTCGTTGTTCTTGACGAGACGGAGGAACATGCAATTCTCCGGGGCGGATCCCCGCGGGGCCTAGTGGACGGGAAGTCGGGCGATAACGGTCTCGCCGGCCTTGGTGATCTGGCCGAGTTTGACCTGGACCTGCGAGCCGGCCGGGATGTACACGTCGACGCGCGATCCGAAGCGGATGAGTCCGTAGCGCTGGCCGGCGCGGAGGGTGTCACCGGGCTTGACCTTGCGGACGATGCGGCGGGCAACGAGGCCGGCGATCTGGACGGAGCCGATGAGGTGGCCGGAGGCGGTGCGGACCGCGATCGAGAAGCGCTCGTTGAACTCACTGGCCTTGTCGAGAGAGGCGTTGAAGAACTTGCCCTCGCGGTACTGCGCGGCCGCGATGGTGCCCGCGACCGGAGCGCGATTGACGTGGACGTTGAACACGTTCATAAAGATGCAGACGCGCTGGGGGGCGGCTTCGGTAAGGCCCAACTCGGGTGGAGGCGGGGCGGGCGAGACCGAGACCACGACGCCATCGGCGGGAGCAATCACGAGGGCGGGGTCCGCGGGCGTATGACGGGCAGGATCGCGGAAGAACCACAGGCACCAAAGGGTCATGACCAGGGCCGCGCCTGCGACAGCGGCGCCCACACCTGGCCCACCGAAGTGCCAAGCGGCCGCGGTGAGTGCGGCCCCAATGAGAACGAACACGGCCACGATGGGCAGCCCCTCCTTGGCGATGATCGGCGAGGGATCATCGGGGAGCGTGCTGGCCGAGACGGGGCTGGTGGTGGTATGCGATGAGGTGGAGGTCACGCCCGATGGTATGACCCCCATGTGGGCGTTCGTGGTGCGTCAGGTGAAGCATGGTCTGAGAACTCATTGAGGTCGTGATCGGCCGCTCGGCCTCAAGCGGGGCTCCGGGGCGGTCGATGTCAGTAAGACCCCGTGCCGTAAACCCAATGAACAGCAACCTCAACAATAACTTTGCCCGGATACTGGTGTGCGATGACGAGGCACACATCCGCGAGATCATTTCGCGGAAGCTGGTCGCCGCGGGTTTCAATGTCGCCGAGGCGCGGAATGGGCAGGAGGCCCTGGCGCTGCTCGATCCGGGGCCCCAGCCTGGCTTTCGGCCCGACCTAGTCATCACGGACTTGCAGATGCCCATGATCACGGGGCTTGAGTTGTGTCAGGTGCTGCGGCGGCGGAGCGACACGGCCCATGTGCCGGCGCTGATGCTCACCGCGCGCGGGTACATCCTGTCTCCCGACGACCTGGTGCAGACGAACATCCGACAGGTGATCAGTAAGCCGTTCGGCGTGCGGCAGCTGCTGGACCGGGTTGTCGCGATTCTCCAGGAAAAGTCCAGCGCACTGGTGCCGCCTGAGTTGGGCGGAGCGTCCCAAGGCAATCTCGCGGCTTGAACTCACTGACCTGAACTGACTGGGAAGACGAGTGAACTACAGCCGTCCAAACCTGTCGATCCTGACCCCTGACCCTGAACCACCGCCGCCGCCGGGCGCGTTCCTGACGCGCTGCACTGAGCTGGGGCTGCTTGCGTACCAGTTTGCTGATCCAGAGGCGATGGTGGCCGCGAGCCGCCAGCCGCCGGACCTTGAGGCCGTGCTGACGCGCGGCGCGGTGCGCGAGGCGATCCGAGCTCGGCTGATGCGGGTTGCAGAGGATGGCTCGCGGGTTGCGCAGGAGACGATCTTTCCGGGGATCACCATCGGCGTGGTGGCGCACCGAAGTGGGCCGTTGCCCGCCGGGTTCACCGTGCTGGTTTTCGTCTCGGACGCCGCGTTCGCGGAAGGCGTGATCCCGAAGTGGTGCGAGGAGCACGGGCCGACGATCGAGCAACTGCGGGCTCTGGCTGGGCCGTACGCACAGCTCTCGAGCGCCGACATCCACCTCGTGATGCGTTCGTTACTGGGGACAGCGCGGGACTTGGAGAAGATCCAGGAGCAGGGTTCGGCCCTGGACGGGTTCGCGGTGCAGCTGACCGACAGCTATGACACGATGGACTTGCTGTACTCGGTCGGACGCTCGATGCGGGAGCCCTTCAACCCCGAGCAGTTCCTCAACTTTGTGTGCGGGCGGCTGTTCTCGGCGCGGAGCTTCCGGTGGGTGACGATCTCGTTCTCCGCTGAGAAGACGGTGGCCAGCCGGCTGCGGAACTTACTGGTCGTGTCGGGGAAGTTGCCTTGCACGGCGGAGCAGGTGCGGCAGACCTCGATGAAGTTGCTTCCGCGGCTCGCCGCGCCACAGGTGCTCGAGCAGGTTGAGCAACTCTCGACGCGTGAGCAGCCGCAGGTCATTGTGCAGCCGCTCATGTGCAAGGGGCAGGTCATCGGGGTTCTCGCGGCAGGCGGGAAGCACGGCGAGGACCCGGACATCAGCAGCTATGACATCCAGCTGATCGAGGCGGCGGCGGGGTACATCAACGCCTTCTCGGACAACGTGGCGCTCTACGAGGATCAGCACACGCTGTTCATGGGAACCGTGCAGGCGATGACCGCGGCGATCGACGCCAAGGACCGGTACACGTTCGGTCACTCGGAGCGTGTCGCGCACGTGGCGTCGCAACTGGCGATGGCCGTGGGAATGTCTCGCGAGCAGGCGGAGCGGGTGCGGATCGCGGGACTGGTTCACGACGTAGGCAAGATCGGCGTGCCCGAGGGCGTGCTGACGAAGCAGGGACGGCTGACAGACGAAGAGTTCGCGCACATCAAAAAGCACCCGGAGATCGGGTACACCATCCTGCGGGACATCCACCTTCTTGAGGACGTGCTGCCGGGGGTGCTGCACCACCACGAGCGGTACGACGGGCGCGGGTACCCGCACGGATTGGCGGGCGAGAAGATCCCGTTCATCGCGCGGATCCTGGCGGTGGCGGACACGTTTGACGCGATGAGTTCGACGCGTTCGTACCGCTCGGCGATGGCCCGGGAGGTGGTGCTGGCGGAGATCGGGCGCTGCTCGGGGACACAGTTTGATCCGGCGCTTGCCATGGCGTTCGTGAAGCTGGATCTGTCGGTGTACGACGCGATGGTTGCGCGGCACGCGGCGGGGCATGTGGCGGCGGTTGCCGCGTAACGGATGTTGATCACGGGTATGCAGGCTGGTAACGCGGGCGAAACTCGCGTCTGGGCCACCAATCCGGGGAGGCCTGGGAATGGTCTGGATGGCCCTTACCAAGAATCCATCAACAACTGAATGGGGGGACGGTAAAAATTCTTTGACCTGCCACAAATCGGGTGGTAGCTTGCCTTTGCGCAGGCGGGCCGGGGGTGGCCTCGTGGCCGCCCGGTCTTAACACCGCTCGCGCGGAGGGTGTTCGATGAAGCTCAAGAATGTGGCAGTGCTTGGTGTGTGTGGTGCGTTCCTCTGCACGGTTGCATTGGATCAGGTGAAGTACACGTCGTTTACGGCCGTCGGCGCGGGCACATCGGAGAACTCCGAGGTGGACGGCGTGGGCAAGCTGAAGATGAAGAACAGCGGCGAACTCTCGGTTCACGCCAACGTCAGCGGGCTCGCGGCGAACACCTCGTACCGCGTGTTCTTGGGCGGGGGCGACCTTGAGATCTCCTTCGGCGGTGATGACTTGCTGGTCACCAACGATCGCGGGCACGGAAACTTCCAGGCTGACTCCCAGATCGGCAGCCTAATCCTGACTGGCTCGGAGACGATCACGTTGTGGATCGACGACAACGGCGACAACGTGGTGGCGGACAGCGAGAAGCGCGCCGTCAGCGGACTCTGAGCGATAGTTCAATGAGATTAGTGCGGGCCCCGCGCAGAGCGGGGCCCGTTTTCGTTTTATGGGAGGACCACTTGCCGCCAGGAGCCGCGGTCCAGCGCAGGGGTGCCGCCAGAGACGTAGCCCTGGGGCGGATTCGTGGACAGAGATGGCGTGTAGGTGATGGTGGCTGGGCCGGTGATCCGGACAGCGTCGGAGGAGGCAGAGGAGGCGCTGATCACCGCGCCTTTCACGTGCTGGTTATTCAGGAGTTCGATCGTGCCGGAGGCATGAACGAGACCCTCGATCAGGTTCGGATAGGTGTCCGAGGTGTCGGTGTCCGCGACCGTGACGTAGGGGGAACCCAAGGGATTGTAGTTGTAGTTGTCCGTCGCCTCCGAGAGCAGCGTTGTGGAGTTGCTCCGCAGAACGAGATCGCCGTTGACAATCAGGGCGGGGTAGCCGGACCGGGCGGGCTGGATCAACATCGGACCGTTGAAGGTGACCTTCTTGCCCGGGCAGTTGATGATGAGCGTGCCCCAGACGCGGATCGAGTTGATCGTGAGGTCGCTGCTGGAGTTGATGACGTAGACCCCAGAAGCGTTGTAGGTGGGATTCAACGAGTTGAAGCTGGGCGTGAGGAGCACCTTGTGGAGCGTGTTTCCGGGAGCAGTGATGGCTGTTCCGTGCGAGATGTAGTCGGTGATGACGTTTGCCGGGGGCATCCCAAGCGAAGCCGCTCCGGTTGATGTGCCCAAGGTTGCAGTCCCGGAACCGCTGCTCGTGGCGCCCCGCGCGCTGCCTTGGATGACGCCCTCATTGCGGAGCACGGTATTGGTCGCGGCAGTTGAGCTGCCCACATTGAGGACTTCGCCGGAGTTCACATGCAGTTGGCCTTGGGTCGCAAGGGCAACGGAAAGGCTTGAGACAGCTGCGCCGCGCGGCGTTGCCTCAACCTCCAGGATGTGAGTAGCGGAGCCCTTCATGCCCCTCGAGGTGATTAGGATGGGCTGGGTCGCATCGTCGCTCAGGTTGCCGTCGAATGGATCCGTGACCTGCACGGTGGTGGTTCCACTTCCCAGCGGTGCGGCCGCGAGCCATGTGCCTTGGGCCCGAGTGCGCCAGTTCGCGTTCGAGGTGATGTATTGCGTGACGGCGTCTACACCAGCCTCGGCACAGAGGCGGGCCTGAGCGGTGTCGGCGATGGCCGCATCGGCGGCCCCCTGGAGGCGGGTGGCGTACATGAGGCCAACGCCTGTGGCCGTGACAAACACCGCAACACCAAGGACCGCGATGTAGATGCCCCCGCGTCGCCTGGCTACCACGAGTCCCTCGCTTTCGTCCGAAGGGCAGTGAGCGTGGCGAGGACCATGCGGCCCTTCTTCACTGTAACGGTGATGCGCTTGTAGTTCGTGTCGAGCGCGGAGGCGGTGCGGAAGTCAGTGGAGAGGACGTTGGTCACAGCCACTGAACGCGTCCAGCCCTGGAACTCCGTCATGTTTGCGCCGTCGGCGGAACGGGGGGGAGACTCGGTGATGCCGTCGTAGTCGTCAACGTCGTCGAGAGAGTTACGAAGCGTGAGAACTTCGCTGAGGTCCAGCCCAAGGAGCGTGCCGCCGCTGGGGTCGGTGTAGGGCTTCTCCATGATCTCGGACATGAGCGACTGGGCGAGCCAGGTGGCTCGGGCGCGGGTGGTATTGGATTCCTGGCGGACGCGGGCCGCGCCGGCGGTATTGAGCGCGGCGCCGAGCATGAGCGCGACGACGATGATCGAGACGGTTGCTTCGATCATGGTGAAGGCCGGACGGGTTGCGTCAGGGGTGCGCGTCATGGCGAGGGCACCTGTGGGGTGTTCAAGGTGCGGATGGACGCGGTGAAGCGGTCTGCGGGGCTGCTCGAGGTGCTCAGCGCGATATTGACGCGGTTGAGGTAGTAGAGGTCAGTAGACTGCTGGATACTGGCGGGGTACTCGTAAGAACCCCAGACCTCGAAGGGGATGTCGTTCTGATGGAGGTTCTTGGTGGGGGTCCAGCTCCCGCCGCTGTCGGTGCTCGTGAGGTACACGGGCGTGTCACCCGTCGCCAGGATGGAGTTGTAGTACTGGACGAGCGCGGCCGCGGTGCCTGAGCCCTTGAGCACGAAGTTCAGCTCTGTCGGTGCTGAGGAGAAGGTGACTCCGGTGAGCGGGAAGTCGATGAGGCCGGTGAAGGTCGTAGGTATGGAGGTCAGCGAGAGCGAAGAGGTGGAGCCGATCTGGGTGGTCGAGGGCCTGGGGCCCCCCGCGACCGCGGAGGTGTAGATACCAGCCGAGACAGTGGTACCCGTGGCGCTGGCGGACTTTTTAACGGCTACGCGGAGTTTCGTGAGCTCGAGCCTGGTGAGGTTCGGGGGCAGCGAGACCTCGTCGAGTTTGAAGTAGCTTGTAGACCAGGCGGTGCCGGTGAGGGCGGCCTGGGTAATCGTTGGGGTCAGCACAAGAAGCCATCCGTTCCACCTTGCAAGGCGAACCACGCCGCTGCTCACGCTGCCGGTGGTTGTCTCTGTAACGGTGGTTTTGGTTGTGGTCGTTCCGAGCGAGAAGGAACTGACCACAGGAATAGCTGTGGCCGCGACACCGTTGTAGGTCCTGACGAGAGGCTGCCCGGTGCCGGCCCAGTTGTATCGGATGAGCTCGTCGCCGCCGTCACCGTTGCGGTCACTGACGGTGAACTCGATGGACGTCTCGCCAACGGACCGGACGGAGGTCATATACCGCAGTTCGGCGGAGAGCTCATTGAGCGCCGTGTTCGCATGAGTGCGCGCACGGCCGGCGGGGTCGGCGCGTGGTGCGGCTTTGGCGACGATTGCGATCGCGCTCACCATGCCCAGGGAGAGCACGCCGAAGATTGACGCACCCAGAACGGCCTCGACCAGCGTGAAGCCACCACGGCCGCGACATGTCCGCTTGAAGGCTTTCATCGGACATCTCCGATGGCGATGGTGTTCGACGGGGTGCTGGCGACCCCGGAGTCGTACGCCGAGCGGCTGATCTCGTCGGTCGATGTTCGGCCGGATGCATCCAAGGACACCCGCACCAGAATGCCACCGCTGGAAACCACGATCCACCCCGAAGCGTCGGGACTGCCATAGCCATCGAAGACGACCTTTTGCACGGGATCGGCATCGAATACGCCGGTCCAGCGGGTTGATGCAGAGTCGCCGAACGCGGCCGCGGCGATGCCCGCGTTGTAGGGTGACGTCGACAGGTACACCAGGTACTGCGATTGACGGGCATCCACCGGATTACGCCATCCTGAAATGCCGTAGGCGCCCTTCGCGGCATTGAAATTGACGGTGACCGAAGTGCTGGTCATCATCGCCTGACTGCGGGCGTACTCGAGGTCGGCCGCGACCCGCTTAGCGGCGGCATGGGCACGAGCTCGCCCGTTGCTCGCCCACACTCTGGGTGCCGCGATCGCCCCCATGATGCCGGCGATGAAGAGGACCATCACCAGCTCGATGAGCGAGAACCCTGGGCGCGAAAACGCCCGACTCCGGATTGGCGGCGTCGGGCGTTGGTAAGGCTTCGTCAACATTCCCCGTACCCCACAGGTTCAGGGCTTATCACGGCGTTCGTCAGGTCACGGTCAGTAGGAGCCGTAATCGTTGCCCTTGCTGTCCTTGGTGCCGACCGCGTTGGCGGTGATGGCGCCGGTGGATGCGTCGTAGACCCAGCCCACGCTGGCGGCGGCGGCAGCCGCGACACCCGTTGCGCCCTTGTTCGGGCCGACAGGGAGAGCGGGGATGCCGCGGAGGTATGGCCCGAGGTAGTAGGTGGCGGACTTGGTGGCGTTGGCCGCGCCCGCGTCGTCGGTGTAGGTCGTCATCTGGGCGACGAAGGTGGCGACAGCGGGGAAGGTGCCGGCGTGCTCGGTCTGGTAGAGGTCGATGGCGTTGCGCAGCGTCGACAGCGAACTGACCAGCGAGGAGTCTGCCGCGCCTTGAGCGCCGCGGCTCATGCGGGGGACCGCGATCGCGGCGATGATGCCGATGATCACGACGACGATAACGAGCTCAATGAGGCTGAATGCACGACGTGAAGCTGACCGAACAGACATGGAAGCCCTCCCACACTGAAGACTTTTTGTGAGGATGAAACGGACGCATGGTTGCTATCGGCGATTGCGGCGGGGACATTGGCGGCTGGAGAGCAGGCGGACTCAGATTTGAGTGCGGGGCCCGCGCAGGTGGCGCGGGCGGTACAGACCTCACCCCTCCTTGCCTTTGCGCTCCTCCCGCGTGAGTTCGTAGAGTTCCTCGTTGACCAGGATCTCGACGTGTGTTTCGTTGTGCTCGTCAACCCAAGCCTTCACAAGTTCGTACGTGCGGGTCTTCCCATCGACGGTGCACTTGAGCGGGAGCCCGGGGCGGAGACGCTGGCCGTCGACGACTGCGAACCTTGCTTTGCCGTCCTTGTCCATCATGACCGCGGTGAGGACGTGGACGCCGGTCTTCTTGGGCGCGTCCTTTGTCCCCAGCTCGGGTGTGTCGTCCACCGGGAACCACGCCACCGGTGCCACGAACGCGTCGCCGCGGGACGGGGCTGAACTGAACTCAGACTCCAGGCTTGAGAGCCTGGCCGATAACGCGCCGCGGTGAGCGGGCTTCTCTTCGGCTTTGGCCTGGGAAGGCGTCGCTGGCGTGAGGACCGGTTCGGCCTGAGGAGGAGCGAGGTCCGCCGTGGCCGTGGCTGGCGTTCCGCCGGCGATGACACGGTCGTAGATCAGGGCGGCAACCGCGAGCGCGAGCACACCACCCACCAGCTTGGTTCGACGGTTCAGTTCCACCCTTCAAGGAACCAATACCGATCGCGGAGTATCAAGGATTCTGGGATGCACTGGTAGATTTGGCACCCGCACCGCCGTTAGAACCGTTACCGACTGCGTTCGGGCGGGCAACCGAGTACCACACCAGCTCGGCCTCGAAGGCCTGATCGGCTTCACGGACAGTCGGAGAACCGGTCAATGTGAGGTTCACGACTTGGGTGTCGGGGAACTCGCGGTGGATGGCGGCTAGCAGGGCGATGAACCCTGGGGATCGCCCAAGTCCCTTCAGCATGAGAGGAGAGCGGTTGAACCGCTTGCCGGGCTGTTCGGCACCGGGGCTGACCTCAGTGAGACGGACGCCCGCGGCCTGGGCCAGCTCCCCCATGCGGTGGATGCGATCAAGAGGCGTGCGAGGCGGGGAGGTGGTCGCTGACTCATTGGCCGTGTACTGCTGGAGGTTCTGGCGAGCGGTCGCGAGGGAGCTCTCGGTTCGGGCGAGCTCTCCTTGCATCGTCGCGAACTCTTCGCGGTCCTTGGCCGCGGCCTCGGCAGCGCTGCGGGCCGGGAGCACGCCGCCAAAGTAGACGGCGCCTGCGACCATGATGGCGACCGTTGCCCCGCCGGCATCGATCCCAAGGATTGTGGTGCGATTGCTCACTTGGTGGGTTCCGGTGCGGCCGCGGCGCCGGCGTCGGACAGGGTGGAGACGATCTCGAAGTTGAACAGCAGTGGTGAAACGATCTTGGTTCCGTCTTCCTTCTCGATGATGGGCGCCTCGCGGGCCTTGATGGACTGGACCGAAACGGCCTCGAAGAGCTGCAGGCGCTGAAGGGCGAGTGCGAATCGAGGGACCTCGCTCTGCGAACCCGCGATGCCCGTCACGGCGAGGGTGTAGCCCCAGGGAGCGGCGAGGTCGGGCTTGGTCACGATGCCCGCGGGGGCCGGGAGTGGCTTCAGTTCGAGTTTTTCGAACGTGATGTTCGCCCCCGCCGCCTCGGCAAGTTGACGCAGCAGAACGCTCATGTCAGGGTGGTGCTGGACTTCATGGCGCGCCTCTGCCTCACGTTTCGCCAGGAGCAGCTTGGCCTGGACTATCTTGAGTTCGGCCTGCACGGACGCGATCTGGGCGGTTGTGGCGACCACATCGCCGTGAACGGTTGCGAGGCGATCACCGGAGGTGGCGAAGTACGTCCACAGTGCGGCACCGGCGCAGGCGTACACGACGAGCCCTACGGACCACGATCGGATGCGGCGGGTGCGCTGGGCGTGCGCGACGCGGGCCGCGGGCATCAAATTGAGGCTGGGAACACCGGGAGCGTTCACGCGGCCCCCTTCTGGATAGCGGCGGGAGATCCGAAGACCGAGGCACCCGCGGCCATGGCGAAAGGAACCCCGACCCCCGTAGGGCCTGAGATAGTGGCACCAAGCACCGCCGCGAGCTTGTCGCGGAGGCCGTTCAAGCAAGCACCGTCGCCTGTGAACCCAAGGGTGTGGAGCCGCCAATGCGGGTGACGGTGCGCCATGTACGCGAGAGACCTCTGCACCTCGGTCGCGACTCGGTCGAGATACTCGTTCGTGGGGCCGCGGAGTTCGGCGGCGAGTGGGTGGTCCTGGCCTCCGTCGCCACCGGCCGATGCCAGGAGCAACTGTTCAACAGCCTCGGGAGGGATCCCGAGTCGGGTGGCGAGGGGACCGATGAACGTGCGGAGCCCTGCCTCGTCGATGGTGCGTTCATAGACGACCAACCCGGAATGCATGACGCAGAGCATGCCACCCGACCAGCCGATGTCGAGCATGGCGTCGGGAGGGGTGTGGCCGTAGGAACGGGCCAGCGCGTTGGGCGGCGCGTCAATGGCATGCGCTTCAAGCCCGGCGTTGTCGCACGCGTCCAGGATGGGCGTAGAACGAGAGAACGGCATGGCGGCCGCGAAGACGTGGGACTGGTCACCGCCGCGGCCGGTTGAGGGGAGTTCCCACCAGCCGAGCTCGAAGGAGTTAGGGTCGCAGCGGTTTGTACGGGCCAGCTCGACGCGGGCGAGTTCGCCTAATGGTGCCCCCGAACTGCGGGGCGGAAGCTCAAGGACATCCATCAGCACGTGGTCTCGCGGGGGAACCAGCACCACTCGGCGACCGGCGAACCCGGCACGTTCCAGGACACCCGCAAGCACACCGGCGTCATCCGCCGAGAAAGGCGCCTCGGGCACACGGCGTTCGACCCGCGCACAGACCGGCTCGCCCCGCCTGTGAACCTGATAGGCCTTCAGCCATCGGGGCGAGATCTCGACGCCGATGAGGGGTGAACGGGATGCGAAGGGCAATCTCATGCGCCACCCCCCGCGGCGGCCGTCAGGTCGAACAGCGGCAGGAACATGCTGATGGCAACCATGCCGACGACCAGGCCCAGGCAGATCAGGATGATGGGCTCGAGCAGACCCGTGAGCGTCTTGACCAGAGCTTCATTGTCCTCATCCATGTGGTCAGCCAGGCTGACGAGGACCGTTGACATGCGGCCCGTGCGCTCGGCGCTGCGGAGCGCGTCATAGACCGAGGCGTTGATGAGCGCGGGGTCGGAGAGCGCGGCGGAGACGTTCTCGCCGCGTGTCACGGCTTCCTGAGCGCGGGTGATCAGCGCGATGTACTTGGAGTTGCCCATGGACTGCTTAGTGAGCTCGAGGGAGTCCAGGAGCGCCACCTTGCCGTCCAGCAGGGTGCCGAGCATGCGGGCGATGCGCGCGGTTGCGAAACTGCGGGACACGGGGCCGAGTTGGGGCGCGGCCAGGACGAAGCCGTCCCACCAGCGGCGCCCGTGGTCCGAGCCGAGCCAGAACTTCAGGCCTATGCCGGTGGCGACAAGCCCGGTCAGCGCAGCCCACCAGTACGCCCGCAGCATGTTGCTGATGGACATCAGGAGCACTGTGGTTGTGGGCAGCGGGGTGTCGAGGGTCTTGAAGAGGCCCTCGAACCGCGGCAGCACGAACCCCAGGAGCGCCGTCACCACGACGATGGCGACGCCGATCAGGAGAAGCGGGTAGAGCATCGCTCCACGAACCGTCTTGCGGATCTTGACCTGTTGGCGGATGAGGTGCGAGAGCCGCTCCAGCATCACGTCCAGCTTGCCGCCTTGCTCGCCTGCGCAGACCAGGCTCCGGCATACCGCGTCGAAGTACTCGGGGTGCTGTGCCATCGCCTCGGAGAACTGGACACCCTCCTCTACACGGGATCGGACTGATGACAGCACAGGCTTGAAGTCTGGGTTCACCGCCTGACGCTCGAGCGAGCTCAGCGCCTCCATGAGGGGGGTGCCGGTTGAGACGAGGAGCGCCAGCTGCCTCATGAAGGAGGCGACAAGCTCGAGGCGCTTGCCACTGCCAAACCCGCCGCGCTTCTTCTGAGGGAGCGGGGTCGTGCCGGACGCGGAGGCGGAACCGGACTCGGTTACCTCGGTTGCAAAGATGCCACGGCGGCGCAGCTGCTCGGTCGCCTCCGCGCGGTCCGCGGCCTCGACCGCTCCACGCGCGGGCGCTCCCGACTTCTCGTAACCGCTGTAGGCGAACTTCACGCGGCCTCCTTGATACTGGGCGGCGCAGGTGCCTCGTGCATGTCGTCGTCATCGTTCTGGGTGACGCGGAGGATCTCTTCGAGGCTGGTCTTTCCGTCCAGCGAGAGGAGCACGCCCTCCTCGCGCAGCGAGAGTCCGCCGTTCTTCTTCATCTGGGCGCGCAGCTCGTGCGTGGGGCGGTCGTGGTGGATCATCCGGCGGATCTCGGGCGTCACCTCGAACACCTCGTAAACGCCAACACGCCCCTGGAAGCCGGTGTCGTGGCAACGCTGGCAACCCGCGCCCTTGCGGAAGGCGCGGCCGACCTCGTTCTCAAGACCCGCATCCTTGAGCACATGCTCGGCCGGGTAGTACTTCGTCGCACATTGTGGGCAGATGGTCCGTGCGAGACGCTGGGCAACGGCACCGTTGAAGGCGCCGCTGAGGAGGTAGGTCTCAATGCCCATGTCTACGAGTCTCGCAACCGCGCCGGGGGCGTCGTTGGTGTGGAGCGTGGCGAGCACCAGGTGACCAGTGAGCGCCGCCTGCACGGCGACTCGGGCCGTTTCCTGATCGCGGATCTCGCCCACCATGATGACGTCCGGGTCCTGGCGCAGAATTGAGCGGAGCGCGCGGGCGAAGTTGAGCCCGATGGCCTCGTTGACCTGGATCTGGTTGACGAGATCGAGCTGATACTCGACCGGGTCCTCGACTGTGAGGAGGTTCACTTCGGGCGAACGGAGGAGGTCGAGCGCGGAATAGAGCGTGGTCGTCTTGCCGCTGCCGGTGGGGCCGGTGACGAGGGCCATGCCGTGGGACTGGTCGAGGAATCGCTTGAAGGTGGTGAGGGCGTCGGGGCGGAATCCGAGGTCCTCGAGCCTCACCTTGAGGTTGGATTTGTCCAAGACTCGAACAACGATCTTCTCGCCCAGCAGCGTGGGCATGCTGCTGACGCGGAGGTCGATCTCGCGGCCTTCGGCGACGATCCGCACGCGCCCTTCCTGCGGGAGGCGTTTCTCGGCGATGTCCATCTTGCCGATCACTTTCACGCGGCTGACGATGGCCGCGTGCATCCCAGGCGGGGGCTTCATCAGGTCACGGAGCACGCCGTCGATGCGGTAGCGAATGCGCGTTCCGCGCTTGTCGGGCTCGATGTGGATGTCGCTGGCCTTGTCCTTCACGGCAGTGAGTAGCGCGATATTGACGAGGTTGATGATCGGGCTGCCCGCGATCATCTTGTCGAGGTCGGCGGTGGGCCCCTCGTCGACCATCTCTCGCTCAACGACCTCGACGTCGGAGTCCGCCAGGCTCGTGAGGAACGCGTTGACGTCAACGTCGCCCGAGCCGTACTTCTTGACGAACTCGAGGATGTTCTGCTGGGCCGCGAGAACAGGCCGAATCTTCAGGCCGGTGATCTGCTTGAGACGGTCGATGGTCGGCAGGCTCTGGGGCTCGGCCATCGCGACCGTGAGCGTGTCGCCCACCTTGAACATCGGGATGACCTTGAGCCGCTCGGCCTCCTCGGAGCCGATGAGCTTGAACTGAGCGGGGTCGATGAGGCCGTGGCGGAGCTGGCAACCGGGGACTCCCAGGCACTTGGCCATGGAGCGAACGAAGTTGGCGCTGCTGATCACGCCCTGCTCGACGAGCATCTCGCCCAGCATGCGACCACTGGAACGCTGCTCGGCGAGGGCGCGCTCGAGCTGCTCGCGCGAGAGCAGGCCCTCCTGGACCAGCACCTCGCCGACGCGGAGACGCTTGGAACCACCGCCTGTCGGGCCGCCCGGACCACTTGCACCAGGATGTCCCGGCGCATCGCTCACAAGAAGCTCCTCACGGCGGTGTTGACGTCCACGTAATGCTCAAAGCGGTCGGCCAGCCCGGTGAGCTCCAGGACCTCGCGGAGCGTCTCGCACGCGCCGCACAGGCGGAGGGCCCGCCCGCTAGCGCCGAGCTCATCGGTGCTCTGTACGAGCGCCTCGAGACCGAGGCTGTCGACGTAGGGGATAGCGGAGGCGTCGACCACGAAGCGGCCAAGGCTGCGGGTCATGGTTTCGGCGAGTCGGACGCGGAACTCCTCCGCATCGCCGACGACCAAAGGTCCCTGGGGCTTGACGACGGTAACCGCTCCGTGGCGTTGTTCCTGGATCTCCATCCGCCCCCTCCACCGTTATGCAGCCGCCTTCATCGCCTGAGCGATGGGCACCGCGAGCGTGAATGTGCTGCCCTTGTCGATTTGCGAGCTCACGGTGATGTCTCCGCCGTGCATGCGCACGACCTGGCGCGCGAGCGCGAGGCCGATTCCCGACCCCGTGATCCCAGCGATGCGTCGGTCCTTCGCGCGATAGAACTTTTCGAAGATGAGCTCCTGCTCGTCGGGCGCGATGCCGATGCCGTTATCGGTCACAGCAAACGTCAGGCTCTGACCCGCCTCGACCTGAACGGTCACCGATCCGCCCGCGGGCGTGTACTTCAGGGCATTGCCCACCAGGTTGTGGAAAGCGAGCATGAGCTTGTCGCGGTCGCCGTTCATGACGGGGAGCTTGGGGGGCATCGCGAAGTTGAGCTTGATTTCCTTGTCCTCGGCCTGGGCCTTGAAGTCGGCGTGTAGTTCCTCAAAGAGGGCATCCAGGCGGATCTCGCCGCTGTGGAGTTTGAGAGACCCTGCCTCGATCTCCGAGACGCTGAGCATGTCGCTGACGATGCGTTCCAGGCGCCGGGCCTCGGTACTGATCACGTTGATGCACTTGGCCCGGACCTGCGGGTCGTTCTCGCCGTCCTCCACCATCGAGTCGACGTATAGACGGATGTTCGTGAGCGGCGTGCGGAGCTCGTGGGTGGCCTGCGCGACGAATGCATTGCGGGACTCGTCCGCAACTTTCTGCTGGGTGACGTCCTCGACCAGAACGACCGCGGACGCGTGGTCCTCGCGCCGCATCGGGCGGGCGGTGAGGCGCAACGTGGTCCGTTCACCCTTCTCACCTCGACGTTCGAGCTCGACACTGGTGCGGTGGCGGGACTTCCCGCTGGCGACCGCAAGGATTGGCTCTGCTGTGGCGTCGTTGAGCATGGCCATGAGCTCCGCACCAGCCATCTCTTCGCGTTTGCGCTGGAGAAGCACGCCCGAGGCCCCGTTGGCATAACGGACCTTACCGTGCTCGTCGATGATCAGAATCCCCGACCACATCGCGTCGAAGGCGCTGGCAAGCTCGCCATCGCCCATGCCGCGGGACATCACCTTCTCGGTGGCCTTCTGGAGGACCATCTGCTGGCGGAGCTGTTCGCGCTCGATGACAAGCCGGTTCCATGCCGCGGCCTCGGCTCCGAAGCTGTCGCTGACGCGGAGTACGTTGGACGACACTTCACCGCCGCTCGCGAGCTTGAGCGCCTCCCCCACTGCCCCCAGGCCGCGGAGGCGGCGCCGCATGAGGCGGTACGCGCCGAAAAGACCCGCCATGCCTGCGATGCCGATCACGCCAAGGCCCGCCTGCACTTCCCAGTCGGTGAGCAGCGGAAACTGAATGGGTGACTCGATCTCGAGCACGGCGTCGCCGCGGCCGGGAACTCTGACCGGCACCGATGCCTGCACGAATCCGTTCACCTGCCGGAAGCTCGCCTCGCGGGTTCCAGCGGGCAGATCCTTCGGGAGGTCCTTGATCACCTTCTGGTCGATCCTGGAAGGGTCCGCATCGGCGACGACGGTGTTGTCCATGAGCAGGACGCGGCACGTCGAGAGGCCCAGCTCTTGCGAGGCGTTCTTGACTGCGTTGCGCAGTTGGCTCAGGTCGCCCTGAGCGAGGCCGCTGCTCGCGACGTCGCCCACCAGCACGCCCGCCGCTCGGACGGCCTCCTCCCGGCTCTTGACGAGTGAGGACCGGTACGTTTCAAGCGTCCACCAGGAGGAGGCGCCCAGGACGCCCAGCACAACGGTCACGATCGCGAGCCCGGCGGTGAACACCACCGACTCGCCGCGTGCGAGCAGCCACCGCCGCAGTGCGGAGTGCTGGATCGGTCTCGAATCTGGACTCTGGTTGGTCACGGCGTTCCCGAAGCTCTTGCGGTGAAAGGTCCCCGCTCGATATCGGTTATCCACGGCGTAACTTGAGCCCGGACCCTGTGTCAGATGGAGTCGTGGCGATGGTGCAAGGTGTGTGCAAGGGCGCGACCGGCTTCGCTTATCGGTCCAGACGCGTCCCAGAATCTCGCGGTTCTAACGACTTGGGGCCCCACGCGGCCATGGGCGCGCGGGACGCGAGGCACGCGACACCATACACGGCCAGGACGGTCATGATGGGGTACATCGGGACCTGGTAGCGGTCGATGCCCGAGAGCAGGTGGACCGCCATCACCCCCGCGTGTCCGAGCACCATGAGCCCCAGCATCGCGACCGGCCATTGGCGGCGGCTCACCGCGCAGATTGTGCCGATGATGACCAGGACCGCCCAGAGCGGGCGCGCGGCCTCCGCCAACTGCCAGATTTTCAGGAATGCGCCGGCTTGGTCAGAGCGGCTCCAGTCCAGAGTGCTTTCAATGGTCCGGTCGTAAATGTCCTGTGAGTTCTCGAGTTTGTGGTGCTTGAAGGCGGGCGGCTTCACGCGGTGGTTGAGGCCCGGGTCCTTGACGCCGCGGAGCGGACGTGACCATGCCTCGTTGTCGTACCAGACTGGTTCGAATGGCCAGAGGGCGATCATGTTACTGAACGCACGCAAGCACTCCGCCCAACGCGTGGTTGGGTGGCGGGCCACGGTTTCGTTGGCGATGACGGCGGCCGCGGTGTCGCGGGCCGTCCATGAGTGCATGCCTTCGATCTGCTTGGAGACTTGGGTTCCTTCTTTGAGGCCGGTTTGGCCCATCACCTGCTGCCCGGCCATGAGGCCGTTGGCCCGTTGGCCCGCGAGCCACTCCCAGCGTTCCTGGCCGTAGACGGCGGTCTGGTTGAGGTCGACGAGGAAGGTGTCGGCGAGGCTGATGCAGCGCGTGTAACCGGTGCCCACAACGAACTCGGTGCGGCCGTACTCGCGTTTCATCCGCATGACCCAAGGAGCGAGGCACGCGGCGGTGGTGAGTCCGCAGAGCAGGGCGAGGGAGAGAGCCCGTCGCCAGTTTCCGTCCAGGAATGACCACACCGCGATAATGAATGGGATTGCACCGGCCACGACCATCATGTTGCCTCGTACATAGCAGGCGGCGGCGAGGATGAGCCCGGTGCCGATCGCGGCGGCGCCCGACGGGATGAAGCCGGCCTTCGACCAGAAGTTGCCCCTCACGGCGATCCAAGAGAGGAGCACGGTCAGGAATGCGCACAGGGTCTCGGGCATCGCGTGCCGTTCGTAGGTCATGAGAACGGGGTCGAGCCCGACGAGCAGCAGCGTGAGCGCACCCCATGCGCCCGGCAGGAAGCGGCCCACAACGCGCCCCGCGAGCCACGCGCCCAGGATCGCAAGCACGCCCTGCGTCAGCCCCACAGCGAAGTTGAAGCGGTGCAGCCCCCCCACCATCGGCGACAGGAACACCGAGTAGCCGGGCAATCGCCACGTGCTGAAGTGGTCGAACGTGCGGTTCTCAACCAGCAGCTTGGTGTTCACCAGATAGTCCATGCTGTCCGGGCAGTAGAGCAGGGGAGCCCGCAGGATGAGCCAAACGTGGACACCCACCACCACGGCCAGCGCGGCGCGATCCGGCGTGTACCACGGACGGCCGTCCTTCAGGTGGTACGCAGCGAACACGACGAACCATCCCAGCAGGAACACCGCGTAGAGCGCGAGCACGTCAACCGCCATCGCCGCGGTGAAGACTGGCATCGCCCAGCCGATCGTTCCGTCGGGCGCTGTCGCTGTGTGTACGCCGTCAGACAGCGCTACGCCGGAGTCCAACGCTTCGCGGCGGGGCAACTCTGTTCGGGTGGTCCACCACAACACCCGGTCGACCAGAGTGACCGCGGGCGGGTCGGTGATCTGGACGCCGGGCATGTCGGCCCACTTCAGTTGGAGCGTGTTGAACGAGTAGTTTGGGATCGGGCTCTCGAGGCGGGTCTTTACGCGGCCTTCCAGCGGCAGGAGGTTGAGCCACAGGCCGTTCTTCGGCTTGCCGTCTTTGTCGAGCCACTCGAGCGACCATCGATCCTTTGCTCCGGCGATTGAGAGGTCAATCTCTACACGACGTTCCAAAAGGAACGGGCCGCGGGCGAGCCACACCGCGGCGGCAAGCACCAGAAGTCCGATCACCCATGCCAGCGCGAGGCGTGGCCGCAGCAAATTCATCGGGATTCCCCCGCCGCGTCGTTCGCCATCATCAGCAGTCGATCGATGCTCGGCGTGATGGCCTGAGGCGTGCTCCCAACCACGGTGACGTGTCCGACCTTGCGCCCAGCACGGGCGGACTTGCCGTACAGGTGTACGTGCGCGTGCTCGACCTCCAGCATTGCCCTCACATCAGGCGCCGTGCCAATGAGGTTGATCATGGCGCTCGCCCCCAACGGCGAGGTGGGCCCCAGCGGCAGGCCCGCAACGGCCCGCACATGGTTCTCGAATTGGCTGGTTTTCGTGCCTTCGATGGTCCAGTGCCCCGTGTTGTGTACTCGTGGCGCCATCTCGTTCGCGAGCAACTGGCCGCCGACCTCGAAGAACTCGATCGCGAGCACGCCGACATAATCGAGCCGTTCCATGATGGCCTGTGCGTACCGCTCGCCGCGTGCCTGGAGGTCGCGGTTCCAGCCCTCGCAGGGGGCAGTTGACACTCGAAGAATACCGGCACGGTGCGTGTTCTGGACGAGGGGGTAGGCTCGGAACTCTCCGCTCCGCCCACGCACGCCGATCACGGACAGTTCTCGCTCGAACGGGACGAACTTCTCGACGAGCACCGGCACGCCGCCGAGGTCTTGCCAGGCCTTCGCGATCGCGTTGCGGTCGGCCCCGTCTCGAAGGAGTGCCTGGCCCTTGCCGTCGTACCCGCCGCGGCGGGTCTTGACGACCACCGGCAGCCCCACCTGCCGCACCGCGGCCTGGAACTCTGCGAAACTCGATGCGGGCGCGAAGGCGTGGACCTCCAGCCCCATCTCCTTGAACAGGTGCTTCTCGTGCAGCCGATCCTGCCCGACCTCGAGGGCATTGGGCGGGGGGAACATGGGGACTTGCTCGGAGACCCAACGCGCGGCCGCGACGGGGACGTTCTCGAACTCCCAGGTCGCGACGTCGAGCCCGCGGCAGAACTCCTTGAGGGCCGCGGGGTCCTCGTAGCCGCCCACGATCTGCTCTGCAACCTGGCCAGCGGGGCTCTCGGGGGACGGGTCCAGAAAACGGAACCTGAACCCCAACGGCAGGCCTGCGAGCGCCAGCATCCGCCCCAGCTGCCCAGCCCCGAGTACTCCGATCAGCATGTCGTCAATCTCCCCGCGTCAGTTCTTGACCGGCTTGCGCGGGTCGCGGTTGTTCATCACGAGCTGTGTCTGCGAACGGCGGTGAGTGTGCAGACGCTCGCGCAGGCCGGGCACCGCATCCGCCACGATGCTCGCGGCGAGCAGGCCGGCATTGGTCGCCCCGCTCTTGCCGATCGCCAGCGTTCCTACCGGCACCCCGGCGGGCATCTGCACGATCGAAAGGAGCGAGTCCATCCCCTTGAGGGCGTGGCTCTCGACGGGCACACCCAGCACTGGGATCGTGGTCATGCTGGCGATCATTCCAGGTAGGTGGGCCGCGCCGCCCGCGCCGGCGATGATCGCTCGAAGGCCGCGGGCCTCTGCGGTGCGCGCGTATTCGAACAGCAGTTCAGGGGTGCGATGGGCAGAAACGACGCTGACCTCGTGGGGCACGCCGAGCTGTTCCAGCATGGCCGCGGCGTTGGACATCGTTTCCCAGTCCGAGCGCGAACCCATCACCACCCCCACGACGGGAGAGACCTTTTCGCTTCTCGGCTTCTTTGGAACTGCCCGCTTTGCCATAGTCCCGCACTGTACCCGGTTCGTCGCCGGCTTACTTCCGGGCCGCGCCTTCCCACCGGTCGGTCAACTGCGCCGCCAGCTTTCCGACAGCCTCGGCCGACACTTCCTCGGCGGCCTGAACCAGGGCCTCAGCACCTTTGTCGACGGTCTGCTCAACGGTGGCCGTGGCGATGACGCCGCCGGACGCGACGTCGAAGGCACGCAGGGTCACAGCGAGACGCTGGGGGCCTTCTCCGGCGCGGGTGATCTGCGCAATGGCCGAGACCAGGACGTTTGCCTGCGCGGATCGGCCGAGCGCGAGCGCCAACTCGCTGTCGGTCCATTGCCGGCCCTTGAAGTCGGGCATGCGGGCGAGCGCTGACTGTGCCTCTGAGAGGTCGCGCAGATTGGTTCCAAGCTGCAGGAGCCGCTCGCACACCCTGTCTTCAAAGACCCGCAGGTCCATGGGCGTGTCAACGGGCTCCTTCCCCGGGTCGCGGAGGTGGCGCTCCAGAAACCGCTCGGTGAATCCCGTTGTGAGTCCTGCGGCGCCGAGTTTGACCCGATCGCCGACGGTGATCTCGGAGTTGTCGACCGCGGCGCCTTGAACTGGCTCCCCAGACTCGCCAAGCGACCGGTTGAAAATGACCCCGATGCTGGGCTTGCTCGCATTGGCGTACGCCAGCTTCAGACGATCTCGCTCGGAGCTGTTGCGGTTGTTCCGCGCCCCGCCAGTCAGGAGCTTCTCCCGAGCGCTCAGGGTGAGCGGGAGGAGCTTGAGCCCGATCGACCCCTCGCGGGCATCGATGAGGTCCGCTTCCATCCCCATCTGGTCAACCACTCCTCGCCGAACGAGCCGACGCAGGTCCGGGAGTTCGCCGGAGTACATGAGCTCCAGCGTCGCGACGTTGCCCGCATCGGTCTTGTCTTCCGAGCGCACCTGCACCGAGTCCTGCTTCACACCAGTGGACTGATCGAGAGCCCGCCGAAACAGGGTCAGGTCTTCCGGCTGGTAGTCCCCCACCACGCGAACGGTGAAGCGGCGGGCGCTCGTCATGTTGCCGCCCGCGGGAAATGCCTGGGCGAGGTGCTCGGCCGTCCGGCCGGCGATTGTCTTTGCGAAACCCGACAGTTGAGCCGCGTCGAAGCCGCTCGCGCCCGGGACCATGTCCCAGGAGAATCGGCCGAGTGTTGAGCCGCGGCGGAGGTCCACGAGCACCGAAGTGCCCGTGTACCACGGCGACTTCCCAGCTTGTTCGATCAGCCTCAGGTAGAGCACCACATCAGCGTTCGCTGCCTTACCAACGACACGAGCCGCCTCGTAGGAGCCACCCCGTCGGAGCGCTTCCGTCTGCTTCTCGCCCAGGTCCTGCGCGAATGGCGGGCTCAACAGAATCACCTCCGGATCACGCAGGATGGCTTCGATTCCGGCGCGGAGCGTGTTGCCGACTTCACTTGGCGCGGCGCCGGCCGCGGACGTGCCCGCGAGATCGCAGTAGACCAGCAGCCTCGGGCTGCCCGCCCGCTTGTACGCGGCGATGAAGTTGCCGCTCTCGACCGTCTTCGCCTGCGTGGATGCGGTCGGTGGGCTTACGGAGGGCGAGTCGGAAGGGCGCGTCTGCGCGAGACACACCTGAGCAACGACGATCGCGCACATCGACGCGGCGAGCCTGCGGATTCTGATCACGTCGAGCTCCTCATGGCCTGTCCCCGCACCGAAGCTCACCGCTGCGGCCGGATCTCCAGCCGCCAGTCTTTCGCGTTGCTGTCCAGCGAGTTCTGGGTCAGGAAGACCTGCTGCTGGGGCTCCATGGTCACAGGTTGCCACTCGGGCTGGCTCCGGACCGGCAGGCCGCGGTCGTCGAGGAAGATGTAGCGGAACTGGACCTTGGACCACTGCCCCGGCTTGGAGATCAGGCGGACGGGCGTCGTCACTCGCATGACGTCCCCCACTTCCACCGTTGTGTCCGACACCGCGAGGAACGGCGCCAACTCGGCCGGCGCGGTGATCTTCGGGTAGCGCTCCAGCGGGATGTGGTCCGCGCGGGGTGTGAACGGTTCCTGCGGGGTCGCGGCGCATCCGGCAAGGCCCACGATTGCTGCACACAGCACAACGCACACTTTCGTCATCATCGCTCGGCTCCTTGTGAACCAATCACTTCTGATCGTGCCGCGTCTGACGCGGCCTTGCTCTTCTCATCCATCACCTTGAGGAACTCGCGAAGGCCCTTGCTCCGCGGGACGTACGGCCCGTGGGTTTGCCCGAACAGGCGTGCGTACCCGGCCGTGCCCGGCAGCGGGGGCACGAGTGAATCGCCACCCTCGAGCACGTGCGCCCGCGACCGGCCCTTCGCGTCCTCGACGCTGAGGGCAATCCCCTCCTCGCGGTAGAGGTTCTCCAGGTCGTTGAACGTCATGTCCCGCAACCACCCCGCGGCCTGGTAGCGACGCATCACCTTAGGACCCGGCAGCGAAACGTCGCGCCCGCCAAGCACGTAGGGCAGCGCGTCGCCGTCCACTGGCCCGGCGTACTCATCGTTGCCATACATCACGCGCCCGCTGCGGGCCCAGGCTCCGCCGCCCGCGGCCGGCAGCTTCACGTACCGCAACTGAATCTTGCCCGGCGCAGGCGGGTCGATACCGGCGAGCACCATGCGGGAGTTGCCGTCACCCGCGACTTCCAGGGTGACCGTTGCGTCCGGCGCCGTGATGTTGACGGGCATGACGTACACGCGTTGAGGCAGGAACTCGGCGTGGCGTGTGTCCGCGTGCGAAGTCGCTTTCATCAGCAGGCCCGCGAGCGCAACCCCGAGGCCCGCGAGCTGCGCCTCATTGTCCCGGCTGGCACCGGCGACCGCGAGACCGCCGATGAGCATGCCCGAGCCGATCGCGCTCTTCGCGGTGCGGACGTCCTCCAGGTTGTTCCACATGAGGCTCATCGCCATGCGGTTGAGGTCCTGCACCGGAGGGGCCTCGGAGATGACCACCGAACCGCCGTCAACACCCACCGTGAGCGGCTCAAGCCCGCTCGGCCAGGTCTCCACGTAGCGGGCGAACGCGTTGTCCGGGCCGGTCGCGATCTTGCGGGGGCCGCGCCCGTAGTCAACCACGAACACCGTGTTGTAGGTGCCGGTGTCCAACGCTTCGGCCAGCGGCTTCAGGTAATCGCGAACCACCTCCGCCTCGTGGAAGTTGTCGGCCGCCTCGTCATCGCGCCCGATCGCCTTGTTCGCGAGGCCATTGATCAGGTACCCAAGCACGAAGTTGGTCTTGACGGGCGTGTAGCCCTTGTTAATGTACTGGTCGCCCGCCCCCTCGCCGCGGCGCGCATCTTCTTCTGCGGCCCGGCGGGCGAGCTCAACCGTGCTCATCTCTTCGCCGCGTTCGTTTTCGCCGAAGCTCTTCAGGAGGAACAGCGACGCATTGGCCGCAGCCCGGGCGTTGTCCCACTGGCCCAGCTCGGCCTTCTGCATCGCGATGTACGTGAATCCCAATGCCTGCTCAAAGGGCTCACCTTTCCAGATCTTGACACCCTCATTCAGCACCACGGCGGCGGCGGTCCGGTCGGCGTTCAAGCCCTGCGTTCTCAGCAGCCGGAACGTCTGGTTCGCGACCTCTTCGGCCTGCGCCGGCTGACCGTCGGCGAGCGTCAGGATGAGCAGCCGAAGACGGTCAAGGAGGTATGCCCGGTCGCTAGGGTCATCAGTCACGCGAGACTGGAGCTCCACGCGAGCACCCGCGTACGCGCCGGCGTCGGCCTCGGCCATCATCCGGGGGTGGACGTTGCTGTACTCACAGCCGCCGAGCGGGCCCAGCGCAAAGCCCGCGGCGAGAACCGCCGCGCTCACCAGGCCCCGCATCCTCACCCGCTCCATGCTCACACGACTCTCCATCACCGGCCTCATGCCGGCGTGCTTGCGATCAGTCGTACGCGACGCCCGACGCGGCCCGCTTGAAGGAGAAGGTCCCGTCCCACTCGAGGGTGCCCGTCGAGAGGTCCGTAATGCGGTAGTCCACCAAGTACGCGTCCGTGCGGTTGAGGCCCATCATCCGAGTGCCAGACCGGAAGGTGGCCGTCATCTCGTGCGTTGGGTTGCGGGCGAGGGCCGCCTCGTCGGGCAGGGTTCCCCGCCGACGGGCATCGCTCAGGTGCTCGGCGGGAATCACAAACGCGAGGTTCTTCTCCTTGCCGAGCTGGACGATGGGCAAAGAGCCTTTGACCTTCTGCATCAGCATCCACTGCTCGCCCTCAGGGATCAGGTCGCTGCTGAGGTTCTCGACCTTCGCGATCGCGATCACCATCCGCGGCGACTCGGGCGTGCGTTCCGCAAGCAGGCGGCTCTCCGCCAGCTTCTGGGCCATCACCGTGGTCGTATCGTCCAGGTCCGCCATCGTGAGCTGCGTCGAACGCGGCGTGCCCGCGCAACCAACCAGCCCTGACCAGATCGCCAGCGATACGAAAGCGGCGGCTCGTCTCATGACCTGACCCCTTACCGAACCTGCTTCACCGCGTACTGCTGGCTGTGCCACACGATCTCGCCCGTGTCGGCGCTCATGAGGTCGTACGACATGAGGTACTCGTTGACCTCTTCGCGCGCACCGCGGGTCGCGCGGTACATCTCGCCATTGAGGAAGAACGTGGATGCGGGATCAACGCTGGACGTCCGGGCGCCATCGCCGCCCAGCTCGCGCGAGCGGAGCGACTCAAGCCGTGCCCGGTTCTCGATGAACCGCACATTCTTCAGGATGTTCTGGCTCTGCATCAGCTTGCTGCGGATTCGGGTGCGGAACCCCTCGAACTCGCTCGTGGGGACGATCTGGGTCCGGTTGACGATGTCGCCGAAGACGACCGTCACGCGCCCTCCTCGGTTGAGCTCTGGGACCTGCGACAGGTCGGCCGCGAGCTGCTGGGCGACCTGGTCGGTGAACTCGTGCTGCGCGGTGAGCTGAACCTCGGGGCTGTACTTCTCGGCAGGCGTGGTGTCGGTCGTCTCGACCCGCCCGTTGTGCTCCCCCCGTGGGGCCTGCGCGGCACAGCCGCCCAGCACCAACACGCCCGCCAGAACCACGCCGCTCACGACTCGAAGGATCATCTCGACACTCCTTTGAACGTCCCTCATGGACGCATTCTGTTCCGGTAACTGGCCGCGGGCCGAGGTGCCCCGCGCACGCTGGTAAGTTTAGCCAGCCCTAACCTAGCCGCCCATCCCAGGCAAATACAGGCGGGCCACGCCCGGCGCAACTGGCTGACTCAGAAGCGTTTATGAGTCGCCCGACCCTCCGCCTCCTTGAGGCCCAAGATCGCCCGTGCCAAGGCCAAGTCGCCCGGATGGGTGATCTTGATGTTGCGCGCCTCGCCCTCGATCACGACAACCCTGACTCCGAGCCTCTCGACCAGCCCGGCGTCGTCGGTGCTGGTGAGGTCGGGCTGGGCGTACGCCTTCCGCAGGAGGGCGATCTCGAAGACTTGGGGCGTCTGGATAAGCATCAGGCCACGCCGGTCAATGGTTTCGCCAACAACTCTCAAAGGCTTCTGAGACTCGGCGGTTTCGCCCAGGATGGCCGCGACGTCGTCGTTTCCGCCCAGCAGTTCGCCCGTGTCGATGACCCGCTTGACGGTGTCTGACACCTCGACCGCGGGGATGGCGGCGCCGTGCTGCCGGGCCGCACGAAAGACGCGGTCGAGCAGTTCCATCGATACGCAGGGCCGGGCCGCGTCGTGGACGGCGACATGGGTGCAATCAGGCCCGACATGCTCCAGGGCGGCTTTGACCGTTTCCCAACGGTGCGTCACGCCGCCCTTGCAGATCTTCGCCCCCAGCAGCCCAAGCCGATCCGCATGCCGGTCCTTGAACTCCGCGAACGCGGCCTCATCCGCCGGCCCCGCCACGACGATCTCACCGACGTCGTCGTGCTTGGTGAAGAGCTCCACCGTCCTCTGGAGCACTGGCTTCCCGGCAAGGTCCTCGTCAAGTTTGGAACGGAGGCCACCGGTCGCGAGGTACCGGGAGGACGCCCCCGCGGCAGGCAGAATGACGGCGATTCGCATGGCGTATTCTACTCGTCCGAACAGCGGGCTAACTCGAATACGCCTTGCATCCGGACCCGTTACGGTTGCGAAGCCCGCGAGTTCTCTGGTTATCTCTGCCGGCCCTGAGTACCTTATGCCGTTGCTCCTTCGAGATGTCGCCTGCAGCACCCCGGACGCGATGTCGCGTCTCATTGACCAGTACGGCGGCCTCGTGTACGGCCTCGCGGTGCGTTATCTTGGGTCTGCCCGATCCGAGGTTGATGACGCCGTGCAGGACATCTTTGTGAATCTCTGGCTTTCCGCGAGCAGCTACAACCCCGCCCTGGGTTCGGAGGCTGCCTTTATTGCGACGGTGGCGAGAAGGCGGCTGATCGACCGACGGCGGCGGCAGCACGCGGGGCGTGCATCAGGAGCGCTCCCGTCCGGACTAGCCTCGACCGTCGCCGACTCCCCATCCGCCGAGGACTGCGCCCGCCTGGGTGAAGAGTTCGCCAATCTCCCTGAGGACGAACGCACGGCACTCTGGATGGCGATCCTGAAGGGCCACACGCACCGCGAGATCGCGACCGCTACAAACTGCCCGGTGGGGACCGTCAAGTCCCGCCTGCGACGCGCAATCATGCGGCTCCGGGAATCCATGGGCGTCAAGCCAGAGGGGGTGCAGGTATGACCCCCCAGCAGCAGATCCGTCTCCAAGAGCTTGAAGCCGACGAGATTCTTGATCAACTCACGATTGAGGACCGGGCGGAGCTCGAATCCCTCCGCGCGTCCGGCGGTGCGGCCCCGGAGCGGTACGACACCCCCGCGACGGAACTCCTGATCGCGTCCACGCGCGGCACGCAGCTTCCCGCGGATCTCCGAAACAAGCTGATCGCCGCGTTGCCGTCGCGAACCGCGCTGCCGACACAATCAGGCAGTTCGGGCGGGCTCCGGGCGCTCATCGCGGCCAGCCTGCTTCTCGCGGCCACAGCCGGGTACTTCGGTTTCCGGTTGTCGCAGGAACGCCGCGATGGAGAGTCACGGCTCCTGGCGGTGCGCGAGGAGAACGCGGCCCTGCTCAAAGAGGCCGAGTCACGCATTGCCACCCTCGATGGCGACCTCGCCCGACGCGCTGCCCGAGAGGTTGAGCTCGCCCAGCAGCTGGCCGACGCCACCTCGAGCCTCGATTCCGCGCGCCTTCGCATCGCCCAGATCGAGGCGCCCATCGATCCCGCTGAGCTCCAGCAGAACCGCCGCAAGCTGCTCGAAGTGCCGGGCACCATCCGCGTCGCCTGGCAGCCCTTCGACCTCCCCGATGCGCCCGCCGAGCAGCGGAGCGTTTCCGGTGACGTCGCCTGGAACGACGAGCTCGAGCATGGTTTCCTGCGGTTCGTCGGGCTCAAGCCCAACGACCCGAACATCGAGCAGTACCAGGTGTGGGTGATCGACGAGCGGGGGATGGAGCAGAAGGTCAGTGGCGGCGTCTTCAACGCCTCCGCCGACGGCGAGGTCATCGTGCCCATCCATCCCGGCATCGATGTCCGCAAGGTCGCGCTCTTCGCGATCACGATCGAGGAGCCGGGCGGGACGTGGGTCCCCAGCCTCAAGCGTCGCGTCGTCGTCGCCCCGCGGACGTGAGAATCTGGTGCTTCCGCCAGATAATTGAGTAACTTCAAAAACCATTCCGGTAATGACCTCGATCTTCCCCCCGAGAGAGCGTCCACGCCGGGCCGAAGCCCGCGCGTTCACGTTCGGTTCCGGTGAGGAGATAGACCCATGAAGAATCTGGTCCTAATCGCGGGCGCTGCGGCGCTCGTCCCCCTGTCCGCCGCGCAGGCCGAGCTTGCCTACGGCGTCACCCAGCAGCAGCGGCTGATCTCGTTCGACACCGCCACCCCCGGCTCCCTCAGCTCGGGTCTGGCCATCAGCGGCCTCGCCGCCAATGAGCAGATCATGGGCATCGACCTCCGCCCCAACGACGGCATGCTTTACGCCCTGGGCAGCCAGAACAACCTCTACCGCCTCAACACCGCGACGGGCGCGGCCAGCCTCGTCGGCGCCCTCTCCATCCCGCTCAACGGCGGCAACTTCGGCTTTGACTTCAACCCCACCGGCCCCGTCGCTCTCCGCATCGTGAGCAACACGGGCCGCAACTACCGCCTCGGCACCCCGGGCACCAGCGGTACCGTGATCCAGGACACCGACCTCAACTACGTGGCCGGCGACTCGCGATTCGGCGTGTCCCCCAACCTGACGCACGTGGCGTACACCAACAACGTTGTGGGCGCGGCCTCCACCATGCTGTACGGCATCGACGCTTCGCAGGACACGCTCGTCCGCTTCAACGCCCCCAACGCCGGCACGCTCGTGACTGTCGGCAATCTCGGAATGGGCTCGAACGCCGACATCAACGTCCTGGGCGGGTTTGATATCTCGGGCGCGACCGGGATGGCGTTCGCCGCAACCCAGAACGTCTCGCTCTCGAGGTCGACGCTCTGGGGCATCGACCTCACCACCGGGGCCGGGACCGACCTCGGCGAGATCGGCGGCGGCGAGACGCTGGTTGCGTTCACGATCGTCCCCGCGCCCGGCATGCTCTCGGTGTTCGCCGGCGGCCTGCTGCTGGGCATCCGCCGTCGCCGTTGAGCCCGTCGCAAAGCCCGCTCACCCTCACCGGAAGGGGGCGCCCCGTTTGTTCGGGCGCTCTCTTTTCGGGTTAGTACCCCGCGGGCACCCCGCCCTTGCGCGGGTCGCTCGCCGGCTGCCAGCCCTCCGTTACGCGCCGGATGATCTGGACCGCCGCGATGCGGTCGCGGCGCTTGGTCTTATGGCCGAGTTTCTTGAGTGACTCTTCCAGTTCGCCACCCGCGATCTCACCTTCCACCTCCAGCACATCAGGGTGCCACTGGTGGTGGAAGCGGGGCTTCCCCACGGCCTCGCTCGCGGGCATATCGAACACGAGCACGTTCAGCGCCGCCTCGATGGTGCCGCTGATGATCCTGGGTCCGCCCGACGCACCCGCGAGGAGCACGGGGTCCCCCGGCGTTCCATCCTCGGCATTCTTCAGGACGATGGTCGGCGTCATGCTCGAGAGGGGCCGCTTGCGCGGCTCGGGCCGGTTGAGGTCGGCGTGGTCGAGGCCGAAGGCGTTGGGCCTGCCCGCGCGGGCGAGGAAGTCGTCCATCTCGTCGTTCAGGATGAACCCGTATTCGGGCACCGGCACCAGTGACCCAAAGATCAGGTTGATCGTTTCGGTACACGCGACCGCGTTCCCCTGCTCATCAACAACGCACAAGTGGCTGGTCCCGCCGTCGTCCGGCAGCGGCCGTGCGGAGCCGTAGGCGTCAATCGGCAGCGTGTGCGTGAGGTCAATCGCATCCGCTCGCCGCCTCACGTACTCGGGCGCGAGCAGCCCTTTCACCGGAACCTTCACAAAGTTGGGATCACCCATCCATCGGGCGCGGTCCGCGAACGCGTGCTTGCCCGCTTCCGTCACGAGGTGAATGTACTCGGCGCTCCCGTGCCCGCCCTCCTTTACGATCCGGTCCAGGTCCCTCGATCGGACGTCAAGCATCCCCAGCACCTGCGCCAGCACGATCCCTCCGCTGCTGGGCGGCGGCATGCTGAGCACGGTGTTGCCGCGGAACTGGACCGACACCGGCTCCAACTCCTCGACCTTGTACCCCGCCAGGTCCTCCAGGGTCATCTCGCCACCATCGCGGCGCACCGCGTCCACGATCGCGCGGGCCACATCGCCCTTGTAGAACCCGTCAGACCCTTGCTCCGCGATCAGCCGCAGCACCCGCGCCTGCTCGTGCAGGTCGACGCGGTCGCCCTCCTTGATCTTCCCCTTGGACAGCAGCCGCTCCCAGAGGTACGGGAACCGCTCCGCGCGTCCCGCCTCCTTCTCGATCCACTCGATCACCTCCTGGCTGCTCATCACATAATGCGCATCCGCCGCGTACCCCTCCTCTGCGAGTTTGATCGCCGGCGCGAGAACCTGCTCGCGCGTCATCGTGCCGTACTTCTCGAGGGCCGTGAGCAGCCCCGCGACATGCCCGGGCACGCACACCGCCTTGCCCCCGTGCGTCGCGGCGTCCGGATCAGTCACGTTCTCGAAGTAGTCCGGCCGCGTCTTCCCGATCCCCCACTCCCGGTAGTTGAGGCACGTCGTGACCGGGCCGGTCCGGGGGTGCTCCTTCAGCCGGATCACCATGAACCCGCCCCCGCCGATGCCGCAGGAGTAGGGCCGGACCACCGATAACGCGAAGCTCGTCGCGACCGCCGCGTCCACCGCGTTCCCGCCCGCCTTCAGAACCTCCAGCCCCGCCGCCGAGGCCAACCGGTGATCCGCCGCTACTGCCGCCTTTGGGTACACAGTGTCTCCTCCCGCGTTCGCCGCCGTCGCGAACGCACCCACCAAAGCCCCTGCCAGAACCCCCGCAACTCCCCGCACGTGCCTGAGTGTCGTCACGCCAGCCTCCAAACCTGTAATCCCGACCAATCCCATGGAACACCTTGACACGCCTGCCACAATAGTGGTTGACGCGTTCGTCGTCCCGGGGTCCGCCTCCATCCAGGCCCCGCGCAAGGGGTCAAGTCCATGCGTTCTACCCGTGCCCTCGTGGCCGCCGCGGCCTTCGCCTGCCTCTCCGCCGTCCCGGCCGCCCACGCCCAGATCGGGCCCTTCGACAATCACGAGCTTCACCGGGTCGTGGTCACAACCCCCGACCAGCTCGCGGCCGTGGAAAACCTCGCCGTCACGATCTGGGATTGCCACATCGGCGTCGGCCCGCTCCAGGTCCAGCTCCGCCCCGGCGATGCCGCCCAGCTCGACGCTTTGGGTATCGAGCACCAGCTCATCCACCCCAACGTGCAGGCCCTCATCGAGCAGGAGCAGGCGGAGATGTCCGCGGCCCGGGTGCAGGCGGACGCGGCGTGGTTCTCGACCTTCCGCACGCTCACCGAGATCAACGCCAAGATCGACGAGCTCGCCGCGACGAACCCCACGCTGGTGTCCACCTTCGTCGCCGGGCAGTCGCTCGAGAACCGCCCCATCCGCGGCCTGCGCTTTTCCTCCCCCGACCTGCCCGGCAACCCGCGCTCGCAGCGGCCGATCCTGTTCTTCAACGCCGCCCAGCACGCCCGCGAATGGGTCGCGCCGATGACGGCCATGTTCATCGCCGACCGCATGCTCGAGACATACGCCACCGACCCGCACGTGCGCGCGATCCTCGACCGCATCGAGATCGTGATCATCCCGGTGGTCAACGTCGACGGCTACGAGTTCACGTGGGCCAGCACGAACAACCGCCTGTGGCGGAAGAACCGGCGCGTGAACGCGGGCGGCTCCATCGGAGTCGATACCAACCGCAACTTCCCCTTCGCCTGGGGCGGGATCGGCGCCAGCACCAGCGGCAGCAACGACACCTTCCGCGGCGTCTCGGGGGGTTCCGAGCCCGAGACGCAGGTGATGATGAGCTTCCTCACGAGTAACCCGCGCATCTTCGCGCACATGGACTTCCACAGCTACAGCCAGCTGCTCCTCTCTCCCAACGGCTACACGCCCCTGCCCTGCGCCGACCACGGGTTCTACACGCAGTGCAACGCCGCGATCGAGTCCGCGATCGAAGCGGTCAACGGCTTCAACTACACCGCGGGCCCCGGGTACACCACCGTCTACCCGACCACCGGCGACATCGGCGCCTACGGCTACGGCGCCGCCAAGGTCTTCTCGTGGGGCGTCGAACTCCGCGACACGGGCCAGACGGGTTTTCAGCTGCCCCCGGCGCAGATCCTGCCCAACTGCCGTGAGTTTTACGAGGGCATCATCGCCCTCGCGGACATCACTCTGAGTGAGCCGCTGTGGTTCACCTTCCCCGGCGGGCCGGCCCAGCCGCACTCGGTCCCGTGGATCAGCAGCCCCACGCGCCTGCCCGAGGTCGCCATCGCCCGCACGCCAACGCCGGTGTACGTCACCATCAAGAACGGCTCAATGACGATGTCGGGCACGCCGACGCTCTTCGCCCGCGTCGAGGGCTCTGGCGGCTTCAGCCCCATCCCCATGACGTTGGTCAGCGGCCTGACGTGGACGGCGAACCTGCCCCCCGCGGGGCCCGGCCGCGGGATCGAGTACTACTTCAGCGCCGAGGTGGTGAACGGCGGCCCGATCATCTCCCCGGACCCCGCCCAGCCCTTGACCCTCCCCGTGTATGACATTGCCACGCTCTTCAGCGACGACGCCGAGGCCGACCGCGGCTGGACCACCAGCGCCGCCGGTGACACCGCGATCGACGGCCTCTGGCAGCGCACCACGCCCCTGAACACGCCCGCGCAGATCGGGACCGACGCCTCCGCCGCGGGCACGCAGTGCTTCATCACCAACGCCGCGCCCGGGACAACCATCAACTCCAACGACGTTGACGGCGGCACCACGACGCTCACCAGCCCCAGCATCAATGGCCTCCCCGGCGCCTCCTTCGGCGTGCTCGACACCCGCCTCACCTACTACCGCTTCTACTCCAACACCCAGGGCGGCGCGCCCCGCACGGACACCATGCCCGTCACCCTCTCCACGGACAACGGCGGCTCCTTCCCCACCACCCTCGAGACCGTCAACGACGACGCGGGCGAGTGGTACCGCCGCACCTTCTCCATCGCCTCCCCCACCGCCCCCACCGCCGCGATGCGCCTGCGCTTCACCGCCCGCGACACCGGCACCGACTCCTGCGTCGAGGCGGGCGTGGACGAGGTCTCCCTCATCGCCCTGGGCGTCGAACGCACCAGCGACTTCAACGGCGACGGCGACTTCGGGACCGACGCCGACATCGAGGCCTTCTTCGCGTGCCTGGGCGGGAACTGCTGCGCCACCTGCCCCACCTCGGACTTCAACGTGGACGGCGACTTCGGCACCGACCAGGACATCGAGGCGTTCTTCCGCTGCCTGGCCGGGAACTGCACCTAAACGCCACTACCATCCCGCCGATGCGTCTCGCCCTCGCGCCTATTAACCCCACCGTCGGCGACCTCACCGGCAACGCCGCGCTCATCATCCAGGGCATCGAGCGGGCCCGCGCGGCCGGGGCCGACATCGTCGTCTTCCCCGAGCTCGCCCTCTGCGGCTACCCGCCCCGCGACCTGCTCCTCATGGAAGGTTTCATCGCCGCCTGCGCCGCCGCGGCCAAGCAGATCGGCGAGCAGCACACCGCGGGCATCACCGCCATCTTCGGCGTCCCCCTCCCCGCCAGCGACGGCGCGAACGGCTCCGCGAAGGCCGGCGTCGCCAACGCCCTCCTGGTCTACCGCGACAACAAGCTCGTCGACTTCTACGACAAGCGCCTCCTCCCCACCTACGACGTCTTCGACGAAGACCGCTACTTCGAACCCGGCGACCGCGCGGTTGTCATCCCCCCCCCACATCCGACATCCGACATCGCACATCCGACATTCACCGCCGGCCTCACCATCTGCGAGGACCTCTGGAAGGGCCAGGACGCCGGCTTCTCCTCCCGCTACACAAGCTCCCCCGACCCCGTGGACGAGCTCGTCAAGCTCGGCGCCCAACTCATCATCTCCCCCTCCGCCAGCCCCTTCGTGCTGGGCAAGGGCGACCGCCACCGCGCCATCCTCCAGCACCACGCCAGGAAGCACGGCGTCTACGTCGCCTCCGTCAACCAGCTCGGCGGCAACGACGACCTCCTCTTCGACGGCCACACCCTCGTCTACTCGCCCACCGGCGACCTCATCGCCGCCGGCGAGCTCTTCAAGGGCGACATGCTCGTCCTCGACCTTCCAATGCCCCTCCCTGAGGGAGGGGTTGGGGTGGGTTCGCGCGACTCAAGTGAACGGAAACCGGGCGAGCACTTTGCTCTCACATCCGAAATCCCAAATCTGAAATCCGAAATTTCCGCCTCTTCCTCCCCCGAGTCCCTCCTCTTCTCCGCCCTCACCCTCGGCATCCGCGACTACCTCCGCAAGACCGGCTTCAAGACAGCCCTCATCGGCCTCTCCGGCGGCATCGACTCCGCCCTCACCGCCGCCCTCGCCGTCGCCGCGCTCGGCCCGCAGAACGTCCTGGGCGTCGCGATGCCCAGCCACTACTCCAGCGACCACAGCCGGTCCGACGCCTACGACCTCGCGCAGCGCCTGGGCATCGCCTGCCCCACCGTCCCCATCGAGCCCCCCTTCCTCGCCTTCGAGGCCACCCTCAACCCCACCTTCCAATCCCTCCACCAGCCCACGCTGGGCTCACAGCTCCCCGACATCGCCGAGGAAAACCTCCAGTCCCGCCTCCGCGGCACGCTCCTCATGGCTTTAAGTAACCGCACCGGCGCGATGGTGCTCACCACCGGCAACAAGTCCGAGCTGGCCGTGGGCTACTGCACGCTCTACGGCGACATGAACGGCGGCCTCGCGGTCCTCTCCGACGTCACCAAGCAGCTCGTCTACCGCCTCTCGCGCTGGATCAACGCCAACCACGCCGCGTGCGGCTTCGCGACGCCACCCATCCCCGAGTCCAGCATCACCAAGGTCCCCAGCGCCGAGCTCCGCCCCAACCAGACCGACCAGGACTCGCTCCCGCCCTACGACGTGCTCGACGAGATTATCCAACGCCACGTCGAGCTCCACCAGCCCGCCGACCGCATCGTTGCCGAGACCGGCTACGACCCCGCAACCGTCCGCCGCGTCGTCCGCCTCATCGCCCTCGCCGAGTACAAGCGCAAGCAGGCCGCCATCGGCCTCAAGGTGACCACCGTCGCCTTCGGCGCCGGCCGCCGCATGCCCATCGCCCAGCGGTGGACGTGAAGGCATTCACCACAGAGGCACAGAGAGCACAGAGGTCCACAGAGGAAGGCATCAGGCCAAAAACAGAAAAGGCGCCCGGAGAAAAGCCTCCGAGCGCCTTAAGTTTCAATCTCCACACACAGCCGCACCGATCCCAGCTCTCAGCTTCTCGCCTTCGCCTTCCTCTGTGCCTCTGTGTCTCTGCGGTGGAATCCCTCTTACGCCGCCATCTTGCTCACCGTGAAGCCCGCGCCGCCGATCCCCAGGTCCACGCCCAGGGTGGGGCTGAAGGGGCTGCTGAAGGCGCCGCGCTGGGCCTGCACCTTGTACGTGGTGGGCGACGCGGGGTCGAAGGTGGTGTCGATGTAGCTCTTGGTGAAGGTCGCCCCGATCATCCGCCACTCGCTCCCGGGCACCTTGCGGTGGACGAGGAACACGATGCCGTTGCTCTGCCCGCTCTCGGCCGCGTTCCAGCGCACCGTCAGCACGCCGTCGGTGGTGATGCTGCCGGAAATGTCCCCGGGGGCCGGCGGAGCGGTATGGGGCACCGGGGGCTGGTCGCGCGGGATGTCCGCGAGTGCCAGGACCGCGTTGGGGTCGGCCTGCGACGCGGCGAACGCCTTGATGGTGCGGATGATCTCGCGCCCCTCGTCGATCGCGATGTCCGCCGAGCCGTAGAACCGGGTGGTGGCGCTCTTGGCCGCGTCGCGCAGGCTGTCCATGTCCTTCGCGTCGTTCTCCGCCGTGGTCACCTTGGCCAGGAACGCCGTCACGGTCGTGGAGTTCAACCCCAGCTGCGTGGCATTGGCCGTGAGCAAGGGGCCCCGCTGCGAGAAAAAGTCCACCTTCTGACGACGCCCGTTGGGAAGTACTGCCATGATCGGCCTCCTCTCAAGCTGAACACTTCAAGGGCCCGCCGGCAAACCGCCAACGTAACCCCGCTCACGCACAAGGGACCGGCACCGGGGAGCGGTTGGGCCTGTGTATTCCTCGGCCCGCCGCCCCCACATCACTCGTGCCCGGCCAACCTCGCCGCGCCGCACCCCTGCTGGCCGACGCGGCCTTGGGTGCGTGCGAGAAATTTCGGAAAGGTCAAAGGGCAACTTTGGCGGTCTTGTCCAAAATCCGCGCGGCCGCTTTCAAATTCTTTGGGTGCGCCTCTGAACCGCCGGGCCCGAGGGTGGCACGTGCCCGCCGGGGGGGTTCTTCTTCTATAGAGACGGCCGCGGACCAGGCCCCGGCAAACCCGACCCGCCCAGATTCGGTTACCCTCACCCCCCGTGCCCCCCCACCCCCGCTACCACGCCATCATCGCCTACCCCGAGATGTCCTACCGCGAGGGCATGACCCTCCAGAAGGGCATGAACTTCCTCCCCCACAAGCCCTACTCCATCATCCTGATGAGCGTCCGCAAGGGTGCCCCCTACCACGACCAGTGGCACGCGGCCACCGGCGTCCTCGAGTACGAGGGCCACGACCTCCCCAAGTCCGGCCGCGCGCGCAGCCCCGACCCCAAGAAGACCGACCAGCCCCTCGCCCTCCCCAGCGGCAAGCTCACCGAGAACGGCCGCTTCTTCCAGGCCGCCGACGAGTACAAGGCCGGCACCAAGCCCGCCCGCATCGTGCAGGTCTACGAGAAGATCGCCGACGGCATCTGGTGCGACCGCGGCAAGCACGAGCTCATCGACGCCGAGGTCAAGGCCGTCCCCGCCGGCAAGGGCAAGACCCGCCAGGTCTGCCGCTTCTCCCTCAAACCCGCCGCGGGCGTCGTCCTCAACCCCGAAGAAGACCGCGAACTCGCCCTCTCACGCCAAATCCCCACCGCCGTCAAGGTCGAGGTCTACAAACGCGACAAGGGGGCCTGCGTCACCTGCGGCAAGAAGGAAAACATCCACTACGACCACAACCTCCCCTTCAGCAAGGGCGGCACCAGCCTCACCGCAGAGAACGTCCAGCTCCTCTGCATGAACTGCAATCTCAAGAAGTCGGCCAAGATCATGGGGATCTGGCCGTGGCTGCTGGGGCCGGGGTTGGTTGGGGCGATGGTGGCGGGGATGGTGAGGGGGGCCTGACAAATCAGCGACCGATGAAAGCACCACCCGTCTCCGCCGCAATGTCTTTTAGTAGTCCCCCGAAGTCCTTATCAAAGTACTCGCCAAGCGCGACCGCATGAATGCGTGTGTCGGGGTATCGCTTCCGGATACTTTTCACGAACCGCTTCACCTTTCCTGGATCTTCGGGCTTACCGTCCGTGACGAGCACGATCGCATCGATCGGTGCAAACGTGTAGGCACGCTCAAGCGCCGCAAGGGTGTTCGTGTTTCCGTCTGGCGACGTTTTTTCTAGTGCTTCCTCGAGCATCTTGAGGTTTGCAGCCGTGAGCGGCAGGAGCTGGTCGCCCTCCGGAACTGTGCGCACCGTGTCATTGAACACGATGACCGCTGCCTCACGCACGGGCAACGCACGCAGCCATGCTCGCATGGTCGCTCGCGTATGCTCCCAACGACCATCGTCCTTCATGCTGCCTGAGCCATCGAAGATGAATACAACGCGGTCCATCTTTCCGTTGAAGCCAAGAAGCTCTTGGCTCAAGGCACCCTGTGATGACCGGTATAGTGCGAATGCAGCATCGCTGCGGTCACGCGACTCCGAGGCTTGATTCGCGAATATTACCAGATCTGCGTTTTTCGCCACGGCGGCGGCGAGCTCAGCCCTGAGTGTTTGAATCTCGGGTGCGAGCCTCTGCCTTTCTGTCGAAGCGGCCTGTAGCTCGGCTGTGAGCCGCGCTATTTCATTGAGGAGCCGCTGACGCTCGGTTTTCGCCTTGCCGAGATCGATCGTCAGCAGCTCTGCTTGCTTGGCAGACTCCTTCAATGCCGCGATCCGCCTCTCAAGCTCATCAACGGTGATCTTCCCGGTGGCTGACTTTCCTTCCAGCTCTTGAAGGCGGCCACGAAGTTCCTCTACGACGTGCTGCGCTGCTGCTGCAGCTTCGCTCATTTCTGCAAGTGGACTCAAACGCGACACCTCCGCCAGCGCTGCTGCAAGCTGCGCCGCGACCTCCCTCGCTCGGGTAGCATTGGTCTCCGACTGTACAAGAAGCGACTGCACCTTCTGCTCCTTGCGACTGATCCCGAGTCCGAGCTGGCAGATGCCTGCGATCAGCAGAACGGCGGTCAGCAGAAATAGGTCGGTCATCGAGATCCATGACGCCTCCTGGTGCTCGCTCTGGAAGTGTGGGTCGTGCGTCATGGCTAGTTCTTGGTAGGAGCTGGCTGGCCAAACACAGAGGTCTTGAGCTTGGTCAGCATGGACCGTCCAGTCGGGAGTTGCACCTTGAGATCAGCGACCTGGTGCTGAACCGTGCCGATCTGCATTGATAGCTCCTCGCCCTGGCGCACGAGCCGCGCCGACACGCCGTCCGTTCGCTTCTGAAAATCTTCGATGCGGCCGTCGGTCTTTCGATGAAGTTCCTCAAGTTGCCTGATGCTCGCGGGGAGCGAAGAAGCTACGCCGTGTACGGCCTCAGCAGTGCTCTCCGAAAGCTTGACGATTTTCGCGTGTTGGGGAGCTAGGACACCCGACAACGCCGCGGCCGCAGCAGTCACCTTAGAGGCCGACTCGTTCCATCCGTCTGAGGCGACCTTCAGCCTCTCGGCCGCTTGTTGAACCACGGTGCCCAGCCCTGCCGGACCCTGACCCGAGATCATTCGAACGCTCTCCGCCATCTGCGCCGTTACCGCCTGCAGACCTTCGGCATCTTCCTTGAGGCTTGCGACAGTTGCGCGAAGCTCACCCGAAGCCTTCACGAAACCGCGAGGTGTGTCCTTAAAGGCCGCCAAAGTCTCGGCGAATGCGGTGACTTGGGACGCGAGACTGAGGTTCGCGGTGTTCAGATTCGCCCGTACGTCCGTCGCCGCGCCCGCAAGTTGGTCGCGCACAGGATCCAGCGTTTGGGAGAGCTTCTCGGCGGCGTTGGATAGACTCACTGTTGCGACATCCACCTTTTGTCCCGCGGCATCAAGTTTCGCGGCAGCACCGTCCAATGAACTAGCAATCGCCGTGAATCCCTTCTCGAACGCTGAGAGTGCGCCTGTCACGCGGTCACTCAACCCCGAGGTGACCGCAGAGATCGCATCTACAAGCGCGTCAAGCCTCGCGGAAGGGGCTTCCTGGAACCACTCCGGATACAGCTCATCGGCCCGAGCGACCGCCTGGTGGAGGCGTCTGGTCGCAACCATCACAAAGACCTGGTTGGCGAGAGCCAGTGCCGCCCCGCATAAAACCCCGAGAAAGAGGTCCAACCGGATGAACGAAAGCCCATCTGCTGCGGTTCCGGTCGCAGTGGCGGGAACGGCTTCAAGCTTCAAGTTCGCCAGGGAGGCAGCCGTGATCGTCACACCCAGCAATGGAAAGATGATGGTGAGCCGTTGCAGGACACCGTGCTGCCACACAGCCCAGAGCTGAGAGAGCAGGTGCTTCCTCGCGGCATCGCGATCTACACCGCGCCGCCGCTCAAGTGGACGAAAGGTGTCATTCCACTTCGAGAGAACGGCGTTGAAGCTTTCGCAAGCCGCCTTGGTGAGCCACGCTTGTCCTGCGAGGGCGGCGGCGCATCCGATCAGCGCGAACGTAATCCCTCCGCTCATGGCACTCCTCCATTCATAATTTCTGTGATGGACCTCAGGCAGGCCTGCTCGTTCAGCCTGCATGCTTCAGCGATCTCGGATATCCCATCGGCATTGTAAAGCTCTGCCGCTCGGTGGAAGAGCGCGGACCCTCGCCTGTACTCGGCGAGCGCTCCCTGCGGGTCGCTACGAGCAATACTGTTCGCATCATTGACCGCAAGTTCCGCGGCGGACCTGGCCGATTCGGCGTCATTGAGGTCAGCTGCAATGGTAAAAATGGCCGTTGCTTCGGCCCGAGACCGCGGCGTGCCAGCCGGGGCAGTCGCGAGCCCGGTCGCCCGCTCCCTCAACACTCGCGCGACTTGCGCTCTCTCCCGGTCGTCCAGGTGTTCAATGACTGTGAGCGTGTCAGATCCGTCAGCCCCTTCCGAAGTACTGGTGATGATCACTCGGACCGCTCTGTCCACGGCGCTTTCCCGGGTTAGTGCTACGCCGGCAGCCACCAGCGACGCCACGAGACAGCCCACCACGGCGAAGATGGCGGTCGCGGGGAGAATCGACCACGTCCCGCGTATCACTGGCACCATGCGCGGTCGGGTGCCCGCGACCGCCGGAGGCGTCATTGATGAACAAGCAGCAGGCTCGGTGGCCGCTGCCACATAGCTGCCATCGACCCATTGGAACAGCTCGCCCCCTAGGGTGAAGTAGGGATGCCCGCACGCGGTGCAGGTGGCCGAAGGTTTGTCGGATGCCGCCGTTCCGCAGTTCGCACACCGTGCTGTTGGCGATCCACTCATCCGCGGCTCACCTCGGGGCTGGCCACCCCTTCGGCATCGCGCACGAGTTTGAGTCTATAGACAGTCGGCATCGCGCCAGGAGTCCACCTTGCGATGCAAGGCATACGCTCGTCAGGGCCCGTGATCTCGCGCGGAAGCCTGCGAGAGAGCGTGTTGATCGTAAGGACCGGCACCTCTCGGTGAGCGGGATGGAACTCAAACCGTACATCGAGGTGGTCATGGCCCCGGATGATGCGTGAGATGTCCCGGTCCAATCGCTCGCGAACCACGTTCCGAAATTGAACGATGTCATCTGCACCAAGTTCGCATGACCGGTTCGTCCGATTCGGGATCCGCCGTTTGGCCCTGGGCGCAACGCGCAGCCACGTGAAGTCTTGCAAACACTCCGGGGCCTCAAGCGAGCTTGGGGCATTGACTCCCGCGTGCAAGTCGACGTGCGGCACACCGCCGTGAACGGCGAGAAGCCCGTCAGGCAGTCGGACGGCCCGCGGCGCGATGCCAACAAGCCTAATGAAGGTTCTAGCCTCCGCTTTCTGGTGATCAGAGGCGGCGTCATTCAGCCATTCGCTGTAATCGGCTGGCTGTACCTCCGACCAGAAACCGGCCTGGTCTGGCCGCTCCTTCAACGCAACATCGTGATTCCCGGCTATGAGTATGGTGTGATCCGGCCGCTCCAACCAAAGCCCGAGCACCCTGCTCACAACGCCGTGACTGTCACCACCGTCGTCGACCAAGTCCCCCAAGAAGACAATGGTGGAGGACTTGAGCCCCGTGTGACGGTCAATGGTGAGGAGTGCGGCCTCAAGCGCACGCCGATCACCGTGGAGATCACCGATAAACCAAACCTTGTCGACCCCTTCGGCCAATTCGCAAACCTTGGGGCCATTCCACGGCCGTTTGACGAAAGACTCGTGCTTACATACTTCCTGTGTAGATGATGATCTGCTGGCGATCGCGTCCTCGATCCGCCGAAGATCCTCGTCTGGCACTACCGGATCACTCATCGAAGCAACTTGCCACGCCGCAGCTGAAGGCTGGCTCAGGTCTTCTTCTATCGGATCAGGTAGGAACACCAGTGGCGCTGGCAACCGCAGCGGAGCTTTAGTCGCCATTGTGATGGCAAGGCCGTTCGCAACGTCTGGCGCAGCTTCCCGTTTAGCAGACGGAGTCGCCGAACTCCCAGGCCCAAGCGACATTGTCTCGATCCACGGGCCCAGCCTGGGGTCGGGAAGCACCGGGGCGACCCTCCCGAAGTTCGACAACGGCAGGGATTGAGACTTCGAGCGTTCCTCGAAGACCCTCATCAATGATGAGTAAGCATCGCCTTGGACCCGTTCCGACGACGGCTTGGGCACCGATCTGCTCCGCAGTCGGGCAACGCCACCCTCGAGGTTCCCTCTCCAGTCCGCCTCGAGAGCGCCCACCCAATCGTTAAGTTCCTCGCGAAACTTGGCCCGAAGATGATGATGGAAGTGGAAGACCTCCCTCTTCACGACCCCAACGCGTGGAACGGCGTTCTCAATTTGACCAGTGAACAGTGCGTTCAGCGACCTATTGATCTCTCGAACTGCATCGTCGTCCGAGAAACCGGGACAAACCTCCGCCAACATCGGTGATCCCGGCCAAATACCGCAGTAACGCAGCCCCAAATCGACCAGGTGCGCATCACCCGGAGTGACTCCACCTCGGGATAGGAGTGGAAACAACACCAACACTACTGCAGCGCCCACAGCAGGGTGGCCCTCGTTGAGCCAAGGGATCGAGTGCCACAGGTATCCGCCTTTAGAATGGCTCAATCATTGCCCTCAGGACCGCTGTAGGTCCGATTCGGATGGTGGACCCGGACGGTAGCTCTTCTGGAATGGAGGGTCGTAGTGGCTTGTCATTGAGATGCGTCGCGTGCCTCGCTTCCTTGTGCTGTGTGATTGTCCACTTGGTCGAATTTGCTGCCTCGCGTGCAACGGTGAACTGCGGGTTGGACCAGTGCTCAAGCCCAGATTCTAGAGTTGCGGTGAGATTTGCTCTCCCGACTGACAGCCGCTCTAATCGGACACGCACCTCGCGCCCTGTTTCAACGCTCTGCAGAACGAGAGTTGTTAGGGGTGAATGTCCGCAGACGTCACAGGCCCCCGCCGCCACGTCAGGATTTCCGCACTCGCCGCACTTCCGCACGTCACCCCCCAATTTCAACAGTCATGGGCAGCTTCTCAATCGCAGGGGCACCCGGGCCACCAGGGCGTCCAACGGCAACCCGATCGCCAGAACGCAATGTGACCGCTTTATCCACCGCTGCTCCATTCAGCAAGGTAGCGTGGACCGCGCCGGCAACCGGTACAAGACTCCACCCTCCCGTACCGTCCGGGCATAGGTCGAACTGAGCGTCGCCGAAGTACAACGAGTCGGGCCCAAGCTGTCCGAGGAGATAACGAGACGCTCGCATCTTAATGCGCATCTCGACGCTCTTCCCTGAGTCGACTGCGACGAGCTTCAGCGCCCGACTCGTCATCGGCGCCGGCTCCGTGCTACCAGGCGGCACCGGGACCACTTTGGCTGGTGCCGTGGGCGGTTTGGTCGGAGTTGTGGGTGCCGGGCCCAACGGTGGATCTGGAAGGGGTGACGTCTTGGGCGGCCGTGGAGGTGGCGTGCGGCCCTTTGCGATCAGAGAAGCGTGAACCTCGGCGGCCGCAGGACGGCGTGAAGCGTCGGGGTGCAGGCATGCTCGTATGTACTCGCGGAGTGCCGCCGTCGCTTCGGGGCTCCCGAGATCGCCAAGAAGATTTGGAAGAGGAGCTCTATAGGCTTTAATGGCGTGCTCGTACGCATCCGGGTCGTCACACCAGTATGGGTGCCGCCCCCCCAGAAGCTGGTAAAGGATCAGACCGCAGGTGAACACATCAGAACCCGCGCGTAAGGACTTGCCCTGAAGGTGCTCAGGTGAGAAGTAGTTCGGGGATCCCAGGTTGCCTTCGCCCTCCCATGGCGGAGTTTTGTCCATGAGCACGGAGCCGTCCATATCGATCAGCTTGAGCTGGTACCCAGCCCCAATGCCCGAGTCGTGAATCATCTGCAGATTGGCTGGCTTGAGGTCGCCGTGGATAATCTGGCACGCGTGGAGTTCCTTTACCCCGGCCATCATCACTCGCGCGAAAGTGAGCCGTTGGTCCCACCCCAGCGAGCGCGGATTGGTACGGGCCTTGTCGATGACCGTTTGAAGATCGGTGCCCCCCTCGATGAACTCGAACGCTTGGAAGTAGCCGCGCGGGGGTGGTACGTCGGATTCGAAGAACTCGATAGCGGCTACACAGAAGTTCTTGGCTCGGGTGGTCTCCAGCCGTCGCTTCACCTCTTCCTCGTACTTGATGTAAGCTTTGTACCAGCTGACCTTAATGGTTGGCGAACTGCACTGTTTCAGAAAAACTTTCTGTCCATTTTTGAATGCTAGATACGAGCTCGCACGCTGACCCTTGTTGAGGTGCTTCTCAACCTTGAAGCCTTGGAGCACAGTCCCGGGTTTGATTCGGGTTACCACGTCTACTCCTTCGCAATCAGCTTTTGCGCCGAACGCACCCACTTGTCCTGCCCGAAAAGGGCCTTCCGCGCCGTTGCGGCATGGCGACCTCCGGTCTGAGACACGGACACCGATTTTCCGATGGAGCGAAGGACCTCCGAGAAGTCGACGTTACGCAGACCATCTCCGGTTGACTCAACTTCGACGTACTCGCTCTTGTCGACGCTCGCCAACTCTGTGAAAGCGGCTGAGGGGGGAGCAACGAGGAAGAGCATCACGCGTAGGGCTTGGATCTTTTGAATGAGGTCCCCAGTTTTCTTCTGCTGCTCTCCAACGTTCACGCCTGTCTCGAGTGCCTCGTCTGTCAGGACGATGAGAATGCGGTGGCAGTCCGCCGCGTCGCGCCAGGGGAAGTCGAGAGCCACATCCATCGCAATGAACGTCGCTTCGTCCCCATTAGCCTCGAGGCCACGTACCGCGTTCTGGAACTCGGCGACGCTCGTCGTGAAGAGAGTTGCAGCACTCCCCTGCCCGTATAGTCCGAAGAAGCCTTCCTTTTTGTCGAGCGTTTCGAACTCGTAGACACTTCCGTCGGACCGGTAGCCAAGCAGCCCCAGACGAATATCCCAACTGGCTTGGTTGCCCGCAGTGATTCCGCCTACGAACTCCGAGACGTGGCTGCACACTGCCTTGATTGTTGGTTGCATCGAGCCAGAGACGTCAATGCAAAAGATCACGTCGGCCTTGCCACGCATAGGTGAACTCCGGAATCAGAGGGGTGGGACCGAGGCGGTTTTTGTTACGCTCGCCGCAAGTTGCTTCATCACGCGGCTGAAGTTCTCTTTATCCGACGTGTAGTTTGCGAGTGCTTGCTGAGGTCCCGTCGCCTTGTCGAATGGGATTGACTCATACTCCGAACGATCGATGGCCGCGAGGTCGGCGTAGCAGTCAAACTCGGGCGCGAAGATGGAGAGGAAAATCCGCTTGGCCGCGATGAGCATGCCGAGGTCGTTCACCCCGCCGCCCGTTGCGCCCGGAACCGACATGGTCGCATGGAAGGTTGCGTCACTGAACACAATAACAACCCTGGCGGCGTCCCGCCTGTGCCGCCACTTCCTCGGATCGGGGGTTTGGTCTCCCTTATCGCACTCCTCCATGTTGGCGACTACGAAGAGCGCGTCAAGGAGCGATTCCGGCTCATCGCCACCTCCTTCAGCATTGAGGCTGGCGAGATGGTCCTTAAGAACCGCCGGGTCTTTCACGAACGGGTGATTCTCTAGCCATCTGCTCGGCCCCTCCTCCTTGAAGTCCCGATAGCCCACGACCGATGCTCGCCAATCACGGACAGGGTTCGTGTCATTGGCGTCCTTCGTCGTGAGGGAGTCGATGAACGTTCGAATGTTGTCTTTGAGCGCGATGATGCAGGAATGCATGCTGCGAGTGCAGTCAATCACGAACACAATGTCCACCACCCCGCCCACCGTAGACTGCTTGCCGCCCGTGTCAGTCATCCGTTAGCCTCCTAATTGAGTCCACCAGTATACTGTATCCCCGACCGGTGGGAAGGGGAAAGTCCCGGGCGGATTGGACGTTCGGCTGCATTCCGCCAAAATTCCCTGTCAATCGTCTCCGTGCCGTCCGCAATCGGACCGTCCGCGATGACATCAGAGGGTGTGAGGTTGGGTGTGCAGTGTCCATGCCGTTGACGATGGCGCTGCCGGGGAGCACGTTAAGCCAACTGTGACGCTTACGCCGCCCACCTTCTGCTCTCGGCCGCTTTCACCACGGCGGGGGTGTGGGGGTTGGTCGCGAGTAACGCCGTGCTCAGTTCGCCCTCTTCCGGGAAGTTGACGCGGGCGTCTTTGCCCCAGGCTTCGCGGGCGGCCTCGTCGTAGGCGTGGGCGGCGGCTTCTTCGTCGTCGAACTTGCCCAGGCGGCGGTTGTCGTTGTTCACGCGGATCTGGGCGACCCACTGGCCGTAGCGCTCGCTCCAGTAGACGCCCTTGTAGATGGAGGTGCAGGGCTTGCCGCAGCGGTGGGTGTGCTTGAAGTCGCGGACGCCGGTCTGGGCGGGGGTGCGGAGCTCGAGGTTCTTGCGGCGGCAGTCCAGGGGGTCGCCGTTCACGTGGGCGACGAAGAGGGTGTTCGCCTGGTCCTGCACGCCCATGATGAGTCGCTTGAGCGGGGTATGCTCGATGTCGCGGGGGCCGTTGAGGACCACGCAGCCGTGGTCGTCGCCGTGGACCGACTTCGCGCGCACGAGGTTCCACACCCTGCCCTCGTTGTTTGGGCCCTGCACGATTGGGAGGTCCACCGCGTCGATGAGGGCCTCGATGAAGCCCTTGAACGTCCAGATGGGCACGCGGTAGCAGTTGGGGTCCATCGGGTCCGGGTACGGCTGGCCCTCCTTGGCGAACTCGTCGCGGAGGCGCGTGAGGTCGGCGACGGCGTAAAGGATGGGCGTGCCGGTGACGGGCTTGAGGCGGTACTGCGGGACGCCCAGGCGGCCGCCGCTTTCCCACTTGTGGAAGGTCCCGATGGAGACGCCAAAGAGCTCCGCGGCCTGCTCGCGGTCCATGACGGGGACGCCCTGCGGCGGGAGCGGGAGCGGGGGCGTGACGGTGTACTTCTGCTTGCCGCGGACGGGGTTCCCGTCGGGCCCCAGGCCCGTGCGGGGCGGGGCGGTTTCGGGGCCGCCGGGGAAGTTGAGGTACGCGTGCTCGCCGAAGGCCTCCCGCGCGGCGGCGTCGTAGGCCAGGGCGGCGTCGACCTCGTCGCTGAAGCGGCCCAGAGCCCGGGGGTTGCCGGCGTCATTGCCCCCGCGGCCGCCGATCTGCGCCTTCCACATCCTTCGCGGGTTGTCCCACAGCACACCCTTGTACTTCGAACTGCACGCGCGGCCCGCGCGGCTCTCCATCTTCCCCGTGGCGGCGCACTTGTCCGCGCTGCTGCGCACGACGAGGTTGCTGCGGCGCAGGTCGAGCGGATCGCCGTTGGCAAAGACGATGTTGGTGTCCTTGCCCGCGTGCTCCAGGCCCAGGATGATGCGCTTGAGGGGGGTCTGCTTCTCGTCCGAGCCCCACGGGATCGCGAGCAGGACCTCGCCGGAGCGGTCGCCGCCCTTGACGCGGCGCTGCGGGCTCCAGTTCCAGTGCCTGCCCTGCACCTTGGGGAGGTCGATGGCGTCGATCGTCGCGAACAGCGTGTGCAGGCGGCTCCGGATGGGGACGCGGATGCAGTTGGGCATGTCCGGGTGAGGGTGGGGTTCTTCCTGTTGGCGGAACTCCTCGCGCAGGCGGGTGAGGTCATCCACGCTGTAGAGGACGGGGTGGCCGTTCCAGGCGCCGGCGCGGTAGCGCGGGATGGTCACGCGGCCGTCGCGCTCCCACGCGGCGAAGGCGCTGAGTGACCGGCCCATGAACGCCGCGGCCTCCTCGCGCGTCAGGACCGCAACGCCCGGCGGCGGGGGCGGGAGCGGGG